>Ga0316229_1001140_pt1 | contig 29101 bp, 30 predicted proteins | sample TBH18023metaG_FD_206011 | JGI IMG/M metagenome (GOLD analysis project Ga0316229, IMG submission 206011) | Freshwater microbial communities from Trout Bog Lake, Wisconsin, USA - TBH18023 | ecosystem: Environmental > Aquatic > Freshwater > Lake > Hypolimnion/Profundal zone | place: USA: Wisconsin... | reverse complement strand
TGACGCGGCTTCTGCAAAATGCTGGATTAGAGTGGAGGCTTGTTCCTGGGCGATGTCACTCATGAAATATCCTGTTCGCCATCAGAGGAAATCGAGGATGAGCTCGGGGACGAATTCTGCGATGGAAGTGGGAGCATCTGCGAGATTCTGGATGCACGCAGGTTTCCTACACGGATTGGAAATGCCTCATAAAGAGCGCGTCCCGCGACAATTCCTTCGATTGGAGCGTCGGTGCGATGGGTGAAGGGAATGACTTCCCCTGGATTAAGATCGAGCAGCGTATGAATCGGAAGCTTCGTGGGAGGCGTGCTGAGAGCAAAGTCGAAGGGAAAGTCGAGCGCGTGCTCGAGCATTCTGTCGCGGGCGGTGCTGGGGCCGCGATGGCGGCTGTATCCTCCGTCTTTGTCGAGCCTGCGCAACAATGCATTGGAGGCAACGGCGGGAAAAGCAACGTTCATTACTCCGTGCGATTCCGGCATGTGAATTTCAAAGCTGAGACAGAGAGTCTTATCACCGGGCGGCATAAGGCGTTGCAACTGCGTGGGCTGTAGCCGCTCATCGAATTCAAAGATGGAACCGAGCGAAGACCATGCGGTTTGTAACTCCGTGCAGAGAATGCGAACCACGCCTTCCATGATTCCTTCTTCTATCTCCGTGATCTCGCGCTCCTGCTCGCTCATGCGGCCCACCCCTCCCAGCAGCAGGTCAATGATGGGAAAAACCAGCGAGGGCTCCAGGTCCAGTGCGGCGGTGGCGCCCATCGGCTTCACTTGAAAGGTCGCGAGATATGCGAGATCGGGAATGCGCTGGAGAAACTCTCGAAAGATGAGTTGCTCGACGGAGACGAGGTTCACTTCGAAGACCACGCGCAGATATGCGCCGAGTGCGTTGGTCAGATTGCGCGCAAAGCCCTCGTGGAGATTGCTGATGGCGCGAACCTGGTCTTTCTTGATCTGTCCTGCCTGTCTGAAATCGCAGGGCTGGTAGGTAGGAACAGAAGATTGCGTTCCCGAACCATGTCCGAGTGCAGCCCGAAACATGGCATCGATTTCTTCTTGGTTCAGTACTTTTTCCATGCGCCCTCCATCGCAGTATTGACAGCCTGATTGGCGAGGTGCGGCGGCATCTGTTTCCCGGCGAGCATAGTTTGAAGACGGGTACGGAGGCGAAGCAGAGCAAGTGAGTGAATCTGCGAGACTCGAGATTCGCCTACGCCTAGGACAGCGCCTATCTCTTTCATGGTGAGCTCTTCGTAGTAGTAGAACGAGAGCACTTGCTGCTCTTTTTCGTTTAGTTCCTCAATGGCGTGAATCAGCAACTGCCGGAGCTCCGACTTCATGGTGAGGTAATAGGGGCTCTCCTCAGGATTGCCGGGCAAATACTCGCAGAGATCGTCGTCTCGATCCTTATCGTTGGACTCTAGGTGGAAGCTGCCGAGGTCAAGTCCCTCGAGTTCTCCGAGCAGATGCTGGAACGCCTCGAGCTTAAGTCCCAGGTCTGCGGCTATCTCCTGTTCGCTGGGAGAGCGCCCAAGCTCCTGGCGGAGGCGCGCCGATGCCGTCTCGATGAGGCGGGCCTTGTGGCGGAGATCGCGCGGGCTCCAGTCAAGTTCGCGCAAGCTGTCAAGAATGGCGCCTCGGATGCGGAACTTGGCGTAGGTTTTGAACTGGACCTGGCGAGTGTCATCGTATTTTGTAAGTGCATCCATAAGCCCAAGGATGCCGGCGTGGACCAGGTCTTCCACGGGAACATGCTGGGGCAAGCGATCATGGATATGACGTGCGATATAGCGCACCTGCGGCATCTGTTCCATGAGGATGCGGTTGCGCACCTCCTCGTCCAGCGGAGGCGGTGCGTATTGGTCTTGCGGATTCTTCATGGTGGACCTCGGTGAATGGCTCGTTGTGCTCATGCGTTGAGGCTCCCGATGGAATGCACTGGGGTGAGTGCGGGAATCTCGCCGTGCGAGATGACGACGATTTTGGGTAAGAAGGGCTCAAGCAGACGGCGCAAATGGAAGCGCGTGTTGACCGAGCAAAGAATGACAGGGGTTGCGATATCGGCGTTTTCACCTACGAGTTTGCGCAGCCCTTCCAGCAGGCGACGAATGAACGTCGGTTGCAGTGCGAGCGATCCTGAGACAGGCATCTGTGGTGTGAATGCCTGGTTGAGCTCCTCTTCGATGCGCGGATCGAGAGTCACTACGCGCAACGCCCCATGCTCGTCCAGCAGAGGTTTTATCAGGGAACGTCCCAGCGCCTGGCGGCAGGCTTCGACGAGCGAAACCGGATTCTTATTGATCGCTGCGGCTTCAACGAGGGTCTCAAGAATGCTGCCGAGATCGCGAATGGAGACCTGCTCGCGAAGAAGTTGCTGCAAGACTCGCTGCACCTCGCCGAGGGTCATGAACTTGGGCACAAGCTCGTCGAGGAGTTTAGGGTGCGAGTCATTCAGGCGTTCGAGCAAACGCTTGGTTTCCGAGCGAGTGAGCAATTCGTGCGCATACTGGCGGATGAGCTCCGAGATGTGAGTAGCAAGTACGGATGTCTGATCGACCACCGAGTAACCGGCAGCGATGGCTTGCTCGCGTAGCTCCGGGGAGATCCACCGGGCGGGCACACCGAAGGCTGGCTCTTTTGTCTCAATGCCGGGAAGTCTCGGGGGTTCGGGATCAGAGCTGATGGCGAGAATGAATTTGTCAGGCATTTCCCAGCGGGCAATCTCGACGCCGCGAAGAGAGATCACGTATTCGCGTGGCTTGAGCCGGAGATTGTCAGTGATGTGGACGCTGGGAATGATGAAGCCAAGTTGGCTGGCGAGATGTTTTCGCAACGCTCGAACCCGAGGCAGTAACTGTCCCCCTTGAGCGCCATCGACCAGTGAAACCAGCGCGTAGCCAACTTCAAGCGATAGATCATCGAGGGCAAGCAGTGCGTCGAGCGAGTCGGATTGAATAGTTCCGGGCTTATTGGCACCGGGCTTAGGCGTAGTCTTGGGATCGGCCGCTGGCAGTTTTTGCAATCGCCACGCCATGATCCAGAGCACGGCTACCATCAGCAGAAATGAGAACTTCGGCATGCCGGGGATCATGCCCATGGCCAGCATGGCCGCGCCTGCGATCCAGAGGACGCGAGGTTGGGCAAAGAGTTGCTGACCGAGATCTCCGCCGAGTGATTTGTTCGAGGATGCGCGGGTGACCACCAAGCCTCCTGCGATCGAGACCAGCAGAGATGGAATCATGGTTACCAAGCCATCGCCGACGGTGAGAACCGTGTAGGTCTTGAGTGCGTCACGGAAAGGAATATCGAGTTGAAAGACTCCGATCAGGAATCCCGCGATGATGTTGATGGCGGTGAGAAGAATGGTCGCGAGCGAGTCGCGCTGGCTGAATCGGGCGGCCCCGTCCATGGCCCCGTAGAACTCGGCTTCGTGTGCGACTGCCTCGCGGCGGGAGCGGGCCTGTTGCTCGTCGATGAGCCCGGCGTTGAGATCGGCGTCGATCGCCATCTGCTTGCCGGGCATGGCGTCCAATGTAAAGCGAGCCGTGACCTCAGCGGTACGAACTGCGCCATGGCTGACGACGAGAAACTGGATTGCGATCAGAGCTATAAAGAGAACAAAGCCAACGACGTAGTTACCGCCGACGACGAATCGTCCGAAGGCTGCAATGACGTTGCCCGCGGCTGCCGTCCCTTCATTGCCGTGGAGCAGAATGCGGCGCGAACTGGCAAGGTTGAGCGCTAAACGAAAGAGCGTAAGCAAGAGCAGCAAACTGGGGAAGACGGAAAACTGGACAGGGCGGAGAATGTAAACCGCCGAGAGCAACACGATCACCGAAGCAGTGATACTCATGGCTAGCAGGAGGTCGAGCAGAAAGCCGGGCATCGGAACCAGCATGACGAAGACGACTGAGACTGCAGCGGCCGGAACGATCCAGTCGAAGTTTGCTTTCTTGAAAAATGACGCGGGCTGCACTGCTTCGGCCATCAGGAATTCCCCCGTGCCATCTGTTGGGCATTCATCCGGAAGACATAGGCGAGAATTTCGGCGACGGCTGCGTAGAGTTTTTCAGGGATCGCCTGACCCACCTCGACGGTGCGATAAAGACTCTGCGCCAGAGGCGGGTTCTCAATAATCGGAATGCCGTCCCAGCGTGCAATTTCCTTGATCTGCTGGGCGAGCAGATTCTGCCCCTTGGCAACCACGGTGGGCGCTGCCATGTCGTCGCGGTACTCTAAGGCAACGGCGAAATGAGTGGGGTTCGTGACGACGACAGTAGCGCTTTTGGTCGCCTGTAGCATGCGTTTGCGGCGAGCCTGGCGCTGCAGGCGGCGAATGCGTCCCTTGGTTTGAGGATTGCCATCGTTCTGTTTCATCTCTTCGCGAATCTCTTCCTTACTCATGCGGAGGTCGCCTTCGAACTTCTGCCGCATCGCGATGTAATCAACAACAGCCCAGGCAAGAAGGACGAAGGAAGATTTCCAGAAAACCTCAAAGACGATGTTGAACAAATGAGCAGAAATCTGGCGCGGGGAAGCCCATAGTCCAAGGCCCAGCGAGAGCCACTCGCGGTGAAAGATGCCGACCGAGATATAAATAATCGCGATACTGGGAATCAGCGCCTTGAGTACTTGCACGAGTGTGGTGACGCTGAAGATCTGGCCGAGTTTTTTGGCTGGGTTGATCTTGTTGATGTCAGGTGCAAGCAGTTTAGGGGCGAAGACGATTCCACCTTGAGCAAGCGAGACGAGGGTGGCGACGCCCCAGGCAGCAGCAAGCGGCTTCCACGACCAGTGAAACACCAACTCTGCGGCCCAGGGAAACAGCGGCGTGGCAATAGAGATCTCATCGCGTACGGCGTGACCAAGCACGAGATGAAAGAACTGGCGCCAGCGCAACAGGTCATTCGGTCCCTGGGCAACCAGAACGAGTACACCCGCAAGCATGGCGGCCGTGGCGCTGAGTTCGCGCGAGCGGGCGACCTGGCCTTCTTCGCGCGCCTTATGCCGTCGATGCTCGGTTGCTTTCTCGGTCTTGTTGTCTTCAGCCACGGGTTGAACTTTCCTATTGAGCCAGGTGCAGAGTTAGCTCGCTCCAGCGGATTGCATTCGAGAACTGCAGCGAGAAAAAGCGCGGCCATGCCGCCATGGTCGCAATCATTACGAGCATTCCTAAAACCGATTTAACCGAGATACCGACAAAGAGCACGGGCAACTGAGGTGACGCTTTCCCGATAAAGGCCAGTACGAAATCTGCAATCACCGTGGCGATGAGCGCAGGCGCAGCTATCTGCATTCCCAGAACCCATATGGCGGAGGCAGTGTGTAAGACTGCTTCCACGCGTCCGAAGGTGAGCGCGGGTTGTCCTGCAGGAAGGTAGTAGAAGCTGGAGACCAGTGCGCGCAAGACCCAGTGATGGACATCGAGCGCGAAGAAGATGAGCAGGACGATGGTTTGGTAGAACACAGAAAGCACAGCGGAATCGGCTTGCGATTGCGGGTCAATCATGGTGGCTAGCGAAAAGCCCATCTGCATGCCGAGAATCTGTCCCGCGAATTGTGCCGCGTCAAAGATGAAGTTAAGAAGAAGGCCCACGATAATTCCAATCACCAGTTCGTTAAGTGCGATCCCGCTCCACCTGAGGGGAGAGACGTGCATCGATGGAACCGGCACGACCGGCCAGAGAAGTACGACCATGAGCGTGACGAAAGCTGCCTTGGTGCGCGCTGGTACTGTGGTGTTACTGAGGCCCGGGGCGAACAGAAGCAGTCCGGAGACGCGCAGGCCGATGAAGACGGCAGCGGCAAGCATGGATTCCAGTGTTAATGGCTGGTTCATTGCGAAGTGGTTCATTGCAGCAGGGGTCGAAAATCGGAAAAGAGGTGAATTGTGAAAGCAGCCAGATGACGCAGCATCCAGGGCAGCAGAAACATGGCGCTGAGAGCTGTGGCGAGCAATCGCGGAACAGTTGAAACCGTCTGATCCTGAATGCTGGTGAGCACCTGAAGAATATTGATGATTACCGATACCACGGTCGCAATGGCAAGCAGGGGCAGAGCCGCCATGATGGCGTACTCCAGCGTAGTGCGTCCGAGTTGAACTACTTGTTCAAGAGGCATGAGATCATCCGAAGCTGCGCATCAGCGAGCCGACGAGCAGGTTCCATCCGTCGACCATGACGAAGAGGAGAAGTTTGAGAGGGGTGGAGATCACCACCGGCGGCAGCTGCATCATTCCTACCGAGGTCGTGATCGAGGCTACGACCATGTCTATCACCAGAAACGGAAGGAACAGAACCGCGCCGATCTGGAATCCGGCTTTCAGTTCGGAGAGAATGTAGGCGGGCATGACGACCCGCATCGAGAGATCTTCAGGAGTTCTCGGACGTGGCTCCTTGGCGAGTTCGAGAAACAGCGCTACATCTTTCTGGCGAACGTATCGGAGCATGAAGGTCTTAATAGGGTGGGAGCCAAGTTCAACGGCGGTCATGGGTGTGATTAGCCCTTTTTCGAGCGGCACGATGGCTTGCTTCTGAATCGCGATTCCGACCGGCTGCATAAGGAAAAACGTGAGCACCAGGGCGAGTCCGATGAGCGTCTGGTTGGTTGGTGTACTCTGGGTGCCCAACGCCTGGCGCAGGAAGTGAAAGACAATGAGCAGACGCACGAACGGCGTCATCGAAAGCAATAGAGCCGGAATCAGCGTGAGAAGGGTCAGCAGAACAAGAATGGTCCATGGGGCTTGTCCGCCGCCGAGATTCACCCCCGGAGTATTCATCCCGTTCAACGTTTGAATGGCCGTCATAGGAGTCACCGGCACCGGTCCGGCGAACGCCGCACAGGACATGAGCAACACTAAGCCAGATACGCGGGGCAGACGCATCATGCGGTTTCCTGCTCAAGCGGGCGGGGGGCGATGGCCGTCGTCTTGTGCGAGTCAATCTCCGCAAGAAGGGAGACAGAAGTAGCGGCTCCACCTATAAGAAATTTCTGTCTGCCTACGCGCACCATGGCGATAAATCGTTTTTCGCCGAGTTGTTGAATTTCGAGGAGTTGAAGTTTGCGGCAGCGTCCCTGCCGTTGCAAAAGCCGTTTAACCACCCGGTGGATGATTCCGCGGAACCGAGCATAGGTACGGGCAAGCAGCAAGGGGCCAGATGCCATGTTCTGCAGGCGCATAGTCGTGCCTGCCAATCGCCTGGCAAAAGCAATCGGTTTGCGGACTGCTGGAATGGTTTCGCCCGAAAGAGCCAAGTCCGAGTCAGCAGCGCTGGAGAACTGAATTCTGTTGACGTCGGCCGAGCGATCAGACTTGTCGCGCGAGCCGGGTTGCCCCGCAATATCGAAGTCAAAGTCTGGTTGCGCGGGCTTCTGCGTTGCGATAACACCATTACAAATAGGACTGAAGTCTGTGCCAGCTTCGACATCTGCCGGAGCCCCGGCGATGACGGCGCTCCGACTCCGAGTTTTTCTGTTTCCGCGATCTTGTCTATTCATGCGATTTGGGTCAGGCGCGCTGCCAGATGTTTGTCAATCACTTCAAACTCGGTCCAGCCGATCAGTTTCCCGTTGACTCGCAGCGGCACATCCGATCCCTGAAGCCAGTGCGTGTCGATAATGTCGCCAGGGGAAAGACGCAGCATTGCTGAGACAGTGAAGCCAGGAACCGGTATCTCCAGCGAGAGCCTGCAAGGGAGTAGTTGAAACGCATTCCAGTTTTTCGGTTTCTGGTGGGTCGCTGTGCTACTTCCGATCATCAGGGCGGTGGTGCCTTCCGCTGCTTCCGTCATACGATCAATTCCAACTGATATGAATGTGACGACTACATAGGAGGTAAGTGCAATCGGCTGACCGAAGCAGGGTGGACTTGATGAGAATGCTCTCAGAAAACGGAACATAAAACGGCCTCGCGCCATCGACGCAAGGCCGTGAATTGCGAAATCCTTAGCGAATCAGGTTGATCGTATCCTGTGCGATCTGGTCGAAGGTGGTCACCGACTTGGCGTTGGCCTGGAAGCCGCGCTCGGCAATGATCAGGTCGGAAAATTCCGTTGACATATCTACGTTTGACAATTCCAGCGCGCTCCCAGTCAGAGTTCCGAGCGAACTGGTTCCCGGCGCGCCGATGACGGCAGAACCGGAAGAGATGGTGGCGGCGTAATTGTTGTTTCCCTGCTTGGTGAGGCCTTCGAGGTTAGCGAAGTTGGCGAGAGCAATCTGGCCGAGAGCCTTGGTGCCATTGGTGAACTTGCCCATCACGGTTCCGTCAGAGGTGACGGAGAAGTCGGTCAAGGTGCCGCTGCCGTAGCCGTCCTGAGTAGTAGAGCCGGTACTGCTTTGTCCATAGACCTGGGTAATCAGGCCTGTTCCATTGGAGTCGGCGAGATTCCAGTTGAATGCGAGAGTGCCTGCCCCGTCAGAAAGATTCGCAATGCTGATGGAAATAGGAGCGGTGCTTATGAGCGTTCCACTGCTATTGAAAGAAAGTGAACCACTTGCAACACTCGTGCTCGTACCAACGCCGCCATTGATCTCGCTGCTCGGAAGGGTGACGTTATAATCCCACCCTGTCGCAGTGCGCGTGTATGAAGTGCTGAGTACATGAGAGGTGCCGAGTGTGTCATAGACGGTGACGTTGGCGCTGTAACTGCTATCTGTGGAGGCGACAGCGGCACTCAGGTTGGACTGAACCGAATTCGGGTTAAAGTTCACGGCGAGAGTGTTCGCGCCGTTGGAAAGGTTTGCGATATTGAAAGTAACAGCCGAAGGACTGGAGAGGTTTCCGTAGCTGTCGGATGCGAGAGACCCGCTTTGCACGACTGTGCTGGTCCCGCTTCCGCCGGTAACTTCACTGCTGGGTAATGCGGCACTGTAATCCCAACCAGTGGCCGTGCGGGTGTAGGTCACGTTCAGCATGTGGGAGGTGCCGAGCGAATCTACGATCGCAATGCTGTTGTTGTAGCTGCATACGGTGTCATCGGCGCTGAGGTTGGACTGCATGGAGATGGCTGTTGTCGCCATTGGGGGATTGATCATGCCGTCTTGTAGTTGAATCGGATTGAGCCCTCCGGCAGTGTTGTTGGCGGCCGTGTGTCCCATAACCTGGTAGCCATCGGCCGTCACCAGGTAGCCATCCGAATCACGCGTGAAATTGCCGGCGCGAGTGTATAACGTGTTGCTGCCGTTTTGCACTACGAAGAATCCGTTGCCGGTGATAGCGACATCCGTGTTGACCCCGGTGTTTTGCGTGCTGCCGCCGCTGAAATTTGTGTTGATCGAAGCAACGGAGGCTCCCGCGCCGATCTGGAGCTGATCACCCGCTCCATTGGTGCCGAGCGATTGATAAAACATATCGCGGAAATTAACCGTGGAGTCTTTGAAGCCCGTCGTGTTGAGATTGGCCAGATTGTTTGAAATGGTGGACAGCGCGGTGGAACTCGCAGCCAGTCCTGAGAGCGGAATGGAAAAGTTAGGCATTCGTGCCTCCGCCTTGCAGAATCGAGTAAATGCCGGCCACGTCATTTAGCTGATTGATCTGAACCATCTGCGTCACCATGGTCGTAGGGTCCATGGTCTGGGTAGGATCCTGCGACTGCAGTTCGGTAGCCAATAACTTCATGAATGTTGCGGTGTAATCGGTGGCTGTGCTGGTAGTTGTGCTGCTGCTCGTGGTAGCCGCGGCACTCTGGGCTGCGGCTGATACGGGATAAATACTCATGTCGTTTCTTCTCCTTAAGCGCGAACGCTGATGCTGGCATGATACGGAAGGTAGCTGGGAGGAACGGGTTCAGTAGAGCAAGACGGTGCAGTTGCGGTGGACGATGTACTGCTACGGAATTGCGTTGATGGGTGCGAATTCTGCTCGCGTTGTTGTCCAGTTGACTGCTGTTGCGGATGCGAATTCAGGGAACCAAGAATCACATCGCGCGACCTGAGCGCCTGCTCAAGTCCGGTGCGGTCGGTGGCGAGTAACTGCAGGGCATCAGGACGTGACGCGGTCACGTGTGCGGTAGTGATGTCGTGGGTAGTGACGGCACGAACTTCGATTTTGCCGAGCTCGGGAACTTGGACACTGATTTTGAGTTCGCTGCTACTTTGATTGATCCGAAGCTGTCCGGAATCCACCATGCGCGGTGGATCCGGAATCGGATTTGACGGAATCAGCGGATGGGCCTGAGAAGAGGTTGGAACAGAATTTGAGCTGCTTGGTACAAATACGGTTGGCGCGGATTGTACCGTCTCAGCGGTTGAGCCCGCGGGCGCAGACGGAAGCACGGTAACGGGTGGCGTTGAAGATGGATGTCCGCTGAAGGTTGAATCGACGGCAGTCGAAGCGTGGTCGAAGACGACAGGTGGGGCGGCGGTTATCTCCTGTGCGGCGGATCGATCGGCGTACTCGGATTTAGACCGCTGTCGTATGGGGTGGGAAGGTGCTGTTTCATTGCCAGCTTCGGGACTAGCAACGGGTGTGGTACTGGGTTGGCTGACCTGGAATGTTGCTTCGCCATTCAGCACGGCTGGAGGATCGGGAACCGGAACCTGCTGACTTGTATTTGATACAGAGTCTGTCTTACGGGAGTTGTCTGTCACATTGGCTACGGGATTGCCTCGTGCCGTAGAGTTTGCGGTCTCCGGCTTGGCTCTGGTAGCAATGATCCCTACGTGCGAGGCGGGCGCAGCTGCGAGAGAGGGAAGCACCGCACTTGCCGAAAGAGGGGGAAGGATGGGACGTTCGGTATTGTGATCGGCAATCTCTGCGGAAGTTGGATCGTCGCGGAGGAGGGCATCATTGCCAGCGGCCTCGGTGGTCAAACTTTCGGACGAAGCCTTGCTCACTGAGGCGGTGGTTGCAGGCAACGAACCCGATGCTGCTGAAGTCGAATTGCTGGCTACGACTTTCGGATCCAACGCGGGTGGAATCGCGATCGCATCTGCACCCGCAGCCGCAACATCCAGGGGGGGAAATAACTGCATGGGGGACGATTCCTGAGTGCTGGAACTGGGAGCTGCAAAGGTCGTTGGGTCCGCCGTCGAACTGACGGCACTCTGCGTTGAGACCGGGACAACATAGTTCGAAGCCGGATCCGGAATGCTTGGAGGTGCTTGGGTATTTTCCTTGGAACCCCCGGTTGCTTTCGGATTGATTCGTGCGGTGGATGAGACAGTTTTGCCAGTGCTCTTTTCTTTTTTTGAGTCGTTGGAAATGTCGGCCACCCCGACCTTCAGATGGATAGCGCGGAAATTGGCGAGCGAATGGACATCCGTTGATACGGTCCTAGCCGAGTCAAGTCCTGCTCCGTTGGCGGAGGCACCAGCAATTCTTTCCGTGTCAAACTCGTCACCAGACGAACCGGGTGTAGAGGTAGCAACACTGCTGGAATCCGTGCCGGAGTTGAAACCGGGATTAGCGTCGGACTTTGCTTGTTGCAATGCCTGGTGAAATTCGGACCTATTGTCGGGTGAGGCGAGACCGCCGCTACCTGGCGCGAGCGATCCAGCGGAGGGTGCAGCGATGATAGGAGATGTATTCATGCGCAAAGGTTAAATGCAATTTAGCGGCCAACCGAACCATCTCAGGTTAGATTCCTGTCATGGATTTCATTGGGATCTACACTTGCGGGATCTGGCGTAGCGGAGGCGTTGCGGGAGTAAATCATTTTCCCTAAGAAGTTCTCATCGAGTTCACGCTGGTTGCGGCGCGATTGTTCCAACTGAAACTGACTTACGGCATTCTCCCGCAATGTGCTCACCGTTTTTCGCTCTCGCCGCGCATCCAGATAGGCCGTGCGAAGTTCGGCGGCGTGCTGCTCCTGTGCCTGCTTTTGTAATTGACAACGATTGATCGCTTCCTGGGTCTGGCGAAGAACGGATTCGACAAACTGTAGTTCACTGGCTGGAAGGATCGTTTGCGCCGAACGAAGGTTTAGTGTCTGCTGACTCCACTCGATGGCTTCGGCAAGACTATGCTCGAGTGCGCGAACGCACAGCAAGGACTCGTCAAGACGCCCGCGCGCCTGGCGTTCTAGAAGCCTGCGAACCCGGAGAAGTCCTTCGAGATGAAATTGGAAGCGCAATTACTCGTCCAAGGTAAGAAGGGACTCGATGGTGTGCTCCATTTGTGGAACCTCAACGGGACCTTGACGGGCGAAGGCGCGCAGGTTCGGGATCACCTGCATTGCGCGGTCGAGATCTGGATCTGACCCTTTCTGATAGGCCCCGATGCGAATGAGGTCTTCCGAACGCGTGTAGTCGGCGAGCATGCGCCGGAGGCGCTGCACCTTGGCAAGATGTTCCGGGGCGCAGATGGCGGGCATGAGACGGCTTAAACTTTCGAGCAAACTGATGGGCGGAAAATGACCCTCTGCAGTGAGGCGGCGATCAAGCAGAATGTGTCCGTCAAGTAGCGAGCGAACTGCGTCCACGATGGGGTCCATCTGATCATCGCCCTCCATTAATACAGTGTAGAAAGCGGTGATAGAGCCGGCGCGGAAGTTTCCGGCGCGCTCGACGAGTTGCGACAACAAGGTGAATACCGATGGCGTGTATCCCTTGGCCGTGGGTGGCTCGCCAGCGGCGAGTCCGATCTCACGCTGTGCCATGGCGAAGCGGGTAATCGAATCAAGCACAAGCAGAACGTGCTTGCCGCGCGAGGCGAAGTATTCAGCAATCGAGTGCGCCGATTGCGCGGCCCGCAAGCGCAACAGGGGCGATTGATCCGAGGTTGAGACAACTACAATGGAGCGGCGCTTTCCTGCTTCGCCAAGTGCATCTTCGAGGAATTCGCGCACCTCACGGCCACGTTCGCCGACGAGTGCGACTACGGTGAGATCGGCCGAGGTGCCGCGAGCCATCATCCCCATCAGTGTGCTCTTGCCAACGCCACTGCCCCCGAAGATGCCAATCCGCTGGCCGCGTCCACAGGTGAGGAATGCATCGATGGCGCGAACGCCGGTGCCTATGGGATTCTCTATGGGTTCGCGTTCGAACGGATCAGGGGCGGTGCGCACCACTGGCATCAGTTCGCCCCCTACCAACGGAGCGCCTCCGTCGATGGCGTGCCCCAGCGCATTGACAACGCGTCCGATCATGCTGTCTGTGACGCTGATACTTGGTCGCGCGCCCCAGGTTGAGACGGTGTCACCGAAGCGAATTCCGCTGGCGGGGTAAAGCGGCATGGAGAGAATGGTCGACCCGTGAAAACCGATTACCTGACCTTCTATCTGCTTGCCGGTATGGTCGCGAATACTACAGCACTCACCGAGAGCACAGTGTGGGCCAACAGATTCGATGAGCCCGGCGACGGCTTTCGAGATACGACCGCTCCAGAGGCGGCGCGGGATCCGCTGCAGGGCGTGGTGGTACTGGTCGAGAATCATTGCACGCGGGCCGGTCTGGATTCAGACACTGCTGGACGGTGGGAGAGCAGATCCAGAAATCCGCGCTCAATTTCTTTCAACTCGCGTTCGAAGCTGACAGAGGTGGAGCCGAGTACGGTTTCAATACGAATCTCGCCCACTGCTAGAGCTTTGTCGGACGAGACCTCCACGGCGCGCGACATGGCGGAGGAGGCTTCGTTCCAGTAGCCGAGTGAGTCAGGAGAGACGATGAGACGCACGCTGGTCGCGCCGTCAAGTTGTTCGAGTTCAAAGTTGACCAGGCTGGCAAGCAGGCGTGGGTCGATCTGGGTTTCGCGGTGAATAATGCGACGGGCGATGGCCAGGGCAAGGTCAACGATTTCGGATTCACACTGACGGAAATATTCGCCACGTTGCTGCCCGAAGTCCTCAATGGCGCGCAGAATTTCCGACCTCGCGCGCTGAACCTCGCGCTCTGTTTCCAGTCGCGCTTGAGTGGTGATGGTGCGGCGTTGTTCCTCAAGTCGCGCGGCGAAGAGCGCAGCCGGATCAGGTTGCGGAGGTTGCGGGGTAGCAGTTGATTCTTCGGTGGTAGTTTCGGAAACTCCGTCCGCATCGGACGGATCGCCAGCCTCGAGATACTCCAGCGGCGCGTAGGACGCGAACTGGAGCCGCTCAGATGACGAGTTCATCTTCATTCTCCTGCTTCAATTGAATTTTCCCCTGCGCCTCGAGTTTGCGGGCGATTGCAACGCACTCCTGCTGAGCCTTGGTCACATCCTTACCTCGGACGGGGCCGAGGCTTTCCATGTCTTCCTTCAGCATGTCAGCGGCGCGCGAAGACATGGACTTGAATAGATGATCGCGTAATTGATTGGAAGCGCCTTTGAGCGCCTGCGCGAGTGTCTTCTTGTCGAGTTGTGCCAGCAACTCTCGGATGCCGGTTTCTGGGACACCAAGCAGATCATCAAAGGTGAACATCAGGTTGCGGATGCTCATCGCCAGTTTGGAGTCATCGCGTTCGATGAGTTCGAGGATGACTTTTCCGGAGGTGGGGTCCATGCGGTTCAGCAGATCGGCGACCCCTTTAAATCCGGCGTAGGCGCGGCGGCTCTGTTCTCCAAGGGCTTGCAGGCGGCGGTGCAGAACGACGGAAACTTTCTGCGCCATCTCCGGCGAAAACTGGCGTAACTCCGCGAGGCGCTTGACGGCGGCGGCCCGGGTCTCTTCGGTGAGTTTCATGAGTAGCGCAGAAGCCTGCTTGGGATCGAGGTGGGCCATGATCAGTGCAATGGTCTGCGGATGTTCACCCTGAAGAAATTTTGCAAGTTGCTGCGGATCGGCTTTTTGCAGGGAATCGAGTTTACTGGCACTGAGTTCCTGGGCGCGGTTCACCGCTTCCAGCATGGCGCGCGCACCCTCTTGGCCAAGGGTCTTGACGAGTAGACGCTCGGCGTATTCGGTTCCGCCCTGCGCGATGTATTCCTGCGTAATTGCAAGGTTGTAGTATTCGTTCAGAATCGCGGTGGCTTCACTGGGCTCAATGGCTCCAATGTCAGAAATTTCCTGGGTTACGCGCTGTAGTTCGGATTCATTCAGGTTGCGGAAGATAAGACTGGCGACTTCTTCACCTAAAAGGACGAGCAGAATCGCCGCCTTGCGGATTCCCGAATGCGAAGGTGGAAGAGAGGGAGCCACTAGCGATCACCATCCTTGAGCCAGCTCTGCACAAGGCGCGAGGCGGAGAGCGGTTCCTGTTTCACACGAGTGGAAATGTCATTTTTGAGCCGCGCCAGTTGTGGACGCTCGATTTGGTCGCCACCAGGAACAACTCCCGAAAGTTCATTGCCTTCCGTCAACGAACAGGAGGCATCTGTTCCGGAACCGGAGTCAAGGCGTGCTTTGTCCGATCGCCCCGAATTCAACGTGTGGAGGAGTTGCTTTTTGACCGGACGCAAAATCAGCAGGTAGGTGACCCCGAAAAGCAGCAGCAGGGCCGCTATTCGGACGTAGCTGCTCCAATCCATCAGGATCGTGTGCACTTTCTGTAAGCGGGTGGGCAGTGGGGGAACATCGGCGGACACGACCTGAAAGCTGATGTTCTGTACCGTGAGGATGTCCCCGCGGCCTGTGTCAAAGCCGACGGAAGCCTTCGCGATTTCCTCAATACTTTTCAGCTCTTCCGGCGAACGCTTCTGCCGGGAGTTGCTCTTGTTGCCGGAATTGTAGACATCGTCGACCAGGACAGCGACCGCCAGACGTTTGAGACGTCCTGCGGGCTGCATCGAATGGCGCACAAGTTTGTTCACCGCATAAGTTCCATTCTCGGACTTGGATTGCGCGAGGCTATCGCTGGAGAGAGCCTTGGCCGGGGTGGCGGCGTTGGGTATGTTGGAGGGCGTTCCTGCCATACCTCCAGGTTGCGATCCACCATTGGTTTCCTCGGTGCGTTGCATGGTCAGAGCGACCGTCTTTGCTGGATCGTAGCTTTCCTGCTGCTCCTCCACGGTGCTGGTGTCATACTCTGCGTGAACCGTGGCGCGGACATGATCTGCTCCTATGACTGGTTCAAGGGTTCGGATGAGTCGGTCGGCGAGCACCTCTTCGGCGCTACGCTCCACGCTGGCCGAAAGTGGGTTGCTCGCGCCGGAGGGTTCGGCCGCTTCGGCATCGACCACTGTGACGCTTAGCGGATCGAGTTTATCCACTGCGCTGGAGACCAGACGCTGCACAGCAAGACGCATGGCGGCAGAGAGGTGATGATTCTTGAGCTTGAGGATTACTCCTGCTTTGGCTTGGCGATCCTGCCCTGAGTAAATCGATTCGGGAGGAATGGCCAGATGAACCCTGGCTGCCTCTACGCCGCTCATGGATTGAATCGTGCGCTCAAGTTCGCCCTCGAGTGCACGCTGATAATTTACTTTGTCATCGAAATCGCTGGCGGCCCAGTTGGTCTTATCAAATAACTCGAAGCCGAGGCGCCCACTATGGGGTGCGCCCGACGTCGCGATCTCCAGACGCGCCGTATCCAACTGATCGGCAGGAACCAGAACGGATTTTCCATCGGGTGAAAGCTGGTATCGAATGTTCTTCACGGTAAGACGCTGGCCAAGCGACTGAGCGTCAGCGGTCTCCATGTTGGAGTAGAGAGCAGTCATCTCCGGCTTGGCCAACAGGTGCACAAAAGTGAACAGAACGACGGCTACCAGCACTGCGCCTCCGGCGAGCAACATGCGCTGCCGCGAGGAGAGGCTCGACGCGAATTCGCGTAGTTGGCCGGCTACCTGTCCGAAGCTTTTGGATTCGCTCATCGAAGGGCCTTAAAACTGGAGCCGAGAGATTTCCTGATAAGCACTCACAACCTTATTTCGCACCTGGAGCATGAGGTCGAATGCCAGTGAAGCTCGCTCGACCGACAGGGTGGCGTTATGAATGTCCTGTCCATTGCCGGCGAGGAGGCCAGTGACGTTCTGTTCCGCAGTGGTCTGGAGGTTGTTCACCTGCTGAACGGCGGCGCTAAGCGTTTCGGCAAAACCTCCAACTCCAACTGTCGAGGCGGCCGGAACAAGAGCAGTGCTGGCAGCGCTGGCGATGTTGCCGAGTGACAATGGCGTGATGCCCATGAAATTCGTGCTCCTATTTCAACAGTTCAATGGACTGCTGAATCATTTGCTTGGCCGCTTGCACCGCCGAAGCATTCATCTGATATGCGCGTGCGGCGCCCATTAGATCGGTCATCTCCAGCACGGGATTGATATTGGGATAAGCGACAAAGCCATTGGCGTCGGCGTCTGGATGCGAAGGCTGATAACGCATGATAGGTGCGCTTGTATCGGAGACAATCGAGCGCACGGCTACTCCGCCCGCTAAACTGGTTGAGGTGGAACCGCTTGCCCCGGCCAGTTGCATCCGGAAACTGGACGGCGACGCACTCTGGAAAACCACTTCTTTACGCTGATACGGTCCACCTTCGACGGTGTGTGTGCTCTCGGCATTAGCCATATTGCCGGCCACCACTTCGGCGCGCATGCGCTCGGCGCTGAGACCAGAGGCACTGATCCCCATGACCCCGAACAGGTTCATTGCTGAGCTCCTTCATGAATTGCCTGGTTAAGCCGGTGAATCTCTGACTTCATCAGCGCGACGCCTGCTTGAAACTGCAACTGCACCTGGCCGAGCGCGAGACCTTCGCGATCCATGTTGACGTTGTTGCCGTCTGGACGTTCGGTGAGGCCCGCTACCTCAGTGACGCGAGGCTTGGATGATTGCGTACCGCCGCTCATAAGCGACGTTAACTGGCTGCGGAAATCGAGGTCGCGTGCGTGATAGCCGGGAGTATCGATATTCGCGATGTTATCGGCGATTACGCCGCCCCGGTAGGCCGTCGCGTCAAGAAACTGATTGAGACGCGTCATCAGAGGCGTATCGATCAGATTCATTGTGGCCCCCTGCTTTCTGGCTGCGAGTCGCGGTGGATAAAACTGGTTTCGATCGGCGAGGGGCCGTGAGGTCCCTGTAACAACGTGAAAGAAGTTTCATTGCGGTACATCGCGTCGGCGAGGTGACGGATGTCGAGCAGACTGGTGTGAGGTTCCAGCAGCAGGCGCCGCATGACTGAACGCAATTCTGTGATGTTGCCGGGCCAGTCGTACCTGTGGAACCGGTCGATCAGCGCCTGAGAGCAACGAATTCTCTCGAAGGGGGATGCATCGCGGAGAAATGCTTCAGCGATCGCGCGAATATCTTCAATACGCTCACGCAGGGAGGGAACGCGCACTCGCAAGAGCATTGCGGAAAGATCTGAGTGAAGCGAGAGCGGCACATCGAGCGAGGGTGTGCACGTCATCAGGAGCTGAACGCCCGCATGGAGAGGTCGGCTGAGGTACTGATCGACCGAGCGTGCGAGGCGGCTCTGAAACTCCAGAGAAAGCTCTTCCGCATGCAGGAGCAGCAGGCCACCACCCATAACCAGATTGAGTTTTCCGAGACGGATATTATTGGGTGAGCTTCCTGCGGAACGCTCCCCGAAGAGAAGTTCCTCGGCGCCATCACCACGAAACATGCGGCAATCAAGGGTAAATAATGAGCGCGCCAGGGGCTTGCGATGATACCAAGCACTGCGTGCCATCAAACGCCGTCCACTACCCGATTCGCCTTCAATCACAATGTGTTGACCGCGTTCGACGGCATCGATAGTCTGCATCGCGGCCATTCGCAGGGATGCGTTGCAACCTACGATTTCGGGGATAACTTGCCAATCGTTCATTTGATCCTCAAGGTAAATCCAGATGTCGGCGTACATTTCAACTGCACGAGAGCTGCCAACTCTTACGTGAATTACTAAGAACTTTCTGATCGAGTGCGAACCGTGGCGCAATGTTTCCGTAGCATGATCTGTTCAGGCTGAATATTAGCGTGGCCGTCGGCAAGCACAAACGCACGCTCTATCACATTGCGCAACTCGCGCACGTTCCCTGGCCAATCATGCGAGGTAAGTTTTTCCATGGCCTCTGGGCTTAGGTTCGTTGTCGGATTGCCGGTGAGCCGATCCAGAAAGAAGCGTGCCAGCAACGGCACATCCGCCACGCGCTCGCGCAGCGGCGGCAACTCAATGGGAAACACGTCGATCCGGTAGAAGAGGTCTTCGCGGAACAGCCCCTGTTGTACCCGCTTTTCGAGATCGACGTTCGTGGCCGCAATGACGCGAGCGTCCAGTCGAAAGACGTCGCTGGTCCCAAGACGTTGCACCTCTCCGCTCTCCAGGAAACGCAGTAGCTTGGATTGGCTGGCTAGTGGTAGTTCGCCAATTTCGTCAAAGAAGATGGTTCCGCCCTGAGCCGCATGTATCCTTCCCAGCCGCGACTGCACGGCTCCGGTGAACGCTCCACGGGTGTGGCCAAATAGTTCGGCCTCCACAAGCGCTTCGGGAATCGCTGCGCAATTAACGGTAATGAAAGGCTTATCGGCGCGAGCACCGAGCTTATGCACGGCCTCGGCGACCAGTTCCTTTCCAACGCCGGTCTCTCCGGTGATGAGCACTGACGTAGAGTGGTGGGCGACAATACGGACCAGCGATGCGACTTGCTGAATCGCCGCACTGACGCCCACTATTCCGGGCAGCGGCATAAAGTCGCTGTCCCGTTCTGGGCCGGGTGCAGGTTGCGCAGTCCGAGACGGTAGGTCGCGTTCTGCCGCGGAGTTGAAATCCTGGAACCAGCCGTAAGCGGCGTTGGAACGCAGTTCTTCGGTCAGTTCCACACTGCCAGTTTCGCCATCGAGCAGAACGACGTCGGTGCCGGGGAACTGGCTTTCAACAATGCTAATCAGATCGTCGCAGAGCAGGTCAGGGAACCTGCGGTCCAGCACGGCAATGCGTGCGCCACGGCGTTCAAGCACGCTGAGCGCTTCAGCTCCTGTACGGGCTTCCTCCACAGAGGTCATTTTCCGGAGGCTGTCGCTGAGCTGCTTGCGCAGAAGTGCATTTGGGGTGGCAACAAGAATCGATGGGGCAGCGCGTAGTACCGGAATCAAATGCGGGGATGGAAAGACATTGTGCGCGGCCGTCATCGTGCTTTCGCAACCTCACTATTTGGGAGAGATTCGCGCTCATTGATTGAAGGAAAATGCGGCTGGGCGGATTCCCGAAACGTCACCGACGTGAAGCCCGCGACGGAGCGAATGCCACTGCCGCCGGCGAACTGCATCAACTTCAGCCATAGCGTCTGGCGCTGTCCGCGAAGCGTGCCGGGACGCAGTTCAAGTTGGACACCACGGGTACCCCTCTGAAGGGAAAGTGAAACTTCGCCGCCCGACTGCGCGGAAGCAATCATTTCATCGAGCGCAACGAAGAGCGCCCGCTCCAACATTGATTGATTGCATTGAATAGCCACTGGCTCTGCGCTGAGACGGAGCGCCACACCGCAAGCTTCGGAGATTGGCACCATTTCGTCGACGCAGTTCCGGAGCAGTGTTTGTCCGCAACAAGAGCGCAGAGGAGGAGCCTCGTCAAGGCTGGCGATTTCGCGGAAGACGGCCAGATCCTGCATGAGGCGATCAATCAGGGTCAGGCAGTCTACCAAAACCTCTTGGGAAGACGGTGCGCCTGCTGACTCGCTTAAACCGAGTTCCACGGTGGCACGCAGCGCAGTAATGGGTTGTGCCAATACGTGAAAAGTTTGGTCGATAAACTCACGTTGCTGATTCATGCTACCTCGTCACATTTGTCGCTGAGTTCGTAGCCGACACCGCGAACCGTGTGAATAAGACGGTAGGGCGCGCCGTCATCCACTTTCTTGCGAAGATAGTTGATATAAACGTCCACGACATTCGTGCTGGTATCGAAGCTGATGTTCCAGACATGCTCAATAATCATGGAGCGAGTGATGCGCCGTCCTGCATTACGCATCAGGTATTCGAGCAGTGCGAATTCTTTGGTGGTTAATTCGATCTTGCGTCCGCCCCGTTGCACTTTGCGCTCCACCCGGTCCAGTTGCAAGTCGGCAATTTGGAGTTTCGATTCGAGGGAAGGACGTCCCCGTCTCAGCAGTGCGCGCACCCGGGCGGAGAGTTCGGAATATGAGAATGGCTTATTGATACAGTCGTCGGCTCCGCTGTCCAGGGCGAGTACGCGGTCCTCGACCCGCGGTCGAGCGGTCAGCACGAGGACGGGTAACTGCGGTTTATTGGGACGCAGGTTACGTAATACAGAAATTCCGTCGAGTTTTGGCAGGTTTAGATCGAGAACGAGGAGATCATAGTCGAGATCGGACGCCATTGTTGCGCCCTGTTCTCCATCCAGCGCTACATCGACATCATAGCGCTCGGCCTCCAGACACTTACGTACATAGGATCCCAATGCCGTGTCATCTTCTATTAAGAGAATTCGCATAAGTTGAACCCCGGTTCCATTGCTGACAGCTAACAATGACGCGCGGTTGATGAAAAGTTTAGTAATTACTTAAGTTTCAGAGATGTCTTATGAATGTTGTTTCCCGATCCGGACAATTCCCATTCAGAGCATCCCGTGTGGCTGCCTGCGCTCAGCGAATAGGAAGAAGGGCCGTAGTACTTCCGGGCGAAGGCTAAATAGCTGGAAAGGTGGGACTAAGGCCGAATACGAGTGAGCTAGTAGCATCGACTGATTGCGAGGCGCTTCTTTCAAACCTATGCTGACTTCATCCTCCGTTGAAGGCGCTGTGGCGTGGACTCATCACTTAAGCAACGTGCCAATTCGTCCCTGGTACGCAAAGCCCTGAAGGAAGCACGCCCGTGCTGGCCGCATCTGGCGGGCATCAGTTTGCTGTGCTTGCTCTCAACGCCAGTGACACTACTGGCACCCTTACCGCTGAAAATTGCGGTCGATAGCGTCTTGGGGGCGCACACCCTGCCCGACTGGTTGCGAATGCTGCCATGGCCCGCAAGGTGGTCGGCAGGGCCAAACGGCGGGCTGGTAATTTGTGCGATGTTGCTTGTCGCAATCGCGCTGCTGAACTGTGTGCAGTCGCTGGCAAGCTGGTTGCTTTCGACTTATACCGGAGAAAAACTTGTTCACGACTTCCGTGGACAATTGTTATTTCACGCGCAACGGCTAAGCTTGTCCGTTCACGATCGTCGCGGGGCCAACGATATCGCTTACCGCATTCAATACGATGCGCCCGCGATCCAGAACCTGTTCCTGCAGGGGATGGTTCCTCTCTTATCCGCGGGCTGCACGTTCATCGCGATGGTAGTGGTAACGATGCGAATCAGTTGGCACATCGCTGCGATCTCGGCAATTCTCTCGCCGGTGCTGTTTGTGCTGGCGCGCAATTCGAGCCGCAAAGTGCGGCGGCGCTACGATGAGGTACGCGAACTCGACAGCTCAGCCATGCTTGTGTTGCATGAAGCGATGAGTTGTTTGCGGGCGGTGAAAGCGTTTGGGCAGGAGGCGTACGAAGATGAGCTGTTCCGGCGCAAGTCACGTCAGCGAATGACAGAGCAAGTCAGGTTGGCATCGATCCAGGCTGGTTTTCATGTGCTGATCGGATTCTGTGTGGCGATGGCTGCGGCGGTGGCGCTGGTGATCGGAGTGACCGAAGTTCGGCAGCACATCATCACGATAGGTGAGTTCTTGCTGGTAATGGCCTACATGGCTCAACTTTACGAGCCGCTGCGTACCATGAGTACCAAAATTCCGGAGCTTCAGTCGACTCTGGCGAGCCTGAATCGTGCCTTCGCGTTGCTGGAAGAGACTCCAGAACTGCAGGACATGCCGGCCGATGCGACTCCGCTACGCACTCAGGGCGAAGTGGAATTTCGCAACGTCTCCTTTCAGTACACCATGGGAGGGCGTAGCGCGTTAAAGGATGTCTCCTTCCACATCCGTCCTGGGATGAGAGTGGGAGTGGTGGGGCCGAGCGGCTCAGGTAAGAGCACCCTGGTGAACCTGCTGACACGCTTTTACGACCCTACAGGTGGGGCCATCCTGATCGACGGCACGGATTTGCGGGAGTACAACCTCACTGAGTTACGTCAGCAATTCTCAATCGTGATGCAGGAGCCAATGCTGTTTTCCACGACCGTGGCAGGCAACATTGCCTATGCCGATCCGCAGGCATCGCGAGCCGCGGTGGTGCGTGCATCGAAACTGGCGAATGCGCACGAGTTCATCGAACGTCTGCCGCAAGGTTACGACACACTGATGGGAGATGGTGGGGCTGGACTTTCAGGCGGAGAGCGTCAGCGTCTGGCCATCGCACGTGCGTTTCTGAAAAATACTCCGATGCTGATTCTGGATGAGGCGACTAGCGCCGTGGATACCCGCACGGAACATCTCATTATGGAAGCCCTGAACAAACTGATGGCAGGACGTACGACGTTTATGATTGCCCACCGACTAAGCACACTCGAGCGATGCGACACGGTGCTGGTGATGCAGAATGGGTCGCTCCAGACAATTACGAATACGGTAGATGAGGCAAGGTCACATATGTTTCCAAACCAGGGACTCCGCAAAGGTGATGGATCGGTGTTGGGACCTGTGCTGGTGCGAGTGGAAAGATAATCACCCAGAATTGCTGCGCGCTGGCGAGACAACCCTCAATCTGATAATTTCTTAGGAATGATGCCACTCACCAGGTTGCTTCTAATCAGCACTTCTACCGTTTATGGCACGGGATACCTCGACCATGCAGAGTCGCATATTCGCGAGACAATGGGCGATGCGCGGCGCATTATTTTTATTCCGTACGCTCTGGCGGACCGCGCCGCGTATGCGAAAAAGGCGCAGAGCCGTTTTGAGGCCATGGGTTTCCAATGTAAGACAATCGAGGATTACCCCGACCCAGTGCGCGCACTCGATGATGCCGATGCGATCTTCGTGGGCGGCGGTAATACTTTTCGGCTCTTGAAGGCCCTCCACGACTTCGGTCTGGTGAAGGCAATCAGTCGGCGCGTCGAGCAGGGAATGATTTACATGGGTGCAAGCGCAGGGTCGAATGTAGCTTGCCCGACCATTCGTACGACGAACGATATGCCCATCGTAGAACCTCCCACTCTTAGCGCGCTGAACCTGTTTCCCTACCAGATAAACCCGCACTATGTAGACCCAGATCCAGATTCCAAGCACATGGGAGAGACGCGCGAAGAACGACTGTTGCAATATCTGGAAGAGAACAATGGACCGGTAATTGGCCTGCGCGAGGGCGCCATATTGTGCGTGAAGGGTGGGAAGATCCATCTCAGAGGTCTCAGGGGTGCCCGGATATTCAAGAAGGACTGCGCGCCAGAGGAACTGTTGCCGCCAGCAGAATTAGTGATTTAGGTTTGGAGCTATAAAAGCCTCTTACTGCCAGAGACGGTTAAAACAACGTATCCGTGGCAGAAGAGGCTTTTGTGTCTTCGAATCTTACTTAACAAGGTGTGCCAGACTACTTATCGATCAGGGCTCCGCCGAAGATCTTCTTCAGGTCTATCTGATCGAGGCCCTCGGAATAATTGATCTTCCTGGATTCAACACCGACTGGTTTTGTCGCATCAATTCCTATCTTTGTTACCATCCCATTTATGGCGGTCGGATCAATGGGACTTCCTTTTGCTCTATGGATCATGAAACAGTTTTCTGGCCGCATATACAAACTGATGGCCCTTATTACTTCACTTTCATCAAAGATATTCACGTCGTGATCTACGATCACAACGTGTCGTATATAAGGGTCGGCGGCCATAACTGCCGCAGCCGCGTTTTGCGGTTCGCCATCCACCATCTTTTTAATGGAGACATAGCAGGCATTACGACCGAAGGCGGACAGCGGCAGGTAGACGTCTTTCACTCCAGGAGCAGCTACCCTTACCTGGTTATAAACCTGTCCAATGCGTGGCAAAGATCCGAGTTGCTGGTGCTCGGCTGTTCCCGAACAAACATCTAAATAAACCGGCGACTTGCGCATGGTCATGGCTGTTATGGTGAAAACCGTATTAGGCATCGGCCCGCCGTAAAGTGTAGGGAACTCGCCGAAAGGACCTTCGTTTGTTCGCTCTTTGCAGTCTACATACCCTTCCAAACAAATTTCGCCGAAGGCCGGTACTTCGAGGTCGACGGTCCGGCACTTCACTACTTCCAGAGGTTCCTCAAGCAAGCCGCCCATAATGTCATACTCGTCGACGTCAATACTCTGAGTACTGAGGGCTCCAAGGTAGGCCGCAGGGGTTGCTCCGATCGTGAGGGCGATAGGCATGTTCTTGCCAAGTGCACAGTACTGTTTGTAAATGTAGTGAACTTGGCTGGATTCGGCCAGATGTATGCCCGTTCTGTTCTTTCCCAAAATCTGCAGACGGTAAATTCCGGCGTTACGGATTCCCGTATTAGGGTCAGTTGTTGTACCGATGGCAGCCGTAATGTACGCTCCTCCGTCCTCGGTATTGTGAGTAACAACCGGCAGAATCCCTAAATCAATATCTGCCCCCGTGAGTACGACCTCCTGAATCGGTCCTTGAGCCACCAGCTTGGGCTTGATGTAATTTCTTTCGCGACTTTGATAGACGCGATTGAGCTCTTGCTCCGAGCAACCCAAGCCGATAGCCATTCTCTTACGAGTGCGGAATAAGTTCGTGAGGACCGGGATACGATTACCATCGACGTTGTTAAACATGACCGCGGAGTGACGGTTGTCGTTCGCCAATTTGTAAATCGTTCTCGTTAATTCCAGCTTCGGACTCACCGGGCCGTCTGCCGTGAGAAGTTCACCGGGAAATTCGGACAGCTTCTCTATAAATGCGCGAAGATCTTTCATTGTACGTAGCTCCCTGTCTTATTGTTACTTTAACTGAGGCGAACTGGGCAAGAGGAAATGCGAGAGTAAACCGCGGTGCGTCGCATTATATGTGGGGCCTTGCAAGAAAAGATTCGTTGTGGGTAAGGCTTCATCTTATTAATAGGCATCATGAAAATAGAACGGTGCGAAACGCACTCCTCGTGAGACTCAAAGATCAAAGTTAGTTGTCAGCACCTCTCTGATTCTGTGTTGATTCGCGGCGTTTTTTGGGCAGCTTGTATTTTTGACATCGCCGTCGTGGACTGGCTATGATTCTGTTCACCTCAAGAAACTGAGACCGTCCTAAGCCAGGGGAATATGGAATACCATCTCTTTTGCTATGTGCTCGTCTCGCTACAGAAGGTGATCGAGCAACCCGGCAACCTTAACGCCCGGGGGACCGGATTCGATTCCGGTTTGCTATGAGTGAGTCGCGGGAAGAAATCCTAAAGGCGATCGGTCTTCTCCTCAAGAGTCAGAGCACCATGGTTATAAGCACGTCCGACCCTGTTGATGGCCCGCATGCGACTCCTTTGTTCTACCTCACGGGAAACGAGTTCGAACTCTACTGGTTTTCCTCTCCGTCGAGCGTTCACAGTCGTAATGTTGCAAATGCCCCGGAAGCCTCGGTCGCAATCTACGCATCGACCGACCAATGGCAGCAAATCCGCGGCGTGCAGATGCGCGGGACCGTTCAGAAGGTCACGCAACGCACGAGACGTCGGGAGATTTCAAAAGCCTATTGCACTCGATTCGATCTCGGCCTTGTGTTTCGGGCGGTGATGATCAAGAGTTCGCTGTACATATTTCGGCCCTGCTGGGTCCGTTATCTTGATAACACGCGACGCTTCGGATTCAAGTTCGAAACCGACCTTCCCGTTGCGCAAGAGCAATGAAACTGGCCAGTTAGTCCCCACGGATGCGGCGACTGCAAAATAGTTTCAAACTTTTTGCTGGACAATCTTGACGTGAGAAGATACAGTTCTCCTCGACCAAAGTAACTAATAGAAGGGCGTTCTGCCCAACAGAACGCATCAACTGGAACCCTGTGGCCCCGGATAAGAGCCAGACCGAAGGTGGTGTCGCTGCAGTTGAGCGTGCGTTGGCAATTCTTACCGCATTTGATGACCGTGCCCCTGCGTTGACCCTTGCCGAACTCGCGGCGCGAACTGGATTGTATAAGAGCACGATCCTTCGACTACTCGTCTCTCTGCAAAGAACCGGATTCGTTGAGCAGGGTAGCGATAGCAGATACCGAATTGGAGTGCAGGCATGGCGGGTCGGCTCTAACTTCACACTCGATTTGGAGAAGCTATTCCTTCCGACGATGGAGTCCCTTTCTGCAGAAACAGGAGAGAGCGTTTCCTTCTACGTCCCTGTGTTGGGTGCGGAGCCTCCGATGCGCATGTGCCTCCTCCGTGTCGACCCAGAACGACGCATTCGAGATACTTTCCATGTTGGGAATCTGCTACCAACCGACAAAGGCGCGAGCGGAACCGTGATCCGGATATTCACGAAGCCCTACCAGAAAGCCGACGAAGCGCTACGGGCGGAAGGGGCGCACATTACCTGGGGGGATATCGATCCTGAAATCTGCGCGATCAGCGCACCAGTGATGGGCCCAAATGATCTTGCCGGAGCATTGGTATTGTCTGCGCCCTCGATTAGGCATGACCGCCAATGGGCGGAATCCACCAAGGTCCTTGTGATCGCTGCCGCTCAGAGGATAAGCCAAAGCCTTACGCCACTGCACAATTTTCCATTTCCCCAAATAGCCGAATCCTATGCTCAACACTTTGTTCTATCCCGGCCTCTCGCTTTCATCGCGAAGCGGGGCGTGAGATGACGGTGATTGTGCGGTACAAAACAAGGGCAAAAACTAAAGCACTTATCGCAACCGAACTAGCGCACTGTTAAGAGGAATATAGCCATGATCGAGATGACGTGTGATGTGTTAATTGTGGGCGGAGGTGCTGCAGGAAGCCGCGCTGCCCTCGAAGCCAAAAGGACTGGCAAAGATCTGAATGTCCTAATCGCTGTGGCTGGCAAGTATGGGCTCAGCGGCAGTACCGGGCTAATCGCGTCAGAGAGTCTAGGAATCAATGCCCCATTTAACTTTGCGGGCGACGGCGATACCGCTGATATTTTTTACGACGATATCGTCCAAACAGGCGGAGGGCTAGCGGACCCAAAACTCTGCCGGATCATTGCCGATGAGTCCTGCGCACGGTTGGAAGACCTGATGAGCTTAGGCCTGAAGTTCGACAGTGAAGGGGGCCATCCCATCCAGAGAAAACTTTCAGGGTGTACCAAAGCCCGCTCATTAACCTGCGGCGGTTCCACCGGCGTGCGGATGCTAGCTGTTCTCAAGCAAGCCAACGCCCAATTAGGCGTGAAGGTTGTCGAACAGCTTCGAATTTTTGATCTCTTGCTCGACGAACAAGGGCAGGTGCGCGGCGCTGTTGGACAGGTCGGACAGGAAGAAGTCGTGATCCATGCACAGGCAGTCGTGCTGGCTACAGGAGGAGCAGGCCGTCTCTTCCGGAAGAACGTTAATCCTCCCTCGCTGGAGGGTGATGGATGGGCCATGGCTTATCGTGCCGGCGCGCGGCTTGTCAACATGGAGTTCTTTCAAATTGGACCAGGCGTGGTGAATCCGAAGATGGACTTCATCATCCACAGTCACATGTGGAAGCTGAAGCCGCGCATGACAAACATCAATGGTGAGGAGTTTCTGGCGGGCTACTGTCCGGCGGGGATCAGTACGGATGATGTCATCAATTTGAAAGCAATGTCCTATCCGTTTTCGGTCAGAACCGACGCGAAGTATGTCGATATTGCCATCTTCAAAGAAATCATGGAAGGCCGGGGCACTCCGAATGATGGCGTGTATTTCGATGTCACACACGTCGGAGAACAGGAACTGATTAAGCGCTCTCCAATTACTTATAAGACCCTGAAGAACGCTGGAAGAGATCTGGCGAAAGAAACTATTGAGTTGGGCTTAGTGATCCAGAACTTCAACGGTGGCGTTCTTATAGACGAGAATGCAGCGACCGGAGTAAATGGGCTTTACGCCGCGGGAGAGGTATCCGGAGGCGTGCATGGGTCTGACCGTCCGGGTGGAAACAATCTTATCGATACCCAAGTGTTTGGCTGCAGGGCTGGCCGTTCCGCAGCACTCTACGCTCAGTCCCTCTCAGGCAGCGCCCCGGTTAAGTCTTATCCTTCAGCCAAGATCGCTCCGGACGCAGCTATCGAGAACCAAACGGCTGCGATGGAAAGCAAGGCCGCAGATCTCTATTACCGCAATCTTACGATTGTTCGAACTGCAAATGGTCTCAACGAAGTATTGAAGTTTATAAAAGAAAACCAACCCCGCGCTGGCACGTACTCGTCTCTCAACCGGTTGCTAGTCGGTCAGATTATCGCGATGGCCGCCCTTACCCGGGAAGAG
>Ga0316229_1001137_pt1 | contig 29149 bp, 21 predicted proteins | sample TBH18023metaG_FD_206011 | JGI IMG/M metagenome (GOLD analysis project Ga0316229, IMG submission 206011) | Freshwater microbial communities from Trout Bog Lake, Wisconsin, USA - TBH18023 | ecosystem: Environmental > Aquatic > Freshwater > Lake > Hypolimnion/Profundal zone | place: USA: Wisconsin... | reverse complement strand
TATTTTGAACGGATTACCGGCAACCGGGTCCTGGACACTGACCAGAAGCCCGGGTGGAGTGACTACAACCGGCACCGGAACAACCACAACAATAACTGGTCTTGCTGCAGGAACCTATACCTATACTATCACTAACTCAGCAGGTTGTATTTCTGCAGCATCCGCAGGTATTGTAATCAGTGCACAACCTGCAACACCATTTGCTCCTGTTGTTGGAACCATCACCCAACCCACCTGTACAACGGCAACCGGAAGTGTTATTTTGAACGGATTACCGGCAACCGGGTCCTGGACACTGACCAGAAGCCCGGGTGGAGTGACTACAACCGGCACCGGAACAACCACATTAATAACAGGTCTCGCTGCAGGAACCTATGCATATACCATCACTACAACAGCAGGTTGTATTTCTGCAGCCTCTGCAAGTATTGTAATCAATGTACAACCTGTAACGCCAGTTGCTCCTGTTGTTGGAACCATCACCCAGCCAACATGTACAACGGCAACCGGAAGTGTTGTCATAAACGGTTTGCCTGGAGCAGGTACATGGACATTGAACAGAACTCCGGGCTCAGTGATTTCGACGGGCACCGGAACTACTACGACAATAACAGGTCTTGCTACGGGAACTTATACTTATAAAGTAACCAATTCTGACGGATGTACCTCATCGGTATCAACAAGTATCACCATCAATGCTGCGCCAGGTACACCAAACGTACCGAATGTAGGGGTTATCACCCAGCCTGGTTGTACCATATCAACGGGAAGTGTTGCCTTAAGTGGATTACCTGGATCAGGTGTCTGGACCTTAACAAGATTGCCGGATGGGGCTACAAACACCGGCAGCGGGACGGGAATTACCATATCCGGATTATCCTCAGGAACCTATACCTACACCGTGACTAATTCATCCGGGTGTACCTCCGGGACTACATCTAATATTGTTATCAATTCTCCGCCACCAACACCTTTAACCCCAATTGCTTCCACTATTACTCAACCTGATTGTGATAAATCAACCGGAAGCATAGTATTAAGCGGATTACCCGTCTCAGGTAACTGGATCTTAATACGAATACCCGGCGGTCCGGCTTACAAAGGTGCAGGTGCAAGTTTTACAATTTCATCATTAGTTAAAGGATCATATAGCTATACGGTAACCAATTCATTTGGATGCACCTCTGCATTGTCAAGTCCCATACTGATCAATAGTGCACCTCCATCATCCACTGCTCCAATGATTGGCAACATTTCCCAACCTGATTGCTCAATATCAACAGGCAGCATTACATTAACCGGTTTACCTGCCACAGGTATCTGGACTTTAACCACAACACCCGCTGGATCACCAGTCACAGGAACAGGGACAAGCACTACAATTTCAGGTTTGCCTACTGGAACCTATAATTATTCGGTAACCAATTCGGCCGGATGTACTTCCCCTGCATCAGCGAATATTTTCATCAATGCCCAACCTTCACCACCTTCCGCACCCATATTTGCCACGGTAACTCGACCGACATGTTCAACAGTAACGGGAACTCTGGCACTTAGTGGCTTACCGTCTAGTGACAATTGGACTTTAACAAGATTTCAGGATGGGACAACAACAACAGGTACTGGGAATGGTATTACGATTTCAGGTCTTCCTGTAGGAAATTATTCCTATTATGTAACTGAGACAAATGGATGTACTTCACCGTTATCCAATAATGTATTCTTTAGTAATGCAATTGGGCCTTTTGTTGTTGCAACAACCATTACAAATCCGACATGCGATGCAACTAACGGAGTAATTACCCTGGGAAGTGTCATTGGAGGCACCCCGCCTTATACTTTTTCTGTAGATGGGAGTGCTTTTACTGAGAACATAATCTACGCGAACCTACCGGAAGGATTGCATACTATTGAAGTTAAGGATTCTAATGATTGTAACCTTACCAGTAGAGTAACCATGACAAACACGCCAGGACCTTCCTCTATTGCTATACAAGAGACGGATGTGACCTGCGGAATGTCAAACGGTTCCCTTATTCTTGGAACTGTCAACGGCGGTACCCCTCCCTATTCTTTTTCAGTTGATGGTAGCGCCTTTACTCAAGCCACAAAGTATATCAATTTAAATGCAGGATCACATACAATAATCGTAAAGGATAACAACGAGTGTAATTTTTCCACTACCGCCACAATACTCAATATCAGTGGGCCAACAGCTATTGCAACACAGATTACGGATGAGACCTGCAGAGCAGCAAACGGAGCATTAATTCTGGGAGTTGTCACCGGCGGCGCTGCTCCTTATTCCTATTCAGTCGATGGAAGTGCATTTACTCAAACCACCAGGTATCCTAATTTAGCTGCCGGATCGCATACCATAACTGTGAAGGATAACAATGATTGTATTTTCTCAACTACAGCCACTCTGCAAAATATCAGTGGTCCAACAGCTATTACAACACAGATTACAGATGAGACCTGTGGAGCCGCAAACGGAGTATTAAGTCTGGGAACTGTCACTGGCGGTACTCCTCCCTATTCTTATTCTGTAGATGGAAGTGACTTCACTCAAATAACAACCTATGTCAATCTGACTGCGGGATCTCATGCAATAAATGTGAAGGATAACAACAATTGCAACTATACAACTACAGCGGTTCTGCTCAATATCAGTGGGCCAACAGAGGTTGCCGTAACCATAACCGATGAAACTTGTGGAGTGTCAAACGGAGTATTAAGGCTTGGAACTGTCACCGGCGGTAAATCTCCTTATTCTTTTTCAGTAGATGGAAGTGCCTTTACTCAAACAACAACCTATGCCAATTTAACAGCCGGATCACATACAATACATGTGAAGGATAACAATGGTTGCATCTATTCAACGACTGCCATCCTGCTAAATATCAGTGGACCAACAGCAATTGAAACACAGATCACCGAGGCAACCTGCGGATACTCTAACGGAGAACTGACCCTGGGAACTGTCACTGCAGGTACCGCACCATTTACTTATTCAGTAGATGGCAGTTCCTTCGGGGGTACAACCCATTACTCGAACTTGTCGGCAGGATCACATACGATTGATGTGAAGGATACCAATGGATGCAATTTCTCCAATACAGTCACCATTGCTATGCCACCGGCCACATCGGCCACTATTAAAGGGGATACTGCAATCTGCGCAGGCTCATCAATCCCAATAACAATACAAATGACAGGAACTGCGCCATGGTCGGTTACTTATACTGACGGAATCAATAGTGTTCCAATGAGTAATATTATGAGTTCATCCTATCGTTTTAATGTTTCACCCACAACAAATACAACTTATACCTTGACATCGGTAAGTGACGCAAACTGCACCGGTACATTGAGTGGATCCGCAACTATTGCAGTGACTTCCCGGGTCAATCCAACCTTTTCACAACCAGGCCCGTTCATTCAGCATACTGTTGCACCTTTATTGCCTGCCGTATCACTTAATGGTATTTCCGGACTCTGGAGCCCGGCTACTATAAGCACCGCAGAATCAGGAACGACAACCTATTCTTTTACTCCAGATACAAATGAATGCGCTTCGAAAACGAATTTGGCAGTTACGATTAATATTCAGGCCGTAATTGCAGAAAAAGATTCACTGCCAGCATCCTCAATAATTCATTCCGGTGCCTGTCAGCGGATCAGTCTCGATGGATCAAAATCCATCGGAAATATTGTCAGTTACCAATGGTCTTCGCTTGACAAGGGCGGTTCTTTGACACAACAAAACGGTGTGACTACCGAATTTATGCTTTCAAATGATTATACAGGCTCATTACCGGCAGATTTCAGAATCAGGCTTTTTGTGACTGACAATAATGGATATTCCAACAGCGATACTGTAACGGTCAATGTCGACCGTTCTCCGGTTGCAGGTGTGACCTCTTCCGGAACCCTTCAGAAAGATGGAAGTATGATTGTTGACGGATCTGTTTCGATTGGAACTGATATTATATATAAATGGTCAACTTCTGAAGGAGAAATTGTCGGCCCCGATAATGCACCTACAGCTAAATTTATAGGAGCTGGAATGTATAGACTGAAAATCACCGATATTTATGGTTGTCAGAGCATTAAAGATTTTAAATTCCCTCTTGAAGTCTACAGGATTGTAGCTAATCCCGATTATTATCGGATCACCTGGGCTCAGGATACGGCCCTTAATGTGTTAGCAAATGACACTTTGCCACCTGGGTATATTACGATCCGAGTCATAAAACAACCGACTCTGGGGAAAACCAGTGTAAATTCTGACTTTACAATTACTTATAGCCCATTAACTAAAAAATCCGGGCATGACCAGTTTGAATATGAGGTGTGTAATATTAACTTATGTGATTCTGCCACAGTTAATATAGACATTGAAAATAGCAACCTAATCATTCCTCAGGGATTCTCGCCTAATGGCGATGGAGTAAATGATGTCTTGAAATTTGAAGGACTTGATAATTATAAACCATCAGAACTTACTATCTATACCCGATCAGGACAGCAGATTTACACCAGTGCAAACTATCAGAATGAATGGGATGGCAGAATGTCCAATCATAAGTTTGTTCCAACCGGAGTCTATTATTATGTCCTGAAATTGGGACAAACTAACAGGATAATAAAGGGATTTATTTATATCGGTTATTAAAAGTTTTTCTCAGTAATGAAACGCATGAATAAAGTAAATTTCTCAAATATTTATTTTTTGAGGAATAAACTATCTGACTGAAAAGTTCAGCCAGTAGCCAGCTGCCAATTGCTTTTGATGCAATATTTATCCTTGCTTTGCCACACCATTATAGAGTATAACCGATTTTACCCAGTTAAACCGGATCTACTCCAACCTCCTTCAGCAGACTTAAACTCAGTTCCCGAAGTTTGTATTTTTGAATTTTTCCGCTGGCTGTCATAGGAAATTCTTCAACGAAGAAAATATATTTAGGTATTTTATACCGCGAGATTTTCCCACGGCAAAAATCGGTCACATCCTCCTCATGAAGCTCTGCTCCGGGACGCCTGGTGATAAAAGCACCAACCTCTTCCCCATATTTGGGACTGGGTACCCCAACCACTTCGACTGCCTGAATCTGGGGCATGGTATAGAGAAAGTTCTCAATTTCCCGCGGGTAGATATTCTCGCCGCCACGGATTATCATATCTTTTATTCGTCCTGTAACCCTAAAATAGCCATCCTCATCCATAACCCCCAGATCTCCTGAATGAAGCCACCCTTCACTGTCAATGGCATTGGCCGTAGCCTCGGGATTTTTGTAATATCCTTTCATCACGTTATATCCGCGACAACACAACTCTCCTTGTTCCCCTGGTTTTAACTCTTTCCCGGATTCAGGATCGGCTACCTTTACTTCGACAGCAGGATAAGCCTTTCCAACAGTTGTGCTGCGGATATGGGGAGGGTCATAAGTCCTGGTGGCGGTCATTCCGGGCGATGATTCTGTAAGCCCGTAAACAATTATCAATTCCGACATATTCATCTTGTTCATCACCTCATTCATGGTTTCAATAGGGCATGGGGCGCCTGCCATAATTCCGGTCCGGAGTGTTGAAAGATCGAACATATTAAACATCGGGTGGTTCAACTCCGAAATAAACATGGTCGGAACTCCGTAAAGCGCTGTGCATTTCTCTTTCTGAACAGAGGCCAGAACAATCAAAGGATCAAAATTTTCAACCATCACCATGGTGGCACCATGTGTGATAATCGCGCAAAGTGCTAATACACAGCCAAAACAGTGAAACAATGGAACACATACGCAAAGCCGGTCATCGGCAGTATAATTCATACATTGTCCAGTGGCTACACCGTTGTTTAAAATATTATAATGGGTAAGCATAACCCCTTTGGGAAATCCGGTAGTCCCTGAAGTATATTGCATGTTCACTACATCGTGGCATTTAACCGTCGATTTGACCTCTAAAAGCAACTTGTTATCAAGCTGACTTCCCAATAAAATAAGCTCCGCTGTATTAAACATTCCACGATGTTTCTCGGGTCCTATAAAAATTACATTCTTTAGAAAAGGAAACTTCTCACTTTGGAGATAGCCGCGCTGGCTCTCTTTTAATTCAGGGACAAGTTCATAAACCATCTGAACATAATCACTATCTTTCCACCCGTTTACCAAACAAAGTGCTTTTAAATCAGAGTTTTTAACAAGGTACTCCAACTCATGGGTTTTATAATTTGTGTTAATGGTGACGAGAACGACTCCGATTTTGGCTGAAGCAAACATAAAGGTTAGCCAGTCAGGAACATTGTTGGCAAAGATTCCCAGTTTATCGTCGGGTCTCATTCCCAAATGCAAAAGAGCCTTGGCCAGATTATCAACGCGCTGATTGAATTCAGCGTACGAAAAGCGGAGATTTCTGTCGGCGAAAACAATAAAATCTTTATCAGGTGTTTCAGTAGCCCAATTTTCGAGGAACTGACCAAACGTTTTCTCAATTAATTCCATCTAATACTTGTTTAGAATATTAAAATGATGCGTATATGACCGCCAAAATTTTTGCAGGTAAATCATTTGCTGCATGAACGTTGTGGTCGACTACCGAATCATAGTAAATACTGTCTCCTTCTGAGAGTATATATATGGTTTTTCCGTAATTAATTTCAATGCTCCCTGTTAAAACATAAATAAACTCCTCTCCTTCATGGGAGGATTGTGCAAAATCGGAACCGGATGAAGGGGTGATATCCACAATAAATGGTTCCATATGGCGACCTGATTTATCGCTTGCTAAGGGGAAAAAATCAAGATTATTGTGAGTTGAACTGTTTTTACTCGAGAAACTGCTTCCCTGGGTTAAATCCCCTTTTCGCGATAAAACAGGTCCAAGCTGATCCATATCATCGAGGAACGTCCCTAATCTTACACCCAGCGCACGTGCAACTTTAATCAGATGACCAAGAGATGGAATAGCTACATTTTCTTCAATTTTGGTCATCAAGGCAGTTGTGAAACCGCAACGCTCAGCTAACTCTTCAATCGAAATACGCTTGGATTGACGTATTGACATAATTTTTTCACCAACATTTTTGATTGCACTCATAATGATTATTTATAATTTCAGATTGCAACAAAAATACTAGTTTTGCTTAAATATGTGATTATTTTTAGGAGGTTTCTTGTAAATTTCCGGTCAAATACTCCCTTGCCAATTATCAATACGTTTTGAAACTAGATCCATTTTCAATGTATTGAATCTTAATACCTTGTGGAATAAATCCTTTCAGCCAGCTGGCACAGTAGTTCATTCCTGCCTCTTCCGAAAGGGCATGCCCTAAAAATATAATCGCCTTATTTTTTCCCTGAAGCTGGGCATCATATACATATTGGTAGGTTTCCCATTCGGGCGATTCCCCGGCAATCAGGAGTTGGGTGTTCTTCTCCTCTAAAAATTTAATATGATCAGAAGATCCCGGTGCCCCAACAGATAGTGCTACATGGGTAACCTCCATTTCAGGGTTTCCAATTACCCTGAAAGAATTTCCCGGGAAGATGCTTTTTAGTTTAAGGATGAATGCGGATAGTTTTTGGGAGTCAAATTTAAAATGGAGCATCGATTCGTCGGTCTGGTTTTTGCCCCATCCCAGTTTTTCAACCATCCCTGCATAAATTCCATCGGGCTTCATCCGGTGAAAGTGGTCATGAAACCGCCATATAATCAAATGGTGATCGTTGAGATATTTTATCTTGTCCTGATATACCGGATCATTCAGGAGATTTTTAGTTTCATCCGGATGATTATAAAAAGTTGGTTCATGGGTAATGACCAGGTTGGTATGATCGGCAACTGCTTTGCGGAGCACTTTCATATCGGCAAACATGCAGGTAGTTATTCCCGTAACCACATCTTCGGAATTACCCGATTTGAAGGTATCCACAGTTTCTGACGACCAGATACAGTGAACATTCTTTTTAATCAAATCAATCACCTGATTGGCCGTCAATTGGTGTACTTGCTGCGCGGATAACGTTCCGGACAGAACAAGGATTAACAATACGAATGAGTTCTTATAATTCATAGTTAAAATTGTTTAAATTCCTCCATAGGAGGTCAATTTCCATTGAAAATTGTCATTCTGAGAATAAATTTCCCGAAGGGAATTAACTGTTTATCTCTTAATGTCCTAACGGACAATGGTTTTCTTTGACTTGTTTTTCTACTGAAATTGATGCCCAATGGGCAAATTAGATTTATTTATAATTTTTAAACTGTCTCTTCTCTGTTGTAATCCAAATTACTTCTCCACCAACTGACTCACTAATTCCTTTACTCCATCCTGATACCGGGTAGGTTGGTACTTAAAATAGTTTTCAAATTTGGTGCTGTCGAAGAAATATTCCCGGTCGAACTGATAGCGCATTTCGTACAGTTCATTCATAAAAGGGATAAAAATCCCTAAAATCCGAACCATCCAGGCTGGAATTAACTGTAAATGATCGCTTTTTCCCATTTCTTTGGCAAACAGATTAATCCATTGCTCTGCAGTCAGCGATTTCCGGTCAGTGGGTAAGTTCCAGATCTGGTTATAGGCAGCCGGCGTATTTCCCAGCAAAGCCGTTGCCTTCCCGGCATCGGGTGCATAGATATAAGAGTGTTTGACTTTTGCATTAAACAGCCACTGAGCCTTTTTCCCGCTTGCAAGGTTCTTGTAAATTACGGTCATTAGCATGCTTTTGTCAATATTTCCACCATAAAAATCGGGCGCACGTGCAATAAGTGCCTTAATTTTTCCTGAATTCATCGATTCGAGTAAAACAAGATCAACCTGTGCCCTGATCTCTCCTTTCCTACTGGTTGGACTAATGGGTGACTCCTCTGTAATATGGGTTACAAAATCGCCTCCAATGGCATAAACATTGTCAAAGAATACCAGCTTTGCCTTAGATGCAATGCAGGCATCGATCACGTTTTGGATCAAAGGGGGCCAGAGATCGCTCCAGACTTTGGTGCTATAATCAAATCCAATGGTAAGATAAACAATTTCAGAATCCGATACAGCCTTAAATACCTGTTCCCTATCCGTAAGATCTGCAGGAAATAACTGATCAGTTTCATTTACTCTCTTCGGATTACGACTAACCAACCGGATATCGTCTGTGAAATATTTGAGTGATTTAGCGAGTTCAACACCAACAGACCCGCCTGATCCTAAAATTGTTTGCATTGTATTTCAGTATTTTAAGTTCAAAAGTTTTAACTATTCAAAAGTATTAACTTTTTTGATTGAACCGCAGTCATATTCCCGAAATGATTTCCTGGTTTACAGGAATGTTTATCAGATTTCAATCATGGTTTTGTAATTTATTTTATAATTATTTAAAAAAAAGTTAATAAAATGTAAATAGTTAATTAATAATTTAAATATCTTTGCAGTCATAACACAAGCTATTTAGTAAGTTATTTATATTTTCAAAAGGTAAAACTATGCCTCTGGAAACGGATTATCAGCTCAAGAAGGTTTCTTCTGCTGAATTAAATAAAATCAGGCAGAAGAAAAGAATACTGAGTTTGCTGCGCACAAATGGATTCACTTCAGCACCGGTACTCAGTAAATGGTTGAAGATAAGCCTTCCGACCTGTATCGTTTTATTGAATGACCTTATTGCTTCAGGTTATGTGAAGAATTTTGGTATTGGCGAATCCAGCGGGGGGCGGAAACCAAGCCTTTATGGTTTGCCTGAAGATGGATTTTATGTGATATCCTGCGACGTTGCCCGCTTCTCTGCAAATATGGTCATTTTGGATTGTTACCATAAATTCGTTACTCCGACGGTAGAAATAAATACGCATATTGATGACCCTCAGCTTATAGATAAGTTATACGAGACTGCAAAACAGCTGATGGCTGCTTCACAAATTCCGGATGAAAAAGTCTACGGGATTGGAGTGGATATGCCAGGGTTGATCAACTCAAAAGCAGGGATTAATTATACCATTAAAGATAAAAAGCGGCAAACTATTGGCCGTGAATTGAGGATGCGTTTCAATAAGCTGGTCTACGTAGATAATGATGCCAGGATGCATGCCCAGGGAGAATTCCATTTTGGTGCCGCCAAAGAATATAAGGATGCCATCATTATCCATTGGAGCTGGGGACTTGGGCTGGGGATTTTCGTAAACGGTCAGCTTTGCAGCGGGAAAAACGGATTTGCCGGCGAATTCTCTCATATTCCCGTTGTTGAAAACGGGGAGTTATGCATCTGCGGGAAACGGGGCTGTCTGGAAACCATTGCCTCCTCCAACGCAATTATCAGACGAGTTAGGCAGGGTTTTGCAGACAAGGAAATTTCCTCGCTGATCAGGCAATTTGAAAACCATCCCGAGAAAGTGACTCCGGAAGATGTTATAAATTCTGCACGTCAGGGGGATGAATTTTGCATTTCGATCCTGAACGAAGTGGGAAGTGCCATGGGGAAAGGACTATCCTATATCATTCAGTTACTGAATCCGGAGGTGATTGTACTCAGCGGGCCACTTTCAAAGGCCAAACAATATGTTTTATCACCCATCCAGCAATCTTTGAACAGACTTTGTCTCGAAAAGATTTCGGAAAGTACCCTGCTTCTCATCTCGGATATGGGCGATCAGACTGCGCTTCTCGGAACTTCTGAAATGATTTTTCAGAAAGTATTTAATGAAATAAGTTTCTTATGAATAATAAATCAAAAGTATGCCTATGAACAACTTGAAAAGTGGATGAAAATCATTCAAAAACTCTCCTGTTTTGAGCAAAACAGGAGATTGCGCTTCGTATAAATCTGCAGGTACGAAGTGGAGACTAATTCTTCTGCGGAAAAAATATCAATTCAGAAATTAAACTAAAATTAGAACCCTATGCGTAAAATTTTATTATTGGCTGTCTTGACGATTGGACTATTCTGCTCGTGGCAGGTAGCACTCGCTCAAAAAACACTCACCGGTAAGGTAACGGATGACAAGGATGGCACTTCAATGCCTGGCGTTACAGTTCTCGTTAAAGGAACGACTATCGGAACAATTACCGATGAACTGGGTGCTTTTAAAATATTGGCCCCAGCTAATGCAAACACCCTCGTATTTTCCTTTATTGGTTTTAATACCAAGGAAGTAGCAATCACAAACCTGAAAACAATTAATGTAAGGCTTCAGGCTACTACTGCCCAGTTGGGTGAAGTCGTCGTTACAGCTATGGGTATTGCCAAGCAGGAAAAAGCGCTTGGATATGCTTCTACGACCGTTAAGTCAAGCGAAATCATTAAAACAAGTCCGACCAACTTCGCGATGGCACTCTATGGCCAGGCGCCTGGTTTACAGGTTGGTTCCAGTCCTGGAGGTTCAACCAGCGGTGTAAATATGACAATCCGTGGGGTCAACTCTATTACGGGTAAAACACAGCCACTGATCGTTTTGGATGGTGTGCCAATCCGCGACGGGGAATTCAACAACGGAAACTATTGGGGAGACCAACGTCTTAGAGGTACTGGTTTACTCGACATTAACCCTGAAGATATTGCAACCATTTCAGTGTTAAAAGGGGCTTCTGCTGCCGCACTATACGGGTCAGAAGCTGTGAATGGCGTTATTTTGATCACCTCTAAATCGGGTAAAGGGAAAAAAGGATTTTCAGTGGATGTAAATATTTCAACCAGTGTTGATCATATTGCATATCTGCCAGATTATCAGAATGTAAGGGGCTATGGATATCCAACATACCTAAACGACGCAGGACAGGATGCAAACTTATTTATACACAAAACTATAAATGGAGTGGACAATAGGGAACTTATTCAAACTTCAGTTAACTATGGTCCTGTATTTGATGGTAAACCCATTATGTCGTGGGATGGCATTGTCCGCCCATATTCCGCTCAAAAAAATAATTATTCCAATTTATTTCAGACGGCCAACAGCACGATGTATAATGTAGCAGTTTCAAGTTCATCCGAAAACTCAAATACACGATTATCAATAACCCGTTCGGAGAATGAAGGAATTAGCATGGGCTCCCAGGAGAACAAAAATAATTTCAACCTGACCAGTCACCACCAGTTTGGCAAGAAAGTTTCCGTTGATGTCAATGTTAACTATATCAATAACCATATCATCAATCGTCCTTATTCCATCGACCGGATGATCAACAACTTTACCGGGATGATAGGGCCGTTCGACAATGGAAACTGGTATCTGAAAAAGTACCAGACCAGTTTGGGCTACCATGCTGTTTATGGGACCAACCAGAGTCTTACCCCAAATGAGAACATTACTAACAGCGGCTACAGATCAGACATCATGGACTTTGTATGGAATGTTAAAGCAAACAGGGAAGATGAATACAGCGACCGTATTATTGCAAATATTACCACCAATTATGAGATTGTTAAGAATTTAAAATTAAGGTCTAGGTTTGCGACCGATGTTACCTCCCGGAAAATTGAAGACCGTAACCGGAACACCGTACCTCTTTTATTTGGTAATTCAGGATCCTTCGGATTTTCATCTTATCGCGATAACATCTTCTACGGTGACCTTTTGTTAACCTATAACAAAAAGATTATGCCAGACCTCGATTTCACAGTGATGGGTGGTTATACCGCGAAGGAAGACAAAACCAGCAACGAGAGTGTGTCAACCAACGGTGGCTTGAGCACAGAAAACCGGTTTGACCTCTCTTCTACTGTCAATGTACTTAATGCAAGCGGATCTCTTGGTGAATTGGTTTCTGATGCATTGATTGGAACGGTTAACTTTAACTATAAGGATTACCTGTTTTTGGAAGGGAATGTACGACGTGACCGGTATTCAACGATGAGCCCGAATAATAATACGTTTGCGTATCCTTCTTTGAATTCAAGTTTTGTATTCTCTGAAGCGCTTCATATGCCTGGATTCATTAATTATGGTAAACTGCGCGGATCATGGGGTATTGTAGGTAACTATCCTGACCAATACGGTGCCAATATTGCTTATAACCAGGGTACTTTAGGTGTTACCCAGAAAGGTGGCTCATCTGTATTGTATACCACTTTGCCAACTACTATGGGGAATGACGGTATACGGCCGGAAAAAAAGCATGAAATTGAATTTGGATTGGAAACAAGAATGTTCAACAACCGCGTGAGCCTCGATGTTTCTTATTATAATGCTCAGCTGAGAGACCAGATTTTACCGTTAACTACCCCAATTTCTATGGGCGCAAGCTCCGTGTTAACCAATATTGGAACGCTGAGGAATTCAGGTCTTGAAATCGGATTAAACATTACAGCAGTTAAAGCCGGAGAATTCAAATGGCAAACAGGAATTAACTGGGCAATGAATCATAACAAGATCGAAAAATTGACCAACGGACAAAATATGCTGCAGCATGTAGATTATGATGGTAGTGCGGCACAATTGAGATCTTACGTCGGACAGCCAATGGGAGACCTCTATGCACCTCCGGTTTTGAAAGACGCTACAGGACAACCAATTGTTGGTTCAGATGGATGCTACCAGCTTGAAACGGACCCGGCTAAGATGAAGAAAGTTGGAAATGTGATGCCTATTGCTATTGGCGGATTTTTCAACACATTCACCTATAAATCGTTTACCCTCGACGCTATGATTGACTTCCGCATTGGAGGCTATATTATGCCAACCGGTATTAACTGGTTGACCAGTCGCGGTCTGACCAAGGAGAGCTTAAACCATATGGATAAAGCACATGGCGGTCTGAGTTATTATATTAAAGTAACTCCTGATGGCGCAAATTCAGGAATTGCGACCAACGGCATAACCGGCCCTCATGGCGAAACTGTGTTTAACGATGGTATTTTGCTTCCCGGAAATGCTCCGGATGGATCAAAAAATACAAATATCGTAGGGCAGGCATATTACTATGATAATGTTTACAACTGGGGTGGTCCTCAATATGGGGGATCCCGCTATGAACTTTTTATGAAAAAGAACACTTACTATAAGATGAGGGATATTACCTTCGGCTATGATCTGCCTAAAGGTTTTGCCAACAAAATCGGTGCTTCTAAACTCAGATTTTCTCTATATGGGCGTAACTTGTTCTATATCTACAGAAATATTAAAAACATCGATGGTGAAGCTACTGTTGCCGGTTCAAGATGGATCCAGAACGTGAACAACGCAGGCGAAAACCCCACTACCCGGACCTTTGGTGCAATGTTAAGGGCAAGTTTCTAAAAACGATTTTATAAATTTTAATAACATTTTAGATATGAAAAAAATATTTATAATACTTGCTGTCGCAGTATTCGGTATTTTATCTTCCTGTAAGAAATCCGAATTTGCAGCTGCCTATCCTGATCCTTCTAAAATTGCAACTACCACGGTAGAAAAACAGTTCGCTGGATTTATGCAATCAAATGCTGCTTATATTGTCCCCAGCTACTGGAACTATTTTGTAGATCTTAGGACCTCGCTGCTCAATTATACCCAGGCAATAGGTTGGATTAACGGTTCCGGTCAGTATGTGGCTCCGGCCTCAGGTAATAGCGATGTGTGGAGTAATTATTACACATTTCTTGCCCAATACCGGGCATTCCAGGATGTATTTGCAGCTCAGAGCCAGGCCGATCAGACGCTCAAAAGAATATATATGATTGCTGCTACCATCTATTTCTATGATTATACTGAAAGAAGTGTTGACCTTCATGGAGATATTCCCTGGAGTAAAGCCGGTATGATTATTCCTAATGGGGGAAATTATGGTGTTTCTTATGCCCCATATGATAAAGCAACCGATATCTACACCACAATGCTTGATGGCCTGAAAGGTTTCTCAGATGAACTGAACTCAATTAATGTTGGTGCAGGAGTTCAGACACTGTTTCACAATCAGGACATCGTTAATTATGGTTCAATGAGTCTTTGGAAAAAGTACTGTAATTCATTAAGATTAAGAATGTTGACCAGGGTTTCAGGAGTATCTGCGCTAAGTTCAAGGGCTTCCAGCGAAATGGGTGCAATTCTTGGAAATGCCTCCTCTTATCCTATTTTAACAACCAATAGCGATAATATCCTGATTAATGTTTATTCGCAGACCAGTGGTTTTAACTCACAGGGATGGCAGTCCGGATTGGAAAGCGCCGGCTGGGGTGGAAATTATGCCGGGAAAACGATGATTGATCATATGAACGCAAATAAGGATCCCCGCGAAAGGGTTATGTTTGAACCCGGAGTCGGTAGTCCTGGCGTCTATATCGGTGTAGATCCATTGGCAAATAGTAGTGTTCAGACAACTATGGTCAATGCCGGTATCAATGCACTCTATAACCGTTCGACTTTAACACGTAACTGGTGGTTCCCCGGAATCCTGCTTACCGCTGCTGAAGTCCAGTTCTATGTTGCCGAATATTACCAGAAAGCCGGCAATTCTGTCGCAGCTCAGGCAGCTTATGAAAATGGAATTACCCAGTCAGTGAATTTCTTCTATAGTGTAAGGGCATTGAGCCAGGACAACACATCAGGTTCGGTTACTCCGACCACTCCTGCCGAAATTGCTACTTATATTGCAAGTTCCGGTATAAGCTGGACTGCCAACGCCAGCAAGCTTCAGTTGATTGCTACCCAAAAATGGATTCATCTGAATATTTGCGAACCATACGAAGGCTGGGCAGAATACAGAAGGTTGAAATTACCAGCGCTTTCATTCTGGGCAGATACGTCTAAACCAAATAATTCACTGCCTCCGGCAAGATGGATTTATCCGGCTGATGAAGAAGCAAATAACGCTGCTAATTATGCTACGGTTTCCGCACAAGACACGCCTGGTACCAAATTATTCTGGGATGTAAATTAATTACCCAAGTATTGAATTCAAAAAGGAGGTGTCTCATGAATTGGGATACCTCCTTTTAGTTTATAATAAGATAGTCCAAACCTGAAAGTTTGGGGGCATACATTTCCTAAAGAGAATTTAAATCCCGGAAGGAGCCTTGTTATTTGGCTATTGATGGATAACGATTAAAAAAGAAGGAGCTACGAATTTCTCCAGTCTGATCATTTTTTTGGTTTGGTGGGAACAATGAAGAGCGGTATAGTAGTGTGATGCAGTACTTTTTCATCAACACTCCCTATTAAGATATTTTCCAGCCATTTCCTGCTGTGAGAACCCATCACATTAATATTACCTTCGCTCCTAATGTCCTGGAAAATTCAAATCCCCCCTCTGCAACTTTCTGCAATGTTGGATCATAATCCAGGGCAATCAGTACCTTTTTCATCTTTTTATTCTATTTGCTGATCCTCTTCCAGATCATGGTGATCATCACCTCCTAAACTGTAATAGTTGTTCTCTTCATCTTCATCCCCAATATTCCCGCGGAAATCATCCAATTCTAACTCGGATAAATCTAAAGCTTTATCATTTAGGGCATTATTAAAGTCACTTTCTTCGCTTATGATATATTCTTCCGCATCTGTAGAATCTTCAGCCCGGGCAATCCTATCGGGATCTAAGCTCTTCTCTTCGTGATATTTGCTGTAAATATCATCGATTGATGGGTATAATGGATAACCTTCCAGGCTGGTTATCTCCTGGTCATCTCTCTGCCTGGCAAAAAGATTTTCGGGATCGTCTTTTTTTTTCATATTCCCGGATGAATTAATACACATCTAAGTTAATAAGAATTCAGCCCAATGGTGCACGATAGTCCCAAAATTCGCCCCATATTTCCATAATTCTTCGTATCTTTAATCAGGTAAATCGGTCCCCACTAATTCAAATTTAATCTTAGTGGAAGGCGATTCCTGCCGAAACTTAAAAAATGGAGGGAATTACAATGAAAACAACAAACTATTTTGCGGTATTGATCTTTTTTGTCATTCTTGGAATTGGAGTTGCATTTGCATACGCCAGTTATGGAGTTGAGGCTAAAACTGAAGGGACTGTGATTGAAGTGATCTCTTTCGTAATTGCCCTAATCGTTTCATGCTCAATTAAGGTTGCAGATCAGTGGGAGAAAGCAGTTGTCTTACGGCTTGGTGGCTTTCATTCACTCAGGGGACCGGGACTTTTTTTCATAATTCCGGTAATTGATACCATTCCATACTGGATTGATATTCGCGTTATTACCTCTTCATTTACTGCTGAAAAGACCCTTACTAAAGATACGGTACCTGTAGACGTTGATGCGGTGCTGTTTTGGAAAGTTCTCGATCCCAAAAAAGCGGCTCTCGATGTGGCAGATTATAAAAGCGCAATTAATTGGGCCTCCCAGACTGCCCTGCGAGATGTCATAGGTAAGACAATGCTTTCCGATATGCTTGAAGGGAGAGAGAAAATTAGCAACCAACTTCAAAAGATTATTGATGAACGCACTGAGCCATGGGGAATTAATGTCATTTCAGTGGAAGTAAAGGATGTACTCATCCCTCCTGCATTAGAGGATGCTATGTCGATGCAGGCTCAGGCGGAAAGAGAACGTCAGGCCAGAGTAATCCTCGGTGATTCTGAGCGCCAGGTAGCCCAGAAATTTGAAGAGGCAGCAAAATCATACTCCAATAATCCTACAGCACTTCATTTAAGAGCTATGAACATGCTCTATGAAGGGTTGAAAACAAATTCCACGATTGTGATTGTCCCTAGTTCTGCACTGGAAACCATGCAGTTAGGTGGCCTTGCAGGATTAACTGCGATGACTATGGGGATTTCAAAGGAAAATCAGAAAAAAGAAATATGAATTTAATCTGCCTCCCACTTAAATCATTCAAAATTTTCAGAGGTTGGCTTAAGTCACAAGCTGAAACATGGATGATTTCTAATTAAAAGTGCTTTGAAAGAATAATTCTTTCGGTCAGTCTGCTTGTAAATTGATTGGTTTGGTAGTGTTTTTTGTGGAATCATTACCTGACTCCTGGCCAACCCATTTACTTAATAATTCCTTGGCATCTTCATATGACTTACAACTTTTATAGCTCTTTATATTTGTAACTTTTAAACCGGATTTATCGATAAAGCTATTTAATAAAGGTGTTTTTTTGGTGGCAATTTCAATTATTCTATCTTCCATGTAATTGTACGAGAATTCTTCATGTCTCGCAATAATAAATTCTTTGCCTGATTTTCCGGAGGGTGTCAAATAAGAAGCAGAATAAACAATATAGATTTTGTTGTCCGGAGAACCATAATAATACGCCGGGAAAGAAGTTTTCAAATAGGTTTCATCCGCCTTATAAATTAATCTTAATTTTCTCATAATTTGTGGCATAAGCATTAAGAAGATGTAAAGATAAAAATATTAAGAAATTTAAAATATTTTAATTAAACAAATTAACGTATCGATGGCAATTCTTATTGCACCTGATCTTGTATTTTAGTACAATTGCAACCAGAATAATACCTAAACAAAAAATATGAAAGAGAGTTCACCGTTTATTATTACAATCAGCCGCCAACTGGGGAGTGGAGGGGCATATATTGGACAACAACTGGCAAAAAAGCTGAATATTTTTTATGCGGACCGTGAAATCATCATTCAGGCTGCCAAACAATTCTCGGTATTGGAGGAGGATTTGGAATCAACAGAAGAAAAAAAAGGCTCATTCTGGCAATCAATTATCCAGTCATATGGATTCGGAACCCTGGATGCATTTGTACCACCACAAATTACATTACCGACTGACAGCATCCTGTTTAAAGCGGAATCAGAAATAATAACACGTATTGCCCGAGAGCGCTCTGCAGTAATCATCGGAAGGTGCGGGTCTTATATCCTTCGTGACCTTCCAAATCATGTGAGCATATTTTTACATGCAGATTTGCCATTCCGAAGATTGAGGATTCAACAGGTGTATAAATTATCGGAAAAAGATGCCACTCAAAAAGTATTCCAAAGCGATAAAGAAAGGTCGCTCTATTATCATGCCTTTACCGGTAAAGAGCGAGCAGACACTACTCAATATGATATTTCGTTAAATACAGGTAAAATAGGACTTGATAAAAGTGTCGAATTTATTATACAATACCTTGATTTTATTATGAAAGATGATTGACCATTTGCATAAAAATATTTCCCCAACCAATTCGACTTGTATTCAGTTTAAAAATTCCCTTATTATCCCTTTGAGATTGCAGTTTAAAGAATCAATTCGGCTGTATATATCTCTATAAATGGGATCAATTTTATTCGCCTTGTTCCAGTCAGTCATGGCTCCGGAAATATCATTACAGTAAAATCTGGCTAACCCGCGATGATAATAGGCATTTGCAAACAAAGGATTAATTTCCAGAGCTTTATCAAAGTCTGTGATAGCAGTTGCATAGTTCTTAAAAAATTTATCTGATTCTCCATTTTCATTACCGGCAAAATCATGGTTTCCAGAAACTATTGGGTTGTTTTGCATTAAATATTTTATTGTTTCCCACCCATCCTGAAAGACCATTTTCACAAGACCTCTGCGATAATACGCATTAAAATGTCTTGGATTAATTTTTATTGCTGTATCATAATCGGCAATTACACCCTCATAATCTGTAAATTGAAAATTTGTTTCAGAAACTCTTTTTACGGATTTCTCTGCATTTCTAACAATAACATCAGGATAATTAACCTTTTTGTCGGAATTAATACCCGAATCTTCCAAATTATTTTTAGCAAGTCCTCTGCAATAATAGGCATCTGCATATTCAGGATTTATACCGATTGCTTTATCAAAGTCAGCTATTGCTCCTCTGTAATCTTGAATCAGAATGTTGGTTAAATAGCCTTGAATCGCCAATTCTCCAGTAGAAGATGATTCAATTTTGTCCAATTTTGTTAAGTCATTTTTCGTACTACACTGATTATATTGATAACTTTTAGCTAGTCCGCGAGTGTAATATGCTTCAGCAAATTCAGGATCTATTTCAATTGCTTTATCAAAATCAGCAATCCCCCCCCAATTTTCTTTGGAGAGATTTACCAAATTGTGCGATTTGGAGTTATCTTGATTCCCGTTCATCGAGTTCACATCATAAAATATTGAAATTTTAGAAGAAGATTGCGAATGATTGTAAAGGCAGCTTCTTTCAACACCGCGGATAAAATAGGCTTTTGCGAAGTCTGGATTTAGCTCAATTGCTTTATCAAAATCGGTAATTGCCACTATAGAATGTTGATATTCAGAATGCAGTGGTACATCTGACTTCGAATAATCTGCCGTTTCAGATTGATCGGTGACAGGAATTTTACTAAAATCCAAAGATACATTTTCACGATGGAGGAAATAATTTTTAATTATTCCTCTGCTTAAATAAGCCCATGCAAATCTTGGATTCAATTCTATTTCCTTATCAAATAATAGAATTGCTTCTGCATATTCTTTTTTGATTATTTTCGAATTACCTTGTTTGAAATGGCGCTGAGCGATTTTCATTTATTTGTAAAGACTATTTCTCGATGTTGTCAATTTAACCTACGGGTCTGCAATCATACATTACTCCGAATCTTTTGGATGAATTTGTTGCTATAAATAAATTTACGCACGATCAGTTAAATGTTTACAGTAAAATATACTGTAAATATAGTCATTATATTTTTACATTGTTCGCTTATCATATTATTGAGGAGGTTTTTTATATACAACATTATTACTAACCGATATTATGGACAATGATATTCGGAACAATCCCTGCCAATATTATGAGATTCACTTAGAGCATCAGTCAAAATTGGAAAGGAATATCTTCTTGAAGCCATATCGGAAGCTTGAGCAAGAAATATAAATCGAAATTGATTTCAAATACTTTTTTGTTGCATTATAAAAAAGGGTATCTAAGATAGTAGAAACGCCATTTTTTTGCAATTTTACCAAAACAAGATTAGAACTTCTTTTCAAAATAAAAATTTTAAAATTTAAAATGAAAAAACTCTCTTTTATCCTCATATTGAATGTTTTTATTGTTCCAAATTTTGCTGCTCCCAAAAAGTTCTCAGATTTTGTGAGCGTGAGTTATCAGACTCGGGTCAACGGGAAATCAAGTACTGAAGATGCCGGAATCAAGGTCATTTGTTCCCCCTATACATCAAAATCATGGATTTCTAGGGACACAGCGAGATTACTTCCTACGATAGCTTCTGAAACCAGTTATATTGATTTTATTCAGAAAATGACCTTTCAGGTTGCAAGGTTCAGAAATGGGTCTATAATTCATACTTCTTCTCCATTCTCGGAATATCCAATTCTGACCGAAACCAATGAAACTGCAGTTATTTTGGGATATAACTGTAAAAAGGTCAGAACTACGCTTCGTTCCAATGCAATTGATCTTTGGTACACTACGGAGACTGGAGTAAAGGGAACACCGGCAATGGCTTATGGTGTGCCCGAAGGATTGGTGCTAAAAATAGTTCGCAATGGTAATTTTGAATTGATAGCTACAGAAGTAAAGCTTTTAAAGAAGATGGGTATGGAGCAAATTTTTCCGTTACAAATGGGTGTTAGCCTCGACTTACCTCAATACAGACACCGGATAACCCAAAATCTGATAACTTCAGTACCCATCTTTTCGAATGAACAAATCAGTTTTGGAAATAAAATTGAAAACCCCGCTGATTCCGCCGATCAGAAAACTTTCAGGTACGCTTCAGGTACCATTTTACTTAAGAAAGTAAAATTACCTGTGGTACCTGAGGATACACAGCTTTTTGCAGAGTTATACCAGCATTCAAATGGGGATGCTTATGATCGTACCGGATCGGTTTTTATGATCCCGATGGATAAAGAAAGATCATTTATGGATGGAATGAAAAATGGGATTGGAGCACTTCCTTCCTTTATGGCTAAAAATGGGAAAACGTATCAGGGAGTAACCGCCTCGGAACATTTCTCCCCCCTAGTCGAGATGGTCCGTTTTTTTACCCCGTTTGGGATTGGTCAATTCAACGATAAAGTAACCGTTTATGGCCAACGTTGGGAAGACTCCACATATTATAAACAGGAAATTACAGAATTGCTCCCATTGCTTCAGGGAGAGAAATGGATCGGGGTTTTTATTGGGAATTACGACAAGGGAGGTCACCGCATAACCCTAACCCTAAAATATTATCCCGGCAGTAAAGAGATTTCACAAAAACCCGTGAAAAAATATTGGAGTATGCCTCTGTTCAATACATTGAATGTTATGGAGATGGCAGGACAGGAATACGGAACGCTATTTGATAATGATTCCCTTTCAACCGAAATAAACATTCCAAAAGGAGTTAAGAATATCCGAATGCGTTATATTACAACGGGACATGGAGGATGGGATGGAGGAGATGAGTATAATCAAAAGGTGAATACGATACTCCTTGATGGTAAAGTTCTGTTTCAATTTACACCATGGCGTTGCGACTGCGGTACCTACAGAAAATTTAATCCGGCTTCGGGTAATTTCTGGAACGGAGTCACTTCAAGCGATGGGAGCCGATCGGGATGGTGCCCTGGCACTGCCACAAATCCTGTCTATTTTCCGATCTATTCCCTCTCTGCAGGAAACCATAAATTTTCAGTAACCATCCCAATCGGAAGTAATGAAGGAGGAAGTTTTAGTTCATGGAATGTTTCAGGTATTTTATTGGGAGAATATGAATAGAATCTTCGTAATATATTGATAATTTTATTTTTATTCAAAGCATGAAGCGACTAGTCATTTTATCGGGTGCGGGGATGTCTGCAGAGAGTGGAATTCGGACTTTCAGGGATATGAATGGTCTTTGGGAGGAATATGATGTCATGGAGGTTGCGAGTATCGAAGCCTGGCACAAAAATCCTGAATTGTTGCTCCGTTTTTACAACGATCGAAGGAAACAATTGATAAATAGCCAACCCAACAGGGGACATTTGTTGCTTGCCCAATTGGAAGAACTTTATGATGTGCAAATTATCACTCAAAACGTGGACGACCTTCACGAAAGAGCTGGTTCATCTCAGGTTCTGCACTTGCATGGTGAATTGACCAAGGCCCGGAGTTCCAAATTTCCAACCCTTATCTACCAGTTGGATAATCCTGAAATGAAAATGGGAGATCTTTGTGAAAAGGGTAGTCAGTTGAGACCTCATATAGTATGGTTTGGGGAGGAGGTGCCAGAAATGGATAAAGCGATCCAGCTAACCAGATCGGCAGATATTTTGTGTGTGATTGGAACCTCACTCAATGTATATCCTGCTGCAGGATTGGTTGATTATGCCCCGTCAGGCATTCCTGTTTTTCTGATTGATCCAAATCCACCGGCACATTTACCCCGGCATATCCGGATAATCTCTGAAAAAGCTTGTGCTGGAGTTGAGATCCTAAGTCAAAAATTAAGAGATGCTGTTTAATCATTTAAATAAGGGATTGAATGAAGCGGGGTGCGATGAGGCTGGCCGTGGCTGTCTGTCAGGACCTGTGTTTGCAGCAGCTGTAATTCTGCCCGAAGATTTCAGTTCCGAACTTTTAAATGATTCCAAAAAACTTTCCGAAAGGCAACGTTATCAGTTGCGTCCACTAATCGAAAATGAGGCAATTAGTTGGGCAGTAGCAAGCTGCAATAATCATGAAATTGATGAGGTTAATATTTTGAATGCATCCATTTTGGCAATGCATCGTGCATTGGATCAGCTTTCTACTCGCCCGGAATCTATTATTGTAGATGGTAATCGTTTTAAACCGTACAGGGATATTGGTTACACTACGATTATAAAGGGTGATGGTAAGTACATGTCCATCGCAGCCGCTTCTGTACTGGCTAAAACCTACAGGGATGATTTTATGATTGCCCTTCACGAACAATATCCTGAATATGGGTGGTGTCAGAATAAAGGTTATCCAACTGCATTTCATCGTGAGGCAATCTTTAAATATGGAATTACACCCTTTCATCGTAACAGTTTTAAGATTACCGGGCACCAGCTCTCCTTGAATTTTTTATATTAAATTTTTGTCAGATTAAATGGAATGAGGGTATTTTTTAACGGTTGGAATATAAAATTTGCCTCTTAAGTTCAGCAAATGAGCTTTTTAATAGTTAAAAATGCACTTTCAGAAGCATAAAAAGCAATCACAGATAAATATTTTATTACTTTTGGACCAATTATAAATAACGATCTTAACAATGGGAATTCTTCAAACTAAGCTATCGCACTACCATTTACCACAAAAACTTATTTCAGCTGGCCTCTACCCTTATTTCCGGGTTATTGAATCGGATCAGGATACCGAAGTGATGATCAATGGTAAAAAAGTGCTCATGTTTGGCTCAAACAGTTACCTCGGTCTTACCTGTCATCCCAAAGTAAAAGAAGCCGCAAAAAATGCAATTGATAAATATGGAACTGGTTGTGCAGGATCCAGGTTTCTTAATGGGAACCTGGATATTCATATCAAACTTGAGGAGAAACTTGCCAGATTGGTCCATAAAGAAGCGGCTTTATGTTATAGCACTGGATTTCAGGTGAATCAGGGGGTGATTTCTTGTGTAACCGGACGAAATGACTATGTTATTCTTGATGAACTTGATCACGCTTCCATTATAGATGGCAGTCGGTTAACCTTTGCCAAGACACTTAAGTTTGCCCATAACGACATGAAGGATCTCGAGCGCAAACTTAAGCTTTGCGAACCCGATAAAATCAAGTTAATCGTTGTTGATGGTATTTTTTCCATGGAAGGTGATATAGCCAAATTACCTGAAATTGTCTCCCTTTCAGAAAAATACCGGGCCTCCATTATGGTTGATGATGCACATGCCCTGGGCGTTATAGGCAAGAACGGATCAGGCACCGCCTCACATTTCGGCCTTACTGAAAAAGTTGATCTGATCATGGGCACCTTTTCCAAATCTTTGGCATCCATAGGAGGTTTTATTGCGGCCGATAAAACAGTCATCAATTACATTAAGCATAATTCACGCTCCTTAATGTTCAGTGCGAGTATGACACCTTCATCAGCAGCCAGTGTTTTGGCTGCAATCGAAATAATGGAAAACGAGCCCGAAAGAATTTCTCATCTCATGAATATCACACAGTATGCTCGAACTCGTTTTAATGAGATGGGCTTTGATACCGGTAAATCACAATCTCCGATTATTCCGCTCTTCATCCGGGATGACATAAAAGCTTTGCAGATGGCGCAACAATTGCTCGAAGAGGGGGTTTTTATTAATCCGGTCGTTTCTCCGGCAGTTCCCAAAGAGGATTGTATTATCCGGTTCTCATTGATGGCAACTCATTCTTATGAACAGGTAGATAGAGCCATTGAAAAAATAACTTCTGTTGCAAAACAGCTCGAGGTTTTGGGTTGCGAAGTTGCCTTAAATAAAGAATATTTATTGTGATTAATTTATTGACCTGATGGCAAAAGTTGTATTGATTACTGGTATTTCTTCTGGATTTGGGAAAGCCATTTCGGAATTGCTTTCAACAAAAGAATATATTGTTTACGGTTTTAGCCGGAAACAACGTGAAGATCTGAAGGGGATTATAAAAGTTCTCCAGGCTGATGTTACCGACCCTGGATCAGTTCAGGATGGAATTACAAAACTGGTTAATAGAGAAGGCCGTATCGATATTCTGATAAATAATGCCGGCATGGGTATTACAGGTTCTATTGAAGATTGCTCACACGAAGATATTCATCTTCAGATGAACACGAACTTTATGGGATATGTAAATATGATACAGGCTGTTCTCCCGACAATGCGTAAACAGGTGAGTGCAACCATCGTTAATATTAGTTCAATCGGGGGATTAATGGGATTGCCATATCAGGGTTTCTATGCTGCAAGTAAGTTTGCAGTTGAGGGATTAAGTGAATCATTAAGGATGGAATTAATCCCATTTCATATAAAAGTTATTGTCATTCAACCTGGGGACTTCCTCACCAGTTTTACAGCTAACCGCAAACCGGTTCAAATAGAGGGGACTGATAGTGTATATGAGGCGCAGTTTCAGAAGACATTATCGCTAATTGAGAAAGATGAACATGGGGGATTAAAACCGGAATACCTGGCCCGGAAACTTGCCAAAATCCTGGAGAAGAAGAATCCAGGTCATAACTATATCATTGCCACACTGGAACAAAAATTCGCTGTAGTGCTTAAACGGATTCTCCCGGGATCGATATTCTCGTCGATCCTCTCCTCTCATTACGGGATTAAATAAAGAGATTATCCTGACGGGTTTTGAAGCTTGTCAGGGCTTCCTTAAGGTCTTTTATCCTAACCCCAACAGCTTAAAAATCCAGTAAATAGCTGCTGCCAAAGCCATTGAAACGGGGATGGTCAAAATCCAGGCATAAAGTAAACTCCGTGTAACACCCCAATGAACCGCTGAAACCCGTTTGGTTAAGCCAACACCCATAATGGCCCCCGTAATGGTATGTGTTGTACTCACAGGAATTCCAAATGCTTCTGTTCCAAAAAGTAAGATAGCACCTGCACTATCTGCTGCAACACCCTCAAAAGGAGTTAGCTTGGTAATCTTTGAACCCATTGTCTTGATAATTCTCCATCCACCCATCAGGGTTCCTGCCGAAATTGCAGTATAACAACTAATAACAATCCACATGGGGATATCATGAATTTTCCCGTTAATAAAATTAATATGTGCCCAAGATGGAATTGAAGCAGGATCGACCGATTTGAAATAGACCAATAAAGAAGCTGAAATAATTCCCATTACTTTCTGGGCATCATTTCCGCCATGTCCAAGACTCAGTAATGCGGATGAAAATAACTGTCCTTTTCTAAACCACCTTTTCAATCTGAAGGGATTAAAACTCTTAAAAATCCATATCAGTGCAATAGAGATGAAATAGGAGAGAAACATGCCAATCATTGGAGCAAGAAAAATAAAAGCCGCAATTTTTAATATTTTATCGGAATGAACAACACTCCAACCTGAATAGGCAATTGCAGCACCGGCAAATCCACCCACAAGGGTATGCGATGAGCTGGAAGGGATCCCAAGATACCAGGTGATCAGATTCCAGATAATTGCCGCAATGATTCCAGCCAAAATTACCTGAAGATTAATCATGTCTGTATCAACAACTTTTGCAATTGTATCTACTATGTGCAGTTCAAATATCCCATAGGCAGCAAAGTTGAAAAATGCCGCCCAAATAACTGCCTGCAAAGGAGTCAGTACTTTGGTGGACACAACGGTTGCAATTGAATTGGCAGCATCGTGAAATCCGTTGATTAAATCAAAGATTAATGCCAGTACAACAATGGCGATTAACAGGGTAAAATTCATAACTAACTATGATATTTTAACGATTATTGATGAAAAGACATTGGCCACATCATCACATTTGTCAATCGCCTTTTCAAGAGAGGCGAGTATATCGCGTTTCTTAATCAGGTTTATAGCATTTGTTTCTATTTCGAAAAGATTTGAGAGGTACTCCTGATACAGATAGTCAACTTCACTTTCATATGTACTGATTGTAGCACACGATTCGGCAAATTTCAGAAAATCGGAAGCATTCTTGACACTATGAAGAACCACCTGGATTTCCTTGTTTGCTGCATGTATGTAATCGGCTATTTTCCCAAATTCCACAGGAAAGGTAGGCAGTTTATAGAAATGAGTTCGGATGGCAGCCGTATGGATATAGTCAACAACATCATCTATCGTCGAAATCAGCTGATGGATGTCCTCCCGGTCAAATGGGGTGATAAAGGTCCCATTCAATTCGATAAGTAACTGGTGTGTAATTACATCACCTGTATGTTCAGCCTCTTTGATCAGTTTAATATAAACTTCGCGCTCATTCAAATCATTTTCACCCATCAATTTAATCAGCAAATCGGAGGCTACTACAAGATTGTCCGCTGCTTTAATAAACAATGGAAAAAATTTGCGGTCCTTGGGAACGAGAAATCCGAATATTTTGTCCAGATTCATAATTTAATTGGTTTAAATAGTTTGAATTTAATTAGCGTGCTAATTTATAATTTTCTGTTGGAGGAATTGCTGATTTATCAATTGAAGTGACAGATTTTAATCAATTTCGTCATAATAAACAAAACAAATCTGTAATAGGCTGAAAATTAGGCGGCATTTTAGGGATCAGGATTTCGTGTAGGATACAAAATCACGCGTTGCTTTAAGCAGGTTTACCGTTTGGAGAAGCAGGTGTTTTGTTTCTGACATTACTCCAAAATATAAAACTGAATTGCGGCTATTGGTCTCTTTTTTCTTGATTCTGCGGATCTGCCGCTTTTCCTGTTCACGCATCAGTTCAAGAATCTCTTTTCGCTTCTGAATCAATTCATCGATTTGCTCAAATCTCGACTCCTTGATAATGTGGAGTGCAAAATTAAGAAAATCTGTAACCTGGTTACTAAATTCGGTCAACTCCCCATTCTGATCCTCAGCAAAAGGCTTGTGATTATTTGTAAGGTGTTCATGAAGCGGACGGATTACGTATTTTATCGAGTGGGCCATTTCACGTAAATAATCGACAATTTGCACATAATAATGGCCCGTCTCAATTGAATCGTGCTGAAGTTGCTGGATAATCCTGTAGGTATTGGCTTTTAGTCGTCTGGCCCGTTGATTGAACTCTTCAATCTCTGTCTCAATCTCTTCCAAAAGCTTCATGTTTTCCGAATGAAAACCTGAAATACCCAGATAGTAGGTTTTTGAAATCATAATGATAGCATTCGAAGAATCTTCAGTGGTCTTTACCAACACACTTTCAGCTTTAATTAATGGCTCAGAAAACTCTTCTGTCTCAGAAATACCAGGTTCACTTTTAGGCAAGTTCTTGCGATTGCGGGAAAAAATAAGAATTATCCTTGCAACGATCATTCCCAAAATAAACCAAAAAAGAGGATAAAATCTTTCCATTAAAAAATATTAACTTTTTTGCAACCGACAAATGTATTTCTGAGCGGGCACCTATCGTGCAATTAGTGTATTAAATAAACGTTAATTAGTCAATTGAAATAAAGAATTGCAGGGAAGAGTAATAAAATCTAAATTTGCAAACTCGAAATCTAATAGTAATAGAAGATGATTCCTGTAAAGACAAATACACCTCAGAAACTTTCAATTACCTCTTCCATTATCATTACGGCATTCACTGCCATATTAATGATGATTGCTCATTGGCTGGGATGGACCTTCTGGCTACCCATCTTTATTGCAG
>Ga0316229_1001133_pt1 | contig 29166 bp, 21 predicted proteins | sample TBH18023metaG_FD_206011 | JGI IMG/M metagenome (GOLD analysis project Ga0316229, IMG submission 206011) | Freshwater microbial communities from Trout Bog Lake, Wisconsin, USA - TBH18023 | ecosystem: Environmental > Aquatic > Freshwater > Lake > Hypolimnion/Profundal zone | place: USA: Wisconsin... | reverse complement strand
CCGAGGTGGGGACCATGGCTTGTGGTGCCATCAGCCTGGCGCTCACGGGTCTGTTCATGCTCCGCCGGGGTTCCAAAAAGTAACGATTTGGCGTCGAATGCAGTAAATCCTGGACAAACAGGGATTGCGCTGCTAGACATTATAAAGTTCGTAGTGGTTTGCTCTAACGTTGAAAATGCTTATGAAGAAGACGACAATACCGATGGTGGGCCTTTCGCTGGCTTTTTCTCTTCTGCTGGTGGCGCCCGCCTCAGCGGAGGATTCAGCCCGGTTGGTGGCGCTGAAGAAGTCCTTGGGCAATGTTCCCGCCCTCGAGCTGCCTGCCAAGGCGGCCAAACTGGTTTCGGCGGCTAAAGCCAAAGACCGCGAAGCCACCGCTAAGCTGGTCATCGAGGCCGTATCCAGCCTGAATGCGGCGGCAGTTCCGTCCGTGGTCGGCGCCATCGCCTCCGGTTCGCCCTCCGTGGCGGGTGCGGCGGTGGTCGAGGCGGTGACGCTTCAACCGGCTCAGGCCTCCCTAATCACCGCGGCGGCCTCCAGTTCCGCCCCAGTCGAGACGGCGGCGGCAATGTCGGATTTTCACAAAACCAATGTGCTGGCGCAGGCCTCCGTGGTGACCAGCTCTTCGCTGGCCAGTGCTAGCCCGGCGGATGGCGGAAATCGCCCCACGCCCAAGTCCACGCGCTACGCCACGCCCAAGAATTAGTTGTCCCCAGGGTTCTCAGTGAGTTTCGTGCAGCCGCCTGGCCCGCACGCGGGGAGGCGGCTGGCTTTTAGAATGCGGGGTTGTTTGATAATTGGTTTAGGCGCGGGGGGGTTGGCCGGCTCAGCTTCGGCTCGACCCATTTCTTTGCGTGTGGGCGGACGGGCAGGGGAGCCATAAATTCTCTCTTATGTTCGTGTCAAGTTGAATGAAGAGCCTGTTTACGGTTAACTCCTTCACCCTTCTGCATTGCTGCTCCCCAGGCGGGACGTGTCGGTCGTTTAGACCACGGAGATCCTAGCGCTTTATCCCATCGGTACGTTCCTATTGATTTTGTTGTCATTTCAGTTTTTAGGGTTATTCTGAAATGGGTTTTCGTGATTCAGGTTATGGCTTATTTAGTTGGGAACCTGGAGCGGGTATGTAGAGTCGGCGCTGTCGGCGGGGTGGCCTCCATCGCGCGCTGGCTTGAATCCATACCGGAGTTTTTTATGTGTCGTCGTGTCGCCCAATGGGCCCCGGCAGTTGTCTCGGGTTATCGCAGCGTTGAAACCAATGCTGCGAATTGACCGGCACGTAGTGCGCCTTCCCGTGGTGGGCGTCGTCTCTCTTGAATAATTATTCTCCTCATTCGGCCGCGCGGTGCGGCCAGGGTCGCGCGGCCTGGGTGTGCCGCGCCGGTTGCGTGTTCCTCCTGCTAACCGTTGCCTTGTCGCGCTGGGCTACGCCCGTCGCCGCTCAGGAGGTCAAAAACTCCCTGGCCGGCGAGCAAGCCGCCCAGGACGCCAAGAAGACTGAGACCTTGGCAGGTTACAACCTCCACTGGGGTCCCGCCTCGCTCCAGGTCCAGTCCTCCCTCCATGCCGAGTTTACCGACAACGCCCTCAACGCTTCCCTTAACCGCAGCGCCGACTTCATCCTCACCCCCGAGGTGAAGCTGCGCTCCTATTACCCCATCAGCGACCTCAATGCCCTCACCCTGTCCCTGGGGGTCAGCTACGAATATTACACCCGCAATACCCAGATCAACCCCGATTCCCCGCTCATCAGCCCGGATTCCGAACTGGCCTTCCTCCTCTACGTCAAAGATTTCCGCTTCCGCTTCCATGAGTCCTTCTCCTACCAGGAGTCGCTCTACTACGGTCTCTCCTATTCCGCCCAGGGCGGCGGCTTCATCAACCTTCAGAACCTCGGCACCTTCGGCCGCATCGACAACCTCGCCGGCGTCAAGGCCGACTGGGACTTGAGCGACCTCGTCCTGTCCCTCGGCTATGACCACGAGAATTTCATCTCGATGCTCTCCCTGCTGGACTACATGACTCGCGCCTCCGAGCTCTTCTCCGCCAGCGCCGAGTTCATCGTCGGCCCCCAGTGGCGCGCCGGCCTCGAATCCAAGGCCAGTTGGAATGCCTACGACACCCACGCCCTTCCCGACCATTGGCGCGCCCGCGTCGGGCCCTACGTTGACCTCGGCCTCGGCGATTACGTCAAACTCCGCGTCGGCGGCGGTTACGATGGCGCCCTCATCCCGGTCAACGCCGGTCTCACCACCCAGTCCACCCCCTTCTACGCCTACGCCCGCGCGTCTCATAACCTGAACGACTGGGTGACTTACTGGTTCACCGTCGCCCATGAAAATCAGCTGGGCTGGCAAACCGCCAATGCCGCCACCACCTACCTCGGCGTCGGCGCCTCCCTCAGGCTCATCGAGCACCTGGACCTGTCCCCCGCCTTCTCCTATGGCTGGGGTGAGGAATCCGGCCCCAACTACCTCCAGGAAGCCTGGGACGAAAGCTACACCTATCTCCAAGCCTCGCTCTCCCTCATCTACCACATCGGCGAGCGCTGGTCCGCCGATGTCCGCTACGACTACCTTGAAAAGGGTTCCACCGTGGTTAATAACGACTTTTTCCGCAACCGCATCACCCTGGGGGTCAACTATAAGTTCTGACCCCCAGATTCCCCGTGGCGCAGGCATCCCTGCCTGCGTGTCCCCTGTTCCCGGTGCCGCGGGCGTTCCCGCTTGCGAGTCCTCCGGGCGTCTCGCCCGGTGTTCATCCTTTCGCTTTATGCGCATAGCAGTCCAAACCCGCCACCGCCTCCGGATGGCCCTCCTGCTTGGCTCCATCGCCCTCCTGTCCCTGCTCCCGCCTGCCGCCTCCGCCGCGGCCCCGTCCCCGAGCGCCGTGCGCGCCTCCGACGGAGCCGGCTCCGTGGCCGTCCTCCGCGACCCGCAGGCCCTGGACGCCCTAATGGCCGCCCTCGATGACATCCAGAAGATCGGCGCCGGCGACAAGGTCACCTTCCGCGTCCTCGAAGACCAGGACGAGACCAAACCCCTCACCGTCAGCGATGCCGGCGACCTCGACGTGCCCTACCTGGGCCTCGTGCCCGCCGCCAAGAAGAGCTGCAAGCAACTCGCCGCCGAAATCAAGGCCCTCCTCGAAAAACGCGACTACCGCCGCGCCACCGTCATCATGACCCTCCAGGAGATCAACCGCAAACGCACCCTCGGCAAGGTCTATGTCGTCGGCCAGGTCCGCCTCAGCGGCCCCCTCGAGATCCCCGATGACGAGATCTTTACCGTCAGCAAAGCCATCCTCAAGGCCGGCGGCTTCAGCGATTTCGCCGACAAACACCACGTCAAACTCATCAAGGGCGGCGCCCACGGTGAGGACAGCAAAAACTCCATTATCATCAACGTCGCCGAAATCTGGGAAAAGGGCAAAACCAGCAATGATGTTGCCGTCCAGGCCGACGACGTGGTATTCGTAGCCAAGCGGAACATCAACTTCTGATGCCCAGTGACATGCAAGACGACGGCAGCGTAAACCCCTCCCCGCAGCCCCCCGGGCGCGAGCCTGATCACGGCACTCCCCACCCGCCCCAGGACGGCCGCGGGCTCGGCGGCAATGGCGCTTCAGCCCCCACCCCGCTCGCCCTGGGCCGCGCCGCGCAGCCGGCCATGGATCCCTACGGCGCGCCCCCCGGCTTCCTCGGCCTCAAGAATCGCTTCCAGGAAACCACCCAGCTCATGGCCCGGCTCCACCGTTACGAGCTGGTCCTCCGCAAGCACTGGTGGATCCTCGCCCTCGCCCTCTGCGCCTCGCTCGGCCCCGCCTTTTACCACGTCAAAACCACCCCCGCCTCCTACCAGTCCACCGGCAAACTCTGGATGTCTGGCAAGCTCGACCTCAAGGAAGGCCAGCTTTACATGGAGGAACTCAGCAGCTTCATCGGCACCCAGGTCGAGCTCCTGCGCAGCCTGAACGTTTACAACCACGCCCTGAGCAACCTCTTCGCCGCCCACCCCGACTGGCGCTCGCTCATGACCAACGTTCCCCCCGAAGCGCCGGGACCGTTCCAGATCACCGTCACGGATTACCCCAAAACCGCCGTCATCGAGGTCAAGGCCGTCGGCCCGGAGGCCGACGCCGTCCGCGGCTTCGTCAACACCCTCATGGAGGAATACCAGACCTTCCGCAAGAGCGTCCGTCAGTCCACCTCCGACGTCACCCTTTCCTCCATCACCGAGCAGGTCAAACAGTTGGAACTCGACGTCCGCAAACAGCAGGAGCGCCTCCAGGGCTTCCTCGGCTCGAATAACGTCGTCCTCCTCCAGGAGCAGGGCAGCAGCGCTGGCACCTTCGCCGCCAAGCTCAACCGCCAGCTCGCCTCCCTCCGCACCGAACTCAAGCTCCTCGAACTCATCACCCCCGAGCAGCTCGCCCAGGCCCGCGGCAATACTCGCACCGCCGCCGACGACGAGGGCACGGTCGGGCAGGGGACCGCCAACGAACTCCTCACCACCCTCGCCGGACCCCAGGCCGACTTCTTCCGCGCCTCCCAGCAGATCCAGTTGCTCAAGGCCAAACGCGAGGAACTCCTCGAATTCCTCCGCCCCTCCCACGCCAAAATCCTCAAGCTCGATGACAGCGTCGCCGAGCAGGAGAAGATCATCGAGGTCTTCAAACGCCAGAGCCTCTCCCAGATGGGCAGCCGCCGCGAGGCCCTCGGCCTCCAGATCACCAACCTCGAATCCTCCGTCGCCGAGTGGGAAGGCAAAGCCCTCGATGCCAGCCGCAAAATGGCCGACTACGACCGCATCCGGCAGGACCTCCAGCGCACCCAGGCCCTCTACGAAAAACTCCTCGCCGTCATTCAGCAGGTCGATGTCAACCGCACCCTCGACCAGGAAAACATCCGCGTCATGGACGCCGCCTCCAAGCCCAAAGCCGTCCGCCGCACCACGGTCTTCCTCGGCCTCGGCCTGGCCGGCGGCCTGTTCCTCGGCCTCGGCCTCCTTTACATCGTCGGCCTCTTCGACGACCGCTTCGCCTCGCTCAAAGAACTCTCCGACCAGGTCCCCGAAGTCGTCATCGGCCAGATCCCCGAAGTCCATCACTCGAGCAAGGACAAAACCATTGAGGTCATGGCCGACGACGACAAACACCACGCCTTCTGCGAGGCCTTCCGCAACGTCCGATCCTGGGTCCTCTTCAGTGGTGAAAAAGCCAAGTCCCGAGGCATGCTCCTCATCACCAGCTCCGTCCCCAGCGAAGGTAAAACCACCGTCTCCGCCAACCTCGCCATCACCCTCGCCCTCTCCGGCGCCCGTGTCCTCCTCATCGACGCCGACCTGCGCCGCGCTGACCTCAATGAATTGTTCGGCGTGCCCGACGATGCCCGGGGCCTCGCGGAAGTCCTCGAACAGCGCGCCTCCGCCGAAGACGTCATCCGCGCCACCAAGACCCCCAAGCTCAGCTTCCTGCCCGCCGGATCCGCCGGCAGCAATCCCGGCGAACTCTTCCTCGCCCCGAGCTGCGACATCTTCCTCGCCCGAATCCGCAAACAATACGACTACGTCCTCATCGACAGCGCCCCTGTGCTGGCCACCGACGACACCGCCAACCTCGCCCCCAAGATCGACGCCGTCCTGTTTATCGTCCGCGGCAATTTTACCTCCGCCCGCAACGCCCGCGAGGGCCTGAACCAGCTCCACGAGCGCAAGGCGAACGTCCTCGGCCTCATTTTCAACCGCTCCATCGCCACCCGCAGCGGTGGCTACTACTACCGGTACAACAAATACTATTACTACGGCTCGCAAGGCAAACGTCGGCGCAGCGAAAAGGAATCCTCCCCTGCTCAGTCCTAAATCGTAATCGTAATCCTACTCGTAATCGCAAGTCTCCGACCTCGCCCAATCTTAGTTCGTAATCCTAGTCGTAATTTTGCTCGTAATCGTAATCCGCTCTCAGCACTTCGAGACGCTCAGTGCAATCTTAGCGCAGGTTCTCAACCGCCGTCCCGCCAGGCGGAGCGGCAAGTAGTTCCTTAAGGCCGACAGCACCTGCTATTGCTGTCATTTCTGGAAACCTTGGCGATGCGGATAGACAGACCACCGCACTCCAAAAGACTCTGGGAATATTTGCCGCTAAGGAAGCTTCACTGAGGTAATTAGCCTCCGCTCAGTTTCCTTTAAATCTCAGACATTCCGAACTCCTCATTCTAATCCTTGCATTTCGGAATACATCACACTACCAGCGTGTATCGGCTGAGTCAGGTGGGCACTACTTTGAAGCCCCTCCGCACCTTGGAATTGCCCCCTACATGCGTGTATCTTGGCCAAGGTAGCCTGCGATTAGGCCTTGCCGGAGTGAGAAGTCTTCGCCTGTCAGGGGCTTGTTCTTCTGTCCCTTCGGAGGCGGGCAGGTGACAGAGCGAACGGAAAAAAGCGACAGACAAACGGCGGGCGCTGGCGATTTGAGGCACCGGTGGCGGATGGTACATTCGGTGATTAGCAAGTGGGCATTTCACAGCCCACTTCGACAGCGTTTGGCCAGGGGCACTTTGTGGAGCCTCGCGGGTGCTGTGGTGGGCAAGTGTGTGGGTTTTCTCACTTCGGTGGCTAGCGCAAGGCTGCTCGGCAAGATTAGGCTTGGTGAGTACGCGATGGCCCAGTCTACTGCGGCAATGCTCACCCAGTTCGGCACCTTCGGCACCGGTTGGACCAGTTCGAAGTACGTAGCGGAGACGAGGGATGTTAATGCGGATAGGACGGCGCATTTGATGGCTGCTTCGATCCTGATCGCTTCCGTGTCCGGAATGCTGGCCGCGATCGCGCATTATCTGGCGGCGGGCTGGCTAGCGACACACGTACTCGCCGCGCCTCACTTGGCCCCAGTGCTGCGCGTCGCCTCGATCCTTGTATGGCTCAATAGCTACGGTGGGGCTCAAAACGGTATCCTGACGGGATTCGAAGCCTTCCGGGCCGCCGCACTGCTCCAGTCGGTTCTTGGCGCGACGGGCTTGCCCCTGATCGTCGCTGGGGCTTATTATGCGGGCGTTCGGGGAGCGACAGTGGGACTCGTTTTGAGCACGGCGATAACGACGATTGCAGGGAGTATTCTCGTCCATGCCGAGGCTAGGCGTCGGGGTATCAGCCTCGTTTACCTTCCTCGGATGGCCGAGTTGTCGGAGGTTTGGAGCTTCAGCATCCCCTCACTCCTTACCGGCTTGCTCTGTGTGCCACCAGCTTGGGCGGTCGGTGCGCTGTTTTCGCGCCAACCGGACGGTTACGGGGAGGTTGGGGTCTTCAATGTCGCAGTTCGCTGGCGGGACCTGCTCCAGTTTCTCCCCACGATGGTCTCCGGAGTGGCCTTGCCCATTATGGCCCAACTCTTCGGAACAAACAACAGGTCGTCTTTCCGGCGCGTGGCCGGCTTGCAAGTTCTGCTTAACGTCGGCTTGGTTGCGGCGATGGTGATGGCCATGCTTCCATTCGCCGGTCCCCTGATGGGCGTTTTTGGACAAGGGTTTGCCGGCCACTTCAGCGTGCTCGTTTTGGCACTGTTAACCGCCATTCCCATCGCTTTGACTAATGCCGTCGCGACCGTGGTTATGGCTGCCGGCAAAGCATGGTGGACGGCGACCGGGTCTGCCATCTGGGGGGCAACGCTTTTGGCGGCGACGCCGCTTGCAGTCCATCATGGCGCCGCGGGGTTGGCGGCCTGCTACCTGACGGCGTATGTCTTAACCGCAGGGTGGTATTGGCATTGCCTCAGCCGCCTTAGCGTCGCCAGCGGATCGCCGGGTGCCGGGGCCCTTCGGGTTCCGGTTGTGGCGCCTGACGCAGCTAGCTGAGTGGTTGATTCAGCAGTTGACACAATGGGTTCGGTTTCCTCCTACATCCTCGGGGACGGCCTTCGGCTGTTCAAGGTTGCTCGAAACCATTTTCCGATACCTGGGAGGGATGGGCACCGCCCCCTTCACAAGTAGGGGGCGCCATGGCCCCGACTCCAGGCCAGCGCTGCCGTCCGCCTCCTAGGCCAAAGCCTTCAGACTTTGCGAAAACAGCAAGAAGATCGTTCATGAATGTTCTTGTCTATGCCTCCACTCTTGAGCCTCTCTCGGGAGGCCGCGTGGCGCACTACCTTATTAAGACTCTTCGGGAACTGGGAGCTGAGGTGTTTGTGGCAACCAGGCAACCAGGAGAGGAAGTGCCGACCTCTCACCTGTTCATCTTGCCAGCAGAGAAAGGCCAAAACATCGCGATGCACTTTTTCCGCGGCAGTAAAACCAAATCTCTGCTGGGCTTCGTCGAAACAAACAAGATACAAGTAATATACTTTTGCTCGATTGACCTCGTTACGAACCGATTTCTAATGGAATACGCCCATCAGACCGGGATTAGGACGGTAGCACTCCTGTGGACTTACTCCTTCTACTGCGCCAGCACCGGCTACGCGTTCCTGCGAAAAACACACTGCACCCGCTGTGTCAAGGGCTCGACGGGAAATGCCATAATCAACCGCTGTATTACTACGAAAGGATCATGGAAGGCGTGGGCGATTAGAAGTCTAGGCAAGCAGCTTCGCCATGTGAACTGTTTTCTGGTGCCAAACACTGAGTGTAGGCAGGGATTACAGGGTTTCGGTGTTCCTTCTGACAGAATGATAGACTGCCCCATTCCGTTCGACATCGCTTCGCACTCACTGGGATTGGCCGAGACGGAGCCTTATTTTCTGTTCTATTCTAATCCTTTCCTGGAAAAAGGCACTGAGGTGTTTTCCGAAGTAGTTGCTCGGCTGCCGGATATAAAATTTGTATACGCCCCGGGTTTCGTTAATCGGTGGGTAAAATCGCTTGAGTCGTTCCCCAACTGCAAATTAGTGACCACCACAGTGGCAACGGGACTTACCTCTTACATTGCCGCTGCGAGGGGGGTACTGCTGCCTACCATGTGGGCTACGACCGGTGAGTACTGCTTGTTCGAGGCGATGGCTCAAAGCAAGGCAATCGTCGCGTTTAACGTGGGGGTCCATAAGCTCCTGCTGAGGAACGACACTAACGCAAAGGTCATTACGCCGTATGACGTGGCTGAGTTTTGCAGTGGGGTGAGGCATATCGATAAGGACGTTGATTATCGAATGGCTATCGGCAAAAACGCCAGAATCACATTGGAAAGGATTCATGAACCAGGAGGCTTCAAGAGAATTGTCGCCCTAGCCATGGGGACATCCTGAACAGCTTGGGCTTGGGGCAGCTGCGGCACACGAGGGAAGCGCAACATAGACATGCAATCCTTTGCGACAGGGGCTGTCCGGTCCGGTTCGCTATGAAGCGCGGAGCAACGCGGAGAGCCTGAGCGATTAGATTTGTATGGTCCCGACACTGTTCATCGTTACTTGTGCCTTGGGGGCTTCCGCCCTTCTGATTCGGCGGCCTCAGACCTTGCTGGCCGGCGCGGTGTTGCTGGTGCTGCTATTTAACGTCTTTCCGGAAGCGTTCCGGCTCGATGTAGCCGGAATGAGTGTGTATCGGGAAGACTTAATCACCGTTGCGATGGCTTTGATAGTTTTCGTGCAGTTCATGCGGCGTGACCTGCAAGTTCCGCCGCTGAGCATCATGGCCCCATTTTACCTGTTGGTGCTAGAGCTGCTGCTCGTTTCGATAACATCGCCGCCCGAAGACCGGGAACGGAGGCACTTGCTGCGTGACGCAGGGGTCTTTGCCGCGCACATTTCAATCCTCTTTGCTTATACTGTAATACGTACACCGCGCGTCCTCGTGCGCTGGTGCCTGGCAGTCTTCTTCGTCAGCATCACCGCCAGTTCATACGCTATAATGATGCGATTGTTGGGCATTGAGTCCCCGACGTTCTTCGAGGGCTGTGCTGACGTTGGGACCGCGTTCGGCTCTCACTCCCGTGCGTACGGTGTGCCCGGATCATGTTACTTTGCCATGTATGGTACTGTCATCGGGATGGCTTTACTGGTGAGGGCTCAGGAACTGTGGTCGCTGTTGGCTCGGCGTCTCTTTGCCATTGGAACAGCAATATGTTGCCTCCAGCTGCTTCTGTACATGGGGCGAGCCTATTGGATGGGTGCCACCGCCAGCCTCATAGCCCTCGCTTTTACATTTGCCGCAAAGGATAGCCTCAAGATAGTGGTCGGTGCGGTCTGCATCACCCTTGTTGGCGTGCTGGTTCTATCTATCGTCTCCGATAATCTTCCGGGTCAGTTAGCCCGCCGACTTGCTTCCATGTTTTCCGCTGAGGCCGGCGGGAGCCATGCCCAGTCAACCCGGGAAGGCAGAATCAGTGAATTCAGACAGGTCGTTCAGGAAATTCGTTTGCATGGTCTTGCCACTGGGCGAGGTTTGGGTGCGAGAGCCCGGGTGGTTATGGATGACGGGACAGTCACGGCGGACTACCACAACGGCATGGCCACAGCATTGCTGCGCTCAGGGGTAGTTGGGGTGGCCCTTTGGTGTTGGTTCATCACCAACGTCATCCGCAGCGCGTTGTCTTTCAGGGGCGAGACCGAACTCAGTCAGATCAGCGTCCTTGGGCGGGTTTTTCTATGCGCCTTCCTCGCCGCCGCAGGGTATTCACTAGGCGCTTTCGGGCCCCCGATGATGCCAACACTATTGGACGGAATGATGCTCGGGCTAGGTTTGCGAGCCCTGTCCATGGTCAGATTCCAGGGTGCAGTGCATGCGTGGGTTGGTCCTGGATCTTATACGCCTTCGTTGCAGGCTGGTATGAGGGTGGGAAGGCAGCTGAGAGGCTAGATGCTAATGAAGAGAAGTCTGACGATTCATCGCGAGCTTTAAAAAATAACCCTGCAACGCGTTGAACTAGAGATTGTGACGAGGCGGTGGGTCGGATCAGACTCCGTGCGTTGCTAAGCGAGGGCCAAAGTAGAATCGAACGCTGCCAGCCCCGACGCGGGAGATCCTAGGCGAATGCGTAGCCAGCAGACGTGGGTCTGACGCATCGGCAGAAAGAACACGGGCCAAACCGGTAAGCGGTCGGACCATGGGTTTTGAAGGTGGCCCACGGCGGATGCAATCGAGGCTTTCATCAACCGCCGACCAACCCTTGGCAAATAGGAGGGTCTCGGTCCGACTAAACTGGGGAAGACTCCGGTGGAGCATGGTCGCCAATTTCGAAAACGTAGCCTGAAATAACTGCTTGAAGACGCGGGAAGTCGAGCTTGTAGGACTCTTGCGCTAGACCTAGACCCAACATAAAAGTCAATTCAATTGTTGAAATGAAACTCGACACCCAAACAAGGGCGCAAGTTCCCCTTATCTTAATAGCATTTCTCAATTTGCTGTTTTCCGACACAGTAAAAGCAGCGGGGCTCGGATCGGCTTTCGCCTACCAGGGTGGGCTGTTCGAGAGTGGCCAACCCGTTACTGGCTTGTACGATATGACGTTCACCGTCTTTACAAATCTGACAGGTGGCACGCCGATAACGGGGCCGCTAACGAATCTCGCCGTGGGGGTGAACAATGGGATGTACAGCGTAACCTTAGATTTCGGCGGCGGGTTGCTCAACGGCACTCCGTACTGGTTGCAGATCGGGGCAAGGACGAACGGCACCGGGGACTTTGTCACGTTGGCCCCGTTGCAACCGCTTCTGCCAGGCGCGTACGCCATTTATGCGGAAAATGCGACGGTCGCGCAATCTGCGAACGCCGTTGCGGCCACCAATATCTCAGGCCGGTTGAGCCTGGGGCAAATTAACGCGGCGGTCCTCACTAATGGAACGACGACCGCAAACCTGTCTGGGAGTTTTGCCGGCAACGGGGCCGGGCTGACCAACTCATTAGGCTTTCGGCTTGCAGGGCTCAGCGACGCGACAAACGCCGCTATGGCTGTCAGCAACGCAATCGCTTCAGCCCAAACACTTCGAGCTTCCATCAACGCGACAAATGGTCTGAGCAGTTCCCAACTACAGGCTCAGATCGGGGGGTTTGTGCTTACCAACGCGCTGACCAGTACGTCTCAACATGCAACGGCGGTGGGAACAGGAGCCGGCAACGCCGCCACCGGAAACAACGTGACTGCTTTCGGATACCAAGCCGTCTATAACGTGAGTGGTTATGGGAATGTTGGCATTGGCATGGGAGCTTGTGACTCAGTGAGTGGGATTGCTAATGGTCAATACAATACAGCTGTTGGAGTCATCGCCCTTGACACACTTGCAAATGGCGGCAGTTTTAACACCGCAGTTGGATACGCCGCACTCCAATATACGGGTTCGGGCTCTGGCAATACCGCGCTTGGTTATGCCGCGATGGTGTCGCCGAGCCAAACGACCGGCAGTAACAATGTGGCAATCGGCATCTGGGCGGGACATGACGGGTTCGACAATGTAAATGTCGGCGCGCTGGCTGGATACAAACAGTCAATGCCGGGCGCTGGAAATGTGTGCGTCGGTTACAGCGCCGGAAGTTCGATGACAAATTCGTTCGGTAACATTGCCATAGGGCAATATGCGCTCAACAAAATGGTAGGCGATGGAGTGACTCTCGACCTAGCCAGTGACAACGTTGCAATCGGGGACGGAGCAATGGAATTTGCTCTCAATGGCGATGACAACGTCTGCGTCGGAACCGGGGCTGGGTATCAGCTTACGAATGGATGGTTCAACACGTTTCTTAATGTTTACTCAGGGGCTTCTGTCACGACTGGCTCCAATAACGTGGCCATCGGCTGCCACGCATTGACTTGCACAAGTTCCAACGACAACCATTGCATCGCCATTGGTTACTTCGCCGGATCCAACACCAACTATCCGCTTAGTTCAACTTTTGACCCAAACTCCTCAGGGAACGATTGGGGCTGCGGTTTCATTGGTTCACAGACGATGCGCAACCCGGCCATTGGTTCAACTCCCCTCACGAATGCCTGGTGTTTCGGGTGGGGAGCAATGATCGCGAGTAATAATGCCGCCTGGTTCGGAGCAACTAACTTCCCACTAAGTGTCAACGTCAGCAGTAACTTGGCCGTTTGGGGCCAAGCGATGCTGGGGCAGGCGGTGCAAATTGCGACGAACGCGATGTCCAGCTGGCCGGCGGTTCCAGCTTCCCCGGGCGCATGCGCACTAGTTAACAGTAATGGGACCTTGTATATGCTTCAGTCTGGCGCGGGCGGCAGGACGTGGGGGTGGACCAACGTGATTGGGGCAGTTCATTGATTTGAAATCAAAATGAAAAGCATGTCAGCGTAGCGGAATTGTCGTGGGCGCGCACAACAACTCATTCGCCGATTGGAAATTGGGCAGAGAGTTGACTGGGTGGTGACGCTATGTTTCGTTTAGATCAATGAGGTCGCCTCAGTTGTTATCCAGGTCGAGTGTTCCAAGGGTTAGCCATATTCTAAATTGTGGCGGCCTGGGAGGTGCGGAGCGTTCCGTGGAGTGGGTTGCCACCGCGTTCGACAGAGCACGAATAAGCAGCAATTTCATCTTCCTTTACTCTGGGGGGCCAGTGGCGAACTCAATCTCAAAATTGGGATACCCCGTGAAGGTGCTCAATTGGAAAGACGGACGCAGTTGCATTGGACGGTTGCGCCTGCTGAAAGAGCTGCGGCGCAACGGGGCCGAAATCGCTCATTTCCACGACGAGACTCCGTTGACACGATGGATCGGGAGAATAGCGGGCTGCGCTGTGACCTTATTCACGCAGCATGGAGGCTCCTATATCACTGGTATCAAGTCTTGTCCCCTCGCGATGCTGCCTGTCGTACGGTTCGACGACCAGTGTACCACACTCGTATTGGCCAATTCAAAATGGACCGAAAGGGCACACAACTGCTTCTATAGACGTTCCCCGTCGCTCACCAGGATGATACATCTTGGCTTGGACCCGCGTCTGACCTCAAGCGGGGCGACGGGGGGGGGTAGTAGGCTATCACCGCACCCCAAGCGAAAGCAGTCCTGTTACGTCATTACTTTCATAGGCCGCCTAGAGGTGTATAAGGGCGCTCTCGTCTTGGCTGAGTTGGCGCGGGAATTGAATGTGCGGCTCGGACGGTCGTTCGAAATTCGTGTTGTTGGCGACGGATCCGCTCGCATCAACCTCCAAGAATTGGCCCAGAGATATAGAGTAGCGGATCAGCTAAAGATCCTCGGTTCATTGGATGACGTTGCCGAGGAATTGGATTCGGCGGACGTCTTTGTATTTCCGTCACTCTGCAACGAATCCTTTGGCATCGCTCCTTTAGAGGCGGTGGCCCGCGGGATACCAGTCGTAGCTTTCGATGTTGGCGCGGTAAGGGAAATTCTCGGCGAAGCGCCGAAAAGCAGTATCGTAGCGCCCGGCGACGTCATTGGAATGGCCGAAGCGATCCTCATGTGGCTCAGGGCTGAGCGAACGCACTGGAAGAATAGTGGCCTCGATTACGTTCGCACAAGATTCAGTGTATCTGCGTATGCGGAAACCCTGACGCGGCTCTACAGCGAGTTGCTAAGCAATAAAGTGCGCTTAACCAACACGTTTCCGTGACATAGCACCCCTATTTGTTTGGTGAGCCAAGGTGTATAGTGAGTATTGGCAAGAACACTAATTGATGCAAGTTCGACAGTATTCATACTTGGTCCTATCAGATCTCTACCGTGCGACGGGCAAGTACGGTTGGGGCACACTTGTCTTTCAGGTTATCGCCGGAGATACATACAGGTACAATTTCTGGTTGCGTACCTGTCAGTTTGCTAAACATCGAAAGATGCTTCGGTTCCTCTTATATCCAGTCTGTCGCCTTATCCTAAGGCATATGACTTATAAGTTTGGAATCGGGATTCCGGTTCAGACCGTCATTGGCAGTGGCCTTTTTATCGGGCATTTTGGCGGAATTTTCATAAATGGAAACTGTGTCATTGGAAAGAATGTGAATATTTCACACGGCGTAACTTTGGGGCAGGCGAGTCGAGGGAAAAGGGAAGGGTTTCCTATTTTGGGGGACAACATTTATATAGGGCCTGGAGCCAAAGTTATTGGGGCGGTACGTATTGGGAATAATGTTGCGATAGGTGCGAACTGTGTCGTGACCAAAGACATCCCAGACAATTCGGTAGTTGTCGGGGTTCCGGGGCGGATCATCTCAGCAGACGGTGCGACTGGGTACGTGCTCAGAACCGACTACGAGGAGAGGCTTGGACGGTCGGCGGGTTCGTACGCCTCGTGAGTGCCTAGGCTCCAATGTAACACCTCCACAGGCGAAGATCGGACGCTCGTCGTCCTCAGTGCCATGCAAACAACAAAAATCAGCAACCGGGTGTTGCAATGTGTTCGGTGTCCGAATTGCCGCTCCAAACTGCACACCGGTGCAACTGCTTGGGTATGTGTCGCAAACGAGTGCCGCACCGAACATCCAATTGTGGACGGAATCCCCGTTCTTATAAATGAGTCCCGGAGTGTTTTCTCCTTCGCAGATTTTACCAGCCGCCGTATAACTACCCTAAACCACCGCAAGGGTGCATTAAAGTGGATCGATGAGAACCTGCTACCTTCAATTAGCGTTAACTACTCGGCAAAAGCGAATTATGATGAACTGGTGAAGTTGCTTTTGGCGTCCTCATCAAATCCGCTGGTGCTAGTGGTTGGCGGAAGTGCCGCCGGGGCAGGGATGATGCCGCTGCTAAAGAACAAAAAGATCGAGTTATTGGAGACAGACGTTTCGCTCGGCCCACGGACGACGCTAGTCGCCGATGCACACGACCTTCCACTTGCAAATGAGGTTGTGGATGGGGTTGTGGTGCAGGCCGTTCTGGAACATGTCGTGGACCCTACCAGGTGCGTTGAGGAGATTCACCGTGTCTTGAAACCTGGGGGCTTCATATACGCTGAGACCCCGTTCATCCAGCAGGTCCACCTCCCGCCATACGATTTTACGCGGTTTACACGTTGGGGGCACCGGCGGCTGTTTCGTTGGTTTGAGGAAGTTGGCAGTGGCGCTACGGGGGGGCCTGGTATGGCGCTGGCTTGGTCCTACCAATACTTCCTTCTTAGCTTCGTCGAGAAAAAAGCTCTAAGGCGTGCTGTGACGGTGTTCGCACGCCTTACATCCTTCTATTTGAAGTACTTTGATCGTTACCTGTCTCAGCGGTCGGCAGCGCTTGATGCTGCTTCCGGGTTGTTCTTTCTGGGACGGAAGGCGATTGTGCCGATTTCGGATAGGAAACTTATAATGCAATATCGACCTCCTGTAGAACCACGCGCGAAGGGATGAATAACGGGCCCCGGACCTGAGCCACTGGTGCGTCGCCATGGTAACCCTCACTATATCAGCTTTAGGCCTTAAGGTGTGAGGCCATTTTGTATGGCCTTGCGATTGTTAATTCTTATCCCGGCGGACGTGAGTCCTCTGGCGAAAATAACTCCTTTGCTGGTGCACGCGTTGGAGGCAGCAGGGTGTCTCGTCACTACTGCCCCTTGGGGAAGGACAGCGCAGCGTCAGAGCTTGGTTGCGCGTGCGCTCGACCGGTTCCGGACAACAGCGAAGGTCTTGCGTTTGCTCAACAGGAATAAGTACGATCTGCTAGTCGTGACCACAACCCACGACTGGGGAACGTTGTTGCGGGACATACCGTTGACACTGCTGGCGCGAAAGAGCGCGAGGCCTACGATCCTGCAGTTTCACGGCAGCTCTCCGAATAAGCTAGCCCGTCCAGGGGCGCTGGTGTTTAAGCTCGCGACTCGCATCCTCATTTGGTGCTCGAACGCTTCTCTAGTGTTGTGCACTGAGGAGTTGGCCGGGTGGCAGGAGGCCTTTCCTCAAAGCCGTTTTTTCATGGTGGATAACCCGTTCCTCGTGAGTCCGGAGGTGTCCGAGGCTGCTTGTGCGGCGGTACGCGCCTTCTCTACCGCCTGCCCGATCATTTTGTTTGTGGGACGCCTGATATCAGAAAAAGGTCCCATGGATCTTTTGCAGGCCTTCTCCTTGGTGCGCAAGGAGATGTCCTGTAAGTTGCTTCTTGTTGGCGGAGGTCCGTTGGCCCCAGCGCTCCGGGCGCGAGTAGCGGAACTCAATTTGGAGGAGGACGTCGAGCTTGCAGGGTTTTTGAAAGGTGACGATCTTAATGCAGTTTATCGGCGTGCGAGCGTGTTTGCCTTGCCGACGTATTACGACGAGGGCTTCCCTACTGTTATAGCGGAAGCCATGGCGGCGGGTCTTCCTGTGATCACCACACCAGTTCGGGGAGCCGTTGACCACCTGCTGGACGGGGTCAACGCCGTATTTGTACCACCACAGGAACCGATCGAGTTGGCAGCCGCCCTGCGACGGTTACTGACCGATCCAAAGCAACGAGAGCGCATCGGGCAGGCAAACCGCAGGAAAGTAGGCGAGTTTGCTCCGGAGAAGGTGGTTGGACGGTATCTTGACATCTTCGCTGAGGTTATCGGCGATGGGCCGGCGACGAGTTCGAAGCTTGGGTAAACCGACGTTACGGATTTCAGGTTCCTGGGTTTTATGTGTGGAATTTGTGGCATAGTTCACTACGCGGGCGGTGGTCATCCTGATCGAGATGTCATTTTGCGAATGTGTCGACAGATCATTCATCGGGGGCCGGATGACGAAGGCAGCTATGTGTCTGGCGTGGTAGGCATGGGGATGCGACGATTGAGTATCATCGATGTTGGCGGCGGTCACCAGCCGATGTGCAACGAAGACGAATCAGTGCGGGTAGTGTTCAATGGGGAAATCTACAATTACCGGGAGTTGAAAGCCGAGTTGGAGGGGCACGGGCACGTTTTTCGAACGCAATCGGATACGGAAGTGATCGTACACGGCTACGAGCAATGGGGCGTGGACTGCGTCCTGCGCTTTAACGGGATTTTTGGGCTGTCGGTTTGGGACGAACGACGTCAGGAGTTGTTCCTGGCAAGGGACCACTTTGGGGTTAAACCGCTTTATTTCTACGACGATGGCCGCAGGATTTGCTGGGCCTCCGAGATCAAGGCCATACTGGTTGTGCCGGGCGTACCGCGTGAAGTTGAACCCGCCGCGTTGGACGCATTTCTAGTCTTTGGGTTCGTGCCGTCGCCCGGCACCATGTTTGCCGGGATACGAAAGCTGGCGCCTGGGCACCGCCTGATTTGCAGCATTGCGGGGATTCGGGTCGAGCGCTACTGGGTTGCTTCGACCTCGGCGGAACGGTCAGGGAGTGAGAAGGAATGGATTGAGGAACTGCGGGTTCGTTTCGAGCAGGGCGTCAAGCGCCAGTTGATCAGCGATGTTCCCCTCGGCGCGCTGCTCAGTGGGGGAGTGGACTCGGCCATGGTGGTGGCAGTCATGGCTCAGGCAAGTAGCCGGCCCGTGAAGACCTTCACCGTAGGCTTTAAGGATGGGGGAGATTCCGATGAACGGGATGACGCGCGTGCAACCGCCCGGCTGTTCGCGACGGATCACCACGATATCCTGCTGGATCATGCCGACTATACCGGCCTGCTCGAGCGTATCGCCTGGCATATGGATGAACCCGTTTCGACCTCCAGCGCGCTCGCCATGTACTGCGTTTGCGAACTGGCCAGGAAGCACGTTACGGTAGTTCTCACTGGGCAGGGGGTCGACGAGCCGATGGCGGGCTACCACCGCTACTATGGAGAGCGGTATGGTCATTGGTTCCGCCGGGTGCCGAGTTGGTTGCGCCAAGGCGTATTCGGTCCGGCGGTGGAGGGGCTTCCGCGCAACGATCGAGCCAAGCGCACCTTTCGTAGTTTGGGCTTGACCGACCCCGCGGTGCGATTTACCGCCCAATATGCGGTCTTCGGCCCGGAGATGCGGGCGCAGTTGTGGCGGCCTGAGTTTGGAGGAACGTGCCAAACAGGGCGAGGGGTGGAGACGGTTCGGTACTGGCTTGACGGTGTCAGCGGGAGGGACTCTTTGGGCCAGATGACCTACGTGGACGCACGACTGAGCTTGGCGGACAACCTTCTGCTTTATGGAGATAAGATGTCTATGGCCCACTCCATCGAGGCACGGGTGCCGTTCCTGGATCTCAACTTCATGGAGGCGGCGGAAAACTTGCCGGCACACCTGAAAATCAGCGGTCGGCAGCGGAAATACATTCACCGGAAGGTTGCCGCCAAGTGGCTGCCGCCTACTGTGATTTATCGACGCAAGCGGGGGTTTCAGACACCCGTCGATTCGTGGTTCCGCTCGGAACTGAGTGGGTATGTTCGCGACACGCTGACGGCCACGGGCTCGGCTTGCTCCCGCTACTTTAATACCAATACCATCCATGAAATCATGCGCGATCACACCTCAGGCAGGCATGATCACCGGCGCCAGTTGTTCGCCCTTTTGTCCTTCGAGCTCTGGCATAAGGTCTTTATTGGCTCACCATCTCCCACGGGCACGGTCTTGGCGCCGGGGGTTGGCCCAGCGAAAAGCAATTTCTAGGAGTACACCCATGATTGCGATCGATGGCATTGTAGGCGCCCGCCCCAACCTGATGAAGATGGCGCCCCTGGCCCGCGCCCTGGCTGCGGACGGGGTTTTCCAACTGCGCCTGATCCACACCGGCCAACACTACGACCGGGCCATGTCGGAGGTGTTTTTCGAGGAACTGGGTTTGAGCCAACCGGCGTTCAATCTGGAGGTGGGGGGCGGAACGGCTGGGGAGCAGACGGCCCGCATACTGGAGCGTTACGAAGGAATTTTGCTCGACGGCCCTCGGCCTCGGGGCGTGGTGGTGGTGGGCGACGTGACCTCGACAATGGCCTGCACCCTGGCGGCCGTCAAGTTGGGTGTCTCCGTAGCTCACGTCGAGGCCGGTTTGCGCAGCGGTGACCGTTCGATGCCCGAGGAGATCAACCGCATCGTCACCGACAGTGTCGCGGATCTGCTGCTGGTCTCGGATGCCAGCGGCCTGTCCAACCTGGCACGCGAGGGGCATCCCAACAGCAAAGTGTCCTTTGTGGGCAATCTGATGATTGACACGTTATTTCGCGAGCTGCCCCGGGCAGAGCAGTCCCCGGTTCTAAAGGAACTGGGCCTCGAGGGTTTGCCATATGCTTATCTGACGTTGCATCGGCCCGCCAACGTGGATGATCCGACGGTCTTGCAGTCGCTGATGGACACAGTCACCAGCCTCTCTGAGGACCTGCCTATCGTTTTCGCGGTGCATCCTCGTACCCGCGCGAGGTTGGCCAACTTGAAGCCGCCCTTTACGCCCTCGGAACGGCTTCGCATCATCGAACCGCTCGGCTATCGGGATAACTTGCAGATGATCCGATCGGCCGCGGTGGTGCTGACGGACTCGGGGGGTATCCAGGAGGAGTCTTCGGTTCTGAATGTCCCCTGCCTCACGCTACGCGACAGTACCGAGCGGCCGGTAACGGTAGAACTGGGCTCCAGCGAGTTGGTGGGTGCCAATTCGGAGCGCATCCGCGAAGCCTGGTCGCGAGTTCGCTCGGGGCGTTGGAAAAAGTGCGCCGGCATTCCTCTCTGGGACGGCCAAACGGCTGGCCGCATCGTTGCCGTGCTCCGTAAGGCGTGGGGTCAGGATCGCCCTTCGGGCTCGATGGGCGGACCCCATGCGGGCGTGTCAGCCTGATTTGGTTCCTCTTAAGACCGCCCCGCGCCTGGGCCGCTGCCCAACTCTTTGCCACATGAAAATTTGGATTGACCTGGCCAACTCGCCGCAGGTGCTGTTCTTCCGGCCGATCCTGCAGGAACTTGAACGGCGTGGCCATACGCTAGTCGTCACGAGCCGTCATTTCGCACAGACGATACCGTTAGCGGATCGTTATGGGATGCGGCATACTCCGGTGGGCGGGCATGGTGGAAAGCGCCTGTCCAAGATCGGGGTGACCCTCTTTAGCCGCGCACTGCGGCTTTTGCAGTTTGCTCGAGGCGGCGGGTATGACCTGGCACTGAGCCATAATTCTTATGCTCAAGCGCTGGCTGCTTGCGTGTTGCGCATTCCTATCGTGACCGCGATGGACTACGAACACCAGCCGGCCAACCACATCGCTTTTCGTCTGGCCTCACGCGTGATCGTGCCCGAGTGTTTTCCGGAGGCATCGCTCCGCGCTTTTGGGGCCGACAAAAGGCGGGTTTGCCGTTATGAGGGGGTTAAGGAAGAGATCTACTTGGCCGACTTTATGCCGCAGCCGGACTTTCTCCGTTCCGTCGGTTTGCCGCCGGACAAAGTGATCGTGGCCATGCGGCCGCCCGGCACCTGGGGTCTTTATAATCACCCCGAAAACCCGGTTTTCGACCAAGTTCTCCAGCATGTTTTGAACCACAAGGAGTCCTACGTTGTGTTCTTGCCGCGAGTTGCCTCGCAAGCGAACGAACTCCAGCACCGATCGCATCCTAACGTTTGGATCCCTCCGCGGGCCTTGGATGGTCCCAACCTGTTGTACCATGCCGACTTGGTGATCAGTGGCGGCGGCACCATGAACCGCGAGGCTGCGGTGCTGGGAACGCCTACTTACTCGATATTCAACGGAAGGCTGGCGGCCGTGGATAAATATCTGATGGCTACCGGGCGGATGAAACACATCCCCAGCGTCGAAGACGTGCCTCTGGTCGAGGTGCGCCGGAAGCAGGGCTGTGCAGCAGCGACCAGCAAAGGAACTCTGCTGGGGGTCGTCGAAGCCATTGAGCATTGGAACGGTTGAGTTTAGAGGATTGTGAGGATCATCGGTCATAAGTTCTTGCTCAGCCTGCTAGACACAATTGCCGTAATCTTCGGCTTTGGGTTCAGTTTCTGGTTCGTATTCGATTCCGGCCACTGGGGCGCGCCCCGCCCGGTGCCTGGCTATTGTTTCCCAACCGTCCTGGTGGCAGTTCTTTTGCTATTGGCCTCATTTAGGTTGCAGGGCCTTTATAATTACGAAACCGTTCTAAATCCGATCCACCAGATTGAGAAGCTCGCGCGGTGCTTTCTCCGGGTGTTTGCGGTGTTCGCCATGGTGGCCTTCTTCATGCGGGCGCCCTACATTGCAGACAGCAGGTTTACGGTGGGCCTCGGTTTTGCGGTTTCTTTCGGTTTGTCCCTCATCCTGCGAGTCCTGGCGGTGCCGAGGGCGCTGGCGTTCGTGGCGAGCCGACGACTCATCGAGAAAAGGACGCTCATCCTCGGTGCCGGCGCGAAGGGGCGTAGTCTGGCCACGCACTTCCGCCTGGATCCCTACCACTACTTCGATGTAGTGGGGTTCCTGGACGATGATCCGGCCCTCGCAAACCAAATCGTAGAGGGCATCCCCGTCCTCGGGACCACCCACGAAGTCGACCAGGTGGCTTCGCGACTGGGCTGTGTCAAAGCCATGATCGGCATTGACAGAATTGGCCGCTCGGAACTTCTGGACATCATCAATCGATGTCGGGACGCGGGACTGGTCGTGCATGTGGTTTCGGACCTTTCATCCAATGTTAGCGAGAAGCTGGAGTGCGAACAGTACAACGGGGTCACCACCTTCCGACTGGAGTCGGCCGACGGATCGCAACCGGCCCTAAGATGGGCCAAGCGTGCGGTTGACTTGGCGGGTGCTTCAGCGCTGCTCGTGCTTCTCGCTCCCGTCTTCGCCTTCATCGCCTGGAAGATTAAGCGGGACTCCGAAGGCGCCGTGTTTTACCGCTGTCGGGAGGTTGGACTAAACGAGCATATTTTCCAGGCTTACAAGTTTCGCACGATGATCGCCGCCAACGCCTCGGACCCGGAGGCCAGGCGGCAGTATGAGGCAGGGCGGCTCAAGCACTTGGAGTTCATGCGTGACTTTATCCAGGGACGGGCTACTGAGGAGTTTTTCGTGAAGGGCGAGAACCGGGTGACCCGGGTTGGCCGGGTACTCAGGAAGTACTCGCTGGACGAGCTGCCGCAGTTGATAAACGTCTTTCGCGGCGAGATGAGCCTGGTCGGGCCGCGTTTCTGCTCGGAGGATGAATTTCAGTTCTACCTCCCTTGGCAGAAGAAGCGGCTCCTAGTGAAACCGGGCATGACCGGCTTATGGCAGGTGCGCGCGCGGAGCGAAGTCAGCTACGCGGACATGGTCATGATCGACTTGTATTACATTCATAACTGGTCGCTGCTCTTTGACCTGGAGATCCTGTTGCGAACCATTCCCGTGGTTCTTCACGGCAAGGGGAGCCGGATTAAGTGACCGGTGGCCAATGAACTTCAAGACCGCGGAACGCAGGACACCATGAACAAGATAGCAGTAATGGGTTTGGGTTGGTGGGGAAGTCGAATGGCGAGGAACTTCGCTTCCCACGCTGTTCTGGGGCCCCAAAACACTCTGGGCGTGGACCCGATGGAGCAGAGGCGGACCGAGATGACGAAAAGCCTCGGCATCGAAACCCTCGCCCAGCCTGAGGAAGCCTTTGCCCGTCCGGACATCACCGGGGTGGTGATTGCCACACCCGTGCCAACGCATTTTGCTTTGGCGAGCGCCGCATTTGCGGCCGGCAAACACGTGCTGGTGACCAAACCTCCCACTCCGACACTTCACGAGCTGGAAATCCTGGTGGCGCAGGCCGCAAGCGCTGGCCTGGTCTTCATGCTGGACTCCACGTTCGTTTATAGCGAGGCGGTCCGGGCGGCACGGGTCGCACTGGCTGGCGGAGCGGTGCCGGACGTCGGCTTTGTGCAATCCCTGCGCTGGGGCAGCGACCTGCGGCTGCAGCCGCTCTCCCGCATCAAGGCAACCAAACTCGCTCTCGGCGTGGATGTCCTTCAGGACCTGGTATTCCATGACTTGGCGATTCTTCGATTCCTGTTCCCGGACGTGGCGATGAAAGTGGGAGCGGTCCACAGAAGCAACTCGCTCGCCCGATATACCCCACCGGAATTCGCGGCGACCATGTGCGATACCGCCTCCGTTTGGCTCGAAAGCGATCGGTTTCCGGTGCATATCAATTTGAGTTGGGTGTTGCCCGAGCGGCGCCGCGAGCTCGTGGTTGCCGGACCAGAGGTTCAACTCGTGTACGACGACATGAAAACCGAAGGGAAACTCACGCTCTTTCGCACTGAGGACAAGCAAGAGTCAGCGGTTCCGCATGGGAACCGTGAGCCGTTGTCGTTGGTGGCCGACCATTTCCTGGAGTGCATAGCCAGCAGGTGTGCCCCCCTGACGGACGGTCACTATATGCTGGATTTAATGGCACTCTATGAAGCCGTGCAACGCTTCCCTCGCAACACCCGTAGCGTTTAGCAGCCCAGGCTCATTCCAACCGGTCACAGTTCTAGTTACAATAAATGAAAGTCCCTTTTCTCGACCTTAAAACCCAGTATCTCAGGATTAAACCTGAGGTGGATGCGGCGTTTGCCGATATTTTTGAAAACTCCGCATTCATTTGCGGCAAGTACGCGGCTGCCTTTGAAAAGGCCTTCGGCGAAGCGCTCGGCGTTACTCGCGTAGTCGCGACCGGCAATGGCACCGAGGCGGTGCATCTCATGCTTTGGGCCGCGGGCATCGGTCCGGGCGACGAGGTGATCGTGCCCGTAAATACCTTCATTGCCACCGCCGGCGCCGTTTCCGCTTGCGGGGCCCTACCGGTCTTTGTGGACAGCGATCCCGTAACGTTCAATATCGACCTCAACCAGGTCGAGGCAAAGATCACCCCTCGGACCAAGGCCTTATTGCCGGTTCACCTCTACGGCCAACCGGTGGACATGGACGCTATCACGGGATTGGCGCATCGGCATGGATTGATGGTGTTCGAGGACGCCTGCCAGGCCCAGTTGGCAAGGTGGCGGGGGAAGGCAGTGGGGGGCTTCGGAAAGGCGGCCGCCTTCAGTTTCTTCCCCGGCAAGAATTTAGGAGCCTATGGGGAGGCGGGCGCGGTCTGCACCAACGACGAGGGGTTGCACCACAAAATGCTGCGGATGCGCAACCACGGCTCGGCCCAACGGTATGTCCATGAAATCGTCGGCCACAACTTCCGCATCGAGGAAATCCAGGCTGCCGTGCTGCTCATCAAGCTGAAGTACCTCGAGGCCTGGAACTCACGCCGCCGGGCGATTGCGAGTGCCTACCGCTCCCTGCTGGCAGACGTTCCCGAGATTAAATGCCCCGTTGAAACTGCGGGATGCGAACCCGTCTATCATTTGTTCGTCGTGCGGGTGCCGGCTGCCAAGCGCGATGCCCTCAGGGAGTATCTGGAGAAACGGGACATCGCAACGGCGATTCACTATCCAATACCCCTCCATTTGCAGCAGGCTTATGACCATCTAGGCTACGCGCGAGGCGCCTTTCCTGTGGTCGAGTCCCAGGCGGCGGAAATCCTGTCCTTACCCATCTGTCCGGAGATGAAGGATGCGCAGGTCGAGCACGTTTGCCAGAACCTCCGGAGCTTCTTCCATGGCTGAATCGAACAACGTATCCATTCACCCACTGGCCTTGGTCGAGACCGCAAGCATCGGCCCAGGTACGAGGATATGGGCCTTTGCGCATGTGCTTAAGGGCGCCCGGATCGGTAGCCAGGTGAAGATCGGAGACCATTGCTTCATCGAAAACGATGTCATTATTGGCGATCATGTCATCATCAAGAACGGCATTTCCATTTGGGATGGCGTTACGATTGAGGACGGCGCGTTCCTCGGGCCGAATGTAGCTTTGACCAATGATCACTTTCCACGCTCCGGATTTCCCAAAGGCCTGGAGCGAACGCTCATAGGAAAGGGCGCATCGATTGGCGCCAACTCGACCATTGTTGCCGGAGTGACTTTGGGAGCGTACTGCACGGTGGGTGCGGGCTCGGTGGTGACTCGGAGCGTGCCGGCCTACGCCTTGGCTTACGGAAACCCCGCGCGTTGTCGTGGTTGGGTTTGTGCCTGCGGGCTTAAGTTGGGCCCCGCAGCCGAGAGTGGGCGCACAGTCTGTGCGTGCGGGCGCGGCTACGAGTGGCGCGGTGGCGTGCTATTTCCATTGTAGCCAGAAAGAACCATTTATGAGAGTTTTGATAACAGGCGGCGCCGGCTTCATCGGCTCCCATACGGTGGACCTGCTCTTGGAAAAGGGATACGAGGTCCGCATTCTCGATAGTCTCCAGCCGCGCGTCCATCCGCGCGGCAAGCCGGCCTGGGTCCCGCGCGAGGCGGAGTTTATCCAGGGCGACGTGGCGAGCCGGGCGGACCTCGGTCCCGCCATGCAAGGGGTGGATTATGTGATCCACCTCGCGGCCTACCAGGATTACCTGCCCGATTTCTCCACGTTCATCCATACCAACACCGAGAGCACGGCGTTGCTTTTCGAGTTGGTCGTCGAGGCGCAACTGGCCGGGCGGCCGCTGCCGGTGCGGAAGATGGTGTTCGCCTCGTCCCAATCGGTTTGCGGCGAGGGTCTCTACGAGTGCGTCGAGCATGGCCGGCTAACCCCGCCAGCCCGGTCCCTGGAGCAGTTGGAGCGCGGGGATTGGGAGGCGCATTGCCCCCATTGCGGCTGCACGATGAAATCCGTGCTCATCCCCGAAACCGTCTGCAGTCCGGGCACCACCTACGGCATCTCGAAATACGCCATCGAACTGTTGGCCGACCGTTTGGGCCGTCGCTACGGCATCCCCACAGCGTGCATGCGCTACACCTACGTCCAGGGGACGCGGAATTCGTTTTACAATACGTATTCGGGCATTGCGCGTATCTTCGCCTTGCGCCTGTTGCACGGGCTGCCGCCGGTCTGCTACGAGGACGGCCTGCAGCTCCGCGATTTCATCAATGTTAAGGACGTGGCCCGGGCGAACGTGCTGGCGATGGAGGATGACCGGGCCAATTTCGGTGTGTTCAACGTGGGCGGCAAGCGGCCGGTGACCGTGGTCGAGTTTGCGCGGATCATGCTCCGGGAGTTCGGCAGCCAGGCCGATCCGCTCATACCAGGAGATTTTCGGCTGGGCGATACGCGCCATACCATCTCCGACGTCTCGCGGTTGGAGGCCCTAGGCTGGCAGCCCAGTGTCCCGGTGGAGCAGAACGCCCGGGAGTATGTGGAATGGATGAGGCAGCAGCAAACCACCGACGAATTCCTGAAAGAAGCCGAGCGCATCATGCGGCAGCAGGGAGTGGTCAGGCGGGCCGGTGAGGGGGTGCGTTAGTGCAGCGGTGCGCCAGTGCGTCGGTTGGACGGGCGTGCCGATGAACCGGCGTACCAACGCACCAACGAACCGCTTTCCATGAAAGCCATGATTCTCATCGCCGGCCGGGGAACCCGGCTGCGGCCGATCACCGACCATGTCCCGAAGTGCATGGTGCGCATCGCGGAGAAGCCGGTGCTCCAGCACACCGTTGAGTGGCTGCGTGACGCGGGCGTTCGAGAGTTGGTGTTGAACCCCTCTTACCTGCCTGAGGTGGTCACCGCCTATTTCGGGGACGGCAGCCGGTTCGGCGTCGAGATCCATTATTCGCCCGAAGAAACTCCCTTGGGCACCGCTGGGGCGGTGAAGCGGGCCGACCGGTTCTTCGACGAGCCGTTCCTGGTGTGGTATGGGGACAACCTATGCCGGTGCGATGTGGCTCGCCTGGTTGCGGCGCACCGGCAGCACCGCAGCTTGGCCACGATGGCACTCCACTGGCGCGAAGAGGTTACCCAGAGTGGCATCGTCGGCCTCGATGCCGATGACCGCATCATGCGGTTCCTCGAAAAGCCGCGGGCGGAGGAGGTCTTTTCCCATTGGGTGAATGCGGGCATTTACCTCCTGGAGCCTGGGGTGATTGACGCGATTCCGGACGGGCGGCCCAGTGACTTTGGCTACGACGTGTTTCCGAGTCTCCTCGGCCAGGGGGCGGCGTTATATGGTCATCGTCTCTCCGAGCAGGAGAAGCTATGGGCGATTGATCGGCCCCAGGATCTGGAGAGGGTGGAGCAGACCTTCCCGCGGGCGTAGCACAGGCGTCCCCGACGCCGGACGTAGCGCAGACATTCTTGTCTGCCGTTCCGCAGGCTTTCAGCCTGCCCACGCGCTGCCGACTGGAAAGTCGGCGACACGGCGGGTTGGGAAACCTGCGCTACCTGGGGGCAGCCGCGATCGCCGGACGTAGCGCAGACATTCCTGTCTGCCGTTCCGCAGGCTTTCAGCCTGCCCGCGCGCTGCCGACTGGAAAGTCGGCGATACGGCAGGTTAGGAAACCTGCGCTACCTGGGGGCAGACGGCCGCAGCGCCGGACGGAGCGCAGGTGTCCCCGCTGCCGTTCCCCCCAAGGTCCCCCGGGCGTCTCGCCCGGGAAACTCGCCGGCCAGACGCCTGCGCTACCGGTTAATCGGTCCAAACATCAACGCAAACATGATTCTAGCACGAGCACCATTTCGGATTTCGCTGGGGGGTGGGGGCACGGATCTCCCGTCCTACTACTCGCAGCACGGCGGCTTCATCCTGAGCGCTGCGATCAACAAGTACATCTATGTCTGTGTGAACCGGCCCGCCGTCGACCGGCTGATCCGAATAAAGTATGCAAATTCGGAGACGGTAGAAACCGTGGACGAAATCAAGCATGACCTGGTCCGGCCTGCCTTAAAGCTCCTGCAAGTCAGCGATAACATCGAGATCGCATCGATGGCGGATGCCCCCAGTGGGACGGGGTTGGGGTCTTCGAGCTCTTACCTCGTGGCCTTGCTGGCGGCCCTGCATGAACTGCAGCGCGTGAAGGTGGAAACACAGGAACTGGCGGAGACTGCTTTCCACATCGAGATGGAGCTCGCCGGTCATCCGGTGGGCAAGCATGACATGTACCTGGCCGCCTTCGGCGGCGTGACCTGCCTGGACATTGCCCCGGACGGCAAGGTGGCAGTGTCGCCACTGGAAGGGTTCGAGCATCACGCCCTGGAGTTTCGCAACCGGGTGATGCTCTTCTTCACCGGCCGGTCCCGCGCCAGCGGCACCATCCTGGGCGAGCAAAAGCAGCAGACGGAAAAGGCTGACCCGGTGATGGTCGAGAGCCTCAACAAGACCAAGGAACTCGGTCACACCATCCGCACCGCCCTCCAGACTGGGGACATAGACCGGTTCGGCGAGTTGCTCGACGTGCATTGGGAGAACAAGAAGCGCCGCGGAGGTGCGATCACCCACCCGAGGCTCGATTTTTGCTACAAAGTGGCCAAGGAAAACGGCGCCCTCGGCGGCAAGATCATCGGTGCCGGCGGCGGCGGGTTCTTCATGTTCTGCTGCCGCCCCGGCCGCCGGAAGTTCCTCCGCGAAGCCCTGCTCAACGAGGGCCTCACCGAAATGCCCT
>Ga0316229_1001127_pt1 | contig 29228 bp, 28 predicted proteins | sample TBH18023metaG_FD_206011 | JGI IMG/M metagenome (GOLD analysis project Ga0316229, IMG submission 206011) | Freshwater microbial communities from Trout Bog Lake, Wisconsin, USA - TBH18023 | ecosystem: Environmental > Aquatic > Freshwater > Lake > Hypolimnion/Profundal zone | place: USA: Wisconsin... | reverse complement strand
CAAGCCACAGCGGCTACTGAACGAACCACGTGAAAAGGCCCGTCGTCGAATGGAAAGGAGGGCGAAATGAAGCCTGCGATAAGTTATTATCCCCTACCAAGACCTATCTTCGGGAAGTGCCATTCCATCCTGATATCTTTTGCCGGCCTTGCAGAACGCCGCGAAGTCTTCAGGCTTACAAAACAGCATCATCCGGCCATTGCCCCGGTTGAGCACATGGTAATACCCCCCGTCCTCGACGCCTCGTAATGACCGAGCCATGCCCACCACCATACCCGCCTTCGCCAAATCTGCCAATATCAGTAGTGACCCTTTTGTATTCCCCGCCAAGTCTGCCAATATTAGTAGCGCCCCTTTTGTATTCCCCCAAACTGCAATGCTCGGCGCTACAAGCCTTTGCCGCCTTTCTCGCGGCCACCATAAATGCCGTACCAAAGTGGGGATAACTCAGTTTGAGCACCCCTTGACAAGTCGTCAACACGAGCATATTCACTGGCAGGTCGGGACACGTGTGCGACAGGATGTGCTCAGGAGCAACGACGAATACGGACGGCAGATTGTCTCGGAGCTGTCGGCAACGAGCTAGCTCAACTGCATGATTGAATCATTCTTGCGACGCTGTTATGAGGTGAGCGCATGAAGACCGCTTTTCCGCGTTTGACGTGGGGGTGCTGCGGCGCCATAGCCGTCTTGCTATGCGGTTGTGGCCCGCTGCCGATGTTGCCGATTCCCCCCGGGTGCGATTGGAGCCCCGCCTTTAGCTCCGTGGGACCGGACCAACCTCACGGGACGCTTGTCCTGAAGCGCAACGATCTCCGCGCCAAGTTCCTTGTCGATGACCGGTATGTGTTCTGCGATAACAGAAACGTGGCGAATGTGCATCGCGTCAATCCCGAAAGAGAACAGACGCTGCTGGTTTCGCCGGGAACACACGTAATTGAAGCCAATGTTTACGGCGGATACGGCATGGACGAGCCAGAACTTGCTTCGAGTGCCGGTGTGTTTACGTCGCGAACTAGACTTTCAGTTGAGGTCAAACAGAACGAGACTGTTGTCGTGCGCGGTGTGACACTCATTACCGGGGCAATGGTCCGCGACACGCACTTTTCGCTTGTACGGGAAGGTGGATAACGGGTGTGCGGTACAGCTCCCGTATGACACTCTCTGTGGCCGAGCCCCTCAAATCCGCGGCGGTGACGCGGCGGCCGTTTGGCGCTGAGGTTTTCTGCATCGCTATTCTGGGTTTGGCGATGACCTGCGGTTGCAGTGCTCCCGCTCGGCGATCTCAACCACAAGCATCGCCGGCGATGGCGGCCGCGGCGATGCAGTTTGCCGCCCCTCCGGGCATGGCGGTCGTTTATGTCTACATGTCGGCGGCTTCCGACGTGCAGGAACTCAAGAAGCCGTGCTGCGTTCTCATCGATCCCGATGTGCAACGGCAGGGAACAATAGTGGCGCTTCCTAAGGGAGCCGAGGATCTGACGGCACGCTATCACTCGTTCTTCCATGAATATGGGGTGTTCGACGGCCATTATTTCTACGGCTTTGTGAAGCCCGGCGACCACCTGCTTTGGCAGACCTCGCCGATAACAGTTGGCGAAGGGGCATATGCCGAATTCTACACGACTATGCCGCTCTCGGCGCAACCGGGTGGCTGCTACTTTGTTGAGGCGAAGACGGAGGCCGAGTGGGCGCCGCTGTGGCGCAGGCCATCGGGTACGTCGCTGCGCCTTGTCGGTGGATCGGAGGGTCGGCAGGTCATCTCTGCATTAAAGCTAATTCCACCGGGTGTTCCCTTTACGCAGTAGGGAGCGGAATGCTGGCGACATCTCAAACAATGTGCTGTTTTTCGCGATGACCTTCGTTAAGCTGCGCCAACTAGGCCGACGAGATTCGCTGGCCTAGTTTCATGGCGGAAATACCAGTGGAGAAAAAAAGATGTTGACCCTGCGCACGTCATCACCATGCATTTATGTCGCTTTCATGGCGCTCCTGGCGACCACAATTGTCGGGTGCAAGACTGGGGGTCCTGGAATAGCGCAGTCGGCGGCAGCCCGCTCAGCCATGGCCAGACCAAGGACGTTCGTGCCCACGACTGGCAAGGCTGGGGTCTATTTGCTCTATGGAGCCAATTGGGCGCTGGGTGACAGGACCAGCATGCTTCATGCCGACCTCGACGGTGAAACGTTCGGCATGCTCTGTTCAGAGCAGTATCTGTATCTGGAGGTTCCACCTGGGAAACATACCCTGAGCGCACGCAGTATGGTCGCCCAGGGTGACACCCAGTTTGACGCTACCCCCGGTTCAAACACGTTCTTTATGATTGTGCTCGATGGCAAGATAATCCTGCGTCAGACCTCCGAGGAAGAGGGCCGAAAGTTCATTGCGCAGTATTCGCGGTGATTAGCTACCGCTTATTCCGGACCCAGAAAATGTGTCAGGATGGAATGGCACTTCCTGAGCGAGCAACGCCAGGCCGGAAATGATTTTACGATGCATCACTTGGCGTTCCTTTCCATGCGCCGCTGCGCCTTGTGGCGAGGCTCGTTAAGCAACCGGTGGGGCTTGGGGCGGCGTTTGATGGCCCGCGGCTCGTAGCGATTGGGCCGGTCGCCCACCACCTCCTTGCTCAGCGCCTCGAGCAGCAGGGCATGCATTTGGGTGGCGATTGGTCCGGGCAGCAGCGCCACAAGCGGCGCGAAGCTCCTCAGTAGTTGCAGCGTTGCGGTAAGGCTGATGTCGCGCGGCAGGCGATCCCCGCGGCCTGCCGCCTCTGCCATGATTGTCCGGACCAAGTTGTAGGCCAGGAGGTGCATCCAGAACTCTTTGCGGACCATCTCCGGCGTCTTGCAACGCAGGACATCCATTTTCATCGCTACCTTGATGGAACGTAGATCCACTTCGGCATGCCAGCGAGCCCGAAACGCCCGCATCAACTCCTCTGCCGGATACTGTTGGGCATCCAGTAGAGTGGTGGCCAGCACCAACACTCGCACACGGAATCCTTTGATGTGCACGCGTCGTTTCACCTCGCGGATCTCCAACTCCGCCGGCATGCTTTGGTACATCGCTTCGTCCATCCACTCGGGCCTTTCTTGCGGTTTCGTCCATTTCACCACGTGATCCCAGTGGCCCAGATGTTGACCTTTGTGCATGTCAATCCGGCGGCGCTGGTGCATGCGGAAGAGACAGTCCACGCCACGCCGCAGGAGCAGGGCGATCTGCCAATACGAGCAGAAATAGCGGTCGCCCAGCACCACATCTCCCGCCTCGAAGTCATCCTCAAGCTTGCGCAGGAGAGCCGTTTCGCCGGTCTCCTTGCCCCGGTACGGTCCCATGGCCGCGTTGAGCGCCACGCCACAGGCCAGGTTGAGTACCAGCACGAAACGCATGACGGGAAAGCCCACGCCCGGCTTCTGCGTGCGTGCCTGCGGATACTCCGCCTGGTTCTCGGGCGTGTCCGGCATGGAGCAAGCGCTCCCATCGATAATCTTGATGGGGCGGCCTCGCAGCAGGCTGCCCTTCCCTCGTTTGCCGGCCAGACCCGCAGCCACCTGCCGCGCAAGGTTCGCGGGCAGCGCCTCGGCAAGTTTGCCGCGGGCCTTGCAATAGGGACCCGTGTCAACCGAGCCGTTCCGCTTACCGTGCAGTCCCCGCCAAGCCAGGAGTGCAGCGGTGGCTTGGCGACACGAGGGATCGGTGCTGATTACCTGAGACAGGAATGCGTACAGCGTCAGCAAAAAGGAATACGTACATTTCCGCAGGTGCTGGCCGCAAGCCTCGATGGCCTGCCGTACCCGGTCGGGTTTGAGGATGTCGGAGAACGGCATCCCCTGCGTGCTTTCCAGCCATCGGCGGATGCCGTCCGCTTGGCATCGCAGCCGTCCTTGGCTACCATCTCGCATAAAGGGCCTCCTTGCGTGTTAGGTTGCTTCACAACCCTTTATCGACGCAGGCGAGGCCCTTTCTGCTCTATCTAACGTACCGGCAAATGGTTATACATTCAGGAAGTGCCATTCGTCTCTGACAGGACATGCGGTTTCTGGTGCCGCTGGTCATGGCGCGTCATGACCTCCTGGGCGAGAATACACGTCCGGCCAACTTGACAGGCAATGTAGTCGCATGCGCAACGACTGGTTTCTTGGCAGGCGGGGGAACCCGTACGTTTTACTGACGAGCCAAAGTGCCAAGGGCAACCGAAAATCAGTCCGCGCCAGCTACCACCGCCACCCGGAAGCCGCGCGAGTCGAACCGGACGTAGGGATTGCTCCAGTTGCGGTACGCCGAGCGACAGCCCGAGGACACGGCGTTCCAGTAACCACCACGCAGCACGCGGAAGCCGCCTTCCTTCGGTCCGGTGGGATCAGCGCCGGCGCCGGCATAGTCCGCGTACCAGTCCGAGCACCACTGCCACGCGTTCCCGTGCATGTCATACAGGCCCCAGGCATTGGGCTTCTTCTGACGCACCGGATGCGTCATCCGCGCCTCCTTGTTATTGTCCATGCTGTTGTCAGCGTACCAGGCGTAATCGCCCAAGTCGGCGTCATTGTCCCCGAAGCTGAACCGGGTCTTGGTGCCCGCCCGGCAGGCGTACTCCCACTGCGCTTCCGTTGGCAATACCACCGTCTTGCCGCTCTTCTTCGACAGCCACTGACAGAAGGCATCGGCGTCGTTCCAACTCACATTCACCACCGGATGATCGCCGGTTTGTTTGAAGCCCGGCTCATCATGTTTTTGACCGGTTTCCGCCACGAATGCCGCGTACTGATCCACCGTCACATGGGTGAGGCCCAAGTAGAAGGGCTTGCTGATCGTCACCTCAAACTGGGTAATGTTATTCACGATTTTGGCATAAGGCAGCCCTTCACTTTGTCCGCGCCCCCATTCGGTCATCGGGCTGCCCATCAGGAACTTACCCGCCGGAATCTGAACAAGTTTCAGCGCCGCTTTGTCGCTAAGGTTCAGGGTCAGTTCCCTGGCCCTGGCAGCGTCGGCCGGCGGCGCCTGTGCCATGGAGGCTTTCTTGTCGTAGGCAAACGAGGCCAAGATCATTCCCAGCGCCAGCGTCGATATACGGAGGTTCTTGATCATGCGCTCGTCTCCTGTTGCGGGCCAGTATAGTATATATACCTTAAAGCAGGCGGTTGGTTGCGCTTGGCGTCCAAGTAAATCGGCTTGCGGACTTTGGGGAATCGGGTCATTGATTGCCGAACCAGCGCTGGTAAAGGCGGGCGTAGGTCCCATCCTCCCGGAGTTTCAACAGGGAAAGGTTGACTTTCCGTAGGAGCGGACTGTTCTGGGGAAACGCGAAGCCATAATACTGAATGTTGAACACCCCCCCTACCGCGACAACCTTCCCATCACCTCTGGTCTTCACGAAATTTTTGACGTTGGGGAAATCATACACCACGGCGTCCAGCTCGCCTGTGCCAAGACGGTCATAGGCCTCATCGATGGTCGGGAAAGCGGCGACGCGGGCGCCAAGTTTGTCCAGGGCCGCCACGCTGGTGGTCTTGGCCTGGGTTCCCACCAGTTTGCCGCGCAGGTCGGCGGGACAAGTGATGCTGTAATTAAGTTTTTCCGCGGTGTAATTGGCGGCCAGGAGAGCGGTGAAGTTGGAGAACCAGGCAATGCCGGTCATGATGAGTAGGATGGCGCATAGCCTGCCGGCCACCTTCTTGGCGGTGATGTCGCCATAACCGACGGTGGAACTGGTAACGATGCAGAAGTAGATGGCCTCGAAGATGCCGGCCAGGTATTTCTTCTGGATGCCGTGATTGCGTTCGACGAGCCAGAGGATATGCGCCGCCAGGATATGGAACAGGGCTAGGCAGACGGCAAACTCAATCACCGCGGGAGTGGACAGCGACCGCCCGAACATGCGGAAGAAAGAAAGGACGGAAAGCTTTTTGGCGACGTGCCGCTCGGGGACCAGTATCTGCAACCCGGAGTCCAAAGTGTGCTGCGAGAAATCCAAACCCGCCTCGCGCTCGGCGGTGATGGTGAGGCCGGAAAAGCCGACATCGGCCTGGCCGGCTTTGAGGTCGGCGAAAATAGCATCGTCATCGGTTTGGGAATAATTGAAGGCCAGCCCCGCATCCCGGGCGATGGCCTCCCACAACTCCACCTCGAAGCCGGTAAGAGCGCCGTTCTCTCTGTTGACGCACGGCGCAAATGGCGAGACGTCGACCACCAGCGGCCGGGTCTGGGCCGAGGCCACGCCGGTCAGCATAAGGAGCAAGGCAATAAGAGATTTCTTCACGACGGCTCCTGTAAGGAGTTACAGATAGTGCGGCAGCGCCAAGCTTGGGTGGAAAGTTTAGCCGAGGCCACATGGGCGGTCAAAACCGTCACCTGCCAAACTTTGAGGATGAGGGATGGGCCGGTAGAATCGCATTTGGACAAGGAACACCCATGATACATCCTTCGGTTGTGAAACTACTGGAACTATTGGCCATCGACGGGCCTTCCACGGAAGAAGACGCCACGGCGGCGCACGTAGCAAAAGCCCTGCGGCAACTGGGCGTGACCGAGCAGAACATGTGGCATGACCGGGCGTTTGAGCAAAGCGAATACGGCGGCACAACCGGCAACCTTATCGTGCGCTGGCCGAGGCGCGGCGATCACCGGGGCGCGGCGCGGCTTTTTATGGCCCACCTGGACACGGTGGCCCTGTGCCGCGGTTGCCGACCGCGTTTGGATGGGTTCGGGGATGAGAAGGCCGCCCGCATCGTCAACGATAATCCGGCTTCAGCATTGGGGGCGGATTGCCGCACGGGAATAGGGATACTGCTGCACCTGGCGCGGTTTCTGGCCGGCTGTCCGGCCCATCCGCCGGTGTGGATGGTATTTACGGTCCAGGAGGAACTGGGGCTCATCGGAGCCCGTGGACTGGACCTGGGGGCATTGACGCCAGAACCGCCGGTCTTGGGCTTCAATTACGACGCCCCACAAGCGAATCATGTGATCACGGCCATCACCGGCACCACGCGGTTCTTCATCGATCTGTTCGGCAAGGCAGCGCACACGGGCATCAATCCCCAGGATGGCATCTCCGCCGCCGCCGCCATGGCCGGGGCCCTGGCGGAGCTGGTGCAAGGCGGCTGGCACGGCGCCATTGTCCAGGCCGAAGGCCGTGGCAGCGCCAATATAGGGGTCTTGAACGGCGGAGCGATGACCAACACGGTGATGGACAAGCTGACAGTGCGCGGCGAGGCCCGCAGCCATGACACGGCGTTCAGGCAGCAGATCATCGATCGCTATCGCCGGACATTCGAGCGATGGGCGGCGGCGACGCGCAATGCCACGGGCGATTGCGCAAGAATGTCATGGAAACTGGGACCATCCTACGAGGCCTTCGCCCTGCCGGCCGACGCGCCGGTGGTGCAAATGGCCTGTGAGGCGATGCGCGAGCTGGGCATCGAGCCGATTCTGAAAACCGATGACGGCGGCATGGATAATAACCGGCTCAATGCCAAAGGCCTTCCGTGCATCGCCCTGGGCTCGGGACAATACCAGGTCCATACGACCTCGGAATGGGTCAATGTGGACGATTTTTTGACGGCATGCCGGCTGAGCGAGCGGCTGGCGGTGGCGTGAGGGAGCGAAGGCGGCGCCACAACTGAGCATAAACGCGCGGAAGACTATTTCTCAAGGTCGTGGCTGCTGACGAAGCGGAACTGGCCGCCACTGTCGGCGGCAATTTGCTTGAGGGTTTTTTCGCCGTCATCATCGTGATTTTCAAAGGCGATGGTGATGATTTTGGTCTTCCCGCCCTGGTTGAGGTCCTTGCACATATTGATGGTTCCCTGGGGATCGGGAAAATCGCCGGGATCGCAGAGGAAATAGATGAGCTGAGGCTGCATGGCGAAAGCGGCCTTGAGAGCGGGCTTGGGATCGGTGGGGCCGCGGCAGATGTAATCGTCCACGAACTTGAGCAGCCGCCGCTTGTTCTCGGGAGTGGCCGACAACAGCCCGGGATCGATAGGAGGGCGAGCGTTCTCCTGGAAGAACACGACATTCAGCGATTGCTGCATACGCAGGATGTTGATAGATTTGGCCAGTTCGGCGCGAAGCAGGTCGAACATTGGCATCATGGAACCGGTGGCGTCGCACACGAAAACTACGCTCCTGGCCTGGACCCTGGGCCCGCGGCCAATGAACGGAGCCCAGTTGCTGGTGCCCGGAGGGCCGAAGGGAGCGAGCGGACCGCCGCTGCTGCCGGTTCCATTGATGGGACCATGGCTAATCCTGGAGGCGGCGCCACCAATGCCAATCACGTTGTCGTCATTTTCGCCTACGCCGTTGCTGAGCACATTGGCCAGGCTTGTACCCGGCTTGTTGTTAATTCCTGAACTCTCCGGCGAAGCGTCCGGAAAGTCCATCTGACCTGGGGGACGGTCATCGCCGTCGGGAGTGCCTTTGGCGAGCTTGCTTTCCGGTTGCTGGATGTCATCCGCCGGGGCTTCGGGGGTTAGAGTTTGGTCGAAAATGGCAACGGGCTTGCCGACGATGCGGGCGCCGACCTGTATGGTGGCGATTCCGAGAACAATGATGGCCACATGTACCAGCAGCGACGTGAGGAAGGGCATAACGCTCTGAATGAAGGGGCTTTGCCAGATAGTCAGCCGCAGCCCAAGGCCGGCAGCGGGGAGTTCATCAATGGTGGGGCGTTCGGCAGAGGTGATGGTTTCAGGAGTGACGGGTTGCATGAGAACCTCCAGACTTTAATCGCGCACAGGTGATCCAGCGCGCACGTGGAGCGGAGCCCCCCTGCCGGCCATCAAGTCCGGCGTTTTATTTTTGAGGCCGTTGCAAGTATCCGGGGCCTCGCGATCCGTCCGATTCATAAGATGCGCTTGCTTGAGGCGTATTACAGACAAAGGCGGAAACCAAAGCAAAAAAATTGGCGCGCAAGCCGCGGAGAACGTGGAGGAAGGGAAACGCGTAGAGGAGCTACGGGTTCATGGCCAGGGCGCACTGGGAGAGAATCAGCGCTGGTTGTCCTTGGTCGGTTGGGAACTGGGCACAGTGGTGGCGCCGGGGCGGCGCAGGCGGTAGGTGCCCTTGTTATCATCGGAGTCGTAGGTGGAGAAGAATTCGTGGCCGTCGGTGTGGCCATCGTAGGTATAGAGGCCGCCGACCAACAGACCAAGATCTTTTTGGCCATGGAATTTCCAGAGGGCGTCCTGACGCTGGGCGGTGAGGGTTACGGTGGAATCGAAGGGGAGGAAGCCGGCGAAGGTGGCGTGGAATTCGGCCTGGTATTGAGCGCCGCCCAGAGGCGTGATCTGGCAGGTGAGGCGGCCGGACATGCTATCGGAGGAGTTGTACCAGTTTCCTTCCCAGTCGCCGGCCATAAGGTCCGCCGGGGCGGTGGCGGAGGCGGGGGAGATGCCGGCGGGCCGGGAACAGCCGACGCCCAACTGCCGACAGGCAGCACATATCGCCAGGAGGGCAAGGGTGAGGAAGACGGAAAGTTGGAGGAAGCGGTGGAACATGCCATAACTATAGCATCTGGGCAGAGGGCGGGAAGTGTGGCCAGTGAGAACGGGAAAGACGCTGTACGCTCGCTAAAGACCTGGGCGCCACCGTCGTCGGCGGACGCGGCCGTCCGTTTTCTTCTATTTGTGGTGGGAAGTTGTTCCGCACGCCAGTAAACGCCTACAATGCTAAAGCAAGCGATGAGTCTGGCGACTTGTCCGCTGATCAAATTCCCGGTTGGAGGATTAAAAATGAATTGCCGTATGTCCATTGCCCTGATTGTCGTGGCCATGCTGGGCATCAACGCCGTTGCCGCGTTGGCCGCCGATAACTACAAAGTCGATCCGGCCCACAGCATGATCGTCTTCCGTATCAACCACATGAATACCAGCAACGTCTACGGCCGCTTCAACGGGGTGGCCGGGACGCTGGTGGTGGAGGGTGATGAGCCGGTGTCGTTTGATGCCCAGGTACAAACCAAGAACGTGGACACCGCCGTGGAAGCGCGCGATAAGCACTTGCGCAGCGATACTTTCTTCAATGCCGAAGAATTCCCCACCATCAGCTTTAAGAGCAAGAGCGTCAAGAAGACGGGGGACAAGACGTACGAGGTGACGGGCGACCTGGCCTTGCATGGAGTGACCAAGTCGATAACCGTATCCATCGACCGCATCGGGAGTTCCGATTCGCCGCAGATGGGCCACCGCATCGGGTTTGAGACGGTCTTCAGCATCAAGCGTAGCGACTATGGCATGACCAATATGGTCGGCCCGGTTGGCGATGAAGTGAAACTGATGGTGAACCTGGAAGCGCAGAAACAGTAGGTTGGCTTAGGTCTTATAACCCTCAATGGTTTGAGGCCATTGGGGTTGCCTGACAGCGGTCAAATGGAGAAGCCATTAGTGGTCAATGCCAGTGATCTGCTCGTGGGCGGCCTGTTGCCGGGAACGGTGGCTGTGCTGCTGCTGTTGGCTCTGTGGCAGCCGTGGAACCGGCGTGGCGAACTTCGCGGCGGGCCAGCGGCGGCCATCGCATTGGGCCTGGCGTTTGTTGTGGCGTTGCTGGCCCTCAATGGACGCGGTGGCGGCGATCAAGGCGGTTGGAGCTTGCGGCGGGCGCTTCCGGCGTTTCCTCCCTTGTCCAGCGGGTGGCTGGTATATGGCACGTTGCTGGTGACGTTGCTGGCTTCCATCTCCGACGCCGTCAGGCTCAGGCCAGCCGTGCGCCGGCGCGCGGGCGCTGTCGTGGTGGTTCTCGTGGTGGCCGCCGCGCTACAGACGCGCCTCGGTCATTTGTGGCACGGCATCGGCATCTTCGAGCCTCCGGCAAGGGCGCAAGCCGCCTGGACGATGGCTATCGGCGGCGCTGGCGGCATTGTCTATTGGCTCATGCTGGATTCCCTCGCCCAGCGCCGCTCGGCCTCGCGTCTGGCCTTGGCGCTCCTGCTGACAGCGGGCGCGGGAGCCGGAGTCATCTCCCTGCTGGATTCAACGACGCAGGGCCTTTACTGCGGCGCCCTCACCGCCGGTCTAACGGCGATTGTCATCGTCGGGCTATGGAGCGGCTCGGTAGCGGCATCCACGGGGATGCTGGGCGTGTTCGCCGCCGTGTTTATACAAATCATCGTCCGGGTACACGTGGACCTGCCGGACGAGCCATTCGGCGGAACACCACTCAAGCTGGTTCTTCTTTGCGCCGCCCCACTGCTGACGGGGATCACGCTGATTCCGCCTTTACGGCGCTGGCCGGCCCGGAGACAGGCGGCGGTCGAGGTGGCGACCATCATCGTGGTTCTGGCGGGGATTCTGTTTTTGGCCAAGACACAATTCGATCAACAGAATACAGCTAGCGGAGCGTTGGCACTCTGTGTCCCATGAGGCGCGCGGCGCCTGCACTAAGCCACCCGCGTCAGGAATCCCCGCTGGCGCAGCAATTCCAGAACTTTTTCCATGCTTTGCTCGACGGACAACTGGTCGGTCGGCAGAACCAGATCGGGATTGGCCGGCGGCTCGAAGGCGGCGCTGACGCCGGGGAACTGGGCAATCTGGCCTGACTCGGCGAGTTGATAGGCGCCGCTCTTGTCGCGCTGGCGGCAGAACTCGACAGGGGCGGAAAGATAAACCTCCAGGAAGCGGTCGGAGCCTATGGTTGCCCGGGCCTTCTGGCGAACGTTTTCGTGGGGCGCGTTGAAGGCGCAGAGGCAAATCAGCCCGGCGTCATTGAGGATGCGGGCGACCTCCGCGGAACGGCGCAGATTTTCGGAACGGTCGTCGGCGGTGAAACCCAGATCACGGCACAGGCCGCCGCGCATGTTCTGTCCATAGAGAACTGTGACGGCGCGGCCCTCCTCAAAGAGGCGCTTCTCTAGGGCGTAGGTGATTGATGCCTTGCCGGAGCCGGTCAGGCCCGTCAGCAGGACGGTGACCGCCCGCTGCCCGAAGCGGTCCTCGCGGGCCTGCGCGGGCACATCGCTGGGATGGATGCGCAGGTGAGCGCTGCTGGGCCCCTGGCCCCAGTGGTCGCCGCCGCCACGGCGATCAGCCGGTTCGAGAATCATGCCGGCGCCGACGGTGTTGTTGCTGAGGCGGTCGATGATGATGAAGGCGCCAGTGGCGTTGTTGATCTTGTAGGGATCGTAAGCCAGCGGCTGGTTGAGGCTGAGAACGGCGTGGCCGACCTCGTTCATGGCCAGGCGTGTGGCCGGTTTTTTTTCCAGGGTGTTGACGTCGACGCCGTAGCGCAAGTCGGCGATTTCGCCGGTCACCAGGCGCGTGGCGTGCTTGACCAGATAGGTCTTTCCAGGAACGAAAGGCTCCTGGGCCATCCAGACCACCATGGCCTCGATCTCGCTGGAGACGCGCGGCTGGTTGTCGGGATGAACCAGCATGTCGCCGCGACTGACGTCGATCTCGGTTTCCAGGGTGACGGTGACGGGCATGGGCGAGAAGGCCTCGTCGAGCGGGCCGTCGTAACTGCTGATCGCTTTGACGCGGCTGACGTTTCCCGAAGGCAAGGCGACGATGCGATCGCCCTTGCGGAGGATGCCGGAGGCGATGGTGCCGGCAAAGCCGCGGAAATCGGCGCTGGGTCGCAGGACGCACTGCACGGGAAAGCGCATGTCCAGGAGGTTGCGGTCGGAGGCAATGTGGACAGTTTCCAGGTGATGCAAAAGCGGCGGCCCCTGATACCACGGCATGGCGGCGCTCTTGTCCACCACGTTGTCGCCGCGCAGGGCCGAGATGGGTATGAACTGAACGTCGGGGATATCGAGCTTGGCCACGAAACCGGTGTAGTCGCGGATGATGGCCTCGAAGGCCGCCTGGGAATAGCCGACCAGGTCCATTTTATTGATGGCGACGATGACATGCTTGATGCCCAGCAGGGAGACGATGAAGCTGTGGCGGCGCGTCTGGGTGAGCACGCCGTGCCGGGCGTCGATGAGGATGATGGCCAGCTGGCAGGTGCTGGCCCCGGTGGCCATGTTGCGGGTGTACTGCTCGTGGCCGGGGGTGTCGGCGATGATGAACTTGCGCTTGTCGGTGGAAAAATAGCGGTAGGCCACGTCGATGGTGATTCCCTGCTCGCGCTCGGCCTTGAGGCCGTCGGTGAGCAGGGCCAGATCGATGTCGCCGCCGGTGGTGCCCATTTTGACCGAGTCGCGGCGGACGGCGGCGAGCTGGTCCTCATAGATCATCTTCGAGTCCTGCAGCAGGCGGCCGATAAGGGTGGATTTGCCGTCATCCACCGAGCCGCAGGTAAGGAAACGCAGAAGTTCCTTGCGCTGGTGGCGCTCCAGGTAGGCGGCGATATCCTCGTTGAGAGGGTTTTGTATCATCGATGAATCCTAAAAATATCCTTCGCGTTTTTTCTGTTCCATGGAGGCGTTTTCATCGTAGTCGATGACCCGGCCCTGGCGTTCGGATTTGGTGGCCAGGAGCATCTCCTCGATGATCTGGGGCAGGGTGACGGCGGGACTTTCGACGGCGCCAGTCAGGGGATAGCAGCCCAGCGTCCGGAAGCGGACCAGGCGCATCTGAGGCTTTTCGCCTTTTTCCAAAGGCAGGCGGTCATCATCAACCATGATGAGCGTGCCATCGCGGACGACGATCGGCCGCATGGCGGCAAAATAGAGGGGGACGATGGGGATGTTCTCGGCGTGAATGTATTGCCAGACATCCAATTCCGTCCAGTTGGACAGGGGAAAGACGCGGATGGATTCGCCCTTGTTGACCTTGCCGTTGTAGAGATTCCACAACTCGGGGCGCTGGTTCTTGGGATCCCATTGGTGCAGGCGATCGCGGAAGGAATAGACGCGTTCCTTGGCGCGGCTTTTTTCCTCGTCTCGACGAGCGCCCCCGAAGGCGGCATCGAAACCATATTTGGTCAGAGCTTCCTTGAGGGCCTGGGTTTTCATGATCGCCGTGTACTTGTTGGAACCGTGGGTGAAAGGACTTACCCCCTCGGCAACGGCCTGGGTATTGGTGTGAACAATCAGATTGAAGTTGTTTTCTTTGCAGAACTTATCGCGAAACTGAGTCATCTCGCGAAATTTCCAGGTGGTATCCACATGAAGCAGAGGGAAAGGCAGACGGCCAGGGTGAAAGGCCTTCTGGGCCAGGTGCACCATGACCGAAGAATCCTTGCCGATGGAATAGAGCATAACCGGGTTCTGAAACTCGGCGGCTACTTCGCGGATAATGTGAATACTTTCCGCTTCGAGCTGCTTGAGATGAGAGAGACTGTAATTGGTCATGGTACTCCGGGATTCATTTGTCTATTTTTTCGATAGATTTAGTCGACAATTAAAGGTTTGACAAGAGACACAGTCAAGAACATTTCAGATTTAGGGTGAGCCTTCTCGCCCACCGTCTAGCCTGGGCACAAAAAACGGTCATCTGCGAGCCGGCACTGCGTCAGTGTTTTGGCGGCTTGAGCTGGTTGGCGACACGGCCCATATCGCCAAAACCGCATAGCTTGCCGCCAGACCAGCCCATGTGACCCACGGCAGCCGTGGAGCGTCGCTGTTGTCGTGGGAATCATAGTAACCGGTGTTAATGCGCATCATCCGTTCCTTGGACCAATTGAGTTGTCGGATGCAGGCATAGCCGGAGCTTAAGGAAGCCAGCAGCCCCCAGAGCAGGGCCATGGAGCAGATAATGGACCCATAACTATGCCGTCGTGAGCGGGCCAGGCCAATGATAATGATAATTAGAATCGTCGTCACGACGATGATTGCCGTGCCAAGCAGGACGATGACCAAGGGCGTGTTGGAGGTATCGGGCGCCTCGGCATAAGCCAGAACAGGGAGCATGGCTACAGTATACGCCATGGCGTGTGAAAAACGACTTGGCTTGGCGGCTAACGCCAAGAAAACGCCCACCAACCATGATTCCAGCATTCTTGTGACGCCACTTTAAGACGGTGGACCTAAAGCCGGAAATGTCTAGGCTAGCGGAGGAATGTCGAATACCACTATATTCTGAATGCCGCCAGGTTCTTGAAGGCAGCGTCTGGCGAGTATTGGTTGCGCGATTCTGCGTACCGCGCTTGAACCTTGGGCTTATTGGGATAATGATCCAGCGATGAAGATATACACGCGTCAAGGCGACGATGGAACGACCGGGCTGTTTGGGGGGCAGCGCATCAGCAAGGCCGATGGCCGGCTGGAGTGTTATGGAACAATCGACGAGTTGAATGCGGCACTGGGTCTGGCGGCGGCCGGAAGTACGGCGGTTCAGAATCCGACTGGCGATGCCGATGCCCTGGTTAGGCGGCTACAAGCTGTGCAGAACGATTTGTTTGTGATCGGGTCGCTTTTGGCGACGCCGCGAACGTCAGCAGGATGGCAGAAACTTCCGCAGTTGGGTGAATCGGCGGTTGGACGGCTGGAACAGGAGATTGATGCCGCCGAAGCCGAGTTGCCGGCTCTGGGTAATTTCATCCTTCCGGGAGGCGCGGAGATGGCGGCACGGTTGCATATGGCCCGGACGATTTGCCGCCGTGCAGAACGGCTGTTGGTGAGCTTGGTCGGACAAGCGGATGTTCGCGAGGAAATACCTCCGGAGGTTCTTCCTTATCTCAATAGACTTGGGGACTGGCTCTTCGTGCAGGCGCGGTGGATAAACAGAAAACTGGGAGAAACAGATATACTGTGGAAACGGTGAACAGTGAACGGGGAACGGACTATGAGCTATACGGATGAAGGAATCTCGCGAAATACAATGGCGCTGATTGTCGTTGGGGGAGGCTTGGTGCTGGTGGTGATGTTTGTATCGCTGGTGTTGTTCAGCAGCACGCCTGATACAACTACTTATGACAAAGGGCAGATGCAAGGCGCATTGCAGGCGGGCCAGGGCGCATGGCGCGATCGTGGTCGGCCACCAGCTCAGTCCCGGTATCAGGATGAGGCAGACACCCGCTGGCCGGAACCAACTTCGGGGGATGAGCCGCGCAAATCCTTCGAGCCTGCGCCAATGCCGCCGTTAAGACCAACGACGGTTCCCTAAAGTAACCATGTTCGCCGTTGGCCACTGACCACCCGCGCTTGCCTGATACTACCGCTATCCCTAGTATGCCTCGCATTCCCGGCGATCTGTCGTTGGGAATCTGAATGTACTTGACGTGTATTTGCTTATGGAGGATTGATCATGCGCATTTTGGTCGCTGACAAACTGGCTGAGGAAGGGTTGGAGTTTCTCAAGCAGTCGGGCGTTCAGTTCGACACCAAGATCGGACTGAAGGAAGATGAATTGGCGGCGGCGGTCGGAGCGTATGATGCCCTGGTGGTGCGCTCGGGGGCCAAGGTGACGGCCATGGTGCTGGCCAACCCGGGCAACCTCAAAGCCATCGCCCGGGCCGGCGTGGGAGTGGACAACATAGACCTGGATGCGGCGACGGCCAAGGGGATCCTGGTGTTGAACACGGCGGCGGCGTCGACTCTGTCCACCGGGGAACACGCACTGGCGCTGATGCTGAGCCTGGCACGGAAGATCCCGGCGGCCCACGCCAGCCTGCGCAGCGGGCAACTGGAATGGAAGAAACGCAGCCAGTACCAGGGCACACAGCTTGCCGGCAAGACGCTGGGAGTGGTGGGCATGGGACGCATCGGCCAGTGCGTGGCTATCCGCGCCCTGGCCATGGAAATGAACGTCCTGGGCTTCGATCCCTACTATAGCGCGCCGGCCGCGCTGGACGGCCGCGTGCGCCTGGTGCGCGATTTCGACGAATTTCTGTCGCACCTGGATGTAATCACGTTCCACGTTCCCGGGGGAGAAGGCACGCGCCACCTGCTCAACCGCGACCGTTTGATGAGCAAATGCCGGCCCAATCTGCTGGTGGTCAACGATTCCCGCGGCGAAGTGGTGGATGAGTTCGCCCTGGCCGATGCCATCAGGGAAAAGAAGATCGCCGGTGCGGCCATCGACGTCTACCAGACGGAGCCGCCGGCCAGGGACCATCCGCTTATGGGGCTGGAAAACGTGGTGCTCACGCCCCACCTGGGCGCCAGCACGGACGAGGCGCAGACCGCTGTGTCGGTCGACGCCTGCAAGGCGATAGTGGCTTACCTGGCCAGCGGCCAGATCCTCGGCGCGGTAAATGCCGGCCGGCTCAAGCTGGATTTGCCGCCGGACGAAGCCCCGTTCGCGGAATTGGCGCGCCGCATCGGCATGCTGTTGGCCGGCCTGTGCGAGCACGGCTACAAGACCATCACCCTGCGGGCCAGTGGGACGCGGGCGCCCAAGATCATGGACACGCTCCTGCGACTGGCGACGGTCGAACTGCTCAAGCCGCACCTGGCTCCGCCGGTGAATGTGATCAACGTCGAGCACCTGGCGCGCAGCCGGGGCATCGAACTGGCGCAGATCAACGAGGCCGCTCCGCCGTCGGGACTGGTGGGCGACATCGTCGGAGTGCGTGCCGATTGCGCCAACGGCGAAAGTCACCGCATCCTGGGCACGGTGTATGCCGACGGGCTGCCGCGCGTGCTGCGCGTGGATGGCTACGCGATGGACATGATCCCCGAAGGACAGATGGTTCTGATCGTCAACCAGGACCAGCCGGGCGTGATAGGAGCGGTGGGTACGACCTTCGGTGATGCCAGGGTCAACATCGCCGACATGGTCATCAGCCGCGAGTTCGACAAGGCCGGCAACGCCACGGCGTTGATGGTGCTCAAGACCGACAGTGCCCCGCCGGAGGCGGTGTTGGACAAGTTGCGGGCAAGGCCGGGAATCCTCCGGGTGAAATCGGTGGTGTTGCCGGTGCGAGGCCGCTGAAACAGGTGCGGCTCCTCCAACTCTGTCGCGTGCTCACCCAGTAAGCGCCACGACGACGACCTCGCCCTGCCGCGTCGCTCTGGCCGCTATTGGCGCAGAACGACGATGCCCGTACACTTCCGGCATAGCTCTTGGGAATATCGAAAGTGAGCAAGTTGGCCGACCGGCCAACAAAAGACGGCATCCGCCAAACGCGGCACTTGCGGTGTTCGGAGGATCTATCCAGTCCTGATCGGAGCGGCGTAGTGCCCAGCGAACAACACGATCCTTCCATCTTCCAGCAACTGGACCTGACGGCCCGGTATCCATATCCGCTGTCGTTCTACATCAAGCGCACCATCTGGAATGCTGTCAACCCCCTGCTTTTTCGCTGGAGTTTGCGCAAGGCCTTCCGCTGGCGGCGCTTCATTCTCCGCTGTTTCGGCGCCAAGCTCACGAGCACTTCGCTGGTTTACGGTTCGGTGCGTATTTTCCATCCCTGGTTGCTGACCATCGGGAAACACACCACCATCGCCCGGGAAGTCGATTTGTACAACCTTGGCCCCATCGTCATCGGGGACCATACCGTCATCAGCCACCGGGCCACGCTGTGCGCCGGAACCCACGATTACAGCGATCGGCGGCTGCCGCTGCTGCGGCCCACCATCACCGTGGGCAGCGGGGTGTGGATCGCCACCGAGTCTTTCGTGGGTCCCGGGGTGACCATCGGCAATAACAGCATCGTGGGCGCCAGGGCGGTGGTAATGAAGGATGTGCCGGCAGGGGTAATCGTTGGCGGAAACCCGGCGCGAATCATCAAGGCGCGTCCGATGGCGCTATCAGCAGAGCCGGTCGTCCCTACCACAACGGACACCGCTTCCTGAAGGGGCGCCGACAATCAGTCCGCCGGGGAAATTGCGTCGCAAGAAATCCGGCTGATGCCATCTTGGAACCAAACTCTGGAACATCTCAAGACGACAAGGCGTTGGCGTACATTCTGTCGTCGCGACTGGCGTGACCGGCGATTAGGCGGCGATAGCATTCCTGCCAGTGCTGGGCAATTCCCTGCCAGTTATAGCGTGCCCAGACAAAAGCGCGGGTTCTGGCGGCGGCGGTGGCGCGCAGAGCGTCATCGTTCATCCACCGCGTAAGTTCGTCCGCCAGGGCATCCACGCGCGTAGGCACAACGCCGCCGACCCCGGCATCGAATATTTCCTTGAAGATGTTCACCTGATCGCTAATCAGCACCGGCGTTCCCGCCGCCAGGGCCTCCACCACGGCGATCCCGAAGTTTTCCTGGTAGCTGGGCAGAACGAACAAATCTGCATCGGCAAGAGCGGCGATACGATCCTGGCCGTACAGCATTCCCGGGAACAGCAGTCGTCCGAGCACGCCATGCTCGCGGGCCATGGACTCGACCTTGGCCCGGTATCCATCGTTGTCGGGGCCGGCGATCACCAGCATGGCGTCGCGAGTCCTGGCCCGGGCCAAAGCGGGCACCAGCAGGTCCAGGCCTTTCTTGTAATGCAGCCGGCTCAGGAACAGCAGCATGGGTTTGCCGGCCAGTTCTGGATGTATATTGCGGAACTGCCCCCGGGGCGGCAGAGTCTGAAACTCCATAAGATCCACGCCATTGGGTTCAACGATGGCCGGGGCGCGTAACCGGAGCTTGCGCACCAGATCACGCTCCAGATTGCTGGTGAAATGCATGGCATCGGCGCCATCAAGATTTTTCCGCAGACGCCAGGCCATGTAGATGCGTTTGCGCAGCCAATGCTGACGGAGGCTCCAGGGATCGAGCATGCCGGCGGGACGGATAATGTAGGGAACATTGGCGCGCAGCGCCGCCTGGACAACCCGGTGCTGCACTTCCTCCCAGATGGCATGGATATGCACGATATCCGCGCCGGCGACCATTTCCTCGGCAGCGGCGGCAAGGAGGGGATGGCGTCCCAGACGGCCACGGACCGGGCCGATCATCCGCATGCCGATTCCATCGGTACGCATGGCATCGGAAAACTTCAGCGAAAATGCGGTAGTCCAGGTCGCCAGAACCGACACTTGATTTCCCTGGGTCCGCTGCGCCGAAACCAGTCCCTTAAGCGCGATAATCGGACCGCCGGCTTCGGGAGACAGATCGGGAATCACGTGCAGAATTCGCAACGCGTCCGGCCGAATGGGGGCCATTGGGGGCATGGCGGCGGGCCGGAATTCTCCGCCCAACGGCGTCTCCGCTCCGACCGCGGGCCGGGGCGCGGCCATCTCCAGGCCTCCCGCGGCGACCGTATTTTGCGCCGCCGCGATTTCCATCAGTCGTTGGTAATGTCCCTCCCACCGCGCGGCGATCCGCTTCCAGTCGTAGCGTTCCCAGACCCAGGGACGCGCCCTGGCCGCGGTATCTTTGCGCAATGATTCATCGGTCAGCCAGCGCGACAGTTCCCGGGCGATGGGTTCGATCTGGCACGGCACGACCGCGCCAACCTGGGCCGCCGTCACCTCGCGATGGATGTTGACCTGGTCGCTGATGAGCACCGGTGTTCCGGCGGCCAGGGATTCAGTGACCACGATACCGAAATTCTCCTGATAGCTGGTCAGGGCAAAAAGGTCGGCATCGGCCATGGCAGCGACGCGGGCGGCGCCGTGCAGCATACCGGTAAAAACCACGCGGTCGGCAAGGCCGTGGGCGGCGATCAATTTTTCAACGGTCGAACGGTATCCACCATGGTCGGGACCGGCGATGACCAGCATGGCGTCAGCGACGCCGGCCCTGGCAAAAGCCGGAATTAGCAGGTCAAGTCCTTTTTTGTAGTGGATCCGACTCAAGAAGAGCACGATCTTCTTGCCGGCAAGCTCCGGATAGCGATTGCGGAAAGTGCCCCGGGGCGGCAGGGTCTGGAATTCGCGCAGGTCCAGGCCCGGCGGCTCGACAATCATCTGGGATCGCAGATGCAGGCTGGTCACCAGATCGCGCTCGGTCTCGGTGGTGAAGTGAAGAGCGGCGGCGGCGTTCAGGTTGCGCCGCAGCCGCCAGAACATGTAAATTGTCTTCTTGAGGCGGTGCTGGGCCATGCTCCAGGGATCGAGCATCCCGTGCGGGATCAGGACATAGGGCTTGCCCTGGCGCTGGCAGGCCCGCGCCGTCTGGTGTTGGATCTCCTCCCAAAGGGCATGGATATGCACGATATCCGCCTCGGCGACGAGGCTCTGTATTATCGACTTGAGATCCTTGTGCCAGCCTAGTTTGCCGTACGTCGGCCCGATCAAGCGATTATGGATATTGGGCGCGGCCAGCCGCTGGCGAATGCTCAGGTCTTCGCCGCGCGCCCAGGTGCTGGCTATGGTGACATCCGTCCCCAGCGCCGCCTGGGACTGGGCCAGGCCCTCGACGGTGGCAATGGTGCCGCCGGTCCGCGGATCGACGCTGGAAATTACGTGAAGGACACGCATGACGGGATATTCAGTATATCAGACTGGCGCCGGGTTGTCCGCGCCGCGGCCGGCAGCGCAGCAATTATTTTTTGGGCCCAGCTAATGCGCGCTCGACAATATCGCGATAATGAACCATCCAGTGCCGGGCAATGCGGTTCCAATCAAAATGTTCGAAAGCGAAGGCTCGAGCCGCTTTGGCGGCCGCCTGGCGCAGAGATGAATTGCCCAACCAACGCGACAGTTCCGCCGCCAGTTCGGGCACCGATGTGCGAACCACGCCGCCGACTCCGGCCCGGGTGATCAGGGTATGCAGGTATACCTGGTCACTGACGACGACCGGGGTTCCGGCGGCCAGGGCCTCGGCCACGGAAATGCCGAAATTCTCGTGATAGCTGGGCTGGGCCGCCAGATCGGCATCGGCAAGGGCGGCGATACGGTCAGGTCCGTGGAGCATGCCGGTGAAGACCACGCGGTCTTGCAACCTATGACGCTTTACCATGGCCTCGGCGACGGCGCGATAGCCGTCGCCATCAGGCCCGACTACGACCAGGGCGCTTTGCGCCGGGAGAACATGAGCCATGGCCGGGATTAACAGTTCCAATCCTTTGCCGGCGTGGATGCGCCCCAGGAACACTATCAGTGGCCGGCCGGCGAGCAGGGGATAGTGCCCGCGGAACGTGCCAGTCGGCGGGAGCGCCGCGAACTCCCGCAGGTCCAGCCCGAACGGCTCGACCAGACAAGGCGCTGTCAACCCCAGACGCCCCACTGCTTGGCGCTCCAAGTCCGTCGCAAAATGGAGCGCCGCCGCCCGATTCAAGTTGCGCCGCAATCGCAGTGCCAGGTACAAGCGCTTGGTCAGCCACCCCCTGGACATATTCCAGGGATCGAGCATGCCGTGCGGTGTGATGACATACGGTATCCCGCGCCTTTGGGCCGAGCGGGCCGCGCAGTGTTGGATCTCCTCCCACAACGCGTGAATGTGCACGATGTCCGCGCCGCCGACCAGTTCATCGGTAATGGCGGCCAGTTGCGGATGGCGCGAGAGTTTCCCGGTGGCCTGGCCGATATGGCGTACCTTCACGCCGTTGGCCCGCAGATCATCGGCCACGGGAAACCCGGTCGTCTCCTGCCAGGTGGCCGCCACAGTTACATCCAGCCCCTGGGCCGTCAGGGCCTTGCTCAGCCCGGTCAAGACCATAGTCGGTCCGCCATTCTGCGGATCGATGCCAGATATGACGTGCAGGATCTTCATCTTGGAGTCCCATCGCGCGATGCGCGATTCACTTGGTTCCCATTTTACATTTTACGTGTTGTATTTCTCATTTTACATTCTCCGCCAGTTTCACCAGACTGTCCATCAGGGCGCCGTAGACGACCTGAGGATTGAAGTTTCTGGCCATGTGTTCCATGGCCGCCTGCCCCATCCGCCGCCGCAGATTCCCGTCTATCAGCAAGCGATCGACGGCCCCGGCGAAACCCTCCATGTCGTCGCGATCGACCAGTAGTCCGCTGACGCCGTTCAGGACGATTTCCGGGATGCCTCCCAGCCGGCTGGCGACGGCGGGGATACCGGCGGCGGCAGCCTCCAGGGCCGCCCACAAAAAGGTATCCTGTCGCGTCGGGCAAACCAGCAGATCCATCCGCGGCAAAATATCTGCGAGCAACCTGGGCCGCTCGACGGCGCCATGCCAGATAACGTTGCGGGCCCCGGGCAGCGGCGTGGCCCCGCCGGAAACAATGTGCAGCTCGGCGCGGTCCGCCCAGCGCTGCTGGTGCAGACGCACCAGTTCCGGGCCGCGTTTGAGCTTCCAACTGCTGCCGATAAAGATGATACGCAGCCGCCGACCGTCGTCCGCGGCGCTGCCCTGCCGCGGCACCGCCGCCGTATTGAGCGCCACGCAGCCCGGAGCCATAAGTATCCGTTCCTGGGCGACGGCATAATCTGTGCGCACCGATTGCGCCGTCCAGCGGCTCATGCACTCGATCACGTCGGCGGCGGCGAACATCCGGCGCTCGCAGCGGGCAAACAGGGCCAGGGCCAGCGGTGCTTTGCCGAAGGCGCGGGTCTCCAGAGCGGCGGTGCAATCAACATACAGCGCCTGGCGCGGGCGTGGGGCCGGCCCCCGGGCCACATCGACCATGGCCAGGGCAATTCCCTGGGTCATCCAATGAATCACGTCGAAGCGTGCCGTGTGCAGCGGCCCGCGCAGCCAGCGCCGCAGTATCCCCCGATAAAGTCGCAGGTATCTATAGGTGTGCAGATCCCAGCCGCCGGCCGGCAGCGATTTGCCCAGGAGGCGCACCCACCAGGGATAGGCCAGGTCGATATGCACGGCGTCGATGTCGTCGCGCCGGCCGGCATAATCGCGAAGCCGCTGGGCCTGCGTGGAGAAGCCCAGAGTGGTGCTGTTGATGAAGAGTATCCGGGCTGGCCCCTGGCGTCGCAAAGGCGGTAGATTGTCCGGGCTCACCTGCTCCAGATTGCGACTGACAAGTCGATTCATACGACATCATCTCTCACGGCGGCGCAACGAGGCCATTCGGCCGCATTCTGGCGTCAATGCGAGCGTGTTCATGGCACGTTGTTCATGGTGTTTTGCTCATTGCTCTGGTGTCTGTTCCCATCGGGACGGACGCGTGGCCGCCACGATTAATTGTGATGCCGATGGGCTTTGCGGAACAGCGGGCAGCGAACTCGGCATAGAACTTGTTTATGAAGGTGCGCGTGGCCCAGGCGGTGCCGTCGGCCAGGCCGCAGATGGTGGTGCCGGGCATGATTCCCTGGGTTTTTTCCAGTTCCAGGAGCATTTCCAGGTCGCCGGGACGGCCCATGCCATCGACGATGCGATCGAGTATCTTGGCCATCCAACCCGAACCCTCGCGGCAGGGAGTACACTGCCCGCAGGATTCGTGGGCGTAGAAGCGCACGCAGTTGCGCAGGGCCTGGACCATATCGGTGTGCTCGTTCATGACGATCATGCCGGCGGTGCCCAGTCCCAGGCAGCCGCCGCGCAACCGCACATCATCAAAATCAAGGCGGATGTCCAGTTGATCCGTACCCAGCACGCCCATGGAGATGCCGCCGCAGATGCAGGCCTTGTACTTGCCGCCTTTCATGCCTCCGGCCAGAGCGTTGATGGCATGGTCCAGGGTGATGCCCAGTTCATCTTCATAAACCCCGGGCTGGTTGACGTGCCCGCTCATTCCGTAAAGTTTGGGCCCGGGGCTGGAGGGGGTACCCATGCTCTTGAACCAGCGCGGCCCATCGATGGGTCCGCGCTCGATGATGGGGGGCACGCAGCAGAGGGTCTCGACGTTGTTGATAACAGTCGGTTTGCCGAAAGCCCCGGCGATGGCCGGAAACGGCGGCTTGTTGCGCGGCCAGCCGCGCTTGCCCTCGAGTGCTTCCAGCAGGCCGGTTTCCTCGCCGCAAATATACGCCCCGGCCCCCAGGTGCAGATAGCACTCAACCTTGTTGGGGCTACCGAAGATGCCGCCGGCGCCGAAGATGCCGTTGCGGTAGGCCTCGGCGATGGCCCGCTCCAACACGCGGGCCTGGCGGTGATATTCGCCGCGAATGAAGATGTAGGCGACATCGCACCCGGTGGCGACAGCGGCAATGGCGATGCCTTCGAGCAACTGATGCGGATCGTAATCGACGAGGTAGCGGTCCTTGAAGGTTCCGGGCTCGGATTCATCGAAGTTGACGGCCAGGTAATGCGGGCCGCGTTTTTCCTTGGGAATGAAGGCCCACTTCTGGCCGGCACTGAAACCCGCCCCGCCGCGGCCGCGCAGGCCGGAGTCGGCGACCGTCTTGATGATGTTCCCAGGCGGCATCTCCAGGGCCTTGCGCAGAGCCGCATAGCCGCCGGTGGCGACATAATCATCGTACCAGTAGAGCTTGCGCCGGCTCGGGTCCTGGGGAATGCGCTTGAGCAGCACAGGTTCAATAAATGCCATAGGCCTGCCTCGTCGAGCTCTGACGCGAGCCCTACTGCTTTCCTTGTCCGGAGGATTTCTGTTTCTGAACAATCACTTCATCGATCACCGTGCGCCGCAGTTTCACGTTCGGATCGTCCGCCGGAACCGCTTCATGCACCTGACGATTGCGGAAGACCACCTGGGGGGCATTGGTCACATCAGTCTTTACCGCTTTCTTGATGTAGCCGAATTGCCGGCCTAGCCAGCCTGACAAACCTTTTCCCGGAAACCGCTGTGCCATTAGGCGCCTCTTGCTTCATTCCTTCGACTGCGGCAACGTCTCTAAAACGCGACGATCAGACGGGTCATAGATATCGATGAACCTGCTTATATCGCCGGTCGTGCGCTGGCTGTGACCGAAACCGAGCAGGCGTTCTTTGGCCTGATCGCGGCTGTAGCCAAGCAGCGATTCCTGGTAAACCGCCACCATCATGCCCGTGCGGCGCACGCCCTGGGCGCAGTGGACAAGGACCGGCTGGCGTTGGGGATCACCGGCCACTTCCAGAAATTTACGCACATCTTCGGTGGTCGGCCAGCCGCCCAGCTTCACCGGAATGCTCACTAGAGCGATGCCGCGCCACTGGAGTTCACGGGCCTCGGCCTTGAAGATGTCCTGGGCTTGCTCGCCGGCATCTACCAGCCGGACAACGGTCCTGGGCCGTACCTGGCGCAGGGCAACGGAAAACTGGCGCATGGATCTGACGCCGTCGCGATACAGCTTGCCTTGTTCCACCGCCGCCAGATGATAGGTGGCGAAATGGCAATACCACACGGAGCCGCCGGTGGCGGCCAGAAGCAGAACCATCACGACGATCCACATCATCGCATCGCCGGGGTGTCGCCCGGGCCTCGATCTTTGGACAAAATTCACCATGTACGCGGTCGCCACGTCATTCCCAGGTAACCGTTGGATCCTTGTAATCATGCGGATCATCCGGAAGGGCATCGAGAAGCGTCTGCAATTTCTCCGGGGTCAGGCGCTCGTGGAGGACCTCGTTGACCAGGGCTGCCGGGGCCGTTCCACAAGAGCCCAGGCATTCGTATTCAACCAGGGTGAAACGGCCATCTTTGGTGGTCTGGCCCGGTTCGATGCCCAGTTTTTGTTTCAAGGCCTCGATGAGCTGGCGTGAGGAACAAATCTGGCAAGCCAGCGAGCGGCAGACGGCGATGAGGTATTTGCCTTTGGGTTTAAGCCAGTATTCCTCGTAGAAGGTGGCCGTATCCAGGACCTCCGCCGGCTCCAGGCCCAGGAACGCGGCTACTTCCTCGAGGGCCTGGGTGGCGATCCAGCCGTGCTGGTGCTGGATCATATGCAGGGCCGGCAGCAGAACCGCCCGCTTGGTGGGATAGCGTGGGAAATACTTCTCGGTCAGCTCCCGCTTCATCTGCTCGGTCAGGAGAGGCTCGGCGCTGGTGGCAGCGACGGCGTGGCGACGATTTTCAACTATCCAGGCCATGCAAGTATCCAGAGGGCGGCGAACGAACAGGATGCGGAAGCAGGCCGCCGGGGTGTTTTCCGCGGGGGACAGGTGAATCATAGGTGCCGGGGGAAAAAGCTCAAGCGACAGAGGTGCGGCTGATGGTTGAATCTTGTATGGCGGTGGTTTCGTGCGCTCACCCTGGTAAATGCTGTCCAGGCACGTCGCCATCTCAGCGATCCAGTTCGGCGGCAATTACGTTGATGCTGCCCAGAACCGCGACCACATCGCTGAGCATGTGGCCTTCAATGAGCTTGGGGAAGATCTGGTAGTTGATGAAGCAAGGCGGCCGGGTGCGGACGCGCCAGGGGACGTTCTGGCCGGCGCTGACGATGTAGTAGCCCAGTTCGCCGCCGGCGGTTTCGATGCAGTTATAGACTTCGCCCTGGGGAGCGGTGAAGCCGCGGTTGGTCATGATCAATTCGAAATGCTGAATCAGGCCTTCGATGCTGCTGTAGACCTGGTCCTTGGGCGGCAGGACATCCTTGCCTTCGGGACTGACGTCAACGGGGCCCGGGGGGATTCTGTCGATCAACTGGTCGATGATGCGCATAGACTGCTTCATTTCCTCCAGACGCACCAGATAGCGGGCATACACGTCGCCGGTGGCCATGACGGGAACCTGAAAATCGACGGCCCCGGCTCCCCGCCCATCCCAATTGTCGGCAAAACACAGATACGGTTCATCTTTGCGCAGGTCACGGCGGACACCGCTGGCGCGGGCCATGGGGCCGGTCAGGCCCCAGGCAATGGCATCTTCGCGGCTGACAGCGCCGACGCCCTGGGTGCGATCGACGAAGATGCGGTTCTTGTTAAGCAGTTTTTCCATGTCGGCAATCCCCCGGGGAAGCTGTTGGTCGATGAACTTGCGGACCAGGCGCTGGAAGAGGGCTTGATCGGGCAAGTCCATGCTCAGTCCGCCGACGCGCGTCCAACTCGTGTGGTAGCGCTGGCCGGACATAAATTCCATGATGTCCCAGATGGCCTCGCGTTCGTTGAAGCCGTAAAGGAAGGCGGTGAAGGCGCCGAGGTCCAGGCCGGCGGCCCCGACGCACAGCAGGTGAGATTGAATACGGCCCAGTTCGCCGGCGATGGTGCGCAGAACCTTACAGCGCGGGGTGAGCTCGATGCCCATGAGCTTTTCGACGGCGCCGTGCCAGGCCAGTTCGTTGTAGACCGGGGCGGAATAGTCCATGCGATCGACGATGGTGACGTACTGGTTGTAATTGAGGTGCTCCCCGAGCTTCTCGAAGCCGCTGTGGAGGTAGCCGATGTGGGGCGTGCAGCGGATGACGCGTTCGCCGTCGAGTTCCAGGACCAGGCGCAGGGTGGTGTGGGTGGCCGGGTGCTGGGGTCCGAAATTCAGCGTCCAGTGATTGCCTAAACCGCCGGGCTGATCAGAAGGAAGCAAGTCGGAATCGGCGGGGGATAAGGTGTAGGGCATAGGGCTTCAACCGGAGACATTGTATAGGGGTTAGGGCAACGCGGCCAATGTGTTTCAAAGCATAAATATGTAATATCGAATATATATTAAACGAATGGTCGCTGACCATTGGTCACTCGACACTGACCTGCATTCTGGCCAGGAGGTCATCGAACTGGTCCAGGGAAGCGTAATGAATGATGAGACGGCCTCTGCCTTTGGTGGTGCCGGAACGGATTTGTACGCGAAGGCCAAGTTGACGGCTGATGTTGCGTTCCAGATCTACAATGTGTGCTGATTGCGGCGTAGGGGCGGCACGCTGAACTGGAACGGCGGCTTGGGCCACAGCCAGTTCCAGGTTGCGTACGGAAAGTGCCTGACCTGTCACCAGTTTAGCCAAACGCTCTTGTTCAACGGGATCGTTCAGGCCGGCCAGAATTTTGGCATGTCCTAGCGACAGTTCACCTTTAGATACCATTTCCCGCACTGGCGGTGCCAAATCCAGGAGTCTGACATAATTGGCAACACTACTGCGGTCTTCCCCAACGCGGGTCGCTAATTCTGCCTGGGTCAGTCCAAGTTCATCTAACAAACTTCTATAGGCCTGCGCACGCTCCATAGGATTTAGGTCTTGGCGATGGATGTTTTCGACCAAGGCTACCTGAAATTGGGTCATCCCAGCGATATCGCGTTCAATAGCCGGGATGGTTGTCATGCCAGCAAGATGGGCGGCACGCCAACGGCGTTCGCCGGCGACAACCTGATAACGAGTGCCGGCCTTGCGAACGATGATGGGTTGGATAACCCCGTTGGCCTTCATGCTGCCAGCCAATTCGACTAAGGCCGCTTCGTCGAAGTGTCTTCGGGGCTGATTGGGATTGGGATCGATTATATCAAGAGGCAGATCCAGCACTGCCTGTCCCGATGGTGAAGCTTGCAGTGAGTCGGACACATCGAGAGTAGAAACTGGTTGAAGATGCCCTTTGCCGGTTTGCTCTTTCGTGACCTCTACCGAAGGTGGTTCCGTAAAAGTACCTACTGGGATCAAACTGCTCAGCCCGCGTCCGAGGCGAGGGCGAATTTCGTGGCGTGCTTTAGACATATCGTCCTCCGGAAGATACACTCATAGAGTGCCATACAAGTGACTTATGTTCTACGTGGAACAGTATTGAAGTAAAC
>Ga0316229_1001125_pt1 | contig 29266 bp, 6 predicted proteins | sample TBH18023metaG_FD_206011 | JGI IMG/M metagenome (GOLD analysis project Ga0316229, IMG submission 206011) | Freshwater microbial communities from Trout Bog Lake, Wisconsin, USA - TBH18023 | ecosystem: Environmental > Aquatic > Freshwater > Lake > Hypolimnion/Profundal zone | place: USA: Wisconsin... | reverse complement strand
TCATAGAGACCAAGTAACCTCGAAGATAACAAGTAATTAGTCCCTCTTTGCCCCCCTTTAACTTGTTATCTTCGATAACAAGTAACCTCGGGGGGCTACGAGGGACGCTTCTTCAACCTCGGGGGGCGCTTCTTCTGCGCAGCGAGAGAGACGCTTCTTTAGATTTACCTACGGTAAATCAACCTCAACCTCGCATTAAGGGTACATATCAGGGAGGTAATAAGAAGTTATGAGTCTCTCTGAGTAACCACTTTTATTTCCTACGGAGAGGGTTTAGTGCTTAAATAGACTAATAACTAATTAATTAGTAAAATAAAATTTAAACTGAAGCTTTATAAGCTGTAATAGCTTCTTTAAGAATTGTTTCAGCTTCTGGAGTAAATGTATTTGTTTCCGCTAAAATTTGGTTAAAACGAGCATAATCAGATGCAACAAAAGCTCTGAAACCTGTTAAGAAAGAACGTACATCAGCAACAGCTAAACTATCTAAGTAACCATTTGTACCTACATAAATAGAAGATACTTGTTCAGCAAGTGATAATGGAGAGTTTTGTGATTGTTTAAGAATTTCTCTTAATCTTGAACCTCGAGCTAATTGGTTTTGTGTTGCTTGATCTAAATCAGAAGCAAATTGAGAGAATGCTTCTAACTCTGCAAATTGAGCTAATGATAGTTTAAGTGTACCAGCTACTTGTTTCATAGCTTTAGGTTGAGCGGCTGAACCTACTCGAGATACAGAAATACCAACGTTAATAGCAGGACGAAGACCAGAGTTAAATAAATTAGCAGCTAAGAAAATTTGACCATCAGTAATTGAAATAACGTTAGTAGGGATGTATGCAGATACGTCACCTTCTTGAGTTTCAACGATCGGAAGTGATGTCATACTACCTTCACCTAAAGCATTACTTAATTTAGCAGCTCTTTCTAATAAACGAGAGTGTAAATAGAAAACGTCGCCGGGGAAGGCTTCGCGTCCAGGTGGACGACGTAATAATAATGACATTTCACGGTAAGCTTGAGCTTGTTTAGATAAATCGTCATAAATTGTTAAAGTAGGACGACCAGTGTACATAAAGTACTCAGCTAATGTAGCACCAGTGTAAGGAGCTAAATATTGTAAAGTAGCTGGTTCGTTAGCGTTTGCCATAACAATAATTGTATAATCTAAAGCACCACGTTCTTTTAACGTATTTAAAACTTGAGCAACTGAAGATGCTTTTTGACCAATAGCTACATATACACAAATAACACCTTTACCTTTTTGGTTTAAAATAGTATCAACTGCAATAGAAGTTTTACCTGTTTGACGGTCACCAATAATAAGCTCACGTTGACCACGACCAATAGGAATCATAGCATCAACAGCGATTAAACCTGTTTGTAATGGTTCATAAACTGAACGACGAGCAATAATACCAGGGGCTACTGATTCAATAGCACGTGTGTCTGATGTTGCAACTGAACCTTTACCATCAACTGGTTGAGCTAAAGCGTTAACTACACGACCTAAATATGCTTCACCTACAGGGATTTCAGCAATTTTGCCTGTACAACGAACACGACTACCTTCAGTAATTTTTAAACCATCACCTAATAAAACAGCACCTACGTTGTTTGCTTCTAAGTTTAAAGCAATACCTAAAGTACCATCTTCAAATTCTAATAATTCACCTGACATTGCTCGTTCTAGACCATAAATACGAGCAATACCATCACCAACTTGGAATACAATACCAAAATCAACCATTTTAACTTCTGGTGTATATTGTTCAATTAAATCTTTAATTAAATTGCTTAATTCTTCAGGCGTACGCATTGCCATAATAAAATTACTAATAATATTTAGAAAAGGACTAAAGATTTAGTTACCCCCCCCCCTCGCTTCGCATTTCCCCTAATGCGCAGCGAGGGGTCCCTGGGCCGAAGGACGTTCCCCGACGGGATTAAGCGACTAATTACTTATTATCAAAGATAACGAGTTAGACGAGTTCGAGGGGTATATAGGGTGGGTTAGGTAGGGCAACTTAAAATCACAAAAATAAATTATTTAGCCCTTCTTTTATCTCTTTTTATTTAATTTAAAAAGAGTAGAGAATTTTAATAAAAAAGTTAAATTGTTTTATATTTCCCGTATATATCCTAATTTATTTGACATAGATACCTCCGTAAGGGGGTATAACCTCAGGCAAGTTATATGGAAAGTTATAGCGGGGTCTATGTTTTAGTTTTAGAAAATAAAACAATCTCTAATTCCCTAAACCTTAATAGATTTCTTTTCCTTAGGAGGTTTAATTAGTTGCCTTTATAGGGCAACTTAAAGTCGTTCTTTGCCCCCCTTGAAAAAATGCGAGGTTACTTGTTATCTTCGATAACAAGTTAAAGCGAGGGGTCTAAATTTGCCTTCGGCAAATTAATGGGGCGCTTCTTTATACCCTCCTCCTCTGGAGGAGGGTAAACCTCGAACGACTAATTATCTTTAGATTTTCATAAAGGAAAATCAAACTCTCGTAGAGAAGGTTAATAAGGGTTTATAAGTTAACCTACAACTTTTTAACCCCCATGGTTCAAACCCAAATGTTATTTGCCCGAGTAGTTTATAAATTTACCATAGGTAAATTAACTCTCTTTAGATTATCCTAAAGGAGGTTTAATTAGTGTAAGTCGTTCTAAAAGAACGACTAATTACCCTTATAGGGCAACTTAAAGTTGTTTAAGTTGTTACCCCCAGAGGGGGTAAGAGGCCAACTAACCTCGTAGCCCCCCCTACGGGGGGGCAAAGAAGTTAGTTGCCCTTATAGGGCAACTTAAACACTAATTACCTTCTATAAGAAAAGGTTACAAATAAAGCTCTCTTAGAGAGGGTAAATATAAGTCGTTCGAGGTTTACCCTCCTCCAGAGGAGGAGGGTATAAAGAAGCGCCCCATTAATTTGCCGAAGGCAAATTTAGACCCCTCGCTTTAACTTGTTATTAACTTGGTCTCATAGAGACCAAGTAACCTCGAAGATAACAAGTAACCTCGCATTTTTTCAAGGGGGGCAAAGAGGTTGCCTCCTCCTCTGGAGGAGGGTATAAACGACGCTTCTTCGAGGTTTAATTATATCTAAAAGAAAGACTAATTACTTGTCCTCCGGACAAGTAATAGCAATAGATTTACTTTAGGTAAATAAATCTCCCTATAGAGGGGTATACATGGCAATATATAAGGGTTATTATAGAGTGGTTAAAAGGGTTAAAAGAGGTAAGTAGGTTAGAAACATAGTACAAAAACAAAAAACTAATTAAAAGCTGTTAAAATTAATATTCAATATGAGTCCTATATACCCTTAAAGGAAGTATAATCTCAAATTAATCTTCAATTAACCTCGAGGCTATATTTATCTTTTACTTGTCTAAGGGTATTTATAGCATCTCTAAGTGCCTTCGCTAGGAGTTTAGTGTCTCTAAACATAATACTAGAAGTACTTCGAAAGACTATTAAAAACAAATATAATAATTAATAAAAGCTTTTTTATTTTAAAAAATTCAATAAGTATTGTCATAATTAATCAAAGTTTTATAATTAAATAATTAAATTAATTATTTAATCTCTATAACTAGAAAAATTTATACAAAATAACTTAACAATAAATTAGTAACAGCTTAGTAGCCCCATAAGAGTACTATTGTAAAATTTGAAACTAAATGATTTTATAGTATAACTAAGTTAAGGTGATAAAAAGTCCTCTTACCCGGTTCAAAAATAACCTCTGGGGTTATTTGGCAAAAATTTATATCCATTTAACTAGATAAATCGACCTTTAACTCCCCATTACTAATGGTGAGTTAGTATATAAGTTAAAAGGTTGTAGGCTCCGCGGGGATAAAAGGGGTTTATCCTACTTTTGCAGCAATTAGTTTCTCTTTGCCCCCCTACGGGGGGGCGCTTTAAGTTGCTCGAAGAAGCGCCCAAAGGGCAAAGAGCAACTAATTCTTTAGATTTACCGTAGGTAAATCAACCTCTGCGCAGCGAGAGAGACTTAAAGCAGTTATATCCAACCCTATAAGGGGGTTGTATAGTACTAAGCCCGGGGTTATAAATTTTGCCTTTACCCTTATGACAAGTTTAAAATAAACTTATAAATCTATAATAGTGAGTAAAGCTGCACTTATTAAAATTAATGTGCATTATTTAGGGGGGTTAGCAGTATTTATAAGTTGCTAGATTTAGCCAAGGTAAGGTACCCCTCGCTTCGCATTTCCCCTAATGCGAGGTTGAAGAAGCGTCTCTCGTAGCCCCCCGAGGTTACTTGTTATCGAAGATAACAAGTTAAAGGGGGGCAAAGAGAGACTAATTACTTGTTATCTTCGATAACAAGTTAAAGCGAGGGGTCGGGGCCTACAACCTCCTTTATAAATTTATTGCTTTGCAATTAATTAATTAGTCTCTCTTTGCCTTTATAAATTTATTGCTTTGCAATAAATTAACCTCCTTGGGCTGCTAATGCGCAGCGAGAGAGACTTTAAGTTGTTTAAATTGTTAACCCCAGAGGGGTTCACAATTAACCTCTCGCTGCGCATTAGCAGCCCAAGGTAAAGGCAATTAGTCTCTCTTATAGAGAGACGCTTTAAGTGGCTCTAAAAGAGCCACTAATTCTTCTTAGAACAACAAATTAAACCTCCGTTCCCCTTCGGGGTCCTTGGGCCGGCTGGCAACTTAAACACTAACCTCTCGCTGCGCATTTGCCTCCCAAAAAAGGGAGGGCAAATAACCATTTTTAAAAAGGCTGAGATTTTATTAGCGGATGACGGGACTCGAACCCGCAACATCGAACTTGGAAGGATCGCACTCTACCAATTGAGTTACATCCGCTTATATTTAAAAATCCCTATCTATATATGTGTATATTTTATATTATAAAAATAAAAAAAGAAATACCTATTGTTTAGGGTGCTCTTATTCATTTACTTATGGTAAGGGGAAGCTTAAACCTTCCAAATAGTCATCTTATAAAATCAGAATATTAGCCAATTTATATAATTTAAATAAAACTTGTTAATATCTATTATGCTTATTTATAATACCCCCAGGGGAATTCGAATCCCCGTTTCCTCCGTGAAAGGGAGATGTCCTAGGCCTCTAGACGATGGGGGCGTCTAATTAAATATATATTTATTTTACTAAATAATTTCCAATATGTCAATAGTTTTAATAATTATTAATTTATTATTAAAATCAACTAAAGTCGTATTTAAAATATCCTCAAATATATATATATTTGAGGATTACTTTGAAGAAGCGCAACATTGACTTACGGTCAATATTGCTCACCCCTCGTAGCGAAAGTTAACTGAAAATTGGTTGAAGAAGCGTCGTTTATACCCTCCTCCAGAGGAGGAGGGAATTAGTCTCTCTTTTAGAGAGACGCTTCTTCAACCTCTTTGGCTATGAGGTTTAATTACCCTCCTCCAGAGGAGGAGGGTATAAACGACTAATTGCTTTATAGTTTAAAACTTTTCTACAAGAAGATTATTTCCAACCTCTTAACTTTATCTTTTACTCCCTTTTAAAAGAAGTAAGTTGTTTTAGTTAGGCGCTTCTTATGCCCAACTAAAACAACTTATACCATTAATTAAGTTTTTATCGACTAGATTAGAGTACTAATTCGTCCATGTCTCAAACCGTTGATTAGAAGTTATAGATTACTTATCTCTGTGATTATCTTGACTAAATTTTTAGTCATAGTTACTTTGTAAGTATTACTTACTTAAGTATTTCTTAAACAAAATTTAAGAGATACGAAGTTCAGAAAAAGTTAAAAATTTATATAGGCGAACGACGGGGTTCGAACCCGCGCATAGAGGAGTCACAGTCCTCTGCCTTACCACTTGGCTACGCCCGCCATTATTACATTTGTAAATAATGAATTAATTATTTATGGAAATTATATCATAAATTAATAGAATAGTCTATTATTATAAAATTAACCCACCTACGATGAGGTAATTAATAGAATAGTAGACTTATTTTTGAGATAAATGGAGAAAAAATTTTAAAATTTATTAAAAATAGTTAATTATATTTACTGATTTAACTAATAGCAATTTTTTGATTTGAAAAAATTGCTATTAGTTAAATCAGTAAATATAATTAACTATTTTTAAATATACTAAATAACTAATTTTAAAATCTACTGTATATTTAAGTTTTTAAAATGATTAATTAAGGTTAATTGCCCGAGGTTGAAGAATTAGTTGCTCTTTGCCCTTTGGGCGCTTCTTCGAGCAACTTAAAGCGTCTCTCTTTGCCCCCCTTGAAAAAATGCGCAGGGAGGGGTCTAAATTTGCCGAAGGCAATTTAATGGTGCAAAGAGAGACTTATTACTTATCCGTAGGACAAGTTATAAGCCAAGTTAAAAAACTAAAAAGACAAGATAAATTCAAAAAATTTGTTCAAATTTAGTCAAGTGGACGCATTGAAAGTACAGGTTCGTCAACACGGTCAATACCTTTTTCGAAACCAGCAGCAGCAGCACGTGCGCGACCAGCATGCCATAAGTGACCAATAAAGAAGAAGAAACCTAATACGAAGTGAGAACAAGCTAACCATGAACGCGGTGAAACGAAGTTTACAGCGTTAATTTCAGTAGCAACACCACCTACAGAGTTTAAAGAACCTAAAGGAGCGTGAGTCATGTATTCAGCAGCACGACGTTCTTGCCATGGTTGAATATCATTTTTTAATTTATTTAAATCTAGACCATTAGGACCACGTAAAGGTTCTACCCATGGACCACGGAAGTCCCAGAAACGCATTGTTTCACCACCAAAGATAATTTCGCCAGTAGGTGAACGCATTAAGTATTTACCTAAACCTGTTGGACCTTGTGCAGAAGCAACGTTAGCACCTAGACGTTGGTCACGAACTAGGAATGTGAAAGCTTGAGCTTGCGAAGCTTCAGGCAATTTGTTATTAGAAAAGTCATTTTTCCAAACTAAACTGTTTAATTGTCTTCTTCCGACTAGCTGTCTGTCCGAGCGATCAACTTCTTGAAGCTTGAGGTTGATTCCCACCCCCTCGCTGCGCATTAGCCCCCCGTAGGGGGGCATGCGCAGCGAGGGGGTGGGAATCTAAAGAAGCGTCTCTTTCGCTGCGCAGAGGTTGATTTACCTACGTTAAATCTAAAGAATTAGTTGCTCTTTGCCTTTATAAATTTATTGCTTTGCAATAAATTAACCTCCGTTCCCCTTTAACTTGTTATCAAAGATAACAAGTAATTAGTCTCTCGTAGCCCCCCGGAGGGGGGCTACGAGAGACGCTTCTTCAACCTCGGGTCCTTGGGCCGGCTGCTAATGCGCAGCGAGAGGTTAATTGTTAACCCCAGAGGGGTTAACAATTAACCTCTCGCTGCGCATTAGCCAAAGGCAAAGAGGTTAATTGTTAACCCCTCTGGGGTTAACAATTTAAGCCACTTAAAAGAACGAGTTAGAGGGACTAATTACCCCCCTGCAGGGGGGGGTAAAAAGGGGGGGGGCAATTAGTGGCTCGAGGTTTACCCTCCTCCAGAGGAGGAGGGTATAAAGAAGCGCCCAAAGGGCAAAGAGGTTAATTGTTAACCCCTCTGGGGTTAACAATTTAAGCCACTTAAAAGAACGGCTAATTAATAACAAGTTAAAGCGAGAGGTTAGTTGTCTAAGTTTTTAGCCCCTCTGGGGCTAAAAACTAACGTCTTTGGTCAACTTTAACGACGCTTCTTTATAGCCTCCTCCTCTGGAGGTTTACAAGCTTTTAGAAAGATATGGAAGAAAGAAGCAAAAAACAATCAACTAGTTGTTACTACAAAAAAAGAATATAAAAAAAAAATTAAAATATATGCATTAGACATGCATGTGTACGTTTAAAAATAAAAAGGAGGGTACCTATTTTATCCAGACTCTTTTACAATATATCACCCTAAAGAAGTTACTATTAGAAATAACTAATTCTCTTTAGGGTGATGTAGTTAACATTTCATACGAAAGTTCACCAGGTTTTAATGTGTATTTTTTACGAATAGGTTTATTTTCAACATCTACTGCAGCATATCGCCAACCAGGTTGACTTCTTTGTATTTTTATACGTGCATTTTTTAAATTAGTTGCATAACCTGCTTCTACACATTGGGTCATACTTTCAAAAAGAACAGAAGGCCCATTACCCTTTTGAGCAAAAATTGGAATTTTCCCATAAGGTTCTATTTCCGCTTTTAAATAATAGCAATCTGTTTTAGAAGGATCAGACAAATCACGTTTAATTTGTGCTCTACTACGATTTAAATTTTTAGTAGCATCTCCTATTGACTTAAAGCGTTCATTTTTATACATTAAAGGTTTTATAGTTATGGGATGAATATTTTGTGTTTTATCAATGTTAAAACATCGATCAGAATTTTGTTGAATGTACTCAGCTTCTTTAGCTAAGCGCTTTTCTTTATTATTCCATTCAATGCCCCACTCCAACACAAGAAAACGAAAATCGTCTGGATTTTTAGTATCTTGATAAGCTTTTAAAAGTGCAGGACTATGATGAATACCTTTAACTAAATCATTCCAGTGTCGAGTCCATCGACCTGCTAAGCAGTCGGTTTCTCCATAATAAGATTTTCCACTATTAGTATCTAAAATTTCGTAAATACCCGGAGATTTTGTAAAAGTAATGTCACAAGCTTTACTATTTAAAGTACTTTCTTTAAACGTTTTTTCGAACGACTTATCAGATACCGGGTCACTAGATTGGTGCTCGTCAAAAAAAGCAAAAGTAGATACATTTTGGCATACACCTAAAGCCCTCATAGTTTCGTGTTTTTTGCAAAAAAAACAAAACAAAACAAGCATAACATATATTTTTAATTTTAGTTTCAATTCAGTCAATGTTTGCATAAAAATGGATTTTTCCGATTAGAGCTCTTTATCTCTAATTTTCCCTAGATTTCTCTAGGGTTCAGACTATGTCATCAACTCGTATATAAAACATGTAAGAGTTGCTGGGCGCTCGTGGAGAATTTATTGGTAGATTTTCCTCATTCTCTAGTCGTTGAACCTTTGTGTATACCCCCTTATTTGAGGATAAGAGTATCATTTTACACGCTTGGCTGCAAGTTGACATAGGCTTTTTTATATATTTTTTAAAATTAAAGCTTCTATTTAATAATAAGAAATCTGGCTGGGACTGAACTGCCAGTCCCTAATTTTATATTAGTTTTATAAAATTTTATAACATTATTGACCATTATTAACCTTTTTTAGTATTTTTTGACCTTTTTTGGTCAAATTGAGTCGAATTTTATTTTTAAAATGCTTGAAGCCAACTTTATGTCGCAATATAAATATTAAAGCCCTTAGCTTTCTTGTCAATTCACCCAGTGTAATTTAGCCTTCACAGACTAAAAGGGCACTGATTTACCCGTTGGGCCGTAGAATTCGCTAGGATAAGCAGTATTGTTAAACCATGAGAAACAACAAGCAACGAATCCCATTACAGAGATAGCTGCTAAACTGTAAGATAAGTATGCTTCACCAGACCATACAAAAGCACGACGAGCCCAAGGCCATGGAGTTGTGTAAATGTGCCAAATGCCACCAAAAAGACATAATGAGCCAATCCAAATATGACCACCAATAATATCTTCTAAGTTATCAACACTACAAATCCAACCGTCACCACCAAAAGGTGATCTTAATAAATAGCCAAAAACAACACCAAAATTAGTAGTTGGGTTAGAAATAATTCTAACGTCACCCCCACCTGGAGCCCAAGTATCATAGATACCACCAAAATAAAGTGCTTTTAAAACTAATAACCAAGCACCACAACCTAGCATGATTAAGTGGTAACCTAAAATAGAAGTCATTTTATTTTTATCTTTCCAAACGTAACCAAAGAATGGGAAAGATTCTTCTAATGTTTCAGGACCAATTAATGAGTGGTATACACCACCAAAACCTAAAACAGCAGATGAAATTAAATGTAAAACCCCAGAAACGAAGTACGGAAAAGTATCAATAACTTCACCACCTGGACCTACACCATAACCTAAACTAGCAATATGAGGAAGAAGAATTAAACCTTGTTCATACATAGGTTTTTCAGGTACGAAGTGAGATACTTCAAATAAGTTCATAGCACCTGCCCAGAAAACAATTAGACCTGCGTGAGCTACGTGAGCACCTAAAAGTTTACCTGAAAGGTTAATTAATCGAGCGTTACCTGCCCACCAAGCGAACCCAGTAGTTTCTTGGTCACGACCACCTACTGTAAGTGTTCCGTTAAAAAGTGTTTCCACTTGGTAATACCTCCTAATGTGGCGCAGAGGAGCCTCATTTATTTTTCTAATAACTAACGCTAGTCAGTAATCTACATAAAATTACACAAATAAGTGTTTATAAAAACACTAGTTTTCTCATTTAAGTGCCTCTTTTTGAGGTTACTTGTTCTCTTTAACCTGTTCTCGAAGAGAACAGGTAATTAGTCCCTCTTTGCCCCCCTTTAACTTGTTATCGAAGATAACAAGTAACCTCGGGGGGCTAATGCGCAGCGAGAGGGACTTAAACCTCGAGAACAAGTTAAATAAGTGTTTCTTATTATAACATATAATATAATAAAAGACACTTATGAGACTAACTTCAGATCGCTATTTTTAGCAGCTTTTTAAATAAATAGGGTATTTTTTTAGCGGGTTTATGAAAAGGATAAAGGAGGGTTTAGTCATTTAAGTTGCCCAAACGATAACTAACCTCTTTTAAACAACTTAGCCCGAGTAGGTTATAAATTTTAAAGCGGAGCAAGTAGGTAAATTAATAAAAGAGATACTTTAAGTTGCCCTATAAGGGCAACTAATTAAACCCTCTTTAGATTTTTAACCTTTAGATTTCCCTAAAGGAAAATCAAGCCCTCGTAGAGAAGCTAATTAGTCCCTCTTTGACTTTGGCTAATGCGCAGAGAGAGGGACTAATTAATTGTCCTATGGACAAGTTATAGCAATAGATTTATTTACCATAGCTAAATCAACATCTACGCTTCTTCCACTACCTAGATCTTAAAGATGGTAGATTTTTACTATAACAAAAATAAAAAGTAAATAATTTATTTTATTTAATGGACCTTCTTAAAACCTATTAAATCTAACCTCAAGAGTTTGAAAAAATTTTAAGTTAATAGTTTGACTCAGTAACATATTAATATAGAAAATAATCAAAGAAATAAAAAACATTGTTAAGTTACTTTTTTAAAAAAAGTAAAGCAATTAGTTATTTATACCCTCCTCCAGAAGAGGAGGGTAATTAGTCGCTCGTAGCCCCCCGAAGGGGGGCAAAGAGCGACGCTTCTTCAACCTCTTTGCCCCCCCGAGGTTACTTGTTATCAAAGATAACAAGTTAAAGGGGGGGCGTTCCCCTTTAACTTGTTATCAAAGATAACAAGTAATTAGTCCCTCTTTGCCCCCCTTCGGGGGGCTACGAGGGACGCTTCTTCAACCTCGGGGTCGAAGAACTTAAACTAAGTTTTATAAATAAAATCTTTTAAAAATTTTTACTATAAAAAAAATAAAAACAATGAAAATTAAAAAAAGCGCTAAAATAGAAAGAAATTAAAATAATATAAATAAAAGTCTATATCGACTATGGGATTGCGTAGCAATAAACTTTAAGTGTCTCGTAATATTTATGATATTACGAGACACTTAAACTAATGGTGTCTAAATAAGAATTAAAAACTTTCTATTAACTAAATATTTAGATATTTAGTTAATAGAAAGTTTTTAATTCTTATTTTTATATTATATTATTTTTTTTTTTATTTAGAAACTAAATAAAATTTAACTCCATAAAAAATTTAACTCATTGAAGTTGGGCTTTACCCAAGTAACTTCAGCCCAAGTAATTAGTCCCTCTAATAAGTCTCTCTATAAGAGAGACTAATTGCCTTTGGCTATGAGGGACGCTTCTTCAACCTCAGCCCAAGGAGGTTTTGTCTTGCGAGGTTGAAGAAGCGTCCCTCTCGCTGCGCATTAGGCCCTCGAAGAAGCGCCGGTCTACAAGGGACTAATTACTTGGTCTCAAAGAAGGGTATACCCTACTCCTCTGGAGTAGGGTATACCCAAGTTAAAGCAAGAAGTTTATAAAAGAACGACTCATTGCTTTTTTTTTATCAGAAGATTTAAGTTGTTTTTGTTTTTGTTTTTGTTTTTGTTTTTGTTTTTGTTTTTGTTTTTGTTTTTGTTTTTGTTTTTGTTTTTGTTTTTGTTTTTCAAACAGAAACTAAGTGATTAATAGTTTTATGTTTTTTTTTTACCTATTATAACAAGCTGTAAATTATTCTTATAATAGTAATTAACAGTTTGTTATTTGCCTATGAAGACTAAAAGCTAAAAAGGTATTAAAATTATCAAAGAGTTCTGCTAATAATCGACACTTAGCTATTCTTTGCGTTTTGTCTAAAGATAAGTGCTCAGTTTTTTTAAAGTAATAACTTTCTAAAGCACTTTAAAGATTTAGATGGATTAGTTAGTATAAAAACGTTTATATAGATTTAAAAGATCTCTTTCTTTTAAATTTGAAACTAATGGAGTTTGAGATATAATTTCAGCATAAAAGTCTATAATTTCACGATTTTTATCAAGAGAGTGATACACTTTGCTAAAACATTCATAAATATAATGAGAATAAATTTCTTTTAATTCTGTTTGAAGATTGAACCAATAATTCCAGTCTCCATTTGTTAAAATCCAACGACGATTTCTTGGGTTATAAAATTGTTCAGCATCTGGAAAATCGACTTGAATGTCACCAATTGATGGAACAAAAGTATAACGCCAATCAATGTCACTTAAAAATGTAGTCTCTGAGTTATGTTCTCCTTGTTGAGCATTCCACCATTGATTTGTAAGATAAGTTTTATGTCGATTATAAATAATATTTCTATAACATGAATTTATACTACTAGGTTTATTAACCGATGCTAATTGAGTTTTTTCTAATGGACTTAAAACAAGTTGAGAATTATTAAAACTTGATAAATTTTGAGTATAATTCGATGAGGTTGCTTGCCCTTTACCTTGGTCTGGGTAAGCTAAATCTTGATTAGTACTGTTTATTTTTAATATATGAGATCTAAAAAATTCTTTTATAGGATACTTATATAAACGTTTTAACATACGTTGTTGTTGATGTAGATTTATTTTTTCTGATACGGAAGTATCAAAATTATGTTGACTAGTTAATGTTCTATATTGATTATTAAAAGTTCTTTTATAATTTTCGTAACGTTTAGCCGGTAATAAAATAACACTAATCGGAGGACTGGGTGCTTCCATTAAAGAAAATTTATTATTAAAACTTAATAATTTTGTTGAACAAAAAGCTAAATTTTTATTAAGAGCTGAACACTGACGTTTTTGTATATAACTAAATAATAATGAAGAAGCATATTTCCAAGTTTTATCAAAATTAAATAAAAATTGGTTATTTTGATTAACAAAACAGTTTTCAAATTTTAATGGATCAATTTGGTTGTGGGCAATATCTATTTTTTTATTCGGGTGATTATTTTTTAAATTTAGATTAGATGAAATAGCAAAATTTTCGCCTAACTTACCTCCAATTAAACTCATTAAAATAAATTTTAACATAAAAGGGTAACTAAATAAACTTAAATAGCTAGAATACTCTTCAACCAATGTATTAGAATTTTGAAACATGCTAGGCCATTTTAACATATGTTTTTTACTAATTTCTCCTAAGGGGGCTATAGGTATAATCTGTTTAACATCCACCTCAGATTTATGAGTATAAAGAATTAAAGAAATTAATGATCTGCATGCATAAGAATAATTTTTAGATTTTAATTTTAAAATTTGTTTGTTATTTAATTTTTTTTGTACCCCTCCGTTAACTTGTTCTCTTTGAGAAGTTGATTCCCACCCCCTAATGCGCAGCGAGGGGTGGGAATCTAAACAAGTAACCTCGGGTGGGTTATTTAGGGCACGCCAAATGGGCAGGGTACCTTTAGATTTTCCTATTGATGTATAATAATTTGATATTACATTAACAGATAAATTGTTTTTTAAAGAAGAAGAATTCATAGCAGATAGATATAATGGGAGTAAACCTTTATTTGTAATCGAAATCTTAGTTTTTTTATTTTTATCAATATCAACATCAGTTAAATATTTATTTATATGATAAAGAGAAGATTTATTTAAATTTTTAACACAAAGATTGTTAAAAATTGAATTACTGTTAAATAGTTTAATATTTCGTTGATTTAGTGTTGAAGATTGAGTATAGATGTAATTAATTAACTCATCAATAACAAAACGTGATTCATAGTGATCTAAGTACGAAGACATTAAATTATATTTAGTTAAATTTAAAGTAGTTCCTTTATTAGAAATAGTATTAAATGGAATAGTGTATTTTTTAAATACTGTAGTTGTAAGATAATGAACATTATAACGATAATTTGCCCAACGACTATATAAAGAAGGAATTAGAGGTAATGAAATAGTCTCATCAAATCTTCCAGGTCTTCGTAATGCAGGATCTAAGATATATGGTAAATGAGTAGTAGCAAAAACAACAAAACCTCGATTTCCTTTGACACTATCAATTATAACAAGTAAATCAGTAATCATATCTAATTTAACTGATAAATTAGATAAAACTAAATCAGCTAATAACGCTACTTTAATACGAATCGAATAATTATATTTTGAAATTAAAGAAAATTGTTCCCCTGGAAGTCCAAACCACGGCATTTCTTTAACAGTTTTTTTATGTTTCATTTTAGTTGCTTCTTTTAAAATTAAAACACTAAATGGTGACGATGCTGGTGGTGATAAAAGATCATCTTTGGAAGGCTTAATTAATAAAGAAGAAGCATAAATATTTTGTAAAAATTTATTTTGTTTACTATTATTTGACTGTTGTTTTAATTTTGGTTTAGATGATTGAACTAAGTTTTTATGTTTAGCATCATTTTCTCTTTTTATTACTTGTAAAGATAATGCACTACTGCTAGTTCTTATTTCACTATTTCTAAATTTAGTAAATGGATCGGCAAAAAGGAATGTAAAAGAAAAATGATTTGTTGCTAACCCTCTTGGTTCTTTATAAGGTTTTTTATAATGACTTAATAAATGTTTATTATTTTTTGTTTCTAATTCACGCGAATTGCTACTTTTTTCTTTTAAAAATAATCCTTGCATCGATTGATTTTTATTATAAGTGGATTCTGCTGCGTTTGGCGATGATTCATCTATTAAGAAAGGACGGCGTTCACCAATGGCGTGAATATCTTCCATTAAGAAAATACAAGGAGTATGAACAGATAAAGCTTCAAAAACATCTCTCAATAATTTAATACCTACTGCTACACCACGATAAACCATAGCATAACGATGAGCATTATCTGTTATTATTTTAAGCTCAGTTTCTCCTGCAATAGCTTGAATTAATAAACTTTTTTCTAATGCTGAAGAACCAACTACTAAAATATTTTTACTTATTTGTTTATAAAAAATTCCTGAAAAAATTTGACAAACAATTGATCCGATAGGTTGCTGAACCGAAAATGAATATTTAAGCGAAGCAGCCGAAGATGAAAAAGTTTTTGGTGGGTGCAGATCAATAAATAAATCGCTGTCTTTCCCTTGATAACTTAAAAATTGACTTACAGACCATGCATTATAAGTTTTATTTTTATTAGACATGTAAGTACTTAGAAAAGCAGTATACTCAGTAGTACTTACCCCCCCGTAAGTTGGATAACCAGTAGACCCAGCAGTTGCTTTGATTTGATAATTATTTTTAAGTTTTCCAAGTCCCCATAAAGGACCAATCTCCTTAGGAGGTTGGTTTCCCTTTATAAATTTATTGCAAAGCAATAAATTAACCTCCGTTCCCCTTCGGGGTCCTTGGGCTGGCTGGGAAACCCAAAAACTAAAATCTAAAACAATCCTTTTAGATTTTCCTCTTCTAATTATTTTGCTAAGAGACTGTTGGCCTCGAAGGGGTACTAAAAAATTAGAAAAAAGTTGAGTCTTATTAACCTTTGATGTATTTTGTACCGGTTGAGTTTTAATTTTATTTTTTAAGACAATTTCTTCATATTTAGTAAGTAATCTAATTTGTTCCTCTTTATCTGTAGTTAATTCGTAAATATTTATTGAATTTTCTTCTGCTACTGTTTTTAAATATTCACCCCAAATATCCCAAAAAATGATTCCTTTTTTCTTTCTATTTATATAGTCTAAATCAGGTTCACATAATTGTTGAATAAATAATAAAAAAGAGGAATTAAAAAAGCGTTTTAAAGCACTATTAATAATTGCTAATAAAAATGTTTGATATAAAGATTCTATCAATTTATTAGTTAATCCTATTTGAGCTTTGATAGGGTATAATGATGGATAAATGGAATCTAAACCTATCTGCATAAAAATAAGTGGAGAAGTATTACGATTTACTTTAGCAAAGTATAATGCTTGTGATGTATCAACAGTATCAGGAATAGTAGAAATCAAATCAGCAGACCACTCAACTAAAAAACTATAAGCTAAATTTTCAACAACATATTCTCCAGGTTTTTCAAAGAATTTATATATAAAAGAAGCAGGGGTTGACAAAATATCCAAACTTTTTATTATTAATAAATAAGTATAAAAAGATATTTTATAAGCAACTTTTCCATACATAGATAATTTTAAAAAAGAATTATATAGCATTTTTATTTTATTTTTATTTAAAGTAATCCCTGCAGAGCTATTTAAAAAAATAGTAGGTTTATTATCTTTTATAATTGCTTTAAGTCCCTCTTTGCCAGCCGGCCCACGGTAAGGTAAAGAGCTATGAGGGACTAATTGTTTTATATTATCAAAAAGAAATGCAGTTTTTATAAATTTTTCAATATCTTTTGTTTTTTCAAATGAGCTTGAGCCTTTTAGGTTTTTTTCGACGAAATTGGGTCGTTGTAATTTTGAAATATTAGATAATAAAAACTTATTGTTTTTGTTAAGTTTTCTAACGTATGAAAATTCTTTACTATTTAATACAGTTGCTTTTAAGTCTCTTTCTGCTCCTTTTACCTCTAACCCCCCCGTAGAGGGAGTATGGGTTATGAGATTAGGGCCCAATTTAGTATAAATTAATTTTTTATTAATATTAGAAAATAGAAAGCGCGTGTTGTTTAAAAAAGATTCAGAAATAATAAGCTTTTCAAAATCACTAATTAACCATGGATTCAATTTAATATTGATATTAACATCTTTTAATTCATTAGTATTAAAAACACTTTCCGGTTTAATTTCTGGTCTATAATTAAAATTTAAAATGTTAGTCTTACGAGATTGTGCTGTTAAATAATTTAAAAAATATTTTTTATATTCTTTTAAACTTTTTTTAGGCTCTCTTATAGAGAGACTTATTGCCCTTATAGGTTTAGGGGTTACTAGTTTTCTTTGAAAACTAGTTAAAGGTGGGTTGAGCCCCTTACCCCCTACGGGGTTTATAGTAGCCGTTCTATGAACATCTAACCCCTTACTCTCTACAGGGGTTATAAAGTCACCTCCTAATGATTCTTTATAACTTTTAGGCAGTAAACGTACTTTATGGACTTTACTTAAAATTTTAGTAATTTTAGAAAATAAAATGTAATAAAATTTTATTAAAGTTCGTACTCCGCCCAATGAAATAAACGAAATTAACGCGCAAAAATGAAATAAAAAAGATGATAATGTTAAAATGACATTTGAAGATTCGATGTCGCTAGAACTGCTTGTAGTTTTTATTTTAAAGGTATTATCTTTTTGTAGTTCTATAGTACTCTCTCGGGCTACCTTATTATTTCCAGGGCTTAAAAAATTATAATAAGCATTATCAATTTTTAAAAAAGACCACCAATAATTATTATTATTAGCCATTTTTGATCTATTTTCTATTTTATAGGAATACCCAGAAGTTAAACTATTTTTTGAATAACTAGTGTTAAATAAATTATTTAAAGATTTTTGTTTTATATTAAAAAATAAATCATCTGCTCCTGTAACCTGCACTAAACCGTCTGTAGGAGGATTATCAGTAAGCAAGTAATTAGTCGTTCTTTGCCCCCCTACGGGGGGCCCTGAGGTTAATTGTTCACCCCTCTGGGGTGAACAATTTAAACGACTTAAACCAGGAGTATATAAATTTTTTTCTTTTAATAATTCTTGTTTTAAAAATCTAAAATAAGCATTTTTATAATCAAATAAATTATTTTGCTTTTTCTTTGAAAGTAAACCTAATGATTTAAGCTTTCTTTCTATATTAATTAATTTCTGTTCACTTTTTAAAGTATACGTTTTAAACGGTAATTTAAAAGATGACTTTAAAAATTCATCTAAATTTACGTTTAAAGAAGTTTGCACACCTTTATATTCCCCAACGGCTGCTTCGCAAAGAGGGGCCTCGGGGTAAAATAAAATTGAATCCCATACTAATGAAGATTTTTTTAATTTATTAATATAATTAGTCTGTACCGAAGATAAATTATTATAATTAGAATTTTTTTCTAAAACATGATTATATCCATCGAGTGAATTAGTAGATTTGTCAATATTATTATATTTCATTAACATATTAAAAATAATTTTTTTTGTTTTATTACTTTTACTAACCTCTCTAATTTTATAAGTTTCCCACAATTTTTTAACAGATGAAGCGTCTAATTTATTATTTGGTACTACAGCACTTTTATTTAATGCCCAATAAAAATTATTTCTTGCCAAAATTTGTGCTATAGTATTATAAGGTGATATTTCTTCATAACCATTAATGACAAAACTGCGAGTAAATTTTAAAATATTACTTTTTAATATTTTAGACCAAAAAGAAGCATTTTGATTTGTATTTATGCCAGTATTAGGATCTCGTTTTGTATACTCTCTTTTTATAAAAGTTCTTATATTTTTTCCTAATTTTTTACTTCTATTTTTAATTTGTCCATTTAAAGTTAAATTATCTCTTATATTTAAAATAATACGTTGGATACGTTGATATATGATTCTATTATATTCTAAAAGATTAATAGAATTTTGTCTTTTCAAGTTATTTATTTTTTTATTAACTTGTTCTCTTCGAGGCAGGTTGTTTGTTTTTAACTTGGTCTCTATGAGACCAAGTAACCTCAAAGAAAACAAACTATTACCTACTTTTAACCTGTTATCTTTGATAACAGGTAACCTCGCAGAAAGTAGGTTAGAACAAGTAATCTCGGAAACATTTATTAAACGATTTTGTTTTAAATAAGAATTTGATTCTAAATTACTCGTATTATTAAAAGTTAACTTATTTTTTAAATTATTTTGAAAAGGTAAATAGTTTTCAATTTCATATATAGAGTTTTTCATATTTAAATGCATTGGAGAATATATAGTTGAGTTAATTGTTTTTTTAGAACGACGCTTCTTCCAACCTCCGGTGAAGCTCAACCCACTTTGATCATCTATAGGGGTAGAACTTTGACCCCCTGTTCCCCTTCGGGGTCCTTGGCCCGGAGGTTGTTCTTTTAGAGGTTGTAGGCCCCGACCCCGTAGGGGAACGGAGTACCTTACCTCCGGTAAATCAAAACAACTTATACCACTTAAAAGTAATTTTTTTGATAACCCCATAGAGGGTAGCTGATTGTTAGATCCATAAATATCTATAAAAAATGATTGTAAAGTGTTATAAATTTGTTCTTTTTGAGAAATAGTTTGCATTTCTTTATAAATATTTTTGACTTTATCTAAATAAGGATTTAAGTAACTTTTTAGCCAATTACTTTTCATTAATATGCGTTTTAAATCACCCATAACGGTTCTAGAAATGTGATAAAAATCTTTAGTATTTTTAAAAAGACTCCTATTAGATTCTAATTTTATACCTTGTTCAACTTCAGATGTGTTAACTAAAAAATTACCAAGTATACGATTAAAAATAGGATAATTTGAATTAGTATTACTTAACCATAAAGAACTACTAACCCCTCGTAGTCCCCCTGTACGGAGAATACAGGGGACTTTGTTTGAGAAGTTTGTTTTACCTGTTGAAAGTCTGCTAAAACCTTGATTTTTAGTTGTTCGTAGCCCCTCGACCCCTCCCTTGGGCTGGGGAACGGGGGGCAAAGAACGACGCTTCTTCCAACCTCGGTAATCAACAAATTTTTTATACATTGAAAAAACAATCCAACTTGGGCGTGGATAAAAAATTTTTCTTTTTTTACGTCGACGCGTTTCTTTTTTCATTTTCTTAAGACGACGTTTTATTTTAAGTTGATATTTTTTTCTAATGCGGGTCTCCTGGTCTTTAGTTTGCCCTAAAGGGCAATTAGTCGTTCCTAGCCCCTCGACCCCTCCCTTGGGCTGGGGAACGGGGGGCAAAGAACGACTTAAAGGAACCTCGTTGTTAGATGGCGAAGTTACTAAACTTAAGTTTGATAAGTCGGTTTTGTACCCTCCTACGAGGGGGATAGAACTAGTATTATTTATTTCTTTATTTATAAATAATCTATTTTTTAACAATATTAAAGGACTATTAAATTTTATTTTATTAGCTTGTTCTCGAAGAGAACAAGTAACCTCGGAGCCAATTTTATCTGTTGATTTTTTTACAAAATAGTTTTTACTTTCTTTAGTTTTGCCTCTATGAGGCAAATCAACCTCTTTTATTGAATTTAAAATATTAGTATAAATCAAAGAATTTGATTTAATATATTTTGGTTTTTGTGGGCACAGAATTAATTTTATTTTACTTTTTAAATAAATCTGTTTAAACCAACTATTATAGTTATAGTTAATCTCTCTTGTGTTCTTTTTATGAAGGTTGATCTTATTCGAGTTTGCTCCTAAACTTGCTTTAGGGAAAGACAAAAACCTATCTCGTAGGGGCTTCATTTTTAATTGGGAATTAATATCTATTAGTTTTTTTAACTTGGTCTCTTTAACCTGTTCTCTTCGAGAACAGGTAACCTCGAGACCAAGTAACCTTGATTTACTTAAACTTAGATAAGAAAGAAATTGTTTTTCAAAAGGAGAGCTAGATTTATAATTTAAATCCAAATTGTTTTGATGATAATTTAATTTTATATTTTCAAGCCCCCGATAAACCCTTCCGGGGTTAAGGGACACGCTTTTAGTATTTGTTTTTAAGCTTCCTATAAACTCCGAGGTTAAAGAGTGTAAGGGGGAAGATAATTTTCTTTTAGAAAAATCTAAAGTTGTTAACCCTTTAACTTTACCTTCGGTAAAGTTATGAAATCTATACGGGTAGGGTTTAGAAAAAAGTGATAACTGAGGTAAATATGTTAAACGCAATTTATATGGACTAAAGTTACTTTTAATATTATTTGTTATTAATTTTATATATTTGCTTAAAATTAAAAAAGAATCATTTTTTAACTTGGTCTCTTCGAGACCAAGTAACCTCGTTTCTCTAATTGGTAAACAAAAATCTTGAAGGTGGTTTGAAAATCTTTTTTGTTCTTTTAAAGTGTTTTTAAAACTATTATTTTGAGTTAAATTATTTATGCTTTGAAAATCAAACCCTCCTACGGGAGGTCCTACAAGAGGGTTAACTATTTTTAAGGACGACTTTTTGATTGAGGTTGAATGTTCTAGCAAATTTTTTTGAAAACCTAAACTGCTAGCTTTATCGAAATTGTTATTAATCTCCGATGGGATTTTTGTCTCCTTTGTAAAACTAAACACCTGGCTGTTTAATTCTCCTACGAGGGGTGTAAAAACTTGTTTTTTAGTTATTAAATATTTATTTCGTGTTACAGAATTTAAATTTCCACCTCGAATGTTAAGATTTAAACCTCGCTCTAATGAATTTATTAAATTACTTTTTATTTTATTATCAAACAACAAATTAATAGAAGAGTTACTTATATTATTTTTATTATCCTCTCTTAAATTTATATTTAATAGATTTCTTTCTAACATTAGAACACGAAGAGATTTATTTGAAGATTTAGTATTATAATCTAGAATTTTCTTGATTTGATTATATGAATTCTTATTTTGAATTTTTTTTATAAAATTATTGCTTTGCAATAATTTAACCTCATTGAACATTTTATTAGTATCTACGCGACTGCCCCATTTAATAAGGAGGTTAGCAGCATTTACCGTAGGTAAATCCTGCTTAAAAAAACCATTATCTAATTTTGGCTCGTTTTGTAAGCTTGTTAAAGAGGAAATTAATACTTTTTTAACATTTATACTATCATTATTTAATGTTTTTTGCATAAAATTGTTGTTTACTTTAGTATTAGGGTTCCATAGGTGATTAGGACTTACTCCTTTAGATTTCGAATCTGGATTAGCAGCTTTTGATTTTCCTAAAGAAATAATACCTGTAACCCCTTTAACTTGTTCTCTTCGAGAACAAGTAACCTGTCCCACAGGGGCTTCACAAGCAACCTCGGCGATATTATCTAAACTAATTTTTAAACCTTTTAAAATACAATGATATAAATTGTCACTAATATCACGCTTTGAAATATTAGATAAATTACTATAAATATTAACATCTTTTTTTTCACCACTTGTAGATGTTCCTCCGGGACAGTCCCTGAAGAGACTTTGTACTTCAATCGAACTAGCAGTATCTGTTTTGTTTTTTAAAATTAAAAATAAAATTTTTTTTATTTCAATACTTTTAAATGGTTTTTCAAGCTCTGCAAAAAATAAATCACCTAAGAGGCTATCTTTAAATAAATACTTATTTGGGTTATAAGAAATATTCAATTGATTTTTCCAATAAGAATAAAACGTTGACCCGATTTCAATATTTTGATTTAATTCTTTTTTACTTTTAGATTTACCTTTATCTAAATTTAAAGGTAACCCACTATACATTTTGTTAGTCGTTCCTAGCCCCCCGACCCCTCCCTTGGGCTGGGGAACGGGGGGCAAAGAACGACTTACTGTTATTAAATAATCTGCTTTTTTTTTTGATTTATAAGGATTTCCACGTAGATTTGTGGCCTTACGGTATTTTTTCTCTTTATTTTTTAAGTTATTTAAATTAGATGATGACATTTGAATTTTTTTAACAATGCCTATTAAATAATCAGTCTGTTCTAATTGCAGGTTATTATTTATTTTAATTAGATTACTAAAATTTTTTAATCCATAAAAGTGGCTGTCTAAAGGGTTCAGCTGTTTATTAATTGGTTTTAAATTTTCATTAATGATATAAATATTATTATTTTTACCATTATTAGATAAAAGAGCGCTCGAGCTGACTTGTTTTTGAAGAAAAGAAGTTAAAATAGATTTTTTACTTGTCTTAAAAGGTACGCCATCTTTTAAAGGAAAATCTAAAAATGATAACATTTTATTAACTTTTGTATTAAAAACGTTGTAATTTAACAAAGATAGTCTATCCGGAAATTGATTAGACGTTTTAGTTATAGTTTTATTATTTAAACATAAATCAAACCAATACCATTTAAAATTAGAACGAACTTTTATATTTCTATTAAAAATAGCTAAACTAAAATCAGTAAAAGACCCGAGGTTATAACTTTCTAAGCCTTCATAAGGAGATAAGTTATCGGTTGATTTTAAACTTCCTTTTTGGCTTTTAGTTTTGCCTCTATGAGGCAAATCCACCCCTAACCCCTTTGTAGGTGAAGTAAAAGGAAGGGTTACATCTAAATTTTTAAATTCTGATAATTTAATTAAATCTCCGTATTTTTGATTAGGAGAAGATATTTTAGCCATTTGCGTTCTATATATATTTAAAATTTTTATTAGAACTGATTTATTTTTATTATCTTTGTCATTGAAAATAGTTAATTTTTTATTATTTGATAAATTAGTCTCTCCAACCCCTATTGTTATTTTTGATAAAGGTAGGTTTTGTATCTCTCCGTAAGTAGAGCCCAGCCCCGTATGGGTTGAAGAAAACCAAAAAGGAGACTGTTCGATTTTAACATTATTATGGATCAAACCAAATTCAGTTTTAACTTGTTCTCGAAGAGAACAAGTAACCTCCGTAGGGCCATTCATAGGGAATAAGGTTGAAGATTTAAATAATGTAGAATTAGCACCCCCAATGAGGCCTAAAAAAGGTAATAACCAATAACATAAAAAAGATTTTTTGTAAGTAATAAAAACTTTGTCTTCAAAAACCTTGATTTTATTTTTATTCAAATAATTTTGTGCCTTAAAACCTTTAACCCCTGAGGCCCCTACTTGTGAAGCAGCCGTAGGGGAGTATAGAGGAGCAACATCCCCTAAAGTACTAACTCCATGCGGATAGCTTGTTTCCGGCACTAAACGTATATTCTCTAATATAGAACTAATTTTTTGATTTTTGTAGGCATTTTTATCATTTGTAATACGTGTTATAAATTCTATAACGTTTTTTAGGTTTGAATTATTTGATTGGCTTTTAGATTCAATATTTTCTATATTACCTTTTATAGAGGTAAGGGGTTTATTTTGGCCTGCCCTAAATGGCAAGCCATTAGTCTCTTTTTTAGAGAGACGCTTCTTCAAACCTCCTTTGGAAGATGTTATAGAACTTTCGCTAAAAATTTGTTGGACAAATAAAAATTGATAAAAAATCTCTTTTTTTAATTTGGGTCCTTGAGATATAAAATTATATTTATTTAAATTTTCAATGTATAAATCAATAGCTCCTCCAATTTTTATAGAGACAGGATGCTCTAAAAAATATAAGGGGCTAAATATTTTTAAATTATCAGGTTTAATCCCAAGCAATGACTGTTCAACGTCTCTTAATGGAGTTTGAACCGAAACTTTATTAATTCCTTTACAATAAAATTTTGACAATTTTTTTATTGTAATTAGGTCAGAAGAACTTAAATGGTGTTGATATTTTCTCATATCTGCTATATGAGTGTTATTCATTTTTCTATTCAGCAAAAATCTTTTTGCAATTTTAAATCTTAATTTATTAAAAAATTATATAGGACTTGACATTTAACCCATTCAACCTGTCCAAAGGACAGCTAGCGTTGGGCTATATAGCTAGATATATATATATAAAGTGTTTGGAACACAAATTTTGTATCTCTACATTTATTTAGTGCCTATTTTAGTTTTTTAGACTACCCTAACTTACCTCCTAACTTTAACTTTTTTAACATACTTTCTACGAGGTTTAATTTGCTCATAGCAGCCTTTATAAATTTATTGCTTTGCAATAAATTAATTAGTCATTCTTTTAGAATGACGCTTCTTTAGATTCCCACCCCCATAGGGGGTGGGAATCAACCTCAACCTCCTTGGGCTGCTATGAGAGACTTAAAACAGGTTAAAGATACCAATTAATAACAAGTTAGTAAACTCCTTGAGCTACATACCCCATAAGTGGAGGGTTAAAGGTTAGTTGAACTAAAGAGGCAACTTTTTTATCTACGAGGTGACTTTCCCTATCTACCCTCTACAGGGTAGATAGGGAAAGTCACGCAATTTACCCCTCGCTTTAACTTGTTATTAACTTGGTCTCATAGAGACCAAGTAATTAGCCCCTCTTTTAGAGGGGCTTAAACCTCGAAGATAACAAGTAATTAGTCTCTCTTTGCCCCCCTTTAACTTGTTATCTTCGATAACAAGTAATTAGTCTCTCTTTGCCCCCCGGAGGGGGGCTACGAGAGACGCTTCTTCAACCTCGGGGGGCTAATGCGCAGCGAGAGAGACGCTTCTTCAACCTCGCATTAGGGGTGATACTTTATAAAAATCTAAAATCCAAAAAGGAGAAACTAAATAAATTACAATATTTATATATTTTTTCTAATATACTAAGTTTTTATAAAAACTTTCCATTCTTTTGGTTTAATTTAAAAAATTTTAATCGATATTTACTCTAGAGATTTTTTCCGTAGATAAATTTTCTTACCTGGTTGAGGTTAAAGCTACTTTACTAAGTTAAACTACTTCAAGGCTCTTAGAGGTTTATTTGGTATCCTCTTAGTCGTTTATACCCTCCTCCAGAGGAGGAGGCAACCTCCTCGCCCCATTAATTTGCCTTCGGCAAATTTAGACCCCTCGCTTTAACTTGTTATTGAAGATAACAAGTATTAGTCCCTCTTTGCCCCCCTTTAACTTGTTATCTTCGAGGTTGAGGTTGATTCCCACCCCCTATGGGGGTGGGAATCTAAAGAAGCGCCCCTCGTAGCCCCCCTTTAACTTGTTATCGAAGATAACAAGTAACCTCGGGGGGCAAAGAGGGGCTAATTACTTGGTCTCTATGAGAGGTTGCCTCCTCCTCTGGAGGAGGGTATAACCAAGTTAATAACAAGTAACCTCGGGGGGCTAATGCGCAGCGAGAGGGACGCTTCTTTATACCCTCCTCCAGAGGAGGAGGGTAAACCTCAACATCGCATTTTTTCAAGGGGGGCAAAGAATGACTTATTTTTCCCCCTAATGCGAGGTTGAAGAAGCGTCTCTCGTAGCCCCCCTCCGGGGGGCAAAGAGAGACTAATTACTTGTTATCTTCGAGGTTACTTGGTCTCTATGAGACCAAGTTAATAACAAGTTAAAGCGAGGGGTTCGTTAGTCCCCTACTAGGTTCGTTAGTCCCCTATTAGGGTAATTAAGCAACACTTAAGCTATTTACTCAAGTAAAACTAATAGAATTCGAAAAGAAGCACTTATAGTAAAAGCGTTAAATTTCGTATATATCCGATCATTGTATAAATTAATATATTAAAGAAAAGAAACAAGAACAGTTAAAATTAAAAAAGTAACTTTACTATTCTTTTTGTTTTTTACTCTTTAGAAAACCACTATAAGTAACTTGTTTATTTTTTAGCTTTTAGATTTTTAAAAAAGTTTCTATAGGTATTACCCTTTAATAAATTGACCGGAGAAGGTTAGTTGCCCAACGGGCAACTTAAAAATTAACCCCAGTAAAGGTTTAATTAGTTGCCCTTATAGGGCAAATTAAAGTCTCTCGAAGAAGCGTCGTTTATACCCTCCTCCAGAGGAGGAGGGTAAACCTCAACCTCTTTGCCCATTAATTTGCCTTCGGCAAATTTAGACCCCTCGCTTTAACTTGTTATCTTCGAGGTTGAAGAAGCGCCCCTCGTAGCCCCCCTTTAACTTGTTATCGAAGATAACAAGTAACCTCGGGGGGCAAAGAGGGGCTAATTACTTGGTCTCTATGAGAGGTTGAAGAAGCGTCTCTCTAAAAGAGAGACTAATAGCCTCCTCCTCTGGAGGAGGGTATAACCAAGTTAATAACAAGTAATTAGTCTCTCTAATAAGTCTCTCTATAAGAGAGACGCTTCTTCTTGCCCCCCTTTAACTTGTTATCTTCGAGGTTACTTGGTCTCTATGAGACCAAGTTAATAACAAGTAACCTCGGGGGGCGCTTCTTCTGCGCAGCGAGAGAGACTTTAAGTTGTTCTAAAAGAACAACTAATTAAACCTCGCATTTTTTCAAGGGGGCGCTTTAAGTTGCTTAAATTGTTAACCCCAGAGGGGCTAACAATTAACCTCTCGCTGCGCATTAGCCAAAGGCAATTAGTCTCTCTTATAGAGAGACGCTTCTTCTTAGAGCAACTAATTCTTCGCGGTTAATTGGCCTCTTACCCCCTCTGGGGGTAACAACGCTTCTTCAACGACGCTTCTTTATACCCTCCTCCTCTGGAGGAGGGCAAGAAGAAGCGTCTCTCTTTTAGAGAGACGCTTCTTCAACCTCCAGCCCCCCGAGGTTTAATTAGTTTAAGTTGTTCTTTGCCCCCGACCCCTCGCTTTAACTTGTTATCTTCGATAACAAGTAATTAGTCTCTCTTTGCCCCCCGGAGGGGGGCTACGAGAGACGCTTCTTCAACCTCGCATTTTTTCAAGGGGGCGCTTTAAGTTGCTCGAAGAAGCGCCCAAAGGGCAAAGAGCAACTAATTCTTCGAGGTTAATTGTTAACCCCTCTGGGGTTAACAATTTAAACGACGCTTCTTCAACTAATTAAACCTCGAAGATAACAAGTTAGACAAGAGGTTAATTTACCGTAGGTAAATTTATTATAGCAATAGAAAGTTAAAAATCAACCTCCCTAAAGGTAGGTTATTAGACTGCTTAAAATCCACATAATTATTTTAGGTTTTTAGAGTTAAAAGAACAAAAGAGCTTTTGTTAAAAAATCAGCTTTAACCTTTTAATTTAAATATTTTTTTAAAAGTGTTAGTTTTAAAACTATATTTTATATAGTTTTAAATTAATTCCTAAATACTTATTATAATTAATTTTATAATTAAATACAAGTTTTTGTATTCAAAATAATTTTTTATAATAAAAATATATTAAATAAGTAATTTGAAATAATTTACTTCCCTTTTAAGGGGAGAGGTAATTAGAACATTATATTAGAAAAAAATAAACAGATTTCTTACCCCCTATAGAGATTTTCTTAGAAGTTATACCTGAAGATTATAAATTTATAAACTTCATAGCCAGAAGCAATTAGTCTCTCTCGCTGCGCAGAAGAAGCGCCCCATTAATTTGCCGAAGGCAAATTTAGACCCCTCGCTGCGCATTTTTTCAAGGGGGGCAAAGAGAGACTTTAAGTTGCCCTATAAGGGCAACTAATTAAACTCTACTTACAGTGGAGTTAAGAAGTTATAGGTACTCCTACGGGGTCTATTAAAATTAACTCACTACCCGGAGAAGTAAATTTATAACCTCGAGTGAGGTTGTTTTTTTAGCTTATTTTAAGTCGTTTAAGTTGGCTATATCCTCCTCCAGAGAAGGAGAATAATAAGTCTCTCTTCGCCTTTCTCCAACTAACCTCTTGCTTTAACTTGTTATTAACTTGGTCTCATAGAGACCAAGTAACCTCGAAGATAACAAGTAACCTCGCATTAGACCAAAGGGCAAAGAGTTTACTTTCTCATAGAGAGCTTGGTTTTTAACCTTCTCATAGAGAAGATTAAAAATCAAAAGGTTAAACGACTAATTTCTTTGAAATGAGTCGCTCTAAAAGAAAGCTTTAAAGCAAGTTAAAAGTAGGGGGGGTGAGGTGTTAATTGTTTTTACCTTCCTCCTCTGGAGGAGGGCAATTAGTCTCTCTTTGCCCTTTGGGCTAATGCGCAGCGAGAGAGACTTTAAGTTGCCCAGCCCAAGGTATAAGGGCAATTAGTCTTTCTTTGCCCCCCTTTAACTTGTTATTAACTTGGTCTCATAGAGACCAAGTAATTAGCCCCTCTTTGCCCCCCGAGGTTACTTGTTATCTTCGATAACAAGTTAAATGGGGGCTAC
>Ga0316229_1001103_pt1 | contig 29772 bp, 25 predicted proteins | sample TBH18023metaG_FD_206011 | JGI IMG/M metagenome (GOLD analysis project Ga0316229, IMG submission 206011) | Freshwater microbial communities from Trout Bog Lake, Wisconsin, USA - TBH18023 | ecosystem: Environmental > Aquatic > Freshwater > Lake > Hypolimnion/Profundal zone | place: USA: Wisconsin... | reverse complement strand
AGGCGCCGCGAGGGTCGATGGGACCTTGACCGGGAGGGGGTTCTGGTGTCATGTTGACCTCGATAAAAGCTCGGATGCGGAAGACTATCTGAGCGTCAGGTTACTGCTGATGGGTGGCGGTGACAATACCCGTAGTGCCCCCACGAGGCGCGAACTGGCCACGGACTGTCATCGAGCGCGGTTTCAGTAAAGCCACGAGATCGTCAAGCATGGTGTTGATGACAGCCTCGTAAAAGACTCCCTTGTCGCGGTAGGACAAGAAGTAAAGTTTAAGGCTCTTCATCTCGACGCATAGTCGATCAGGAACGTAGGTGAGGGTAATGGTGGCAAAATCGGGTTGGCCGGTGACCGGGCAGAGGCTGGTGAATTCGGGAAAGACGAGTTGAATCTCGTAATCACGCCGAGAACAGGGATTGGGGAAAGCTTCGAGGATGGAGCGTGATTGGGCGATCTGCGCCGCGGTGAGAACCGATTTGTGCCCGAGATGGGTCAGGGGTTTCATACGCGGCTCGGTATCACTCTCCATCCATGCCGCCGCCAAAGCGTCCGGGTCCGCCCGGGCCGCCACCCATGGATGGCGGAGGAGGCGGCGGGGCGTGCGGCTTGGGCACAAAATTGGCTTCGAGATCCTTCAGATTGGCGCGCGGCCACTCAAAACGAAGGTGGTTGCACTCGGCGATCAGCGGGCCGGACCCGCCGGGATCAACGATGGCAATTTCGTAATTGGTAACCGGGGCGCCGCCGGGGCCTATGGTTGTTACCTTGATAAGATAACTGGCCGTTGGCTGTGTGGATGGGTTAACAGCGACAAACTTTTCGGCCTTGAGAGGATGGAGGTTGGTCAGCAGGGCGTTGACCTCAACCTCATCGGCCTCTTCATCGCTTGCGCCGGCGCGAACCCAGGCCGATGCCCTGGTTGCGGGCAGATTGAAATTGGGCGATGCTTGGGTTGCAGCAGCAGCAGTGGTGGTGGCTGACTGCGTTGACGGAGACACCAGAGGCGTGACGGCGGAGGGCGGACGGCGGTCGATGACGATTTCACTGGACCTGGCGGGCATGGTTGCGGGTTGGGTGGTGGCGGCGACGTCGGTCTTGATCGAGAAGCGGCTCACCTGGGAGGGGTCGACGGAGACTACGTTGCGATCGCGCAAGTCCAAGGTGGTTTTATTGAATGACTCCAACACGGTAGCGGCAACTTTGGCTATGGCGGGAGAATCGGAAATCTGAGCATAGACATTTTTCTTGAGCAGATCGTCATAACTTCCAAAGCGGATAGTGACACCGGCGGGGGCCGAGGCGGGCTGCGCCGAAGGCTGTGTGGCGGGAGCCTGGGTGCTGTAGAAGATAGTGAGGGGCGGGGCCTTGAAACTGGCGGCGGCGGAGGAAGCCTGATCCACGAACTCGACGGCGGTCAGGCCGCTGATAGCCGCCAGAAGGGAAGTGACGGCGGAGTCGTCGGCGGGCATCGGCTCGGGCTCAACGACCTTCCAGGCATTGTCCTGCTTCTGGAGAGAGATGGTTTTGTCCTTATGAGTCAGAACGACCTGTTTGATGTCCTGGCTGGAAGTCTCAACCAACTTTTTCTGGCGCACGACCGTGGCGGGAGATTCCAGTTCCTTCAGCAGTTCAGGGGGCACGATTTTAATGATGTTTTGTCCAGCGATCTGGGCGTAGACGCCATCGGAAACCAGCAGTTTGTTGCCGATGCAAAGGGTCGTGGTCTTATTGTTGGCGGTGAGCTCGATGGTGTACTGAGGCTGATCAAGGCCGGTCTTGGGCGCCTGGCGAGCGGGGATTTCGCTGGTGGCCTTGAGATCGAGGATGGCCCGCTGCAGGGAATCGAAGGCGAAGGTGTCAACGGGGGCGTTGACGGGATCGACGAGACGCCATTTGCCGGCGGTTTTTTCCATGACGGTACGAACGCCGGCCGTGTTGGCAATGGAAATGCGGGATAAATCCGCGGCCTTGAGATCGAGCAATTTGGCCAGCACCGCGGGTTGCTCAGGTTCGTTGGACGAACCTTGAAGGATGAAGACCAGGATGCCGACACCCAGAAGGGCTACGAGCAGGACAATGGTGGTTTTGAAGTTCATGGGACGTTCGAGAAAGAACCTGGGCTAGGCCCAAAGAGTCAAAAGCCAGAAAAGACGCTGTTCAAGTCTACAAGACATTCTTGCGCCAAGCGGAGCGATGCGGGCTTACCCGCGTCGCGACAAGAAAACCATGATCCCGGCGATCACCACCAGGAGGGGCAGGCCGAGGAGCAGAATACCGATGCGCCAGAAGGCCTGCACATCCTTACTGAGTTCAAGGCGGTTGACGTCCATGGCGGCGGGGCTGAGGGCAATCATGCCGTCCTGGCGACTGAGGAAGAAGACGCTGTTCATGAAAAGTTCGCCGTTGCCGGGGAAGCGGCGGACAAAATGGCCCTGGTTCAGAAGATCCTGATCGGGGAAATCGACGGTTCCGCTAAGGGGTTCGTGGGCCACGCCGCGAAAGAACATGGGACTGCCGATGACCACGATGCGGCCGGCGCCTTCCTTGTCGGCGACGACGCCACCATAGAGCGGGGGCGGAACGTCAGAGTCTTTTTTGAAAGTCCAGGGACCGCGACTGTTGAAAGCGGCTTCGCCCCAGCAGGGCGGATTGCCCGGGGCGCCGGGGATGGGGATGATCGGCCAGGCATGGACGCCCTTGGGGGGCGGGGTAACAGTGGAGACGGCGCAGGTGCCGACAATAGCGCCGGCCAGGGAACGGAGGCTACTGGTCACGGGCGAGACGCCCCAGTCGCGCACCTCGAAAATGTACTGGACACGCTTGGCGGTTTCGATCCAGTCGTCGCCTTTGCCACCTTCGGCGACCTGCTGGTGAACGCACATAACGTTAGACTGGGCGTTGACACCAAAGTCTTTGAGGGCAAGGGACAGATCCTCGCCCTGGGGCGAGGCGACAATAAGAGCAGAGCCGCCGTTGAGGAGGTGCTCGTGCAACTTGGGACCGACCAGAGACGGTCCGTTTTCGCCGCCAGCGCCGCCGCCGGCAAAGACCACCCAGACGGCATCTTTGATGTCCTCGTCGCTGGGTTCGGGGGCGGAACGGCCCTGGTTTTGCATGGCGTACGCGCCGGTGATGTCTTTTTCAAGGACCTCATAGTTGTAGTCTTCGCGCAGGCGGTCAGCCACGGCATTGAAGGGGCCGCCGGGGTGACCGCGCATGTAGGGCGGGAAATCGGGCATGGCTGATTCGGCCAGGGGGCTGCCACCGGCGCGGACGAAGGCCAACTTGGGCTTGACCGGGTGGTTGAGGGCCAGGATGGCCGCGGAAATCATCTGCTCGCCGGCGAAGCGGGGACGGACTTTGCCTTCGCCGACGGGGGAGTGAATGTCGCGTTCATCCTCCCAGACTTTTTCGTAGGGGATGATTCGCCAGTCCTTATCGCCGCGAATGAGGATGGAGTTGCGCTGCTTCAAGGCATCGCGCAGGGTATCGAGCTTGAGTTCGCCAAGTCCGCCGGCTTCCTTGGCCAGGGCGTCGGCGCTTTGTTTGACGGTGTCATAACGGGCGATGCTATCGGCCATGTAGGCGCGGATAGGTTCGGGAACGGTCTTGTTATCCTTCAAGCTTTTGAAGTTTTCGATTACCTCGGCAAGGATTGACGAGAGGGCGGTCATGTTGTTGTGAGCACTGTCGGAAATTTCTTTGTAATTGGGTGGTTTTTGCTTGAGGAGTTTCTGGACCTCGGTATCGCTCTGCATGAGACGCTGGGGAATTTCGCGCACACTGACGATGGCCAGATTGATGACGTCCGCCAAGTCTTGGTCGGTGATGGTATTCAGAGGTAGCTTGGCGATATGTTCGAGTTCCGGCGCGGCCAGTTGGCTGAGGGCGGCGTACTTATCCTTGAGAGCGCGGGCGAAATCATCGTATTTTTTGACTTCGCCACCGTATTGCCGGGTGACGCTTTCGATCAGGTCTTCGATCTTGCCGGGGTTATAGACGGGGTCGATGGCATCGACGTCGATGTGGCTGCCGCGGGTGTGGTATTCGTCAAGCAGATCGCTGACGATGCCGGCGCGGTCGGCCATGAGGGCTGAAGCCTGGGCATCGGGCTGATCCTCGCCCTCGGCCGAGGCAGGGGCGGCGCGGGTGTAGAGGCTGGTGATTTTGATGCGTTGGGCGTTGTTTTTGATCACCTCGACAGTGCGTGGCTTGAGGCTGTACAAGCCCACGGAGGTCATGTCCTTGCGGAGGTCGAGTTTCTTGCTTTGGGCGGCATAAATCACCAGAGCGCCCAACACGATGGCCAGCAGGGAGACAAGGGCTACGTTGCCGCCGTACTTGATCCAGCGTTGGCGTTGAGATTCCATGGCGCCAGAGGGGGATGCAGCGGCCGGATTTTTGGTTTCGTTCGTTTCGGTCATTTCCAACGCCTCGATTCGAGGACCTTGACAGTGAGGAAAAGGAAGACCACGGTGGTGGCCAGGAAGAATACGATATTGCCACTGTCGATGAGGCCCTTGCTGAAATCGCTATAGCGGTTGAAGACGGCCTGATCGACGACGGTTCGCCAGAAGGTGCTGAGGGTGGCGCGTTCCCGGGCGAAATAGGGGACGATAGTCACCAGGATAAGGATGGCGGCGGCCAGGGCGGCGGCGACCACCTGGCTGCGGGTCATGGAGGAGCAGAAGAGTGATACGGATATGAACATGGCGCCGACGAGGACGATGCCGAGATAGCCGGCGACAATGGGACCGAGTTCGGCTCCGCCATAGATGCGAATAAGGAGGACGTAGAGGACAGTTGGGGTCAGAAGGACAAGGAAGAAGCCCAGGGAGCCAAGGAACTTGCCGAGGACCACGTCGCTATCGGCGACGGGTGCGGTCATAAGGGTTTCAATGGTTCCGGTGGCCCATTCCTGGGCGAGCAATCCCATGCAGAGCAGTGGTATGACGGCAACGAGGATCCAGACCATCCATTCGAAGAGATGGCGCATCTCGGCGGGTTGGCCGGCGTCGAAATCGCGCCAGAAGGCGGCGCAACAGGCGACAAGGAAGAGGGCCATGGCGACATAAGCGATGGGGGAGCAGAAATAACTGCTCAATTCACGGCGGGCAATGGTGGGTGCTCTGCTCATTGGGCGTTCCCCCTGACAGTGGCCGGGGCGTAAGCTTGGTTGGCGGTGACCTGGACGAAATATTCTTCGAGCGTGGCATGCTCAAGACGGACCTCGCGCAGCGGCCAGCCGTGCTGGATGACGGTGCGGGCGGCTTCCTCGCGGATGTCGTAGCCTTCTTTGGAGCGCAAGGCGGCGGTCACGTACTGCTTGTCGGCGCTGGCGGCGTGATCGAGCAGTTCGATGTCGGCGACGCCGCTGACGCGGGCCAGAGCGGCCTGGATTTCCTTGGCAGGTCCGCGGCATTCGACGAGCACGCGGGCGGAAAGACGGAGGCTGGCGCGAAGTTCATCGGGGGAGCCTTCGGCAACGATACGGCCGGAGGCGATAATGATAGCCCGGTCGCAGACGGCCTCGACCTCAGGGAGGATATGGGTCGAGAGGAGAACCGTGTGCTGGCCGCGGAGGCCGGCGATGAGTTTGCGGGTTTCGCGGATCTGGGTGGGGTCCAGCCCGACGGTGGGTTCGTCGAGGATGAGCACGGGTGGATTGTGCAGGAGGGCATCGGCCAAACCGACGCGTTGGCGGAAGCCCTTGGACAACTGGCCCACGAGGCGTTGGCGCACGTTCTGGAGCCAGCAGCGTTCGACGACGTAGTCGATCCGTTTGCGGCGCAGTTCGCGGGGCATTTTGCGGAGGCGTCCACGAAAATCGAGGTATTCCTCGACTTTCATTTCCCCGTAGAGGGGGACGTTCTCAGGCAGGTAGCCGAGGTTTTGGCGCACCTGCTCCGACTGGTGGAAGATGTCGAAGCCGTTGATGGTGGCGCCGCCGCTGGTGGGAGGCTGGTAACAGGTTAGGACACGGAGGGTGGTGGATTTGCCGGCGCCGTTAGGTCCAAGGAAGCCGACGATCTGGCCCTTGGCGACGCCAAAGCTGATGTTATTCACCGCGACCACGTGGCCGTAGACTTTGGTTAACTGCTGAACGGAGATCAATTGCGTATCCTCCGGCATTCCCCGATCACACGTTTGGTCATTGACGATTCCGGGCAGGAATCATCGATACGGGGTCAATCGCTTGCAACTGCCGCTGTGGCAAGAGGGTGCTGACACCGATATCTTCTGGGTGATAATTAAATGCTGGACGGTCGGTTGTCAAGGGGACGGAGGGGCAGGAATTGGCGCGGTGGGGGTTTGGGGGAAGGAGGGACGAGAAAGAAAAAGCAAATTTGGTCTTTGCACGGTGCCTCATACCACGACTAATTTACGGACACTCATACGTCCATCATTTCGATACTGACAACATCCCATTCCCAAACGTCCAAATGGTTGTCACGTTTGGCGCCGTAGCGGCGCAATTTCATTTGAGCATGTGTTGGGAAACCCCTCCTTTCGCTAAGGCCATCACACTATTATAATTATGGGCATATTCGATAGTCCATCTCAGGTGTTTTAAAAGAAAGGAGCTTCAATATGACGGATTCATTCTCGGTAGTAACGGACCAGTCGTGGTTGGGCAGGTTGGGCAATGCCATAAAGGGTGTGATATTCGGCGGCATACTGTTTGCGGCCATGATCATATTACTCTTCTGGAACGAGGGGCGGGCGGTGCATAGGGCGAAATCGCTGCGACATTTGGGGGCGGCGGCGGTAACAATTGATTTTACCAGCGTGAATCCGGCCAATGAAGGCAAAGTGGTGCATTTAATGGGCGTTAAGGCTGATACCACGGAGACGCTAGTTGACAATGATTTTGGCGTTTCCGTCAATGCCTTGCGGCTGTTGCGGTTAACGCCGATGTACCAGTGGGTGGAGATCGAGAAGAAAGAGACGCGCAACAAGTTTGGCGGCGGGTCGGAAACGGTAACGACCTACAGCTATGAGAAGCAGTGGAAGTCAGACCGGGTCAAGAGCGAGGAATTTCACTCTGGTGGTCAAGCCGGACATGTGAATCCCGACAAACAATTCAACAACAAACCTTTCGACGCCACCACGATTACGGCCGGGGCATTCACGCTCTCCGGCAGCCTGGCGGCCAAGATAACCGCCAGCGCGCCGCTGACGGTGGATATCGCCAAGGTGCCGGCGGCGCGGGCCGCCAAGTCGATCGAGGGAGGCGTGTACCTTGGCAAAGATCCCATGAATCCCGAACTTGGCGACCAGAAGATTCTGTTCAGCGCGGTCAAGCCGGCGGTTGTAAGCCTGGTGGCCGTGCAGAGCGGCAAGACATTCCGGCCCTTCGATGATCCCGATGGCAACGGGACCGCCGAACTGCTTCAGGCCGGCACGCTAACCAAGGACCAATTGGTCACTGCCGCCGAGAACGCCAATGCCCAGTTAACTTGGATTCTCCGCGGCGTGGGCTTCGTGGTCATGTGGATCGGATTGATGATTGTGTTCGCGCCGCTGAAGATCCTGGCGGACGTGATTCCGTTCATTGGCGAACTCATGGGTGCCGGCATAGCGTTGATCTCTTTGTTATTGGCGGGCACGGTATCGCTGATCACAGTGGCCATTGCCTGGATCGTTTACCGTCCGCTGCTGGGAGTTGGCTTGCTGCTGGCCGCCGCCGCGCTGCTGGTGTGCATCAGGGCCATGCGCAAAAAGAAGTCGCTTCCACTGGCGGCGCCGGCGGTCTAATATGGCAAAGCCATAGCGGCGGTGTTGGGTAGCGGTGCGGTCGGAATCGCGCGTTCCGATACGATTGGTTATGTTGGCGGTTTTCCGTGTACACAAAAAAACGGTGCGTAGACCGTGAGCTACAGGTGAGATACCCTCAATAAGAGTGGTCGGTGTGGTGGATGCCGGTATGCTCCGGCCTCCATCACATCGACCAATCGCCGTCACATCTCCGGCGGCATGTGTTCGATTTCGGCGGCGGTGAAGACGGGCCCTTCTTTGCAGACATAGACACTGCCGACGTTGCAGCGGCCGCATTTGCCGACGCCACACTTCATGCGATTTTCCAGTGTGGTGAAGACGTTTTCAGCACTGTAAGAGAGTTTCTTAAGGCTGGCGAGGGTGAACTTGATCATAATGGGCGGTCCGCAGACCACGGCGATGCGGTTGGCCGCAGATGGCTTGACGGCATCGACCAACCCGGGCACAAAACCGGTGTAACGCCGATGAGCGGGATCAAGGACGCTGGCGGAAGGGTCTTTGAGGTTCAGGGGTCGCCAACCCTCTTCGGCAGGCTGGTCGCTGAGACCGCCGCCGGACGCAGCGGGTTTCCAGTCAACGCAGAGCCACAGGTTCACGTCGTTGCGTTTTTCCCATTCGGCCAGTTCATTTTTATAAACGTGGTCAGACCACGTACGGGCCCCATAGATGATGGTTATGTCGCCGTAATCGGCGCGGTGATCGAGGCAATACTGGATGACGCAGCGCATGGGTGGCAGGGCGATGCCGCCAGCAACAAAGAGCAGATCTTTACCTTTCCATGATTCGACGGGGAAGCGGTTGCCATACGGTCCGCGGAAGCCCATGAGGTCGCCGACGCCAAGCCGACGCAGGGCGTGGGTGACGCGTCCGGCTTGGCGGAAGGTGCATTCAATGTAGCCCTTGCGCGTGGACGAGGAGGCGATGCAGAAGGTGGATTCGCCCTCGCCGATTGGGCTGTAGAGGCCGAACTGACCGACCGCGAAATCGAACTTCCCGGCGATCGTCGCGTCGACAAATTCCAGGCGCAGGGTCCGCACATCGGGAGTCTCGTCCTGGAGTGCGACGATGCGCATGATATAGGGGCGATAGAGGTTATCCGGCACGGATGCGACCGGGGTTGGCGATGGCGCGGGAGATGCCGCGCTGGGCGCTGGAGCGGCGGATATGGCAGTGACGTCCGCCGAAGGCGCGGCCAGGGTCTGAAGATCGGCCAGCATGTCCATGCCAGCCGGGCAGAGGCGCAGGCAACGACCGCAACCGGTACAGAGAACGTGCCCGAATTTTCCGGGGTAGTAGCGGAACTTGTGGTTGAGACGTTGCCGCCAGCGCGAGGCCTGATCTGGCCGGGGATTATGCCCGGAGGTGTGCAGCGTGAAGAGCGGAAAAGCGCAGGCATCCCAGTTTTTTTGACGAATGCCTGTGGCACCGGCCATCTCGTCCTGAAGATCAAAGCAGTGGCAGGTCGGACAGACGAAGGCGCAGGTTCCGCAGGCAAGACAGCTCTTGGCGGACTCCTGCCACATCGGGTCTTCAAATCGTTTTTCAAGGGCGGCGCTGACCGTGGCGGCATCGAAGCGTACCGGCACGGCCTGGCGGGCCTTTTGGCGCATGGCCTGGAGATCAACTGGAGGCGTTGCGGAGGGCCGTTGAACGACAGGCATGGCTTCCAACAACTGGCGGCCGCGATCAGTGCAGGCTTGGACGTAAAGTTCCCCGGACGCAAGGGCGGTAATCACCACGTCGCCGATGTTTTCGCCGGCGGGATCAACGCCGACACTGGTGCAGAAACAGGCATTATCCACCGGTCCATCGCAGGCGGCGGTGACGAAAGTGATCTGTTTAAGGCGTCGCTCAAAAAATGGATCGTGATAATCCCAACCAAAGAGCGGGGCGAGGACCTCCGGTGCGGCGGCATCGCAGGGACGGGCGCCAAAGATAACGATCTGGGGAAACTCCATGGACGGATCGTCCACGGAAACAGTGCGTCCCTGTTTCTGAATGCGCAGGACTACTTCACTGCGGGGAAAGTAGGCGCCCTTGGGGCTATGGCGCGGCAGTCCGTTCGCCAAGGCCGTCCAGTCGCCGGCACCGGTAAGGCGGCGATATTCGCTTTCGCCGCGAGGACCACTTGGCTGTGGAGCAATGACGCAGTATCCGGCGGCCTGGAGTGCTACCGGCCATGCTTCCAAGGCCTGACGCGATACGGTGGCACAGGTCGGGGAACCGGCGGTGACGGCTACGGTATTCTCGGACTTGGTCATAGCGGTGTTCACAGGATGAATTCCTCGGCATCTTCGTGGCGGAAATCCGCCTGAAGGGGCGGGGCTTTGACATCGGCGCCAGCGCGATACTTGAAATGTTTCAGTGCCGAACGGGCCATGGCGGCACCGAGGATGTTCAAGGGGATGCCCGCCGGACAGGCGTTCTGGCAGGCACCGCAGCCAATGCAGCGCCCGGCCAAATGGAAGGCCCTGATGATCTGCCACGACAGGTTGCCGCCGCCGTCGGCGGCGGTGGCAAACCATTGCGGCTGGTTCTTGTCCATGATGCACTGGTCGCATGTACACATCGGACAGGCGCCACGGCAGGCATAACAGCGGATGCAACGCGCTGACTGTTGAGCCCAGAAGTTCCAGCGTTCCGCCGGGGTCTTGGTCATTAGTTCGTCCAGTGCGGCCAGCGTCTGCGGCGAAAAGCCGTCGATATCGCGGATACCATCGCCGGCGGGCTGAAGAAGCACTTTTTCGCAGGCTGCTTCCAGGCCCATAATGCCGAGGAATGCTCCCTTGACATCGACGACCAGAACCTGAACGCGTTTAGGATCGAGTTGCGCCTCTTGGACCAGTACATTCAGGGCCATCAGCTCCGTGCCACGAGCTACGATTCCCAATGGGGCAACGCCTTTGAGGGCGGGCGTCTTCAGCATGCGTGACAGGTTGGCGGCGGCGTCAGGGGCACAAAATTGCCGGGCATCAGAAGCGCGGGTGATCCAGATGGGGTGGGCGCGTCCAAGGGTGGAATTGCGCCGCCAGCCGATGACTGCCTTGAGTTTGCCGGAGTCCAGGGCATCGGCGGCAGACGAGATCAGAGCCGGATCAGCCGGGGCGGCCTGGGCCGGATGATTGAAGCTGACCGGCGCGCCGCCCTCGTTGGGGACCGGCGGAGGCAGGTGATCGGCCGCAACGCTATGCATGGCATGATAGGGGCCGCGCTTGCGGATAGCATCGGTGAAATCCTGGATCATCTTAACCCACTTGACGCCCTCGGCAGCGGATATCCAAGCGATGGCCAGGCGATCGAGATCGACGCCGAGAGTATCGAGGAGGTCGCGGAATAGCGTCCAACGACGGCGGGCGCGGAAGTTTCCGGCGTTATAGTGGCAGTCGCCGGGATGGCATCCGCTGACGATGACGCCATCGGCGCCCTGGAGAAAGGCCCGCACGACAAAACTGACGTCGATGCGCCCGGTGCAGGGAAGCATAATGGTTCTGACGTTAGGCGGGTAGGTCATGCGGCTGGTGCCAGCCAGATCAGCGCCGGCGTAGGTACACCACTTACAGACGAAGGCCACGATGCGCGGCTCGAAAGCGTCTGGGACTCTGGAGATCGAGGATGTTGCTTTCTCGGTTGCCTGCATGGTCATCGGTTACCGCCCATTGTTCTTGGTTTGTGGTTCACGGTTCATTGTCCGTCAGTAATGCAGGGTTGGCACGACAGTCGCTGCTGGCGACCATGCGTGCAACGGATAAACGCCCATCTTGCGGACCCTACTGTGCTCATGTGTCTCATGTCTCCTACGCTTCCGTGAGGGCCAGCAGCGCCGCATGCACCTGATCGTCGGTGAACGCATCAAGGTCAATGGACTTGCTGCGGCAGAGGGTAACACAGGTTCCGCAACCCTGGCACAGGCCAGCATTAATGCGGGCCACGGTCTTGAGAATGTTGCCGCGACGATCGCGAAGATCCTCGCGTTCGATGGCCTTGTAGGGACAGACCGCTTCGCATGTGAAACAACCGATGCATGTAGATAAGACCGGCGGAGGAGCGCGATGGACGCGGGCCACTATTGGATCACGCATCAGTTCCTTGTTGGAGAACATGGCCAGGATCTTGGCGGCGGCCGCCGAGGCCTGGCCGACAGCTTCGGGGATGTCCTTGGGACCTTGGCAGGCGCCGGCCAGATAGATGCCGGCGGTGCTGGCTTCCACGGGGCGGAGCTTGGGATGGGCTTCGCTGAGCCATCCGTCGCCGTCGTAGCCCACACCGAGTTTCTGGGCTAGTTGGCGAACGTCTTGCTGGGGGATGGCGGCGGTGGCCAGGACAACCATGTCAGCGCGAAGATCCAGACGGCGTCCGCCATCGAGGGTATCTGCGGCCTGGACGACAAGCTGTCCGTTGTCGGCGTAAACGCGGGCGGCGCGGGAGCGGATGTAGTTGACGCCGTCATTCTCTACGGCCCGGCGGTAGAACTCGTCGTAGCCCTTGCCGCCGGTGCGCACGTCCATGCAGAGCACGTAGGCGTTGCCGCCATGGACTTTGTGGCGGTAGAGCATGGCGTGCTTGGCGGTGTACATGCAGCAGATCTTGCTGCAATAGGCATGGCCCTTGGCCTTGTCGCGTGAACCGGTACATTGGATGAACACGATGGTTTTGGGCTCTTTGCCATCGGATGGTCGTCGGATCTCGCCGCCAGTGGGGCCGGAAGCGGAGGCCAGGCGTTCGAATTGCAGGCCGGTGATGATGTCGGGATGGTCGCCCTCGGAATAGGCGCTGAATGGTTCCTTGCCCATGACCTGGAAGCCGGTGGCGGTGACGATGGCTCCGACCTGGACCTTGATAAGCTCGTCCTGCTGGTCGTAGATGATGGCCTTGGTGGGGCAGAGTTTTTCGCAGACGCCGCACTTGCCGGTCTTGAATTTAGTGCAATTTTCACGGTCGATGACCGGTTTGTTGGGCACGGCCTGGGCGAAGGGAGTGCCGATGGCGGTGCGTTTGCCCAGGGATTCGTCAAAGGCGCTGGGAAGCTTCTTCTGGGGACACTTTTGCCAGCACGTCCCGCAGCCGGTGCACTTGGCCCAGTCGACGTAGCGGGCCTTGCGGCGGATGGTCACCTCGAAATTACCGACGTAACCTTCGACCTTCTCGATCTCAGAATAGGTTTCCAGGCGGATGTTGGGGTGCTGGGCGGCTTCAACCATGCGTGGGGTAAGGATGCACTGGGAGCAGTCGAGGGTGGGGAAGGTTTCGGAAAGCTGGGCCATGTGGCCGCCGAGCGAGGGGGTACGTTCAACGAGGACGACTTCGACGCCGCCATCGGCGATATCGAGGGCGGCCTGGATGCCGGCGATGCCACCGCCGATCACCAGAGCCCTTTTGGTAAGAGGCACGCGGATGGGCGTGAGGGGCACGTTACGCGTGACGCGGGCTACCGTGGAGCGGATGATGTCGATGGCCTTGGCGGTGGCGGCGTCGCGGTCGGTATGGACCCAGGAGCATTGCTCGCGGAGGTTGGCGATCTCACAGAGATAGGGGTTGATGCCGGCGGCGGCAGCGGTCTTGCGGAAGGTCTTTTCATGCATGCGCGGAGAACACGCGGCAACGACCAGGGCTTGCAGGCCGTGCTTGGCAACGGCGTCGCGTATCTGGGCCTGGCCGGGCTCGGAACAGGTATAGCGGTAGTCGGTGGCATAGACGACGCCGGGCAGGGCCCGCGCCGCCTCGGCGCATTTGGCGCAATCCACCGTCTTGCCGATGTTTTCGCCGCAGTGACAGATGAAGACGCCGATTCGCGACACGGAAACTCCGTTTGGTCAGGCTTCGACCGGTTGCAGCGGCTTGGGTTCAGCCACAGCCGGTGTAGGATCAAAGGGCACAAAATGGCGATCCAGGCCCAGAGCCTGAGGAGACATTCCCCAAGCCAGGCCGATTAACTGAGTCAGGTACACTACTGGCAGGGCCGGGCGCCCGGCGGCATAAACGGCCTGACGCATGTCCAGATTGCTGTGGCACATGGGGCAAGCCAGGACCATTACATTGGCACCGGCTGCGGCATCGTAAATGCGACGGCCTTGGCGGAGCACGACAGGCGTGCGGGAGAGGGCAAAAGAACCGCCACAGCACTCAGTGGCCATGCTAAGGCGAATGGTCGCGCCTCCCAGGGCTTCGACGATACGTTCCATAGTACGCGGGGCTTCGGGGTCGGCGGCGCCGGTGATGGCAGGGGGGCGGACCAGGAGGCAGCCGTAATAGCAGGCGACTCTGTAGCCGGCAAGAGGCTTGATCACGCGGGATTTGATGGCGTCGACGCCCATGTCCGAAAGCCACTGAAGCAGGCTAATGGCCTTCATGCCAGACAGGCTGCCCGGGGTTTGGCCCAAAGCGACGGTAAGTCGAGTGGCCAGTTCGGGCGAGTGTTGCATTTCATACGCCGCCGTGGCTAGGCGCTGATAGCACATGGCACATGGAGCCAGGACACTGTCGAGTTTGGCGGCGCGGGCCTTGGCCAGGGTATCGGCGGCCAGGCACAGGGCCATTTCGCGATCGATGGCATGAGCAGAGGAGGCGCCGCAGCAGAGCCAGTCGGGAATTTCGCGAAGCTCCACGTCGAGGGCTTTGGCGACGGCGCGGACAGACATGTCGTACTCCGCCGCCGACGAGCTGAGGCTACAGCCGGGGTAATAGCCCAGGATGCTCATGCTTTCTTCTCCTTGTTGCGGAGCCGCGCGGCGGCATCGCGGACGCGCTGGGTAGCGACTTTCTTGGGGGGGAGCATGTGCAGTTTATGGCGTTTAAGCATGGCCGGAGCTAGGAGGGCATCCTGCATGAAGTGGCCGGTGCGCAGCTTGTAACGCATGACCAAGCTCAACTCGTGGATGCGACCGTGGCCGACTGCGCTATCGAGGAAACTGCGGTGCAGGGCCTGGATGTCGCGGGCCCGCTTGGAGCGCGAGGCGACATTGCGTTCGAGCGATTGCTGACGTAGCAGGTCCATGGTGGCAGCGATGTTAACTGATTGGGGGCAGCGAGTGGTGCAGGCCAGGCAGCCGGCGCAGAGCCATGGGGTGTCGGAGGCCAGGGCACGTAAAGCATATTCGTCTGCTGCGGGCTGGCCGGAGAAGGCGGATTCGAGTTGGAGCAGACGCATAATGGCGGTCGGGCTCTGTTCCATCTCGCCCGCGACGTTCTGGATGCAACCGGCTGCGCAGCGCCCGCACTGGTAACAGTCCAGAGGCGACACGCCGGAGGCCTCAGCAACGAGAGAAGCGAGCGTATTTGCGGGTGGCGAGGTCGGGTGCGACATAATGATTTCCAATATCCGCCATCGGGTCTCAAAATCCGGTTACAGCTTACAATTGTGTACCGGCGATGGCGGTCGTCAATAGTCAAGGACAAAAATGTCTTTTGAAGCGAGGGAAAGCTCAAACAAGTGTCACCGGGGTTGTGGTTGTCACCCGCCGAGATAAGCCTTCCGCACTTCCGCATCCTCCAGTAGGCGCGCGGCTTGGTCATTCTTGATAACGGAACCGGATTGCAAGACATAGCCGTGGTGGGCCACGGAAAGGGCCATGCGTGCGTTTTGTTCTACCAGAAAAATCGTGGTGCCGGCGCGGTTAATGCGGCGGATGATCTCGAAGATTTGACGGACGACCAAAGGCGCCAGCCCCAGCGAGGGCTCGTCCAGTAGCAAGAGTTTGGGGTGGGCCATAAGGGCGCGGCCGATGGCCAACATCTGTTGCTCGCCGCCGCTAAGCGTACCGGCCTTCTGATGCCGCCGTATGCCAAGTATGGGAAAGGTATCGTATATATCGTCTAGCTCGTAGCCGCCGCCGGTGGCAATGGCTGGGTTGGCCTGGGAATCTGCTGCGGGAACGACCTGCTCCAGCGGGTGATGCCCTGGATGCTTATGCTGCAGTTTGCGAGTGTAGGCGCCAAGGATCAGGTTTTCGCGCACCGTCATGTTGGAGAAAATCTGCCGTCCCTCCGGCACGTGGGCTATCCCCAGCCGCACGATTTCATGCGGTGGGCGATTGTGCAACGCAATGCTACCGCCACTCGCAGGCTGTTTTTTATCCCTCTTCGCTTTCCCCGTCCACCTTATCGTTCCGCCCGTGGGCCTGAGCAATCCGCTTATAGTCCGTAACAAAGTCGTCTTCCCAGCGCCATTGGCTCCGATCAGGGTGACTATCTGTCCGGCCTCAATGCGCAGCGATATCCCATGCAACGCCCTGATGACGCCGTAGCTCACATCAACCATGTCAACGGTCAGTAGGGGCCTGTCGATCACGCGGGGGCTCCGAGGTAAGCTTCTATGACTTTAGGATTGGCCTGTATCTCGTCGGGACTACCGACGGCCAGCATCTCGCCATGGTCCAGAACCGTGATCCGCTGCGAAATCTTCATCACCAGATTCATGTCGTGTTCTATAAGCCAAATCCCCACCTTGAAACGATCGCGGATAAAACGTATCAGTTCCATCAACTCCACCTTCTCCCGTGGATTCATCCCCGCGGCCGGCTCGTCCAGAAGAAGAATGCGCGGGCTGGTTGCCAGGGCGCGGGCGATTTCCAACCGCCGTTGATCGCCGTATGGCAAACCGCCAGCCAGACGCGAGGCATACTGATCCAGGCGCAGAGTAGCCAGAAGTTCCATGCCCCGGGCGTGGGACTTGCGGCTTTCGCGATGGAAACGCGGACCGCGCAGTAGCGTGGTAAGCAGTCCGTGCTCAGCGGAGTTGTTCAGGGCCACGATCACGTTGTCCAGCACCGTGAGGTTTTGAAACAGCCTGATATTCTGGAAAGTCCTGGCTAGGCCAGCATGGTTGATGGCGGCGGGGTCCAGGCCGGCAAGGCTGCGACCGTCCAGAACGATGCGGCCCGCATCGGGTGCGTAGATCCCGGCGACCAGGTTGAACGCCGTGGTTTTGCCGGCGCCGTTGGGTCCGATCAAGGCCACCAGTTCGCCGCTGTCCAGCACGAAGTTGAACCCGGCCAAAGCGTGAAGGCCACCGAAACATATGCCGAGGTTGGTGATTTCCAGAAGCGGCATGATGGTGTACGCTAACACGCTCCATTCGGAGGGTGGTTTCTGACCAACGCAAGCCAGCGCTGGCACATTGCCCGCAGCGGCGGCCAGTTTGCGCGGGCCAGCATTATGGCAATCAACAAAACCGAATAAATCACCATACGGAATTCGCCTAATTGCTTGCAATACTGCACAAATAATCCAGCCTTGTGGCTGTTCTTTCCGATGGCGAACAAAGTTGGATCACGCAGTATTTCCGGGAGCCAGGTGAGTCCGATGGCCACGGCCACCGTCCACCAGATATTGCCCAGGCCGGCGATGGTGACTATCACCACCAATTCTATGGAACGCGTGAAGGCGAATTCATTGGTGTTGAGGTAGCCGTCCAGATGGGCATAGAGGGCCCCGGCGACTCCTGCAAAAAAAGCGCCGATTACAAACGCGATTACCTTGTGATGAGTCGTATCAATGCCGATGGCAGCGGCGGCGATCTCGTCATCGCGCACCGCGCGGATGGCCCGGCCCTTGGCAGATTTTGCCAAACGCCAGATAACCATGGTGGCTGCCACGGCGGCGCCAAATATCCAAGGAAATATGTAATGCGCAGACAGGCCGGCGCCGGAGTCGGCGGCGTTGGGGTAGATGCTCACCGACAGGCCGGTGGCGGCGCCCAGGGGTTCGGTGTTGAGGATGCCGACGCGAATGATCTCGCCGAAACCCAAGGTGGCGATGGCCAAATAGTCTCCGCGAAGCCGCAGCGTCGGCAGACCCACCAGCAAACCTGACAATCCCGCGAAAGTTCCGGCAATCAGGAGTGCCGTTAAAAGGCACAAAGGCTTGCACCAGGAATGCGGCAGCCATGTCGAAACCCGCGCCGCCGGAGACATGCCGGCATGGATCACAAAGTCCAGCAGTCGTGGAAGGCCGGACCAGCCCCGGGTCCACAACAGATACCATGCGGGGTGTTCGAGCTGGTAGCCAATGGCCCTGTCGATGACGAACCAAAGGATGACCAGCAACATGAATATTGGCGGCATAGCCGGATGAATGCGCCGGCTGGAGCGGATGAGAATGAACAGCAACCACAAGGCGCCGGCAGCCAACAACGCCACTACCAGCAGCGCCAGGCCGAACCACAGTACGCCGCCAGGGCTGCGGAAAGGATCACCGGAGACATCCGCAGGCAGCACCGAATACGTCAGTGTCGCGAATCCGCCCAAGTAGGCGCCAATAGCCATGAATCCCGCGTGTCCAAGGGAAAACTGTCCGCTGATGCCGTTGATGAGCTGGAGGCTCACCGCCAGAGTGATGTTGATCCCGCACAGCAGGATAATGTGGGCGAAGTACGGGTTGACGCAGTTCTCGTTCTCCACCAACGCTCCCAGCGGCAGCAGCGTCAGCAATAGCAGCGGCCAAAGCCAGTTGCTGCGAAGAACGGCGGCCCATACGCCTGCTGACGCGCGGCAAGCAATGATCGGCGCCGGCAATTCCATCTGACCTTGAAGTTTAGACTTTTTCGCTGGCATTTGATCCGAACAGGCCGGAGGGCTTAACAAGCAGGACTCCGATTAGGATTACGAAGGCCACCCCATCGCGGTATTGCGATCCATGGGGAAAATATCCGGCAACCATGACTTCGGTGATTCCCAACAGGAAGGCCCCGGCCACGGCGCCGGGAATACTGCCAATTCCGCCCAGCACAGCGGCCACGAAGGCCTTCAATCCCGGGAGCAATCCCATGATCGGGTCGACCTTGGGCGAGCGCATGGCCACCAGGATGCCGCCGGTGCCGGCCAGGATCGACCCTAGGACGAACGTGAAGCTCACTATGCGGTTCACGTCCACACCCATCAGCGCCGCCGTGTCGAAGCGATGCGAGACAGCCCGCAGGGCCATCCCCACCCTGGTTTTCATGACAATGTGCCGCAAGGCAAACATCATTAACAGGGCGACGCAGAGGATCAAGGTATCCACCTTGGGAATAACCAGGGGCCCGAACTTGAATAGATCGGGGTGTTGCTCCAGCCCGGGGATGAGTTGCGGGAAGGCTTGCGGGGTGGCGCCGAAGTAGCGCTGGCCGCCAAACTCAAGGAACATCGAGACCCCGATCGCCGTTATAAGGGCATTGATGCGCGGCTGGTTGCGCAGCGGCCGGTAGGCGATGAATTCGATCTGGTAGCCCAATAGTCCGCTGGCCAGCATGGCCCCGCCGAGCACCATGACGAACGTCAACCACGACGGTGGGCACGGTTCGCCATGCCGCCAGGGAACGAAGCCCAGCACCGCAACCTCCGCCAGAAGCAGGGCGATGACCACAAGGTATTCGCACTTGCGGCCACGCCACCTCTGGCTGGCGGCCCCCAACAGAACCAGGCCGGACAGCGCCAGTAGAATCACCATGGACAGGCCGGCGCCGCTCCAGTCGGGCCGCTGCGTCATCGCATATATCCCCGTCATGGCCCCGATCATGTAAATGTCGCCGTGGGCGAAATTAATCAGGCGGAGCACCCCATAGACCATCGTGTACCCGACCGCAATCAGGGCATAGATCGCTCCCAGCGATAGCCCATTGATCAGTTGCTGAACAAACTCGGCAAGGTGTGGAAACTGGGTGAAGAGATGAATCATCGTCAGTTATCCGTCCCCGACGGGAGTCCGCTCGTTTCTAGTTGATCAGTTTGGTTTTATGGTGGCGACGAATTTCGCTTTGTCGCCCTCGATCTTGAGTACGATGATGGGCTTACGGGCATTACGGTCGGCGTCTATGGTGATGCTGCCACTGGCGCCGGGAAAATTCCTGGTCGCCGCCAGGGCGTCGCGAATCGCTTTTCCCTTGGTCGAACCGGCGCGGGAGATGGCGTCGGCCATCAGATGCATGGCATCGTAACCCAGGATCGCCATGGCATCCGGGGTTTTGCCGGTGTACTTCTTTTTGTAGTGTTCGACGAAGTCCTTAACTTCAGCGCGGTCTTCATCGGGCGAATAGTGATTGGTGAAATAGCACCCGTTGACAGCTTCGCGTCCGATCTTAAAAGTCTGTTCACTGTCCCATCCGTCGCCCCCGAGCATCGGGACGCCAATTCCCAGTTCCTTGGCTTGCCGGCAGATAAGTCCCACTTCGGTATAATATCCTGGCACGTAAATAGCCTCCGGTCCTGCGGCCTTGATTTTGGTGAGTTGGGCCTTGAAATCCTGATCGCCTTCGCTGTAGCTCTCGTCAGCGATGATTTGCCCGCCGTGAGTCTTCACATATTCACTGAAAAACTCGCGCAGTCCCACGCTGTAATCATTCTTTACATCATAGAATACGGCGAATTTTCCCAGTTTCAGCTGGTTCATCGCAAAGCCCGCCATGGCTCCGCCCTGGAAAGGGTCAATGAAACAGGCCCGGAAGATGTAATCGCCAACCTTGGTGACCTTGGGATTGGTGCTGGCCGGGGAAAGCATCGGGACTTTGCAACGCTGGCAGACCGGGGCGGCGGCCAGCGACCGCGAACTGGCGATCTCGCCCAGAATGGCGCAAACCTTGTTCTGATTGATGAGTTTCTGAACCGCCGTCACCGCCTCCTCGGGTTTGGATTGATCGTCCTCGACGATGAGACGGATCTGCCTGCCCAGGACGCCGCCTTTGGCGTTGATCTCCTCGACGGCCAGGCGCGCTCCTTCATCGGAAGAAATTCCGAATGTCGCGGTCGCCCCAGTCATGGAGGCAAATTCTCCGATGCCAATTTCATCGTCGGCGGCATGGGCCTGCGCGGGGAGCATGACGCTCATAAACCCAAGCACGGCCAAGGCGTGCGCAAAATATTTCATGACACGTCTCCTGTCCAACGGCGACGCCGCCTTCACGCAATAGCCATCAACCACAGGCAAAGGTACGCGCGACACGTCCTACAGCTTGACCGGCTTACCGGTTTTCGCGCTGCGGGATTCGGCCTCGACGATGCGCAGAGCCTTGGCGGCGTCACGCACGGTGACGGTCGTGGGACGCACGCCTTTGCGGATGCAGTTGAGGAGATACCGCAGTTCGTAGGTATAACCCATGCCTTCGGGAATCTTCACTACCTCGGGGGCCTTGCCCTTGCGGTACAGCGTAAGTGGGGTGGGTGCCTTATCCAGATCGAAGACCGCCGTCGCCCTCTGGAAATTGGCGTTGTAGAACATCTTGAAACCATGGCCGCCCTGCATCACCCAGCCGCCTTCGGCGGTGACCATGGGGCCTTTGGGGTAGGCGTATTGGGTGCTGACATGATCTATCTCGCCGGTATACAGCGAGTAGCCGACGCTGCTTACGGACTTGGGCATGCCCAGGCACCACTGGATGAAGTCGACGTCGTGAATGTGCAGGTCGAGTATGGCCCCGCCGGACTTGCGGCCATCGGGGTAGAACGTGGTCAGGACAGGCTCGGCAACGCGGCGGAAGGTAGCCGAGAGCAGCTTGCCATAGGTTTTCTTTTCGATTCTGTCCTTGAGCCACACCCAACCAGGCCAGAAACGCATGCATTGGCCGATCATGGAGAACTTCTTGGATTTCTCGGCAACCTCGATCAGTTTCAGTGCATCCTTGTAGTGGCGGGCGGTGGGCTTCTCGCACATGACGTGCTTGCCCGCCTTGAAGGCGGCAATGGCATACTTCACGTGCGCGGGAGTGGGGATGCAGATATCGACTAGATCGATCTCCGGGTCGCGGATGAGTTTCATGCCTTCGTCGTATTGTTTGACACTGTCATAATCGAAGCCGCCCTTGGCCTGGCCCTTAATGTTGCCGGCGGCCTTGACCTTGCCGGTAAGCCGCTCGGGAATCAGGTCGCTGATGGCTACGACTTTGACGCCCTTTTCCTTCTGGTACACGTCCAAATGGGTCAAACCCATCATGCCCAATCCGATAACTCCAACTTTAATCACGATAATTCCTTCCTGCGGCGCCAGGCCACATGGTTGATAACGATTGAATCCAGGTTAGGCATGCAGTCTTTGACCAGAAGAGTTCTGGCCGGAAGATAGCGTACCTTACATGGCCAGGATGGTGTCCAGGGCGGTACTGGTCCGGCTCAACAGAGCCGGGTCCCAGGGCATCATCTCAGCCACTATGGTCGAGTCGTAGCCGACTTTGCGCAAGGCGGCGATCGAATCCTTCCACGGTACATCGCCGGCCATCAGATCGCAGAACCCGGCCAACGAGCCAAGGGACTGCTTGAAATCCTTGATATGCACACGGCGAATACGTTTGCCGAGTAGTTCGATCCAAAACGGCGGATGTTGGTGGTACCCCAGGACGTTGCCTACATCGAAGTAGACGCCGATACGCGGACTCTTGAAAGAGTCCACAAAATCAATTAATTCCAGCGGCGAATAGAACATGCCGTTCCAGACGTTTTCCAGACAAAGGTCCACGCCGACTTTCTCGGCCACTCCCAGAAGTTCCTTTACGTTCTCGCGGGCTCGGGCGATGGCCAGGTCATAGCGGACCAGGTCTGGGGAAATAGGGCTCTTGACGACACCAGGCACATACAGAAATGCCTTGCAGTCCAGCCATGCGGCACGCTCCAAGGCGGCCTTGTGAAGCTCCATGCTGCGGGCACGCACCGCGGCATCATTGCTGGTGGGATTGAAACCCCAGGCCAACCCCGCAGCCAGGGTTTCCACAATGACGCCGGCCTTGTCCACAGCCTTGCGAATCTTCTGACACTGAGCCTTGGTGCTGCTGGTGTTCAGCACGCCTTCAGTGCCGATGCACAATTCCAGGCCGGCGAAACCGGCGGCCTTGGCGGTCCTGGCGGCATCGTCAATCGGATGCGTATTGGCCAATCCGTCTTTCATCGACCAGTAACTGATGGCTTTGATCATGGAAAACCTCGGGGGTGGGGGTTAGAGGACAAGGGCAAGGCCAATGGCGGGGATGCTGTTCCTTTCATGGCATTTCTGTGCGACAGACTTTTCGCCGACACAGACGATCATTCCTCATCAACAACATAATGAGCCAAGAGCAAAATGAAATTTCTTCGCATAACGGCAAAATAATTATTGCACGGTGCTAGAAAAAGTGCAATACAACGAATCTTGCCGCCAGCAAGTAACGTCAAGACAGACTGCAATGCTGTGAACCGGACACGATGATTTGCTTCTCTGCTGGCTATTTTTGTCCAAGGTACTGCCTTCTGCCTGATAGCTCCTGCCTCCTACTCCGATTCCACCCCTCTCGGTACAGTCCCGCCAAAGCAAGCCATCCTGCGGTTTCGGCTCCATGGGCGGCTGGCTGAGACCACTGGTCGATCCGAACCTGCTGAAGAAGCACGGCCAGAAGGCGCCAGCGTATTCGTTGCATAAGGGCGTCGTTGAAGGCTCTGTACCGCGTGAGTTCGCTGACCAGCACCAGTCGATTGGGGCGGATCAGATTGACGGCGTTGGCGACACCCATGGACAGGTAGTCGATGATAGTCGCCAAGGCCGGGTCGGAGCCATCGAAGCCTGAGGCCCGCTGCAGCAGGGGGGGAGTGCTTGCGTCCAGACGACGGAGGAACTCGCTACTGCAGATACGTTCCAGACATCCAGTGTGTCCGCAGTAACAGGGATCGGTTTCGATGAAGAAGCGCGTATGGCCAAGTTCGTTGGCGCCGATGGCGCAGCCGCGGTTGGGGTGGCCGCCGATAAGCAGGGCGGCGCCAAGTTGAGCATCGTCGATCCGCACGAGCAAGACGTCCTCGTCCGATTCCGCCTGATGGGTGAGCAACCAGCGGGCCGCCAGAGCATGCATGTCGTTCTCAAGGACCAGTGGGCGATTCGCCGCAACAATGAAAAGCGGTTCCAGTGATGTAGAGCCGGCCCCGCCCAGTATCGAACTGAAACCAATCGACTGGCCGGTGGTATCAACGAATCCGGTCGCGCTGACCCCAATGGCCAGAACCCGCTCATCCAGCAATCCCTGGAGTTGTGTTTGGGCCAGGCCTACGGCGGCGGTGGCATCATCGACGTTATGCCAAACGAATTGTTCGACGACTCTGCCGCGAAGATTGAGTTTGACGGACTCGACCTGTCCTGGGCGGATGGCCAAGCCAACGACCTGGCGGGTGGCATCGTCGATCTCCAGTGGCATGCGCGGTCGGCCAGGGCGTTCGGCGGTTCGCCGACACTCGCGAACGATGCCCATATCCAGCAGGGCGGCGATGTCGGCACCGACGGCGGTGGCGTTAATGCCGGTCTTCTCGTGCAACTCCCAGCGGCTGGGCCCCTCTTCCTGCCACAGGAGGCGAAGGAGGCGTCGTTGTCGCGAGGTGATAGGTATCATATGTGTGTTCAGAGGCTAGTTGCAATACGCGTGTCTTGGAAGGAGGTCGGATAACGCTTAACTGGCCAGTGTCGCGCTACCGTGCCGTGGCAACGGGGATCGCCGGGGTCAGCTCGGCGGCCTTCTTGTGGGTCAGCAGTTCCGCCTCTTCCGCGGATCCGGGAGCTATATAATGGTCGGGTCCGCCGTGCTGTTTCCACATGAAATAGACGATCGCCAGGGAGACGAAGCTGATGCATCCGCACGAGCCGGACCAAAGATAGCAATAACGATAGTTGTCCACCACTTTGCCGTAGTGTGTCATGTGGTCAATATAGAGGGCTCCGATCGTGGGAATAATCATGCGGATGATGGACTTCATTGTGCCGTTGAACGACGAGTACTGGCCGAACTTGTCCTTGGGGAATATAAGCAGAAGGTAGGGGGCTGAAGCCGCGGAAAGCAGGGGGCCGGTGATCAGCCCGATTCCCGCGAACATCAGCCATGAATTCAAGCTGTGCTGAAAAAAGAAACATAAAAAATTGATCGGCAGAGTGACGAGCGTCATGATCAGCAGGACCCGCATCGGACCGAATTTATCGGCAAGCCAACCAGCCGGCCATTGCAGGCATATGCCGACCCACGCGAAAACCGCACCGAACCTGCCTTGGGTCGCCAGAGGTATGTGTAACGCGTCGAGTACAAAGATAGCGGAGCCGATATTAGCCGCGCTGGAACATGCGCTGACCATGCTTTGGGCGAATGTGGCCAGGTACATCGGGTACTTGAAGCACTCCCTGAGGTAGGTCCCCACCTGGGCGCTGATCGCTTCGTCGCGGATGGGACAAAGCCACGCCAGGAGCGACGCGATACCGGCGATCCCGCCTCCAGCGAGCAGAGCCCAAAACCACATTGTCTTGGATACGACGATGCCCTGGGTCCCCGGCGACGACTGGATACCGGCAAGGGTCCGCTCGAGATCAAAGCCTGTCATGGCGTAGTACACAATTGCCAGTGCGACCACGCAGGATATGAGCCTGGTAAAGCCAAGGACGAACTCGTGGAGGTTCAGCGAATATACCAGAACAACCAGCAGTGCACCTATGGCGGCCAGAGCCAGGATGGCCCCGAGCATCCTGTCTGTTGCGGCGCCTCCAAAGGCGTTATTAAGTAGTGTCTGGGACTGGCCGACGATTGTCTCGGAGGCGTTCTTGTCTACTTGTACCGCAGGCGGCGCGTTTCCAGTGACCATGGCCAACCCGGTGAAATTTCGCTCGGCCGCACCGGCGCTGGCATAAACAAGGGGGAAGAAGAAACATACGATCGCGAACAGCAGACCCGCCACTGCGAACGTGCCGAATACCCATCTCTCGCGCAGCGGGATCAGACGGCGGTCGCGTGTCTTTTTGATCTCGATGGGTTCCGGCGGCGGGTACTGGCCTTCCTTAACCTTGAAGCACATGGCGGTGAAGCCGACGAGGTAGAGAGCAGCGCAGCCGAGGTAAATTTCGCGAAGCCCATCGATCGCGTGGGGGTAGACGAAGAGTGCCCACAATGATCCGGCCAGGGAGCCAACGACCCGCATGAGCGCCAGAAAACGCGAGAGCATCTTTTCAGGGACCACGTCACGGTACAGGAACCAGAAGACCGTATTGACGAACTCGTTCCCGAAGGCAAAAATAATCATGAAGAACCCGATGACGAGGAGAGTGGCCGTCAAAGGTGAAATATGCAGAGCGGCGGGGATGTTTGAATGCAGAAAGAAGGTGTGGAAACTTTCGGAGAAGCCAAGGCCGGCTAGGGCCACCACAAGTATCGGGGCCGTGAAAAGAATGAAGGGTAAGCGTCTTCCCCACTTGCCCCGGTGGCGATCGCTCTTGAAGCCGACTATCGGTCCTACCACCACGCCGAAAAATGACGGAATCTGCGTCATGAGCAGGGCTGTGACAGTGTTGCTGGCCTTCAGCGTCCGCAAGAGGTACAGTGGAAAAATGGACGGGATCACCGTCTCCATGAGAACGAAGCAGAAATCGCCCCAGAGAATCCACACAAACAGCGCCACCAGCCCCTTCTGGGTGTAAGTGAGCGTGCCGCATGTGTAGGTGGCGGTGGATGCCTCGACCGATGGCCAATACACACTCAGGAGCGACAGGACGAGGGAGGCCCCAGTGGAGATCACCGCCAGGGAGAACCATAGCAACTTCGCCGACTTGACTGCTCCTACAGCCGAAGTGGCTACGGCCGTAAGCGCACTCTGCTCGACGCCGAATCCCAGCAGGCCGTAAAAACCAAGAAGCAGCAGGCATGAGCCACAACATCCAACAACCGCGATAAGCGACTTGCGCGGGGCCGCGCCGGCGTAAACCAGAAGCGACAGCAGGGCCCCCGTGGCGGCTATCCAGGGCAGTCCGGCCAGAGGGACATCTCTAGTCAAATGATTGACGCCAAGACTAAGCTGCGTGCCGTTGTAAACGGCATGGACATTGCCGGCGTCAATCCGAACCAGAGGCTTGCCGTAAGAAAACACGACCAGCGCCAGAAGTGGGACCACCAGAAGTTCGTAGATCCATCTCTTCCGAGATGGGCTTGGGACAACTGCGTTATATGCGCTAAGAGTCATCAGGTCTCCTCTGGCCATGGCTTGCTGGCGGAACATATGCACTTATACACCGAGCGTGCTGTCTTGTGAAATGCCGGACGCTGCTGGAGGATAGTTGCGGCTATGGTAGAATCTACCGCCAAACACATGGCAGACCGGACCGTACATTACGAGGCCGCCTTCGAGGAGTTTCTGCGCCAGCGGGGTATTCCATACGTTGCGGTCGACGAGGCCAAGAAGGCATTATTCGCCAATGCCAAACTGAAAAGCTTCGACTTTGTCGTATATAGTAAGAAGGGCCCTAATCTGTTAGTGGACGTCAAGGGCCGACAACTCCGCAACCGCCAAAAACGGAGTGGGTTCGAGACCTGGGCCACAGAGCGAGACGTGGCCGATTTGCTCCAATGGGAACAAGTCTTTGGCGAAGGTTTTAAAGCGGTGTTCACTTTTGTTTATTGGATCGACCCGCCGTTGCATCCGGATGATGGCATTTTCGAGTTTCGCCAACGCTGGTATTTGCTACTGGGTATTGATCTGGCCGAATATCGCGACCACATGCGCCGTCGCTCAGCCAAGTGGGAAACTGTGGCCCTGCCGATCGCTGATTTTCAGTCGCTTGCCCGTCCACTGGAAAGCTGGTTATGATGTCAAATATGAATTCGCCATTAAGACGCATATCATCACGGTTGCCTGGCAGGGTGGCTTTGACTATTGCCGGCGTGATTGCCTTGATGACGCTGCCGGCCAGCGTGTGGGCCGATGAGGCTGGGCAGGATATAGATGCCCGCCTGGAAGGTTATGCCAGCAGCGTCCGTCTCCCCGAGGCGATCAGTCCGACTTTGATTTGGATGTTGCTGGCAGGGCTAGCGATTCTGGTGGTAGCCGTGCTTTTCAAGAATGCCAAGCGATCGCACTTGGATTGATCAAGACGTCAAAGAACCCTTAATTTGATTCCTCGAAAGGAGACTACAATGAAGACAGTCGTGTTATGGGGCCTGGTGGCCCTGAATGTTTTGCTCATTGGAGCACTGGTGGATCGGCACATCATGACCTCCACGGCGCTGGCCCAGCCCGCTGGGCGGGTTTCGGACTATTTAACCATTCCCGGACATCTGGCCGCCTACCCAGACGGAGTAATGTTCGTGCTGGATGCGGACAATCACAGGTTGACCGGCATGACTTTCGATGTTGGCCATAAACAGACGCTTTGGCTGCCTGGCATTGATCTCAACAAGGTCTTTGCCGCCGCCACGCCTGCGGTGCCTCCCAAAACTAGTCACAAATAATACCTTCATCATAACATACGGTGAATTTGCCATATCGTGAAGGATCGAACCATATGAAAACAATCATCATCACCATTGATCGTAAAGTTCTCGCCATCGGCATTCTGTGCGTGACGGCGGCGCTGGCACTGAGCGCGCTGCTGTGGTCACCGCGACCGGCATCCGCCGATTTTGCGGTCAAAGACCGCGACTATCAGATCGTTACCACGCCGTCCAGCACGGGCAGTGATGCAGTTTACGTTGTGGACAACAAGACCGGGCTTGTTGTTGTGTTCCTCTGGGACAATGCCCGGCGAGCCCTGGTTCCGGCTACAGCAGAGGATCTGACAAAGGCTTTTCAGTAATCAAGGATAGCTCTCGGAAATATCATGCGTTGGTTTCTGTATGCGACATTAAACTTAACATAACATGGATTATAGGACGTTGACGAGGGTAGGGGAGTGGCAGATATAAAGCCTGCAACCACTGTGATTTATGCATAACACAGCGTGATAATACTTGTCAAATCAGGCTGTTTCCGCGTCCGCTTCTCGCCTTGACCGCTGACTACTGTGACCCGATCCACGCCCCACCGTCTGCCATGAGCCAGCGTAGCGTGCCGAAGGTGCCAACGGCCCACGATCCCGCATGTTGATTTTCCCCATCGCTTCTGAAAAGATACCGCCATATAAGGCAGGCCGTTTCTGCTATAGTGTCGTCGTTTTGCAACTGTTTACCCATACATGAGGATACTCTCATGGCCGAGAAGAGCGTTTCGTCAGATTCACTGGGGACCAGGAAACAAGAAGAATATCAGGGCAAGAAGCTGCGCGTGGCCATCATCGGCTGTGGCGGCATCATGAACGCCCATATGAAGGCATACAAACTGATTCCTGAAGTCGAGGTGGTCGCCGCTTGCGATATTCTGCCTGCCCAGCTCAAGATTATGGCCAGTGAATGGAACGTGACCAAGGGCTACCTGAAATGGAAGGATCTGCTCAAGGAAGTAAAGCCTGACGCCGTGGATATCTGCACTCCCAACGGTGTTCATGCGGCCCCTGCCATTGACGCCGCCAAGGCCGGTTGCCACGTGATAACCGAAAAACCTATGGCTATGAATCCCGGGCAGTGCCAAAAGATGATCGACGCGTGCGCCAAGGCCGGTACGAAACTGGCCGTCGGGTTCCAGTACCGTTACCATCCCGCCACCGAGTATCTCGTGCGAGCCCGCGAGTCAGGCACGTTCGGCAATATAATGTATATGAAGTGTCACGCCCTGCGCCGCCGTGGCATCCCCAACTGGGGCGTTTTCGGGCAAAAGCATCTCCAGGGTGGCGGCCCCATGATCGATATCGGCGTACACGTCATCGAGATGGCCCATTATTTCATGGGATCGCCAAAACCGGTGGCCGCCTGCGGAAATACCTGGACTTATCTTGGAAATAGAAAATCCGAGGTGACGTCGCACTGGGCTGGATGGGACTACAAAACTTATACAGTGGAAGACCTGGCGGTCGGGCACATTCGCTTTGAGAATGGGTCGATACTACAGATCGAGGCGTCTTTCGCAGCGCACATCGAGAAGGATCGCTGGAACTTCACCTTCATGGGCGACAAGGGCGGCGGTAGTTGGGATCCGGCGGCAGTCTTTACCGACCGTGCCGGCACAATGATCAATGAGACCCCTGCCTGGCTTGATCCGAAGGTGGATTTCAACTCCCTATTCCCGCTGAAGCTGCGTAACTGGGTGTACGCCTGCCTCAAGGGCACGCCGCTGAAGGCCCCCGGCGAAGCCGGTCTGGCAGTTCAGAAGATGCTCGATGGCGTCTATCGCGCCGCCGAAGCAA
>Ga0316229_1001079_pt1 | contig 30224 bp, 32 predicted proteins | sample TBH18023metaG_FD_206011 | JGI IMG/M metagenome (GOLD analysis project Ga0316229, IMG submission 206011) | Freshwater microbial communities from Trout Bog Lake, Wisconsin, USA - TBH18023 | ecosystem: Environmental > Aquatic > Freshwater > Lake > Hypolimnion/Profundal zone | place: USA: Wisconsin... | reverse complement strand
CGGGCACCCTTCGCCAGGGATTCCAGGGGATAAAGCTTGGCGTCCTTAAAAGCGGCAAGTCCCTTGTCAAAGCCGGCAAGTTCCTCCTCGGCCCGAACGGCTGTGGCGGCCAGATAGGCATCGCCAAAGGAAATCTTGTTGGCGGTGATCCGCTGCAACGCATCGAGAACAACTCCCCCATCCTGGCAAACCACCAGACCGGAGGACACGAGGGTGTGCAAAATCTTGGCCACGGCGACGCGCGGTTGCCCGTAGGTGCTGGCGAGGACGTAAAACACCTCCAGGAGGGTCACGGGGGATGCGACCAGCTCCACCTCTCCCGCCTAAACGCCGAAGTCGAAGAGGTTGCGGAGAACACCGAGGGTGTGGTTAAAGACGGTCGGGGCCATTTTTGCGCGCGCCTTGTCCGCCCAGTTCGAGCAGTGCTTCTCGGTGACATGGCGGACTTCCAGCTCCTCGAAGCCAGGCCAGGATTCTTTCAACGCCTGAACCCGTTGTTCGTAATAGGCCAGCGCTGCGGGCTTGAGTGGCTTGAGGTCTTTCTTGCTCCTGGGTTTGGCGGGACGGAAGCCCTTTTGCCGGTAGGCTTCAATACACTCGCGGATCAGGACCTTGTCCGTTGCTTGGACGAACCCGGCTTCGCTCTTTCGATGTTCCTCCCGCTCGATATCAGCCAATCGGGCCTGGGCGATCGAGATCCGCTCGGTCTTCAGCGACCGCCAGACAAGCTTGCCTTTGACGCGCAAGCGGGCATAGTAGATCTGCGATGGAACATGTCGGACGATATTTGAATACTGCGTGGCCTGCCAGGTCTTGGCGCGGTCGTCGGCCCCTGGTTGGGGAAGATCGCGTTTCATGCGGGCAGTAGAGTACAGCAGAATATAATTCGTCAACCGGCGCGTTTTGTCCTATTCGCAAGTCATTTATTTGCAATTAGTTGCGCCCGTAGCTCAGTTGGATAGAGCATCTGCCTTCTAAGCGTAAAACAGCCTTTTTGACGTTTTTTCCCAAGGGTGGACTCGCATGTCCAATCGTGGCCAAATCATTGATTATAAGTCACTTGTGATTGCACCGATTCTGACTCGTCGCCCCAAGCCTGGCCGTGTCAGGACTCAATTTCGGGCAAGTAGTATAGTACACCAGTATAGTACTATACCCCTCCGTTTCTCCCTCTGGATTGAGCATCCAACTCTTCGGTCCGCTCGGAAAACCTACCCCGCCTGACCGAATGAAAGTATAGTACGAGTATAGTACGAAGCCGTCGCCAAGCCGCGCTCCGGGTTGGAGCCAGTTCCGCCGAGGCAGGTGCTCCGGCTTGGCCGAATGTCCGGCCGGGTTCTATCGGCAAAACTGAGCGCTCACCGGGCATTATGATTCGCTTCCCTCATCAATCGGTCGGCGATACGCAGGAAGCCTTCGTAGTTCGTTTCTATCAAACGCGCCGCGTCGTTGAAAGTGCTGGCGACATCCGAATAGCCGATGATCCATCGGAGGTCCTGAAACGAAAGGGAACCATTCCCTTCCTTCCTAGCCGCCCGACCTTCGAGATCATCCCGGTAGCGTTCCAACAAGCCTGGCAGTTCCTCCTTCCACGTCTTGAGGTCTTTTTCCGCCAACTCCTCTCCCAATACCCCCGCCCAGCCAATTACGGAAAAGTTATACGGCGGTTTTTCAACGCTGCAAAAGGCAGTTACCCCGCAGTAGTAAACGCCATGCTCCCCACCCTTCCTCGCTTCAATATAGGCGTCCATATCCTCGGCAGCCACCCCGAAGGTTGAAGCAATCAGGACGTGCGCGGCCTCGTGGAACGCCTTTCTCCTGTAATCTGCTTTAACTTGTTCGTTCATCCCTCTTATGTGCCACGCGTCCTTTTCCGATGGCAAGGCTGAACGATGCGATTGATTATCAGGGGCTCGGGTCGGGGGGCCGAGGTGCCGGTCATGCTCAGTGCAATCTTCCCGACCGCGACCATATCGAATGATTTCCGGTCTAAAGGCCCAATTATTCCCGACCGGGAATAAAACGCTTGCATTTGGCCCAAGCAGGCCGTGATATTCCCGTACGGTAACACGATTGTCGGCCATGAAATCCACCCCAAAACTAATCGGCGAACTGGTAAGGTCGGTCCGCAAACAGATGGGAGCGACCCAGAAGGACCTGGCGATGACCTCGGGAACGGGGCTTCGCTTCATCATTGAATTGGAGCAAGGAAAACCAACGAGCCAAGTCGGGAAGGTGCTCACCGTACTGAACACCCTTGGCGTGACGGTGAATCTCACGCCGCCTGTCTTGACGCAGAAGGCCACCCCGCCCAAACAGAGGAAAGGCAATTGACCGTGTCGCAGATACTGGATGTTTTCCTGAATCGTCAGCCAGTCGGCACACCTCCGCAGCGAGCACAGCCAGGCGATGGCGCAAAAGGTGACATTCTGATGTCGGGAGTCGACCGCTCCTAATGCGAGGCCGCGACGGACCACCAATTGACCACAGAGGGCATTGTACTTGCCGTCCAGTTGATGCCATCCGTGCTATACGCGGACTTGGTGGAAGCAGTATCTGACCGGACCGCCATAAACGTACCATTGCCATAAGTAACAACCCAACCTGCCGAAGTAATCGCACTACCATTACCGAGAGACCAATTGATGCCATCCGTGCTGTACGCGCATTTGGTGGCAAAATGTGACCGGCCAACACACACGAATACGCCATTTCCATAAGCAACAGGACCCAAATTAGTTGCCGGCATCGCGTTAGCGGCGGTCCAGTTGATGCCATCGGTGCTGTACGCGGTGCCGGTTACGAACATACCATTCCCATAAACGATGTAAGCCGAGCCCACTGGCATCGTGTTGCCGGCGGTCCAGTTGATGCCGTCGGTACTATAGTAATTAACAATAACATTTAGACACATTGGATATAGTTAAAGAAGGGTTATCAGAAAGTGGAAGGAGTGGTTTGAGTGCTTTCTTGAAAGCAGCCCAGATATGCTCGATGGGATTGAGGTCTGGCGAGTAGGTTGGCAGGAAAAGAAGCTCGCATCCGGCTTTATCCACAAGCCTTTTGGTTTCCGGTGATTTGTGGAAGCTGGCGTTATCCAAAATAATGATGCTGCCCTTTGGAATCTGCGGAAGTAAAACCTTTTCAAAATAGACATTGACTACATCGGCGTTGCAGGAGCCTTCAAAAATAAAGGGAGCAACCAGCCTTGAGTTTTGAGAAGCTGAAATTATGCTCGTGCGTCCGCGCCGCGACCCCGAAACACTTTGATAAATCTTTTCGCCGCGCAAAGCTCTGGCCCATTCGCGAAATAGACGGTGATCTACCCCGCATTCGTCTAAATAATAGACTTCCTGGCCAATCAAGCTTTCCACCCAACGCACGAAAAGCCAGCGCTGGTACTCATCTCTTTCCCGATATTTTATGAGTTGTTTTTAAAGTGATGCCCAGCTTGTTAAGCCGCACCCAAATTGTGTTGTGGCTTACGCCAAAGACTTTTTCCATTTCCATCAGCGTAGAATCGGCGTGCTCTTTTATAAACTTTCGAAGTCTTTCAGGGTCGAGTTTCCTCCAACTACCCCAACTCTTCTTTGGTTCCAGTGATCCGTCTTTCGACATCGCCAAATAAGTATAGACCGTTTGTCGGGCTACCTTAAAACGTCTTGCCGCCTCCAATTTGCTCCCTCCTTCCTCCACAAAACTCACCACGCGTTTTCTTAACTCCACTCCGTAGGCCTTCATATCCTCCAATCCTATTGCCTACTGTCTAAATGTCAAGAGGAAATACTATATAAGCCAAAGTTTTGCCGTAGACCGCCACGAACATACCATTCCCATAAGCCATGCTCCACGACGCGGCCGCCGGCATCGGGTTGCCGGCGGTCCAGTTGATGCCATCGGTGCTGTACGCCGTCGCGGTTCCACTAGTGCTCGAGACTGCCACGAACTTGCCATTCCCATAAGCAATACATTGAAAATAATTTGACGGCATCGTGTTGCCGGCAGTCCAGTTGATGCCATCCGTGCTGTAAGCAGATGCGGATGGAATGGTCGAGATCGCCACAAACTTGCCATTCCCATAAGCAATAGCTTGCCAATTCGGCTGCGGAGGCAGAGCGCCCCCCGCCAGCCAATGAATGCCGTCCGAGCTGTAGGCCGAGTTGGCGCCGCTGACATAGTTTATCGCGACAAAGGCCGGCCAGGAGCCGCCGCTGGTGCTGTTCCCCTGCCCAGAGCCGTCGCTATATGTATTGTAGCGGGAAAAGTGATACTGAGCCCCTGTGCCGGTGGCCCCTATCAGGCCGCCATGATAGGTGATGCCGGTTTCCAAAAACTGGTGGCCCATCCCGCCCCAGGTCACGGCGGTTTGCATCTGGGAGAGTACCCGGTTGACCGACGCGCCTGCTGTCAGACCGGACACGCCGCCTCCTTCCGTCTTGTAGCGGCCCAGGGCGTCATTGAGGACGGTATAGGTGTGCTGGTCCATCGTGCTCTGCGTCCATGAAACAACCCCGACCACAAAAAACAACGACACAACGATCAAGGCGGCGATAATCGCGATCGTCACCATCAGTTCCAGCATGGTGAAACTACGGCAGGGGGTCTGAGGACGGCCCTTCGATTGGCGGGGGAAATGGATCACGGGGATTTGTTCTCATTATGGAGGTTCAATGTGTCGGAGCAACCTGATTTTACAATCCCGATGCCTCGGGCAGGCGAGCGGCGGCAACGGCCTTCGAGCCCTTTAGCTCGCGTTGCCGCCGGCCGCCACGCGTAGCGGACTCGCCGCCCGCTCACTCGACCAGGGAGGGAATGCTAATTCGCTTTGGCCGCCACGGCATCGAGCATTGTAAGAATCTGTTGACGCTGGTCGATTGACGACTCCCTCGCCCTAGGCAGGTTGCCCAGGAGTCTCTCGATACCGCTGAGGGGACCTGTCTTGATGGGGGGTAGTTTTTCCTCAGCCTGGGCGAAAAGTGACAGCTGTCGGTTGGCCATGTCGGTAGCGACTTTGCGGATAGCATCGTTCTCGTGCGTGAGAGCGCGTTTTCGGGAACGGCTCAGCTTGTCTATCTTCTCAGCGTTGGCAGCCAGTTTGAGGTCGCAGTTGGTTTGAAAGTTGTGGATCAGATCAAGCTCGGCGGCGAAAAACTCATCCACTTTCTTGACCAGTTCCTCGCGCTGGATTTCTTCGGGGGACTTTTCGGCGGGCTTGGGTGCCGCTGGGGGATCGGGTTTCGCTTCCGCCACAGCCGCCACGACCGGCTGTTCAACTGGTTTGGCGGGCGGGGGACTCGTCTGCACGGGAGGGGCTTCCGCCTTGGCGACCAGCGGTTCAATGGCGGGATGCGCCTCAGGCGCGGGTTCGGATGCTGCAGGTGATAGCGCATTGGAGACAGCAACGGGCGGGGGTGTGGAGGTGGCAACCGGTGCCGTCGCAGCGACGGTGACTGGTTGCGGGGCTGGACTGGGCGAGGGATTCTTGGCAAGGATCTTCGGTGTGGGAACGGGGGCGGCAACCGGCTTCGGAACAGTCACCGGTGGGCTACGGCGCGCGGTGGTTGACCCGGAGTCGCCGTCCACCTTTGCGAGCAACCGGTCTTGCCTCGATTCCGTCCACATTTGTTTGCCGCGCCAGGCGGCAGCCACCAGGAACAAGCCGCCGAGCAAAAGCAGAACAGTCCGACCGCTTATCCTCAGCGGAGCACTGGGCGGAACGGACTGGGGCTGCTGCGGGACCGGCTGGACTGGAGCGGGCGAAAAGGGCACCTGCTGCGTCCTGGGACCTGCGGGTATCGAGGCCGGAGCGGCTGCCACTTGATCTTCGAGCATGGCAATACGCACCGCGGCGCCAGCGCCGGCGCGCGCGACGTTGGCGCGATGTTCGCCGGTGAAGCGCTTGGGCAGTGGCCCATAAATGCCCTCCGTCGTTTTTGGTGGGACCCCGTCGCGCAGGGCGATCTCCAAATGCTGGGCTTCCAGCTTGGCGTCCATGGCATCGAGGTAGCGGGCATAAACGCTCTGTTGCTCTTTGGCCTCGAGGAAATAGCTCAAGAAGCGGGAGAGAACGAACAGCAGGCCAACGGGGGTCGCCAGGGCGAACAGACAAACGGCTGCCAGCACAGAAATGCGAATGTCCCGCCAGTAATCCTCCCTGCCAAAACGGCTCTCGCCCCGGCTCATGGAGTGCCAGACGGCGCCGTTTTGCTGACGCAGGCGGGTGGCGGCAATGTTCATACAGCCAAGGACGAAAAAGACCCCGCCGATGATTCCCCCGAGACTGCGTGAATAATCATGGGCGCGAATCCACACCGCCAACCGTTGCAGACCGACGTACCCAGTCAGGTCCGCGCCCACCGGGCCGACCAGGTTCGAGACCAGCGAGGACAGCAGCCAAAGGAAAAAACCAAAGTAGATAGAAGACCAAGAGAAGCGTCGCTCACCGAGATTCTTGCGAAAGAATGGATCGGTAGCGGTTGAAAGGGGCTTGAGGAGCAGAGCGGCAAACAAGGCAAACGCCTTGAACTGGATATCCAGCAGCTTTTTGTCGAGTTGGTCGGTCAGTTTGTCATAGGTCATAGGGCGTGGGGTTGGTTGAAGGTTGCCTTGGTAAAATGCCGCTCGCGTTCGGCGGAGAGGCCAAGCCAGGTGATGTAGGCGTCCACCTCGAAATTGTTAAGAGGCCCACCGGTCCTGAGCCGGGCGAAATCAGCCGGTTGCACGGCGTACTCGCGGTGCTCGGCGGCGGAAACACTCGTGGTGTTGGGCGGGTCGAACATCCGGCGGGCGGCATCCCACATATCTTTGGCGGGGGATGGGGGCGCGTGGCTGACGGTGAACCGGGTGTGGATTTCGGTCCCGAATTGCTTGGCGGCCCACTCGTTGGTTTCGGGATCAAAATTGGCGTGGAAGATCTTCGTGTTGAGGTTGCCAAAGACGCTGTTGGCCGCTTCGACGCCGTCCTTCCCGAATTCCTTGTAGAAGTTGTGGAGGTTTTGAGAGAGCAGAACGCGCGAAACCCGGGAGGCGCGGGCGGTGTCCTGGAAATGGTGATCGTGATCGGAGAAAAAATACTGCGCTTCATCTTCCCATAGGAAGACCGGCCGCTGGCCGGGATCGCCGGTGTTGCCCTGGCGTTCGAGGGCGGTTTGGAAAAGATATTTCCAAGCGCTCTGCACCAGGAGCCCGGTGTGGCCAAACTCCTTCAACGGCAAATCCAGCACAACTATCATGCCGGAAAGAATGATCTCAGGAGTGATGGTGGTCTCGGATGAAATCAGGTCCGGGATGCCGCGACCCCGGAAAGCGTCCAGCATGGTAAAAATACCGATGGTGATCGAGGTGCGGGTTTTATCGGCCAATCCCGGATAGATCTTGAGCCAGTATTCGAGGGCGCGGCGAAAGACCCGCTGGTCCTCGGGCGTGCGAAGGGATTGATGGGCTTTCTCGAGGACTTTGCCGAAGTTGGGAATCTCGAGCAACTCGCGATCTTGTGCGGGCGGCTTGGTCGGCGCGGCGGCGATGAATTGTGAGAGGGCATCGAAGGTGATGTTGGTGCCGGAGAGGAGGAACAAGTCCAAGGCGGCGGTCAAGAGCTGGTCGCCCGCGTTTTGCCAGAAGGGATCATGCGAGCCTCCGCCCTGGTGGCGGGAAGAAAGTTTGAGCAGGTTGCGGCAGAACGAAACGAGGTTCTCAGCGAGTCCGCCGCCTTTTCCGGGCCGCTGGGCCTCGTAGGCCAGCAGGTTGAGCTTCCAAGGTCCGCCGAGGCTGACGGCGATGAAATCGTCGCCGCGGCCGGAACGCTCGCAGAGTTTCCGCCAGTGCTCCGCCTCGTCCTTCTTCACCGTCAGGACCAGGCCGCCGAAACCGGTGCGAAGAAACGCCTCGGCAAGCGTGGCGCCGCTGCCACTGGTTTTGCCGCTGCCGGGAGCGCCGAAAATCAAAACACCCTCGAAGGAGTTGCGCAGAGTCCAGGCACAGGTTTCCTCCCCCTCGCCCAGGTAAAGGACGGCGCCGTCATCGTCCCAGGTGGCGCTGGCGGGAACGACGGAAAACAGCGCGGGGGCGATCCGCTGCGTCGGCGCCTCGGTTGTCTCCAGCAATGAGCGAAAGACAGAAGGCTCCTCGGGCGCCTCATCCGAGGCCGACTTTAACTCCCAAAGAACATCCCGGACCGGCGGTTTTGGGGTCGGTTGGGGCTCCGGCTCGGAGGCTGCGCTTGGTCCCGGCTCAGGGGTTGGTTTTTCCTGAGGCTCAGCGACCGGTGCCGGCGGGCGGGACAGGGCCAATTCCTTGGCGGAGAGCAAAAGCGACGGGGGCTTGCCGACGGGTGCGGGCGCGGGAACTTCCGGCGGGGAGGCGGGCGGGGATTGGGCGAGCGCCCGGCAGATGACCTCGACGCGGTCAATGGTGGTGGTGATCCCGCCCCCTTTAAGGAGGACACAGATTTCAGCGGCTGTCTTTCCTTCGGCCAAGGCCGCCGCGATCCGGTCAGCCACAGCGATCAATTCGGGAAAATTTGGCAACGCGACCGCCGGAAATTCAACCGCCTTGTTCGGCCCAGGCGGCGACGGCGGCTTCGACTCGGGCTGTGGAGATTTCGGACCGGGTGATGGTGGGGTCGGTGACGGCGGGGAGTCAGCCGCAGCGGTTTTCGGGGGAACGCCCTCCCCTACCGGCGGCGGTTCAACCGGTATCCCCAAGTCAGCCCGAATTCGACGGTCGATTTCCCGGAACACGCCCACGTCGAAAATGCGATCCGGCCCGCACAATCCCCAATAAATCTCGATGCAATCCGGCGGGAGGTTATCCGACTGGACAAAGATACGCCGTTGCGGATCGTCTTTGTCTTTCCCATGGACGTTTTTGCCGGCAAAGATCTGCCTTACCCGGCTTACGGCCGCCCCAGAATCCAAGCGCTCCTGGAACAGCTTGTGGATGGCGGTGCTGCTATTGCTGATGGCAATGCCCAGGGAAGAGGCCGGACTGCCTTGCCTGGCCCCCGTAAAAAAGACGGGGCCGGTGGTTTGCGGACCAGCAATCAGATAGTGGAGGAAAATGAGCGTGAGGGCCTGCGGGACCTCGCTCCAGATCATGGGGCTTTTCTCCGGCGCGTCCCCCTGCTGCCAGTGGGCCGGCTCACTGGCCGCACTCCACTGGAATTGGATGCGGTCGAGTTCCGGGTGATCGCCCCCGATGAACTTGAGGACCAACCTCCGGCCTGACTGCCGCGGGGCGGATTCTGGCGGCGAGGAAGACGGGGGCGCTACCGCCTGGGCAGTCTCTCTCGCCTTCTGATTCTCGTCCGGTTTCCCCACAAAGGAATTGTCGGGCGGGATTATTACCGAGGAAAGGGGGGCTTGTCATGGTTTTTCAGGAACGCGAACCGAAGTATCACAAGTGTTTGTAAAACAATCATTTGCCGCATTTTCCACAAGCAGTTCCACACGTTCCACACGCGCCTCCATCCATTCCATCCGCGGCTCCACTTCACGAAAAAGCAGGATTGGGTGAAAAAGGACCCGTCGCGCGAATTGCCGACACAAACCAACAAAAAATGACGAAAAATATGAAAGCACAAAACTCTGTGGAAGCCCCGGCCGGCCAACCGGCCAACCGCCCGATGACCTACGGGGAACTGATCGTTGCGCCGCAGCAAGCACCACCCCCACCCCCCGCGAACGGTCAACCGGACACTCTGGTGCGTCGAGCACTCGCCGCGGCGGGCGCTTACCAGCCAAGGCCACCCGCGTCCATTTCCGGCCCCCTGGCGCTCACCGTGGAAGAAGCGGCGGTTGCCCTGAATGTCAGCACCAAGACGATCCGCCGGCTCCTGGACCGGGGCATCCTGACCGCCTCGAAAGCCCTGCGGAAAAAGCTCATCCCCCGGTCGCAAATCGAGGGGTTTTTGAAGGCTACTTGCGACGCGCCCAAGTCCATCCTCTAACCGGCTCCGATCATGGAAATTCCGCTGAACTTGTATGGCCCTAAGCTGTGCTTAGGGGAGATGTCTGTGGTGAAATTGAGTTCTACAACTGATGGTCATTCTTGGTCCAGACTACAGGGGTCTTTTCTGGTGGATTTCGTTGTGGTTTTAGGGAGGGAATTCGATGGGTTGTTGGGATGGGGATTGGCTTTGGTTGATCCCCTTCATCCCCATCTTTTTTCGGTTGCCATTAACCCCTTCTTCGTTTTGAACCTTAGCCACTCGTGGTTGGTTCGGATGCCGGAATAACTATCCCACCAAATCTATGTTACGAGGAACTGCCCAAACGGCGGAACAGACCAAGAAGTACTTCAACGAGAGCCTTACCCGCGAAGGCTACTACACGGAAGGCCAGGAGATCGTCGGCGAATGGGGCGGCCGGGGGGCCGCCCGCCTCGACTTGACCGGCCGGGTCGGCAGGGAGGAGTTCATCGCCCTCTGCGACAATCTCAACCCCGCCACCGGGGAAAAGCTCACCCTGCGGATGAAAGAGCGGAGGCGGACGAGTTACGATTTCACCTTCAATTGTCCGAAGTCGGTGTCGCTCGCCTACGAGTGGAAACGGGATGAACGGATTCTAAAAGCGTTTGTGGAATCGGTTCGGGAGACGATGGCGGACATGGAGGCGGAGATGTCCACGCGCGTTCGCAAGGGCGGGCGGGATGAAGACCGCAAGACCGGGGAACTGGTCTCGGCGGAGTTTATTCACTTCACGGCTCGGCCGGTGGGGGGTGTCCCCGACCCTCTCTTGCACGCCCACCTCGTGACGTTTAACGCGACCTACGACGCGGTTGAGGGCTGTTGGAAGGCGGCGCAGCTCGGCGACATCATGGAGGACCTGCCGCACTACCAATCGGTCTTCCACACCCGGCTGGCGAAGGGGCTGCGCGAACTCGGCTATGAAACCATCGCTCAGGGCATTTCGTTTGAACTGGCGGGCATCTCGCGGTCGCTCATAGAGAAATTCAGCCGGCGGGCGGCGGTTGTGGAAGCCAGGGCGAAAGCGATGGGGATCACCGATCCGGCGGAAAAGGACAAGCTGGCCGCCCTGACGCGGGAGAAAAAGGCCAAGGACCTGGGCAGGAATGAGCTTCACAAGATTTGGTGGGGGAAGCTCACCCCGCAAGACGAACGCGAGTTAAACGGGCTTGGGAGAGGTTTAGAGCGGCATCCCGAGGGCGTCGGGCTGACGGCAAAGGACTTCTGCAACGAGCCCGTCCCCCTGACGGCGGCACAGGCGATTCAGGGGAAATCGGCAAAGGCGGCGGGGGAGGCTGGCGTGAAAGAGCCGGTTAAGCCGACCAAGCATGACCGCGAGGCCGTGGACTTCGCGGTGAAGCATATATTCTATACCGCCAGCGTGGTGCGGGCACGGGACCTGGAAACGGAAGCCTTGAAGTGGGGCTGCGGGTTGGCGACTCCCGAAGGCGTGAAAGAGGCGATAAAGGCGCTGCCGTTGTTGCGCGTCCAGAAGGACGGCCGGGAACTGGTCAGCACGGCGGAAGCGTTGGCGGAAGAAACGCGCGTCGTGGCGCGGTGCCGGGACGGCATCGGAAAACACCGGGCCTTGAACCCGCGTTGGCGGATTCAGGATGAACGGCTCAACGACCAACAGCGGGACGCCGTGCGTCACGTCCTGCGGTCGGAGGCGTTCATCACCGGGATTGTCGGCAAGGCCGGCGTGGGGAAAACCACCACCCTGCTGGAGGCGGCGCGCGGCCTCAAGGCCGGCGGCGTTAAGGTCATGGCGTTTGCCCCCACGGCGGCGGCTTCGCGCGGGACGCTGCGGGAGTCGGGTTTTCCCGAGGCGGAGACGGTGGACAAGCTGCTGCTGAGTTCAGGGCTGCAAGCCCAAGCGACCGGAGCGGTCTGGTTCGTGGACGAGGGCGGGCTCATGTCCGCCCGGTTGACGGACCGGCTCCTGGAACTGGCGGAACGGCTGGGCGCTCGGGTGGTGCTGGTCGGGGACCACGGGCAACACCACTCGGTGGAACGTGGCGACGCCTTCCGGCTGCTGCATGAGCTTGGTGGGATGCCGACGATCACCATCGACAAGATCCAACGGCAAAAGGGGCTTTATCGGAAGGCCGTGGAGGCCATCGCCCGGAACGAGCACGACCGGGCCTTCGCGATCCTGGAAGAAATGGGGGCGATGGTGGAGATCCCCGACAATGCGACGCGATACAAGACAATGGCGGACGATTACGTCTCGGCGGTCGAGCGGGGAAAGACGGCGCTCATGGTCGCCCCTACTCATGTGGAGTGCAACCTCGTTACGGAAGCGGCGCGCGGGGCGCTCAAGGCCAACAAGACGCTTTCGGCGGGGCGGGACTGGCAGATTCTGCGGAACCTCTCGTGGTCGCCGGCCCAGAAAAGCGACGGGCGGTGCTACGAGCCGGGACTCGTGGTCAAAGTCGGCGGGCATTTGAAGGGCTTCTCGATGGGGGAGCAACTGGAAGTGATCGAGGCCCAGCGGGGCAAAGTCGTCGTGCGGGGAGAAAAGGGGCGGCGGCGGTCGCTGCCGCTCGATCAGGCGGACAAGTTCAACGTGTATGAAAGAGACCGGATCGAAGTCTGCAAGGGGGATCGGATCAGGATCACGATCAGCACGCGGAGCGCCGACGGCCACCCCCTGACCAACGGAGATGCCTACACCGTGCGGGGCTTCGCCCCGGACGGCGGGATCGTCCTCAACAACGGGTGGCACCTCAAAGCGGATTTCCCGCACCTCGTCCACGGCTACGCGAACACCTCCCACTCCGCGCAGAGCAAGAGCATTGACGTGGTCCTACTGGCGCAGTCGGGACTCATCTCCTCCGGGGCCACGGACGCCAACCAGTTTTACACGGCGGTGTCGCGGGGAAAGGAATCCCCGCGCATTTACACCGATGAAATCGAGGGGCTGCGGGAGAACGTCGCGCGGGTGCGGCGGCGGGAGTTGGCTACCGAGGTGTTCGAGCCCCCGCATCGAGCACGGGGGGAAGGCTGGCGGGCGACGGAGAAAGCGCCGGAGGCGGAAGCAGCGGTTCACGAGGCGTGGACGCCAACGGAACCGGCGGTCGAGGGCGAAAGGGCTGGGCAAGGCGGTGAGCCTGAGCGCAGGGAAGCCAGGCCGATCCCTCGGGTGGTGGAATACAAGCCCGTCGAGAGGAAGTACCCGGAACGGGACCAGGATTTGGAATTGGAGATGTGAGGGGGGCACGCGATCCCCAGTCCGGTTAGCATTGAAGACTTCGAGGCCCGCGACACGCATCGGTCCAGACGGCCGACCGGCGCGTGAAAGGGCCAAAAACGACCGGTCTGGTTTGACAATCCCTCGAAAATGCGTTGAAGTAATGACAGCTCTAAAGCACAAGCGCGCAAAACTATGGTTCACCGCCATCTCAACCACCAGGAACTGACGCTCGCCGCCATCGACGATGTGATCTGTCGCGGCAACCGTGTGGATTGGGCCGATCTCCGGGCTGCGGTTCTGGCGGATCGGGGGGTTTTAAGGAAGGTGCTCCAGGTCTGTCGCGCTCATGTCGCTGATCCTCGGGCGCAACGTTATCACTTCTGGACGCACTATGCCGAAGAACGCGCCGCTGCCTGAATGGGAACAGGTTTTGTCCGCCGCCGCGCATCTACAACAACTGCTGCCGGACGCGGTGCTGGTGGGTGGAACCGCCTCGGCAATCCATGCGCGTCATCGGCTGTCGCGTGACGCGGATCATGTGCTGACCGATCTGCGGGCACGTTTCGACAAGATTCTGGCGCAACTGGAGTCGGTGGCCGGATGGAAGACGGCACGGGTACAGCGGCCAGTTCAAATACTGGGGAGCCTCGACGGGATCGAGACGGGCATCCGCCAGTTGATCCGTGAAGAACCCTTGGAGACCATCGTGATCGAATGCGGCGGCCAAGCCATTCGCGTACCGACGAAAGCGGAGATTCTGCGGATCAAGAGCGCGCTCATTCTGCGCCGAAACGCGACCCGCGATTATTTGGATTTTGTGGCCCTGGCGGATCAGTTGGGCGAGGAGCAAACTGCGAACGCGCTGAAGGACTTTGACCGGCTGTATCCCCAGCCCAACGACGCATCGGCATTGCAACAATTGCAAATCCAGTTGGCCAACCCACTGCCGTACGACTTGGAGGGAACCAGGCTGACGGAATATAAGAGGCTGGACCCAAAGTGGCACGATTGGAAAGCCGTGGCGAAGGCGTGTGCGCGTTGTGCGATTGTGATCTTCGATGGGACTTCGGCTTCCGGATCAAAGGGGAAGAAGACGAAGAAGCAAGTTTGAGCGGGGTGATCCCCCTCCCCAACCCTGCTATTGCAGATATCCGTTCTTGTGAAGCCAGCCGCTGAGGGCTTCGGTCACGATGTCCTGCTGGGTGAACGGCCGGACCTTATTCATCTTCCGTTCGGATGACGCTTTCAACAAGGCGGCGGGAATGGTCGCCGGCACGCGGAAATTCATGGACACGAGAGCGATGGTCTCGGCCGGCATCTCCTTTTGGGGTTTGGGCTTTGGGACTGGTCGAGACTCAACGGCCGCCGGCGCCGGCGCCGAGGAAGGCAACGGCTCGCGCGGTGCTTCGGCTTTCGCGACCGCGAACACCGGATTCTGCGTTAGAGGCTTGGGAGTTCCCTCTTTGATAAGCGCGATGGCTTCAGGCGAGACGGCGGGCCTCTGCATGGCCTCGGCCAGGGTTCGACGGGGTAGGTTCATAAGCGATAAGTTGTTGGAAGAGGAATTGGAGTTCGGCGGTGGCGTCGCGGGCGCTTTGCGTCGCCATACGCCAGACGACGGTTCCCTGGCCGGCGGCGTCGGCGTAAGCCTGGCGGAGCCGGAGTCCGTCCCCGACTGGCATTCCCAGATTCTTGACGGTCTGCACGAGTTCCTTGGAAAGTCGGTAGTTCGGCTGAAGCTTGTTCGGGACGACGACTTCGACCGGCAAGCCATTGCGGATTTGCTGGATTTGCTTCACGACGGTCAGGGCCTCGACAACCGCCCGCAGATCAAGGGCGGATGGGCCGCACGGGAAGATGGCGAGGTCGGCGAGGCAAAGGATGGCGCGGGTAACTTCGGAAAGCCCGGCGGGACCGTCAGCGACAATATATTTGAACTCGTCGGCGAGTTTCGGCAGTTGGTCAACGACATCCTCGGGGGTCAGAAGGCGGACGGTTTTCAACTGCGGGGCCGCCTCCCCTAGCCAACCGGATGACGAACCCTGAACGTCGGCATCGACAAAGGCCACGTTGTGGCCCTGCTCGGCCATCCAGACGGCGAGATGGACGGCGATGGTGGTTTTGCCAACTCCCCCTTTGGAGTTCGATAAGGCCAGAATCATGGGATTACTCCAAAAGAAAGAAAGCTTGCTTGCAAGCTAAATTGTAAGAATGAATGAAAGCTTACTTGCTTACTTTCAATCTTACTAACTTGCTATCAAGATTGCTTGAAAGCTTTCTGGGCAGCGGCTGACAACCGGCAGAATTCGGCCAGGCGGGGAGAGGGGAGTCCAGAGGGACCGCCCTTTGGCGCCGCGGGTCCGGGGCCTGGTGCCCTGGGCACGCGAAAAGGGGAGGGAGGGCGGGCCGTGAAGGAAAAGCCCCTGGTGGAGGCCGGGGGCTTGGCGTTCTTTCTCCTTAATCCTGACTGGGGAGCATGACGGTTGTTTCTGGCAACAATTGAAAGTCGTCTTCCGGCAGGGTGAACTTATAGGCAAGCTGAACCAGCTCGGCGGAGGCTTCCGGTGACTTGCGGAACGAGACGGCGAGGGGATGTTTTCCGGAGTCCGGGCGAAACATATAGAACCAATAATCGGGGTTCCAGCGGAGCTCCCGACGCAAAGCTTTGAGGATTTCGGCGAGGTTTTCGTCCTCGGAGGGGCCGTCCAGGTGTTTACGGAAGACAGCGCCGGTGATGCTGAGCGGTGAGAAAATTCCCACCAGCGGGGCATATCGTGAGCAATCGTGCCAATAAGCGTCATGGATCGCTTGTGTGGCGTCATCCTCCACGGCGTTTTTATTGATGTTCGCGGGAGCCTGCTCGATTTTGCTCTGAGCCTCTGCCCCTGAACGGGTTTCGTTGCTGTTTTTGTCGGTTGTATTGGTCATAGTATTTGCGGCTCTAGCCGCTCGCTTTTGTCTTACGCCCTGCACGGAAGAGGCGAGCGAATGAGCGGCGGCCAGCGGGGGTTCCCTTTAGGGTCCGCGTCGGCCCCCGAATGAAAGCGAGACCGTGAGGGCGGAAGCGAAACGACGGCGGAGCAAACACTGACCAGACAACGGGGCGATAAAAAGGCAAGGGGACCCCGTGGCGGGGAAAGCCCAAGGCAGGGCAATCACGCGCAGCGCACGCGGCCAGCAACAGAATGACGCCCGAAGCGGGTGAAGCCGCGCAAAGGGGTGTCCAGAGGGATCGGCCCTTTGGCTTCGCGGGCCCAGTGCTGCGGCACTGAGCACGCGAGAAGGGTCGGGCGGGCGGGCCTTTGAGAAAAAGGCCCCCGGTTTAGGCCGGGGGCTAGGTGAATCAGGCTTTGCGGAATTTCTGTCTAACTGCGGCGGACATCCTTTCAAAAGCGCCGGCGGGCATCAGCACGCAAAAGTGCAATTCGTCGTTGGGCGTGTCGGCGACTTTCGGGCGGTTGGTGTCATTGCCGGCGCGGCCGTTGTGGCGAGCCGATTTTGAGCTGGTGGGGGTGTTGTGTTTTGTTTTCATGGGGAAGAGATTGCCGCCTCCCGGAGGAGGCGGGCTTGATCATTGGAGGCGCTTTTCCGCTGCCCGGAAATAGGCGGCGTCCTTCTCGATCAGGATAAAGCGTCGGCCGCATTTACGGGCGGCGACCCCGGTAGAGCCAGATCCGGCGAAGGCGTCCAGAATTGTGTCGTTCGGCTTCGAGAATGCCTGAATGAGCGGGGTCAAACTGGCAACCGGCTTTTGGGTCGGATGCAACCGGTTGCCGGTGTAGCTCCACGGGAGAACATCGGCGGGCGGAGAGGCCGGGGGTGGGGGATTGCCCTTCGCCAGAAGGTAAGCCTGCTCGTGCTTCATGCGGACATGGCGCACGCTCGAAGCATAGCTCTTGACCCAGACGAAGTGCCCGACCGGATAGAACCCGCACTCCCGCCAGACGGACAGGAACCGGTCGGCCTTGCTCCAACCGTAGAAGCTGACGCAATAGCTGTCGGGCTTCAAAACCCGATACAACTCGGCAAAGGCCGGGAAAAGCCAGCGGCGGTTGTCGTCGTTGGCGATTTGGCGCCCGGTCCTGTCTTTGTAGCGCACGAGATAGGGCGGGTCGGTCAATACCATGTCGGCGCAACCGTCCGGCAGATCCCGCAAGAGGCTGAGGCAGTCGCCGTGCGTGATCCGGTTGACCATGCGGGCGAGAGGATTCGCCTCGGCTTCGGCCCAAGCCGCCGCCACCCCCAGTCGGCCGGGGGTGGGGCCTTGCGAGCCAAGAGAGGCTGCGGCGTTAACCATGGCGTTTCCCTCCTTTCAGCGGGGTGACACTAAGGACAGCGACTTCCCCGTCATAGGGACTCCAGTCGTCAACCTCGTCGGCGTGCATTTCGTAGGCTTTCAACCCGGCTCGGCCAGGGGAGACGGCCTCGATGACGACCGTCGCCCGGCTCCGCTGGGTGAAGTGGAGGACTACCTCGAATTTCATCAGGCGGGGCTTCTTGGGAGCGGCTTTACTCATCGTCTTGCCCCTCCCCGGCGAGATCAACGGATTCAATGTCCATTTGATCCTCAAAGATCTCCCAGTTTGCGACGTCGCAGAGGTCGAGTTGACCGGCCTTCCGTCTCGCCTCGTCGGCGGAAGCGGCCTGAATGAGGACCGCCCCGCTGCTGCGCTGGGTGAGGACAAACATGACCTCGAAGGTCTGGATGGGTGTTTGGGGATCGCTGCGGTTGGTGTTCGTGGGAGCCTGCTCGATTTTGATCTGAGCCTCTGCCCCTGAACGGGTTTCGTTGCTGTTTTTGTCGGTTGTATTGGTCATAGTGTTTGCGGCTCTAGCCGCTCGCTTTTGTCTTACGCCCTGCACGACCAAGGCCCGCGAATCAGGGCGGCGGCGGGGGAGCCTTAGAGGGTCCCGCCTTCCGTGCCCCCTGATGACAGCGGGCCAGTGAGGGCGGAAGCGAAACGACGGCGGGGCAAACACCGGCCTATCAACCGGGGACAAAAAGGCAAGGGGACCCCGCGGCGGGGAAGGCCCAAAGCAGGCTGATCCCGCGTAGCGCACGCGGCCAATCACAAAACGACGGCGAAGCCGGGCAATGCCGCGCACACGGGAGTCCAGAGGGAACGGCCCTCCGTGCCTCGCGGGACCGGGGCCTGCCGCCCTGGGCACGCGAACAAGGGGCGGGTGGGCGGGCCTTTGAGAAAAAAGCCCCGGTCGGTGCCGGGGGCTTGGCGAATCAGAACAGGCGGTCGTGCCGTTATGGGTGGCCTCCTTTCATCGGGGCGACATCGAGAACATCGAGCTCCCCGTGGACGGGATTCCAGTCGTCGATTTCATCGGAGCATATTCCGTCGGCCTTCTGGCGTGCTTCGGCAAGGGAATCGGCTTCGATAACGACGCTTGCCCAGCTCTGCTGGCTGAAGTTGAGAAGGACCTCGAACTTCCGACGTTTCCGGCGAGGGGCTTTATTCACAATCCTGCCCCTCCACTATGAACGATCGGTTGCGCATGGCTTCTCCAATGCCGGCTTGGGTGTACAATTCCCGTCCGGTAAGCGTTTCGATGCCGTCGTCGATGTAGTGAGCTACCCGGAAGCGTCCGCGATCGTCGATCGTGATATGCTTGCGGGAGAAGCATACGCCTCCGAGGAGGAGCAATCGGAATTCGTGCCGGCCTTCGGCAATGGCTCGGCGCAATTCGCGGCAGTTGACAATGCAACGGCTGGTGTTGGTGTCATTGTCGGCGGGGCCCTTGTGGCCAGCCAGCTTTGAGCGGTTGGTTTTTGTGGTTTTGTGCTTCATAGGGAAATGGCGCCCCTTCCCCGGAAAGGGAAGGGGCTTTTCGGTTAGTCTTCGGTGGGGAGGGAGATGGTTATGGCCGGCTTGGGATCATCGAAATCTAGAGCTTCAATTTCGGCCCGGAGGAATATGAGTTTGGCGCCCTCGGCATCGGAGTTGCGGACATAAAGCTCGTAGATAATCCGCTGGGCGTCGGAGCGCTTTTTTGCCAATAGCGCACCGCAACATCCAGAGAATATCCCAGAGCCGACCGGTTTCGTCCTGGCAAGTGACGCCTTCCGGCACTTGGACATATTCCTTGTGAACGGTTGCCGTGAGGAACACGGGAATTCCAAAACCGGCTTCTCGGGCAAGCGTGGAGACATCGACCTGCACGCCGTCAGCGAGTGCCTGCTTGCGGGTGTAGGTATAGATGGCCAGCCCAAAGAACTCCTCTTGAGTCTGCGGGGTTTGCGGATCGTTTTTGTTGGTGTTCACGGGAGCCTGCTCATCGATTTTGCTCTGAGCCTCTGCCCTTGAACTGGGTTCGTTGCTGTTTTTGTCCGTTGGATTGGTCATAGTGTTTGCGGCTCTAGCCGCTCGCTTTTGTCTTACGCCCTGCACGACCAAGGCCCGCGAATCAGGGCGGCGGCGGGGGAGCCTTAGAGGGTCCCGCCTTCCGTGCCCCCTGATGCAAGCGGGCCAGTGAGGGCGGAAGCAAAAGGGCGGCGGAGCAAACACCGACCAAGCAACCGGGGACAAAAAGGCAAGGGGACCCCGTTGCGGGGAAGGCCCAAAGCAGGCTGATCACGCGTAGCGCACGCGGCCAGCAACACAATGGCGGCGAAGCCGGGCAAAGCCGCGCACACGGGAGTCCAGAGGGGGACGGCCCTTCGGCGCGGGCCCAGGGCGTGGCGCCCTGGTCGCGTGGAAGCCTGGTCCCAAGCCGCGCGCTTGGGGCACGATGGCGGCGCGTCCGCTGGCAGAAGCAGCGGAGGCGGTCGTTGGTTTCAGCGTCGGCGGAAGTCGTAGTCCGGGCAAAGCTCCCAAGCCTGCTTCGGTTTATATTTTCCGAGGGCGATACCATCGGCACGGGAGAGCACCGGAGAATCAAGCGCTTGGTCATATTCCCAGCCCCACCAGTCAACGATCCACCCGCCAACGACGGCAAAGTCATGCCCGCCAGCCTCCGCGCCGACAAGCGTCCGCGGGTCATCGCGGTCGATATGGTAGCCAGCGACAAAGCCCCGGAACTTCTCGGCGAGCAGGCGGGCGCCGTGAGTGCAGATCCCGCAGTGCCTTTCATATTCCGAGAGCGCCGGGCCAATGGCGGATGGCCAGAAATAGAAGCCGCGCTTTTCGTCGTATTCCATGGAGGCCGTGAGCCGGGCACATTCGGCGAGCAGGCGGGCTCTATTCATGGCTGGGCCCTCCTTCCATGGCGCCGGGCGGGGGCGCCTCAGGCGGTTTGATCCCCAGAATATAGTCGGCTGCCTTCTGGGCTTGGGCCGCCGCCTGAACGATCAGCTTTTTGTCGTTTTTCAAGCGTTCAAGCCAGCCTTGTACGTAGGCGGCGGAATTCTCGAGGGTGCGGTCCAAAACTCCGGAATGCCCACAAAGGAAAGCCGCCCCCATCTCGGCGATCAACTCCTCCTTGGAGTAGGGATCGGAGCCGAAGCCACTGCCGTCGGTCAGGGTTGGGCGATTAAGGCGGGAAGGGTGGCCGGTGGAGTGGCAAAGCTCGTGGTAGATCGTGGAAAAAAACTCGTGGTCGGTCTCAAACGCTTTGCGGTTGGGCATCCCGACAAGATCCTGCGAGGGCTGGTAAAAGGCCCGGTCCATGCCGTAGCGGATGGCGGGCGGGTTGGGCATCCCAGAGACAATCTCGTCCGCCGGGGTCAGGATCGGCACGCCGGGGTTCTCCGGCACGAGGTCAACCTTGATCGCCTCGCACTGGTTCAGGTTGAAGACGTGGTAAGACCTCAAGAAGGGGATCTCCTTTTCCTCGCCGGTCTCATCGTCCTCTATCTTGGCCGGTTTCCAAAACACGACCGGGCAGGCCTTTTCCCCTTTGCGGACGTTTCCCCCGAGCTGCTTGATCTGGTTAAACGTCAGCCAATAGGGGGATTCGTAGTTCATGGCCAGCAGGAGGAAAACGTTGATTCCCCGGTAAGCCCGCCGGGTGATGAGGTTGCGGGGGAAGGCAAGAGCCACGTTCCACGGCTTGCGCCACGGGACGGTTCCCTTTTCCAATTGGGCGGTGATGCGATCGGTGATGCGATCGTAAACGCTGCCGCCCTTCGTGTACGTGGAAGCCTGCTCGATTTTGCTCTGAGCCTCTGCCCTTGAACGGGTTTCGTTGCTGTTTTTGGGGGTGGTCTTGGTCATAGTGTTTGCGGCTCTAGCCGCTCGCTTTTGTCTTACGCCCTGCACGACCAAGGCCCGCGAATCAGGGCGGCGGCGGGGGAGCCTTAGAGGGTCCCGCCTTCCGTGCCCCCTGACGACAGCGGGCCAGTGAGGGCGGAAGCAAAAAGGGCGGCGCAGCAAACACCGACCAAGCAACCGGGGACAAAAAGGCAAGGGGACCCCGTGGCGGGGAAAGCCCAAAGCAGCGGTGATCACGCGTAGCGTACGCGGCTAACTGGCAACTGGCGCCGTAGGCGCATATTGCTTGGAGGCATCAATGGCCTGGACTCCCGTAAGTGGCCGCGCTTGCCGACGGAACGGTGGGACCGAATTGCACGTCCCCGCCAGAGGAGACATAGATGGGGTACAGGTTACCGGCACCATCACTGTAGTATGACCCCGTCGATCTACCGGTATAGTAGAACCCGCTTGGAGAATTTCCCGTAATGGAAGTGCGCGTTGAAAGAGACTGGAGCTGAAAGGACAAGGACACCAGGCTGGAATTAATTGGCCCGGCACTGTCGCAGACATTACAGACCTGCGCGGTGCTGCCATCGGAAGAGTATTGCTGGATCTGGACGGAAGACGGCCGCGACGCCGACGACATACTCAAAAGCGAGAGGAGGCCATAAGCGTTCGAGCTATCATTATAGGCACCCGGCGATGTGTCGTTAGCTAGATGAGGCCAAACACCATAGTTGCTATTCAAACCTGTGCCGCCCAAGGCAACCCACTTCTGAACGGCCAATTGGAACTCTCTCTGGTTTTGTTGAGAAACCGCCACCATCGCCTGGGACTGAACTCCAAGGAACTTCGGCATGATGACGGCGGCAACGACGGCAAGGCAGGACAGAGCCACCAAAAGCTCGACAAGCGAAAAGCCTTTAAATGATGGTCCTCGAGTCATGGCACTGCCTCTGTTCTTACGGCATTCTCTCACATTGGTTTAGGAACCGCAGGAGCACCCTATCCTTTCGGTCGGTCAGTTTCAATGCTGGAATATGATGGCCAGTGCGCATTTTGTGAGATTCCATAGGGGCGAATGGAGCACCCCTATTGAAGCGGATCAACGGCGAACGTGATCGTCAGTTCGTGTTGACCGTCCAAGTCGTCGAGCCTGGGGGAGTCGCGTAGCCCTGCAAATAGGCTTTGTCCGTGATGCCTTGGCCGGTGGGAGGGCCGTTGCCTGTGTTCTTTAGGTCTATCGTGCGAAGCCCGTTGAAGGCCGTATGCGAGGCGGCGCAGTTGGCCCGAATTCCTGCGAGCACCGCGTTCACTTGGGAGGAATTTAACACTGTGTTGCCGCGCTGAACAAATTCACAGAGCCCCGTGCAAGTCGCAGCCGCCGTTTCCCACCCTGTCACCGTATTGGAGCCAGTAATCTGTAGAAAGGTCAAATTCGTAAGGCCCGCGACAGATCCTGAAAGGGTGTTTGATCCACATACGGAAAGGACGGTTAATGCTGTCAGATTGTTGACCGATCCCGAGAGCGTGTTTGAACCAAACACACCTAGATACGTCAATGCCGTAAGATTCGTTATCGATCCCGAAAGAGTGTTGGTTGCAAAATCGGTAAGCTGGGTTAATCCAGTCAAATTTGTTATATCACCCGAAAGAGTACTATTGCCTTGCACGTTTAAGGAGGTGAGACCGGACAGATTGGTAATTGAACCTGAAAGCGTGTTTGAACCTTGGACGACCAAGTATGTGAGCCCGGTAAGATGCGTGACTGAGCCTGAAAGTGTATTCGAGCCATAAACGCAGAGGTATGTCAATCCCGTCATCGTTGAGATGTTCCCGCCAAAAGACGTACATCCCGCTCCTCCGATACCAGCTTCTGAGTTGCTTTCCAGGTAGGTTACATTTCCGATGAGCGCGACGCCATACTTTCCCGCTGCCCCAAAGGTGTGCTTGACAGCCTGCGGGCTGCCAGTGAGCGTATAGTTGTTTGTATTTCCGTCACCCCAATTCACACCCAGCGTACCGGTACCTTCGAGATAAAACCCAATTACAGTCGAGCTGCTCGGCTGCGTGAGCAGAAGGTAATTGTTGGTACCGCCCGCCGCTGCTTGCGCCGTGCCGATCCATGTACCCAGTCCGCTGACGGGGTTTATGCCATCGGCGGCCAGCGTGGCCATGATCTGGCCTTCAATGCCATCCCCTCCCGTGCCGTACATCCCCGGACCTGTACCGTATCCCGAAAAGTGGAAGTTCCCAGCTTGGCCGGCAGCGTAAAGATGCGTCGGGTCTATGTTGGTGTTCGGAGCAAGGAAGGTGCGCAACTGCCCCCCCACCGTGAATCCGGTTTGCAAGGCCGTCAGAACCGCCGCGACCTCCGTGGAACTATTCGTCCCTTGAAGCGAATGGGACCTGGACATGCCTCCCAGCGTCTGGTAATCCGTCAGGGCCATGTTCAGGTTCGTCAGGACATGGTTGTTCATCGTCTGCTGCGCCCAGTTCGCCACGCTTACAAAGGTGAAGAGGGAAATTACAACCAGCGCCTCGATGATCGCGATTGTAACCACCAACTCCAGCATGGTGAAGCTGCGGTCGGTCGGCTGGGGACGGGTGTTCGACTGGCAGGAGAAAAGGGACATGGGGATTGGTCTCTAGTATGGACGTTGGGTGCCCTAGAGCAACCCCGTTTTCTACGCTGTCAGTGGCGTGGGCGGTTCGACCGCCCGAGAATGCTCGTAGAGCCTGTGCTGCGCCGCCTGGCAATGCCGAGACTCCTTCTCGATCAGAACAAACAAACGCCGGCAGGCGGCAGCGGCGACCCCCGTCGCGCCTGAACCCGCAAACGGGTCGAGCACTGTGTCCCCCGACTTCGAAAACGCTTCGATGAGCGGCCGGATGGCGCAGACCGGTTTTTCGTTCGGGTGGAACCGATTGCCGGTGTATTGCCATGGGAGGATGTCGCTGAGCGGCTTTGCCGGCCGCGGCGGCCGGCCCTTGGCGAGCAGGTAGCCGACCTCATGCCGGCCAGCCGTGTAGCCCACCCGCGAGGAGTGCTGCTTCACCCAGGTCAGATGACTGACGGGACGGAATCCGGCGTCTTTCCAGGCGGCCATGAATCGGTCTATCCACGGCCAGCCGTAGAACGTGGCGCAGATCCGATCCGGCTTGAGCACACGATAGATTTCCCGGAAAGCGGGCGCGACCCAATCGGCGTTGTCGTCATTCATGCACCGCCGCCCGTCGCGGGGCCGGTAGTTCACGAGGTAGGGCGGGTCGGTGACGACCAGACCCACGCTTTCGCTGGGCATGCTCCGCATGACCTCAACGCAGTCGCCACAAATGACCTGTCCGAGAAAGGCGCTGATGGGTTTTCTCGAGGGCCCGGCCGGTTCGGTCTGGTGGGAGAGAGGAACGGCGATTGTCCCGGCCATCCCAAGATGGGCGGAGAGGCGCTCGGCCTCCTCTTTCGAGTCCGCTTCAATCTCCCTGAGCTTCGGATCGCCCATCTCGCGCGCGTATTCCCGTTCACGATGGTAGATGGCAAATTTCATAGGCGCGTAGGTGACGAGGTTTGGCATTCGCGGTTGTGGGCCTGGGCCTCCTCGCAGCTGTCGTAATATTGGAGGGGCTGTCCGCACCGGACGCAGTTGTGCCAGAAGCTGCCATTCGCCCGCGTGCGCGGGCTTCGGTTGTAATAATAGAGGCCGCACAAGGCGACCTGGTCGGGAGTCCTCTCACGGCGTGCCGTTTCACGTTGAACACGGCGACCAAGTCCATCGAGTTCGGCCTGGCGTTTCGCTTCCGCCCTGGCCCTGGCGAGGGAATCCTTGGCCGCCCTGGCCGCATCCAGGAGGGCTTGCTCAAAGGTCAAATGGAGTTGAGTTTGCATGGGGAGGTGGTGAAAGGCAGCCGATCAGGGCAGGGCAGGAACTGACTCGTGTTCATTTTCTGCCTCAACCCCAGGCCCAGACGACTCCGGCTCCGCCTCCAGCCGACTTGGAGCCTGACCCTTGGTGAGGTCGAGTTGCTCCTCGATTTCCCGCTGTCGCCGAGTGAGGAAGCCGAGGCGTTCCGCGTATTCAAAAGGCGCTTCGACCTGGGCCTGCGTATCGGCAAGCCGCTTGCGCGTATCGGCGATACCTTGAACCAGATTTCCGGCCACCTCATCGAGATGATGGATGGCGTGTTCAACGGAGCGGATGGTTCCGAAGGCGGAATCGGACACTTTCGCCGCATAGGTGGAGGCGCCTTTCAGGAGGATCTCCGGGCCGGCCAGGAAACTGTCCGACACGAAAACCTGGAACCCGGCGATGCTGCCGACGCGGCGATCCGCGCGCGACCCGCGCATCCGTTCCGCGTGGCGAAGCAACAACTCGCCGGCGATACCGCGATCCCTGACGTCCTGGCCTTCGATGGCCATGACGAACCTGTCTCCACCGGTATCCTGCCTTGAGTCGAGGTCACGGCGCACGGCTTCGAGCCGTCTTTCCATTTGCGGAATATCGTCGGTGAGATGGCGCACCCGACTCCGCAACTTGAACCTGGTTTCCTGGTGTTCGGAGTGCAGGCGGCTGAGGCGGCCAACCTCGGCGTCAATGCGGGCCTTTTCAATGACAAGCGGGTTGCCCGAGGCGATGGCCTTGACTTCGGCGTAGGTAAGGGCGGCCCCGTCAATATCCTCGACACGGCGCAAGCCGCTTTCGCCCGTCATGACCTGGGCGATGAACTTGGCCTTGGTTTCGAGGGTCTGCCACATGTAGGCATCGAAAGACTGCTCGGTCACGTAGCGAAAGACCTGCACTTCGGGATTGGTGTTGCCCTGGCGGAGGATGCGGCCCTCGCGTTGCTCGACATCGGCCGGGCGCCACGGGGCATCAAGATGGTGCAAGGCGATGAGCCGTTCCTGAACATTGGCGCCGGTGCCCATCTTCTGCGTGCTGCCAAAAAGGATTCGCACTTTGCCAGCCCGGACGTCGCGGAACAGTTGCAGTTTGGCGGCATCGCTGTCGTGGTCCTGGATGAACTGGATTTCGGAACCGGGGATGCCGCGCGCGATGAGCTTGTCGCGCATGTCTTCATAGACGGAAAATCCGCGGCCGCCGGTGGGGATGGAGAAGTCGCAAAAGACAAGCTGGGCGGAGCGGCTGTGGGCGGTTTCGCGCCAGACGCGCTCGACCTGGGCGACCGCTCGGTTGACTTTGCTGTCAGGGCGATCGGGGAGCGCGGGGTTGTGAAGCCGCAGATCCAGGGCGGCTTTGCGGCCGTCGGTGGTGACGAGCAGCATATTATCCAAACGGGGATCGATGCGGCCGGTTCGCAAGGCTTCGGCTCGTTCGACCAGCGACTCGACAATCTTGCTGAGTTCCGGTGAGCAGGGCGCGCTGACAACGGCGGGCTTGCCGCCGCGCAGTTCCGGCACGGGGAGGCGGATCATGTCCGACGTTTGAATGTCCGCGATCTGGCGGAACTGCTGCATGAGTTCCGGGACATTGATAAAACGCGCGTCATGCCGCGTGCCAGATTATGCCGCATCGGGTTTCGATACCCCTGCGTTTGCTCGGCGGACCTCGTTCAGGATGCGGCATAATTCAGTCCGTTGATCACAGGCTCTTGAGGAAAGTTAGCAGGCGGTCCCCTGGACGAAAGCGGCCCGGTGGGCTTTGCACAGGGCGCGTCTTGGCGAGGATTTCTTCCTTCAAGGCGAGGTTGGCGTGGAAATAGGGGTCCGTGGATGCCATCGATTCGTGGCCCATCCAGATGGCGATCAGGGATCGATCCACTCCGGCCTGGAGTAATTCCATGACAGCGGTGTGGCGCAGCACATGGGGACTGACTCGCTTCTTGGAAAGCGAGGGACACACCTTCTTCGCGGCCGCCACGTGTCGAGCGACCAGATGTTGAACAGCATCGGCGCTGAGGCGCCCTCCTCGCGCGCTGGGGAACAGGAACAGAGCGTCGTCTTGACCTTGTCGCTTGATCCAGGCGGTCACCACCGCAGCCGTTATCTTCGTCAGTGGAGTCGCTCGCTGCTTGCGTCCTTTACCCAGGCAACGGACATGGGCACCTGTGCCGAGCGAAACATCTTGCTGGCGCAAACCAGTCAACTCGGACAAACGGAGGCCGGTCTGTACCGCCACCAAGAGGAAGGCGTGATCTCGTTGGCCGATCCAGGTGTGGCGATCAGGGGCCGCTATAAGGGCCTCGATTTCCGGTCGAACCAGGAAGTCGAGTAGGGGACGAGTGTGCCGTTTGCGTGGAATGGCAAGCACGCGCTGGATGAGCGCGGAATGTTCGGGCGCTTCCAGTGCGGCATAGCGAAAGAACGAACGGATGGCGGTCAGCCGCAGGTTGCGGCTCCGGGCCTCGTTGTTACGTTGGTTTTCCAACTCGTCGAGAAAAGAAGCGATCATGGGTGCGTTGAGGTCCGCGAGCGCAAGCTGGGAGGGCGCGCGTCTTGATCGCTTTTCGACGAAGCCGAGCAGCAGACGAAACGTGTCCCGATACGAGGCAATGGTGTGGGGGCTGGCGTGGCGCTGGGCGATCAGGCGCTGGGTGAAGAAGCCTTCGAGCAGAGGCGCCAGAGTGGGTGGGGGATTCATCGGATTCCTTTCCATCGCCGTTCCAGGAGGTCACTGGCCGCCGCCATGAGTTCAGGAGTGCAGCGTAAATACCAGTAGGTATTGGTCACGCCGGCGTGCCCCAGAAAGGTTGAGAGCACGGGCAGCAAGCGCTCCACCTTTTCGCCAGCCCGATACCATCGTAGTAATGTTTGAATGGCAAAGCGGTGGCGCAGGTGGTGCAAGCGCGGGCCGCGACGAGCGCCCGGTGCCCGCAGGCCGATTCGCCGCGAAAGGATGAGAAACACCTTCTCCACATGAGCTAAGAACAGACGAGTGCCGCGGCTGGACACAAAGAAGTGGGACAGTTCCGGACGCGGTTGCAGTTGCTCGAAAAAGCGATCGCGATGGGACACGAACCTCCTCAGGGCCTTGACGGTGGATGGGTGCAGCGGCACCAGACGCGACTTGCCGAACTTCGCGTTGCGGATCGTGAGAATGCCTTCGTTCCAATCGATGTCACCGGACCGGAGGTTGAGCACCTCCCCAATGCGCATGCCGCTCACCGTCAGCAAGCCGAAGATGCAATAGAAGGTCCACGCTTGAAACCGGCGCCAGTGGGGACCGGGAAACCGCTGCCAGGAGGGATACGCTTTTGCCCCTTCCAGAAGCCGCATGATTTCAGTCTCGGAATACAGGTACGGAGGTGCAGGGCGGTAGACCGCGGGCAACAATCCCAAGGGGGGAACCTCGGTCGCCGGATCGTTAATGCAATGGTAGCGTGCGAACCCGCGCACCACCGCCAGGCGACTGGCCTGGGTCTTTGGATCCCAATGGGTTTTTTGGGTGGCGAACTCCAGCGCCAGTTTCGTGGTAATCCGGGAGGTATTCTTCGTTTGGAGGAACTCGAGAAATTGGCCCAGGTGAATCTCGGCGACGTCCAGTTTGAACCCCAGGCCCCGCCGCAATTGGAGGTAATCGCGGACGGCTTGGCGGAGTGTCTTCATCGCCCACCTCCCGGCCACGGAACGGCCAACCGACGCAAGGCGGCGAGGTCCACTTTGGCGTAGATGGCCGTCGTATTGGGGGTCTGATGTCGAAGCACCTGACCGATCTCATCCAACGAGGCCCCTTCGTGAAGCATGGCGGTCGCCAGGCCATGGCGAAAGACGTGGGCGCCCTTGTGTTCCGATTCCACACCCGCTTTCTCCAACGCATCGCGGGTCAGACGGCTGATGTGCCCAGAGCCCGCGAAACCGACGTACGGCGCGTCCGAGCGGACAAAGACATGGCGAGAATTACAGGGGGGCCGACCATGGCGCAGGTAGAGTGCGAGCGCCCTGCCGACGTCCGTGGGTAGCGGCAGGCGCGCCCAACCGCGGCCTTTCTTGGAGCGAATGGTGACCTGCGAACGCTCCCAGTCGATATCTTCGAGTTGGAGCGCCACCACCTCGCAGGCACGCAGGCCGAGCCGGGCCAACAAGAGCAAAATGGCATAATTCCGCTTCCCGACGGAGGTCGTCTGGTCGCATTGGGCAAGCACCTGGTGCACCGCTGCGGCGGGAAGATGCTTGGGCAAGCCGGTCATTCGCCAGTGGGCCACCGCCGGCACCACTGACGCCAGGTCCGAGCGGATCAGTCCTTGGTAATGGAGGAAGTGCAAGAACGACCGCAACGCTACTACCAAACCTCTGGTCTGCTGCGGAGTATGGATGCGGGCGTTCCGCAGAACATACTCCAGCACATCGCGGGCTCGAATCTGGGACGGTGGAGCGGCGCCAGCGCCGAACTGATGGTTGAGGAATCGCTCGATGTGCCGCCCATAATGATCCACAGCTTCATGCGACAACCCGCGCTCATCCACAAGGTAGCGCCGGTAACGGAGCGCAAGGCGTTGGGCAGGCGTGCCTGGAAGGGCCACGGCCGGCGGAGTCACGTGCGCCTGCCGCAGCAGCGTGAGCAACTGATGCCCGGCAGGAGCCTGGATGACTCTCGTTCGGGACCGTGCATGGTATCGCCAGAAGCGGTCCAGTACCGCCTGGCTTACGTCGCCGAGATCACGACCCGTCCGCGTGAGCCAGCGGCTCAATTGGACCATGTACTGCAGATGGTCTCGGATCGTCTCGGGGCAATAGCCCTGTGCTTGGAGTTTTGTGATATATGGCCGGGCGAAAGTCTCCAATGGGCTGGAAGCCAAACGCCTGACGGTTCTGGAACCAATGGATGATGTTGTCATGGCTGGCCGTGTCCCAACTCAGCCCCGCCAGGTCGGCCACGTCCTCGATGGTCATCACCCGGCTCCACCGCGCGATAAACTCTTCGAGCTTGCGGGTGTAGTGCACCGCCGCCCGGGCAAAGGGGGGGCG
>Ga0316229_1001059_pt1:5000-30762 | contig 30762 bp, 26 predicted proteins | sample TBH18023metaG_FD_206011 | JGI IMG/M metagenome (GOLD analysis project Ga0316229, IMG submission 206011) | Freshwater microbial communities from Trout Bog Lake, Wisconsin, USA - TBH18023 | ecosystem: Environmental > Aquatic > Freshwater > Lake > Hypolimnion/Profundal zone | place: USA... | reverse complement strand
ATGGAAAAGGGGCTCTGATCATCACATCACAAGTGCCCGTAAATAAATGGTACGATATTATAGGAGAACAAACTATTGCAGATGCCATATTAGACAGAATAATCCATAATGCTCATCGCCTGGAACTCAAAGGAGAATCACTCAGAAAAAAACGACCTGAGAATAATGAACTTATTAATTAAATTTGTTACAGACTGAAAAGAAAAAGACATTGAATTTATTAACCACTAACATACATGAACTGATAAATCTTCGCCAGCAAAACAGGTGGTCAGTTTGCTTCGGATGGAGGTGGTCAATTTAACCGGCGCACGCAATATTGTATGAAAATGGAAATATTCAGCAGAAGCGTTTGATTATTGGTTCGATGTACCCCGAAAATCTGACTTTTGATGGAATTCAACATCGAACCACAAGATTGAATGAAGCGATGCGCTGGATATACAATGTGGATAAGGCTTTCAACGAAAATAAAAACGGGAAACAAGCAGATATTTCGCATGTTTCCCGTCTGGTAGCCGGTACGAAAACCAACCCCAAAAAAACTCTCGTTCAAAAAATCAAAAAACAATCGGCAATTCATGCATTTGCCTTGTAACTATTTTTTTCTACTTCAAATTATTTTATCAAAACCGTTTCGAAACCGGTTCTCTAAGTAAGTTTATTTTTTTCCCGCCCTAGGCTTTTTTAATGTGCACAATTAAGGCATCTCAACAACATAATATTAACAGCCTGTGCATTGCTTGCGTAAGCCCAAATTTTTTTAAAATTAATATTTGGCAATTGTTTTTTTCATCCATTATTTAGACAAACCACACCCTTTAAACAAAATTATATGAGTGTATTAATTAGATACAAAAAACTTAGAGCAGGGTTTAAAAGCCCGTACTTAGCTATACATCATTGTGGTATAAGAAGATACGAGTATATAGGGATTAAAATAAAAGAGAAACCTAAAGCCGGAGCCGAAAGAGATAAAGCAAAAGAGCAAGAAGAATTTGTAAAACGAATTGCAAATAAACGGGAAAGTGAAATTCAAACCCATCAATATCAGCTAGAGCCAATTAGGAATACTGCTGTAGACTTTTTTGTTTTTTTTCAAGAATATATTGATAATTGTCCGAATAAAGATATCAGGGCATTTAAGGCAGTACTAAGCAGATTAAAATCATTCACCAAAAAGAATGCGCTTTTTTGTTATGAAATAAATGAGTTATTGCTTCAAAAGTTTGTCAATCATTTACAAGCAAGCCTGAATGGAGTTACCCCAATCAACTACACAAAAAAGTTGCGCCAAGTAATCAATGCTGCGATAAAGCAAAAGTATATTATTGGTAACCCATTTAGTGATGTCATTATAAAACCACGGACATCAAAAGTTAAAGCAGCACTTACATCGGATGAGCTACATATTTTATTTGGCAAGCCGTGTCCAAATTTAAATGTTAAAAGAGCTTTTTTACTTTCATGCTTAACTGGATTACGATTCTGTGATTTAAAGGATATGAGGTGGAAAGATGTCATAAATGATATTATCGATGTAAATCAAAAAAAGACCGGTGTCTATCTCCCCATTCATTTAAATGAGGAGGCAAAAAAGTTGTTGCAGCATAGAAAGGGTGAGGAAGACTTGGTCTTTAAGTTGCCTAGTCATACGGCGTGCTTAAAAAACTTAAAATCATGGATGAAAAATGCAGAGATAAAACGCCATATTACTTTTCACTCAGGCCGGTATTCGTTTGCTATTTCATTACTTAATTCTGGCGTAGATATTTATACTATTTCAAAATTGCTTGGGCATACCAGTGTAAAATACACGTCGGTTTATTTAAGAGGTGACGATCGACTTGCAAAGGATGCACTTTCTAAACTCCCTAAAATATTTTAAGAATGAAAAACTTTTTTACAGACTATTATATGTATAAAAAAAGCGAAAGGGGTATGATGCAATTGTTAACAAAGTATGGCAACTATTCAATATTTGAAAACATAAATCCAGAAGCAGACTTTTTGGAAAATATGGTAATTAGTAAAATGTGCTTGAATGCAACAAAAGAAGGTCGTATCAGGCTTAGAAATCCTTTTGATGGCGATTTATTTGGCAGCTGCAGAATTAGAAAATGTAACGATGAAATTATTGCACTGTTGAATTATAATAATCAAACATTAGAATTTTTTATCAACGATTACAATAAATCATCAAATGCGTTAATTATTGATTTAGCTACCAAAGAAGAGTTGTACGCTGAATTTGATAAAATGCGATTGAGAGCATTTAGTCTGTCATAAAGAAATTCTCTGATTAACAGCATTGGACTCATCAATGGTCCAATGATTTCAGTGAATGGCAAAAAGGAAAGTTTATTTCAAGTCCTATAAAAAGGTGATCGATCCTTCAATCGATTTTAGAAAAATGAAAAAAGTAACATTAACAATTCCTGAAAACACTGATTTGAATGAATTAGTGAAGAGAATAAAAGCTGATAATGATGCTGTTGTTCTCAATGAAGAAACCCTGCAATTTCCCCAGTGGATTTATGATCAATTACCTTCCCCTTTTAACCAATTGGCAGGATGCTTTGATAAAGGACGTAAGAAGGATTTGGCATTCTTGACTGTATTAACAATTATGAGTGCGGTTAATAAAAGGCTATGGATATATTATGGGCATAAGGAAATGCAGTGTAATTTATATACCTATATAATAGGTAACCCCGCTCAAGGGAAAGGGTTGGTATCAGTATTTAAAGCCACCGGCGATAAGGTTCATGAGAACCTTTATCAGGAATATCGAAAAGCTTATGCTCAGTGGAAAGAGAAACATGATGAATGGAATGAAAATAAAAATGGCGATGAGCCTGATGAACCATGCCCAAAAGGTTTATTCATACCTGCAGATAACTCAAAATCAGGATTGGCAATCCAACTCCACAATAATAACGGGGCTGGTTTAATATTTGAAACTGAGGCAGATACTTTACTGACTGCAAATAAATCTGATTTTGGTGGATTTTCTGATATTTTACGGCGCGGATTTCAGAATGAAAATTATTCAGTAAATCGGCTGTACTTAAAAGGAAAAACCATTGAGATCAAGCAATTGAGTTTTGGACTATTTATTACTTCAACCCTGAGTCAGCTATTTAAAATGATTCCAACTGCTGAAGATGGGCTGTTTTCACGATACATATATTATATACTACCATCAGATACCGGCTATGAATCACAGTTAAACAAATCAGGCTCTGAAAATTTAGATGAGACCATTGCAGAAATCAGTGAATATTTCCATCAAGTCAATGAAGAGGGCTTGGAGTCTAAAATAACATTTTCATTTACAAATGATCAGGAAAAATTGATAGATGAATATTTTGCTTCGGTGGACAATAAAATGGAAGAAAATGGATATCAACTATTGCGTAGTAATTTATTTCGGATGGCTTTAATATTTTCAAGAATATGTGCTCATCTAACCTACACAAGACATTTTAATAATAAGACTAATGCTGATTTAAAGTGTAATGATATAGATTTCAGGATAACCTTTGCAATTGTAGATAAGTTGATTCACCATTTGCAGGTTTTAGATTTCCTGTATAACACGAAGGGACCAAATAGAGGAAAGCTGGCGATGATACCGAAGACAACAGAAGGAGGCGATGTTGAAAGTAAATGGAAAAGAAAATTAGCTGCCGTTGATTTATTAAAAGGAGGGATGTCAGAGAGAAAAGTATCAGAATGCCTTTTCGGAAATGAAAAACATAGCGGAACAATTCATAAATGGGCGAATAGTTATAAGAATGGTAAGTTGCTTCCGCTTCCGGAAGCGGAAGCGGGGTCATTAAAATCAAATGTGATAGAAGTCAAAAAGATTCTTGCTGAGACAGAAGTCAGTGTGTTCGAAAATTGCATGAAAAGAGAGCCTGCAATAAACACATATAGTTTATATGATGCAATTACAACCTTAGCATTTAGAAACGATGTGACTGATTTACGCTCTCAGAAGGATGAAGAAAAAAGAAAAGAAAAGAAGAAAGAATTGTATGCTTTTACTCCTAGCGGAATTTTTAAGAATGAAAGGAAAAAAGAAAGTTTAGTAAAGCATACAAAATTTATATGCATTGATATAGATGAAAAGGATAATAAACATATTTTGAATTTCGATAAACTGAATGAAGAGCTTTCAAAAATAGTTAATATAGCTTATGCTGGCCATTCAGTATCAGGCAAGGGTTGGTATGTGCTAATACCCATTGCTGATCCTCAATTGCATGAAGCTTATTTTGATGCTTTATTTAAAGCTTTTGAGTCGCTTGAAATTGTTATTGATAAAAGTTGTCGAGATGTTTCACGGTTAAGGTATATCAGCTATGATAAAGATTTCTATATGCCGGATTCAGCTGTTGAATTGAATGAAGCATTTTATATAATGCCTAATATCACCGAACTGCCTTTAGGTAAAACGGATAAATTAACAGATATGTTTTTCAACTTACTTACTCAGATAATTGAAAATCAAATTGACATCACTAACATTTATGATGATTGGATAACGATTGGGTTTGCATTAGCTAACAAATTTGGAGAGAATGGTCGAGAATATTATCATAAGATTAGTAGTTTTTTTCCGAGATATGCAGGGGAGGAGACTGACTCCAAGTTTAATAGTTTTCTTAAAGGGGCAAAGAGAGAAAAAAGATATGGGATGAAAAGAATATTCTTAATCGCTATGGATTATGGTTTAAGTGATTCAACGTGGACTTTTAGGCAGTCAGCCTAAATGACGTTTTAAGCTCGATTTGGACGATTAAAACATAAAGTTAGCAAAAGCTATATAAGGCCTCGATTTCATGAAAATCGGGGCTCTTTTTTTAATAGATTTTGTCGAGTAAGAATAATAAGTTAAACTTTGAATGATGAAATAATATTATATTATAAAATAACCTTACAATGAAATTTTTACAAGTTTATTGTTATCAACGCGAAAGAACCGTTTTTATTGACAGTAGTAAAATTGTCTTATTGGAAGATGCCATAATTGCTGAAAAAGAGGACAAACCAGCTACGTTTATTTATTTGGATAAAGATTATGACGGAAAGGGGTATTATTCAGTTTTAAAAGCTACAGAGGAAATCGCTCAAATAATAGAGAGCAAGTAGCAGATAAGTAGCCTTTTCTATTCTTCAGCAACATAAAATGTGATGTATTGCTCACGCCTAACTTTTACTTTATGTCCCTTTTCCGAAGCAGGTATCCACATTGGACAATTTTCTAAAACTCTAATAACTTCTTCTTTAGTCCCGTAGCCAGGATTATTCAAAGGTTTTATATCTTTTAGTCCTCCATCTATGTCAATTGTATAAATAACATTTACTGTATATTTTCCAGATGGGGCTTTATTTATAACGGTCACATCACGATTTAGATGTTGATCAATATAACGTTGGAAGGCTATTAACCCACCGGGAAATTCTGGCGGAGTTTGAAATTGACTTAACCCTGTTTTCATAAATTGAGGAGTAGAATAATAAATACTGTCATCTTTTTTTTCCTGTAATATTTCTAACTCTTTCTTCTTTTTTTCTTCTCGAGCTTCTTTATCTTTTTTAAAAGAATCTTCAATTGCTTCTTTTTCTGCTTGCTTGTTTCTTAAATATATTTCTCTATCAATATTTTGCTTGTTAGCCTGATAAACTGTCGTATAAATTTTAACTGAGAGTTGTTCACTTACATAGATACTTCTGAACATGTATTTATTACGCCAGTAACTTCCGATAATCATTTCACTAACTAAATCATTGAAGAGTTTAGGATTTTCGGGGAGTGATTCAAAGCGACCCCACAATTTAGATGGAGTGTCATTTGGATACCTTTCCGTTAAAAATATCGAGACAAAGGCTTTATATCCGGGGCTATTTTTTAAGCCTAATTGGAATTGTTGCCTTTCATTAGTTGTTAACTGACTAAAACCCCCAATGTTTAAGGTCAGCATTGTAATTATGGTAATAACGATTTTCATATAGATAAGTTGTAACAAATTTATTTTCTGGATCTTCTGGTAATCTCCTTTCAATTTTGCCCAAACCGATTCCATATATGTAATAGTCTTTTTCAGAACCTTCGTTCATTTCTTGCCCCATTGGGCTAATTGTTTTTTTTGCACGAGTAACTTTTATGCATTTTTGGATTTCCCCCTTAATTAAAACAGTATCCCATTCTGCTATATCGCTTATTGACCATTTAATTTCACCTTTAGAGTCATCTATATTTGCATCTAAATTCGAGCGCGAGGTGAAAGGATGTTTAGCAGGATCATAAAAAGTAGAAAAATTTTCAACCCATTCTATTTTACCATTTAAAGGCGGAATTTTTAGTATTATTCGAGGCGTAGCAAATGTATCATGCCAGATTTCATTTGATACATTATTAACCTGATGTTCTTCATATTGCTGAACTTCATTTTTTTTGACAATATATTTTCTCCACATATAATAAAAATCGACATCTTTCATTACTTCTTGTTCAGTGATCTTAGAATTAAGTTCAGTAGAAGTTTCATAGATTATTGTATAGTGATTTTCATTTGTATATATAGATGTCAGCATTAACTTAGGAGTAGGTACAAGGAAGCGTAGAGTTACTGAATTAAACGATTTTTCTGGTAAAAAATATTCTTGAAGACTGTCTGTAACTGCATTATCTTCTTTTGATAAAAAACTACCTGATTCATCTGTTGATTTCGTATAAATAAATACTGCGGCGGCAATAATTAAAATCAATAAAAGTAAGAACAGCCATTTCTTGGAGTTATTCTTTTTTGTACTAAATAACCTTTCATATTCCACTTGATGTTGATCATTTTGTTGAGCTTCCATTTTATGTAAATTAAAATTCTTAGATATAGCTAAGCACAAAGTACGCTCATATTTTCTTGCTTGCAACTTATATGAGCAAAAAACTCAAGACAAATATTGAGTTATTCGTTATCGGCAAAGTCAGAGAAAAGAGGATGGAGCTAAACTTGTCACAAGAAGATGTTGCATCAATTCTTGACAAGTCAAGGGGTTTTATTGGACAAGTCGAAAGCCCAAATTATCCTGCTAAATACAATCTAAATCACTTAAATAAACTTGCAATTGAATTTGAGTGTTCTTTCCATGATTTTTTCCCAAGTAAACCAATACCACAACTTCAGGGCAAAAGGAAATAATACTTGTCCAATTTTAAGGAAGAGATAATTCAAATTAGTTTGCGTAATTTAATAGCTTGGAATACTCCAAAAAATACTTATTATAAAATGGGAAAACAAGATTATGAAAGAGATTGGGATAGCCTTCCAATAAAATATTTGATATTGTCATTGAAAGGCAAATACATTGTTTTTATTGACCATGAAAATGATCTTGATTGGAAAACCTCAGATGAGTATGATAAAATTCATTTAGCCCCTGAAGTTATTAAAGAGTTTAATATTATAAAAAACGAGATTGATAGCACAGAAAATATTCCCTGTGATCATCTTGATGAAAAAGTGATAATTAAATTTAAAAGACAAGTAGGGGAGGCACTTGTTCGATCTTTAGAAAGTGATTTCACCAGTGCAAAAACCATGATTAAAATAGCTCGTGATTTTATAATAAACCGAAATCTTGAACATTCCAGACAATTATACTTAATTGCAAGTGGTGTCACTTCAACTTTTTTTATTTTAATCGGAATTATTCTTTGGTTATATAGAGATAGTTGTATTCAACACTTAACCACCACTGTTTTCTATTTGGCTTTGTCATTTATAGCAGGATCATTAGGGGCTTTTTTATCAATTATTCTGCGAATGGGAAATACAGTAATAGACTATAATGCTACACCGATGTTACATTATCTTGAAGCTGTTAGTAGAATATTTGCCGGTATGATTTCTGCATTATTAATTGCATTGTGCATTAAAACAGGTGTCTTACTCCCAGTATTTAATAAAATTCAATCAACTAATTTAGCAATGCTTTTAGGAGGACTAATTGCCGGTGCAAGCGAGCGATTCGCTCCCTCGATTATTAGTAAACTAAACGGAAATAAATAAGATATGAAACGTAGGATAATAATTCTAACAAATCCTGGTAAGTTGGGTGACGAAAATTATTGTGAAGGCGTATATAAAGATAAAGAAAATTACATCTCATTTTTCAAAGCGCCTTATGGTGGTTATTGGTCAGACTCTGAAATAAAATATAAAGATAAGCCAACAAAATCATGGGTTAATAATGAGATAAGATTACTTATGCAAGATGAAATTGAGTTCTCAATAATAATTTTTTGCGGGCATGGATGGTATTCTTCAATAAGCGAATCAAATATTTTGGATTTAAATGGAATTGAAGAATATGATTCAATTGACTTGAGAAAAGACGCAAATAAAAGAATAATTATACATGATAGTTGTCGAAAAGTTCATGACTTGTATATAAATGAATCAATTCAAAAGCTTTTTTCTGTCAAGGGTATTTCATTAAGTGAAATGCAAAGGCTAAATCCAGATGAATGCAAAGAATATTATAATACAACAATTTTACAATGCCCTAAACAAATCATTTGTTCATATTCATGTGATCTCAATGAAACTGCAGGAGATGATCCACCAATCGGAGGGTTTTACTCTAGTAGTCTGATAAAATCATGTGATAAAGCTAAGGTGCAAAAGCAACCAAAAAATTGAGGATCAAATGTTTGTTCGAGTACTAAAAATGACCTTATTTAGTATGAACCGTTACTAAACCGTTACTATATGACAAAAAAAAATCCCATCAACATAGTGTTAACGGGACTTTTAGCGAAATTGTTTTGTAGCCGGTACGGGAATCGAACCCGTCTTTGCCCCGTGAAAGGGGGCTGTCCTAGCCGATAGACGAACCGGCCGTTCGTTTTATTCGGGTCGCAAAAATAGGTTCATGTAACTTACCTGCCAAAAATTTTTCTGTATTCCTTATTTCCTGTCATTTATCAGGTTTTACCAAATCTAAAACCTTTGCGGTGCATATATTCTGATTAATAACAGAATGTTTCCTTTTTCCTGACTGTTTTTATTACAGTAATACTGTAATTTTGCATCTCAATTTATTATTCATTCTAAATTTTTTTGAATCATGAGTACAGTAAAAGTTGCGATTAACGGTTTTGGACGCATTGGACGTCTCGTATATCGCCAGATATTTAACATGGAAGGAATTGAAGTGGTTGCCATCAACGATTTAACAAGTCCTAAAGTTTTAGCTCATTTATTGAAATATGATAGTGCTCAGGGTCGTTTCGATCAGGATGTAAAATCAACAGACAGTTCTATCGTTGTGAACGGCAAGGAAGTAAAGATCTATGCACAGCGTGATCCTGCACAAATACCTTGGGGACAACATGGTGTTGATGTAGTGATCGAATCAACAGGTTTCTTCACGGATAAAGCAAAAGCTGAAGCACATATCACAGCCGGTGCAAAAAGAGTGGTTATTTCTGCTCCTGCAACAGGCGAAATGAAGACCGTTGTATTTAATGTGAACCATAGTATTTTGGATGGTACTGAAACAGTTATCAGTGGTGCATCTTGTACTACCAACTGTTTGGCTCCAATGGCTCAGGCATTACATAATGCATTTACTATTGAAGCAGGCAGCATGACAACGATCCACGCTTATACAAACGATCAGAATACATTGGATGCCCCGCATGCAAAAGGAGATCTGAGAAGAGCAAGAGCAGCAGCTGCTAATATCGTTCCTAATTCTACAGGTGCAGCAAAAGCAATTGGCCTGGTTTTACCTGAATTAAAAGGAAAATTAGACGGTAGCGCACAACGTGTTCCTGTTATCACAGGTTCTGTTACAGAATTAACTGCCATCGTTGCAAAGAAAACAACTGTTGAAGAAGTTAATGCAGCAATGAAAGCAGCAAGCAATGAAAGCTTCGGTTATACAACCGACGAAATTGTAAGTACTGATGTTATCGGTATCTCTTTCGGTTCTTTGTTCGATGCAACTCAAACCAAAGTGATCACTGTTGGCGATAAACAATTGGTGAAAGTGGTTAGCTGGTACGATAATGAAATGAGCTATGTTTCTCAGCTCGTTCGTACAGTTAAATACTTTGCAGGATTGATCAGCAAGTAGACCCCTAACCCCTAACGGGGAATAAAAAGGTTTATGTGACAAACTGAAGAAACTATAGTAAGCTTTTGTTGCGTCGCACACTTGTACTTCATAGCTTTTGGCGACGAAGCACTTGTACTTTCAGAATTTTAATCAACTATTTTGAAACAAATAGATTCACATAGTTAATATAAAGGCATGTAGCGTAAATTCTACATGCCTTTTTTTATTTCAATTTTTAAAATGTTTTTATGAGCAAATTTTCCGACCACAGTTTCAAAGGAGAAAAAGCATTGATCCGCGTTGATTTCAATGTTCCTTTAGATGCATCTTATCATATCACCGATGACAACAGGATGCGTGCCACACTACCTACCATCAAAAAAATATTGGCCGATGGCGGCAGTGTTATTTTAATGAGTCATTTGGGCAGACCAAAAGAGGGGCCAACTGAAAAATATTCTCTCAAACATCTGGTAAACCATCTGAGCGAATTACTCGGGGGTGTAAAAGTTAAATTTGCGGATGATTGTATTGGTGCAGCTGCATCAGAACTGTCAGCTTCTTTGCAACCAGGCGAAGTATTGCTGTTAGAAAATTTACGTTTTTATAAAGAAGAAGAAAAGGGGAATGAAGCATTCGCGGAAAAGTTATCAAAGCTAGGTGATGTTTGGGTGAACGATGCTTTTGGTACCGCACACCGTGCACATGCTTCAACAGCCGTTATCGCGAAATTCTTTCCGAAAGACAAAAGGTTCTTTGGATTGGTAATGGAAGGTGAAGTGAAAGCTGCTGAACAGGTATTACACAAAGCAGAAAAACCATTCATGGCCATTATAGGCGGCGCAAAGGTTTCGGACAAGATATTGATCATCGAAAATTTACTGGAAAGAGCAACTGATATTATTATTGGTGGAGGTATGGCTTACACTTTCTTTAAAGCGCAGGGAGGAAATATCGGTAATTCTTTATGCGAAGCAGATCGTTTGGATACTGCAAAAGAATTATTGGTGAAAGCTGCTGCAAAAGGTGTTCGTATCCATTTGCCAAGTGATAGTATCATTGCAGATAAATTTGCGGCAGATGCCAATACATCATCTGCGCCCTCTAATAATATACCCGATGGTTGGATGGGTCTTGATATCGGCCCAAATGCGATCGAACAATTCTCTAATGAGATCAAACGTTCCAAAACTATTTTGTGGAATGGTCCGATGGGTGTTTTTGAAATGGAAAAATTCCAACACGGAACAAAAGCCATTGCAACAGCAGTTGCAGAAGCAACAGCATTGGGTGCTTTTAGTTTAGTGGGTGGCGGCGACAGTGTTGCAGCGGTTAATCAGTTTGGCTTTGCCGATAAAGTAAGTTATGTATCAACCGGTGGCGGTGCCATGCTGGAATATTTTGAAGGAAAAGTGTTACCAGGCATTGCTGCAGTGAACGAATAAAATATCTGCTTTTATCATAAGCGGTCATACTTGTATGGCCGCTTTTTGTTTTTAAGAGCCGTATATTTATGAACGAATATCACTAACTAAAGGCTACCAATATGAAAGCATTATTTCTCTCTAACAAATTATTCATTATTAGTTTTTTTATGTCATTTATTACTATTGCCCATGCGCAGAAGCAACAAAAAGTACAAGTGACTGATGATAAACAAAAGCAAGAAATAACAGTGACCTTGAATGGCAATGCATTTACTACGCTCATGTATAGCGATACTTTGTATAAACCTGTTTTATATCCTGTTTATTCTCCGGGTCAGCAATTGATCACCAGAGGTTTCCCTTTATTGCCGAGGGAAGGTGAGCCGACTGACCATCCGCATCATCAGGGTATTTGGTTCAATTACGAAAACGTGAACGGACTTGATTTCTGGAATAACAGCTATGCAATAGCAGAATCAAAGAAGAGTTCTTATGGCAGCATCAAGACAACCAAGATCATCTCTGTGAAAAGTGGCAAAAAAGCCGAAATTAAAATGAGTGCCGACTGGATCGACCATAATAAATCTGTTTTATTGCAAGAACAAACCACTTATTTGTTTAGTGGGAATGTTGATGAAAGGATCATTGACAGGATCACCACTTTAACTGCCGTGAAGGATGTTGTTTTTAATGATGCCAAAGATGGAATGTTGGGTATGAGGGTGACTAAAGAATTGCAGATACCAACCATGGAGACAAAAAAATTCACTGATGATAAAGGAATTGTAACAACAGTGAAAGCAATTAAAGACCCAACTATCAACGGTAATTATATTACCAGTGAAGGAAAAGAGGGAGACAGTGCCTGGGCCACAAGGGGCAACTGGTGTTTATTGTATGGAAAGAAAAACAATGAACTGATCAGTATTGCCATGATCGATCATCCAAAAAATATAGGGTATCCAACATACTGGCATGCGAGAGGATACGGACTCTTTGCTGCAAATCCGTTAGGCCAAAAAATATTCAGTAATGGTAAAGAGTCTTTGCAATTCACTTTAAAGAAAGGGGAGTCTTCCACATTCCGTTACAGGATCGTGATAGCAGGAGGGAAAGAGAGATTGAGTAAGGAACAATTAGATAAAATCGCAAAGGATTTTGCCAAAGAAAGCGAGTAATAAATAGCTTAATTTTTGCAAATATGATCTTGATTTAATAATTTTAAATCATCAATCGATTCTTGCATTTATTAATCATCTTCTATGAAAAGGCTTTCTATTCTTTTTCTATTTATTTTTTCAAATATTTATGGTGATGCACAAAACGTTACCGGTACATGGCAGGGTTATTTTACGTCGAATCATGTTGTGGGAAGAACCGGGCTAGGCTTTACCACTAAATATTATTTCACTCTTGAGCTTAAGCAATCCTATAAGGCAGTATGGGGCGCATATAATACTACAGATTCTTCCAATCTTTCGGTTGGTTGTTTTTGCAAAGTATCAGGTATATTACCTAAAAAGCAAACATCAATTTTTGAATTATATAACGAAGGAGTGATCAGTCATGATCCCAAAATTTCAGTGGGTGTTTGTGAAGCACTAAACAGATTGTTTTTTCATTATGTTGCCATAGACAATAACGAATACCTGATAGGGAAATGGTATACAGGTGAAAATGCAGCTGTTTTAAACAATGGGGCATCAGGGACATTTATTTTACAACATGTTAGTGTTACCAATAAAAACAATGTTGACCAATATTTTCCAAAATTGGATAAACTACTTAACAAAGGAACAACAACAGACACATTGGCTTTGAAAACAGTACCATTGATTATTGATCCGGCCAGTTCTTTAAATATCGAAGAGAAGGAGATCATCAATGCAATCATGGGAAAGAAGAATAATTAATACTACCACTTATCCGCTTTGCAACAAGGTGTATTTTTTAATTACTGCCGTTCCGTCATAAATTAATATTCAGGTATTTGCTTTGCAGTATATTTAGCACATCAAATTTTAAAAATATGAAAACAAGTTATTTAGTTCTGATTATTTTAGGTGTATTAATATTAATACTTGGAGGTTGTGGATGCAATGGTTACAATGGGTTGGTTCGTGGCGATCAAGATGTAAAAACAGCTTGGAGCAATGTTGAAACCAATTACCAACGCCGTACTGATTTGTATAGCAGTGTTGTTAAAACAATTGAAGGATCTGCTAATTTTGAAAAAACTACTTTAACAGCTGTTATAGCTGCAAGAGCAAGTGCTACACAGGTTAAAGTGGATATTAATGATCCTGCTACCCTGCAAAAATATCAGGCTGCACAAGGACAATTGCAAAGTGCATTCGGCAGATTAATGGCTGTAGCTGAAGCATATCCCAATTTAAAAACTACTCAATCATTTCAAGATTTTCAAACTCAGATTGAGGGGACAGAAAATCGTATCAATGTTGCACGGCGCGATTATAATGCAACCGTTAATACATACAATCTTAGTGTAAAGACTTTCCCTAACAATATTTTTGCAAATATGTTTGGGTTTAAAGAAAAAGCATATTATGAAGCGGACAAAGGAGCAGAAAAAAATCCTGATATAAAATTCGATATTAAGTAATTCATCTAATGCTAAACCTATTCAGAAAAAAGGCTGTTGATTTTTTCAGCGATGAAGAAAAACAATTGATTGTTTCTGCCATTCAGTCTGCCGAACGCAGGACCAGTGGCGAAATAAGAGTATACATCGAAAGTAAATGCCGTTTCGTCAACCCGCTGGATCGTGCCATTGAATTATTCGGTCAACTCAATATGCAAAACACCGCACAGCGTAATGCTGTGCTGGTGTATGTTGCAATGAAAGACCGTCAACTGGCTGTTTTTGGTGATGAAGGCATTCATCAAAAAGTAGGTGATGTTTTTTGGAATCATGCTGTTAAAGATATGCTGCTGCATTTCAATTCTAAAAATTATGCGCAAGGTATCTCGGGTATCGTTATTCAAATTGGGGAAGCCCTACATCAGCATTTTCCATATGATGCTGCAACGGATACTAACGAATTACCGGACGATATTGTTTTTGGAAGATGATCTTGTATGTCACGAATGAATCGGCAATCTTTTCATTCGATCAAATGGCAAATAAATAATAATGAAGAAACTTCTTTTCATATTCATACTTTTTTTCAGCATTCATAGTATTGCACAAAAAAGTATCGCTAAGCCCAATCCGGCAAGATTAGTGGTAGATAATGCCAATGTGCTGGATGCTTACGACAGGGATCAGTTAGAACGAAAGCTGGTGGCATTGGACGACAGTACGTCCAATCAGATCGTTGTACTTTCTGTCAATACATTGAATGATGAACCCATTGAAGACGTCGCTACAAAAACCTTTCGTGAATGGGGCATTGGCAATAAAAAAACAAATAACGGTGTATTGATCTTGATCGCAGTAGCAGATCATAAGATAAGGATCGAAGTCGGGTATGGTTTGGAAGGAGCGATACCGGATATCATTGCCAGCGATATTATCAATAATGATCTTAAACCCGCATTCAGGCAAAATAACTATTATGCAGGGATCAATAAAGCAGTAGATGACCTGAGTAAGGCTGCTGTTGGTGACTATAAAATAAAGCGTGCAAGAAATGATCTGCCTAGCGGCAGTGCTGCGGGAAGTTTATTTAAATTCATTTTCATCATTATCATCGTTATCGTTTTAATGGCCATGCGTGGCAGAGGCGGCGGTGGTGGTGCTGGGGGAATGCTTACAGGAATGCTTTTAGGTAGTATGTTAGGTGGCGGGGGCCGAGGTGGTGGATGGAGTGATGGTGGCGGAGGCGGTGGCTTCGGTGGTTTTGGAGGCGGCAGCAGTGGTGGTGGTGGTGCCAGCGGAGGATGGTAATTGAGTCTGGAGTCTATAGTCGGGACTTAGGAGTCGCTGATCGTTAATAATAGTATTCATCTTATCTAGCTATAAAAATCAATTAATGAAAAGAATCTTTATTGGCTTTGCAATTATTTTGCTGGCCACAGAAATACATGCACAAACTATTAGTGCCGGTAAGAAGTTTTTAGTTGTTGCAGCCGTTAAAACAAATACCTCTGTTAGTCAGATGGGAACAGAAATGGAAATTCCTGCAACGGGAATAGTTACTACCGATTTTGAAGTAAAATCAGTAGCAGGAAAAACTGTCACATTTATTGCAACTTTAAAAAGAATAACCGGTTCTGTTACCATGATGGGTAATGAGCAGTCCTTTGATTCAAGTGATTCGGCTACTGCCGCCAACCCTCAATTAGCAGATGCGTTGAAAGAAATAAATAAGCCACAAGAAATCATTACTGAATCCGGTAAGATCTCTTTGCCGCAAGATGCTTCAGGCACACCCAGAAGTGAAGATATTGCACACTATCTGATGATCCCTGTTAATGCCAGTTTGGTAAAAGAAGGGTATGCATGGAGTGATTCTTCTTCAACTGCCGAAGGGTCAAGATCCTTGAATAATTATACGGTAACAAAAATTTCAAAAGAGGAAGCTGTCATCACTGTCATCAGTAACAATAAAACAATTACCACCCGTCAGCAAATGGGCATGGAAATGAAAGTAAACATGCAGGGTGCATCTACATCTATTTTTACTTATGATACAGTATCAGGTATTTTAAAAAATGTTACCACCAGTTTCTCTACTAGCGGGAATAATGAAGTAATGGGAAATGAAATCCCGATGAGCACAAAGGGGACTGCTACTGTCACTATTAAATAGCCTATTGATTTCAATAAAAAAGCCCGCACAAATTTGTGCGGGCTTTTTTATGTGGCAGAAGTATTATTTCTTAGCAGGTATCTGCGATCTGATATAATCAGCCTGATCTTTTAATCCTGCTCCATCTTTCTTGCTTGCCAAACCCTGTAGTAAAAACTGGTTGATAAAAGGATCTGTCTGACTTCTGTATGCACTCGGAATCCCTTCACGGAACTTCACGATCTGGTCAACTCCTTTCTTCAGTTTATCGTTGTCTTTTATTTTTCCTAATAAACTTACGAATGATTGTAACTGCTGGAACTTGGCTTCCGACATGGGCGTTTTCTCAAATTCTTCTGAAACAAAATCAAAAGAAGTTTCATCACCATAAGTGATCAGCACAGTTGAGATAGCAGTTGATAATTTTCCTTTTGCCGGTTTTTTGCTTAATTCCTTTGCTGCATTAAAAGCACCGGTTGTATCAATTTTAGACCATGCTTCCAATGCACTTCCTGCAATACTGTAAGAAGAGTCGTAAGTGGCTTTTGTAAATAAAGATTTGTATTCATCCTTTTTGTATTTACCCAATATTTCAATCGCTTTGGCACGTACTATTGACTTGGGGTCATTCTTAGCCAGATCTGCTAATATCGATTCTGCCTGTGTTTTAACGGCATCGTTCGAGATATTGATCTTGGTCAAAGTATTGATCCTGAGATTAAAGTATGGATCTTTCATGGCTGTTTTTAAAAGCAGCAATGCTTTAGGATCGGATTGATTCTTTGCCGCAAAATCAATGGCTTCTCTTCTGTCCAGATATAAACCGGCATATTTATACTGATGTATATAATTATCTAAATTCTTATTTTCTTTCTTCTCGCATAATAAGATCTTATCGCCATCGAAACTGATCAGATCGGGTTTAGAGCTTACAGGGAATGAAAATGTATCTGCTGCATTTTCTGCCCAAACATTATAGCGTTTCTTTTCATTGCCGATATAAATATCAATAGCAGCAGGAAGTTTAAATAGACTGCCAGTTTGTGTTTGCTGAACGATCACACCGGCCATTCTTTTTTCAACGTCATAAGTGTATGTGATATTCAATTTAGGGTGATTGTTTCCATAATACCATTGATTCCAATACCAATTCAGATCTTGTCCCGTAGCTTCTTCAAATGCCAGACGCAATTGATGTGCTTCTGCATTTTTGAACTTGTTATTGGTGAGATAAATATTCAATGCTTTAAAAAATACACTGTCGCCCAGATAAGTTCTCAGCATGTTTAAGATGCGGCCGCCTTTATGATAACTCACTGCATCAAACATATCCTCCTTATCGCTGTAATAAAAACGCACCAGGTTCTTAGTGTAATTTTCAGGGTTCATTAAATAAGTCTGCTGGTCTTTATAGTTGATATGATCACCTGCATCTTTTCCGTACTTATGTTCAAACCATAATGTTTCGCTGAAGTTTGCCATGGATTCATTTACAGTAATATTGCTCCAGCTTTCGGTTGTAACCAGATCACCAAACCATTGATGAAATAATTCATGCGCCACATAATCTTCAAATGCATTTCCGTCCACCAACTCTCTGGCATCCTGTTGTAATGCATCGGTATGTAGCGTAGCAGTAGTGTTTTCCATGGCACCGCTTACATAATCACGTCCTGTGATCTGTGCATATTTCTGCCAGGGATAGTCGATGCCAGTTATCTTAGAATAGAAGGCGATCATTTCAGGAGTATTACCGAAAATCTTACGGGCAACAGGTGCATATTCTTTTTCTACATAATAACTTACCTCTTTGCCTTTATAAGAATCTTTGATCACACTGTATTCGCCAACTCCCATAAAAAATAAATAAGGAGAATGAGGAAGATCCATTTTCCAGTAATCAGTTCTGGTTCCGTTGCTGTTTTTTGTCTGGCTTATCAATAAACCATTGGATAGTGTCAGATATTTTGCAGGAACAGTGATATAGATCTCTTCCGTGGTTTTTTGATTAGGTTTATCAATGGTAGGGAACCATGCAGAATTGGATTCTGTTTCGCCCTGGGTCCATATTTGTGTAGGTTTATTTTTTTCTTCACCCAATGGGTTGATAAAATACAAACCCTTTGCATCGTTGATCGCCGCACTTCCTTTTACTTTCAGCTCATTGGGTTTGGAAGTGTAATCAATGAAAACAATGTATTTTTCAGATGGCTTGTAGGCCTTATTGAGTTTGATGGAAAGGAAAGAAGAATCATAACTGTATTTGAGATCAGTATATTTCCCGTTTGAAAAAACGGACACTTTATTGATATTCATTCCTTTTGCATCCAGTTTCAAAGAATCTGTTGCAATAGCATGCGGGTGTAAAGTGATCCATGCTTTTCCGTACATATACGATTTCGCATAATCGAATTTCACATCCAATTTGGTATGAACAAGATCATTGATCTTAGTGGCAGAGCCTCTGTAATTTTTTTTCCAACTAGTATCAACAGCTTCCTGCTGGGCATTAGCTGCAGCCATAGCAAATAAACAGATCGTCAGTAAATATTTTCTCATGTTTGTTTTTTTGTGGTGATAAAGATAAAAGCTTGCCTATATAAGAAATTCATAATTTTTTTAAAATCCCTTTTTTAAGGATGATCGGAGAATTTAGAGGATTATTAGCCGTAATTTCAATTAGATTTGTGGCACCCATTTGTATTGATTACTATGATGAAATCATTGATTAGACTACTTGTTTTATTGATCTTTATTGCAGGCGTTTCCGGTCTGAAAGCACAGCAGCAAAAACATTTTGTTTTTATTCAGAGTGAGAATAAACAACCTTATTCTGTTCAGTTGAATGGTCAAACCTACCCTTCTACCAAGTACGGTTATGTGATCATCTCCCAGCTATTACCGGGTAAATATTTTTTTAGCATCGTTTTCCCTAAGAATCAATATCCCGAACAAAAGTTTATTGTAGATGTCAATATGGGCGATCCCGGGACAGGGTATTCACTCAAGCAATTTCATGAAAAAGGGTGGGGCTTATTTAATATTGTTGACTTCAGTACTATCATGGCTGATAACGCTGTAGCAACTGTTAAAAAAGATACGTTGATAACGGCAGTCGTTATAAAAGATACAGTTAAGCAGATAAACGAAAAAGCTTTAGAAAAACCTGCAGCAACAAATGATTCTGCAGCAGCTTTGAAAAACAGTGTTGTTGAAACAGCAGCAAATACCTCAAGCACAGTTACAGCTGCTACTGCTGCGGCTGCTACAGCAATTGTGGCAACTACAATAGCAGATAAGCCTGCTGCAGTGAAAGACACAGTTTCTGTTCTGAAAAATACCGCTATAGACACGAGTACAAGGGTCGCAGTACCTGTTGCAGCAGCAGGAAATACTGTAAACAAAAAAGTCATTAAATCATTTGAACTGATCAGTGCTGCAAGTGTGGATCAGATCTATATAGATAAAAGCCGCAAAAAGATCGACACCATTGCTATCTTTATTCCCCTGCTTCCAAAGACTGATACAGTGCCTGCTGTAAAAAAATGCCAGTTACTGGCAACAGAAAATGATTTTCACAGAATAAGATTGGATATGGCTTCTGCCACCACCAATGCCTTCATGCTGAACACTGCTAAAAATTATTTTACAACAAAATGTTATACGGTTGAACAGGTAAAGAATCTGGGAGTTCTTTTTTTAAACGAAGAAAGTCGCTTGCAGTTTTTTGAAATGGCAAAACCATTTGTCTCGGATGCAGAAAATTATCCTTCTCTTCAATCACAGTTTGAAAAGCCTGAGTGGATAGAAAAATTCAAAGCAACTGTAAAAACCAATTGATCATGCAGCGCTATTTTTTAGAACTCGCCTATAAAGGAACAAAATATAGTGGTTTTCAGGTGCAGGAGAATGCGAACACTATCCAGGAAGAAACAGAAAAGGCACTGGAGATATTTTTTAAACAAAAGATCAGTTTAACAGGGTCATCAAGAACCGATGCAGGCGTACATGCATTACAGAATTTCTTTCATTTTGATACCAAACTCATTATTACGAACGAGCAATTGTATAATATCAATGCCATTTTGCCGGCTGATATTGTGGTAAGGTCAATTCGCCCGGTAAGTGCTGATGCACATTGTCGCTTTACTGCGACCGGCCGCTCATACCGGTATTATATCTACAGCAGTAAAGACCCTTTTCTGCAGGACAGGGCCTGGTTCTATCCTTTCGTGGTTGACATGGATTTACTGAATGAAGCTGCTGCTATCATTCAAACCTATCAGGATTTCACTTCCTTTTCAAAACGTAATACACAGGTTAATAATTTTCAATGCAGTATCACCAAATCACAATGGGTGATCGAATATGATTGTTATGTGTACGAAGTAAGTTCGAATCGCTTTTTAAGAGGAATGGTAAGAGGATTGGTGGGTACCATGCTGAAGGCAGGTAGAAAAATAATTACACTCGATCAGTTCAAAGAGATCGTTGAAGCAAAGGACTGTACAAAAGCAGATTTTAAAACTCCTGCACATGGATTGTTTTTAACAGCAGTACATTATCCTCAAGATATTTTTATATAGAACAGTAATGCCCCTTTTGATTTTTGGGATGAAACTCATTTAACATTTAGCATCTGTTATCCAACATTTTTATCCTTTTCTTCGTGATTCCTTCGTGATCTCCTGCTACATGCTTGCTGTTTTGTTCGAGTGCTCTCGAAGAACTCCCGAAGAAATCAGCAAAAAGACAATAAGAAAATAGGAGTAAGATAATAAGGAAAAGCAGGACTGAAGTGTTTGATCCCTTTGTAATGAATTTTATAGATCAATCAAATTTATATCCAAGGCCAAAGACTATTCCATAATCTAAATTACTTGCAACACTTGAGTTTGGCTGACTATCATAATTATCATAGAGTTTCAGGTTGATCGTAAAATCTTTGATGACCTTCCAATCTACTTTAATTTCTCCGTCATGCCTTACCCTTCCTTTTTGTGTGAGACTAGTGTAGATGTTCTGTGTGGTGCCGATACTTAGTTCAGGATGACTGAATTTAAAAAAATGAAAACTAAATAAGATCGGCCATTCTGCGGTATGTAACTGAGAATCATCTGTACTGCTTTTTTCCTGGTTAATGTTCAGTCCCGTCATGATATCCCCCCGGGTATGGATTCCGGAAAGAAAATTAATACCCGCGCTGATACCTTCCTGATAACGTCTGGCCAATCCCAGTTCAAGGTTACGTTGATAGTTCAATAAAAATGTTCCCTTCCATAAAGCATTGAAGAAATAACTGCTTGTTAAGTTTAGTGACTCGTTGTCTCTGCTCAGCACAGCGTTCTGTTGTGTAATAATGGAAGAAACGGAAGTGCTAAATTCTGCTTTCTTCATCAAGTATCTCAAACTTCCATCCAGATTGAACCTGCCGATATTACTGTTCTTTGAATAAGAATATCCCGAACTGATATTGCCTTCCCAGATATTTTTTTCACTGTTAAAATAAGATAGCGCCGAAATGTCTCTTAAGTAAAGGAGGTTCCACCCTTTTTTTTCATCACCCACATTCACATATCCCGACTGATCACTTGGTTTGATGGTTGAAAATAAATTCTGATGATGAGTGGTCTCGATCCTGTATAGTTTTTTTGAAGCGGCAATAGTTTTTATTTTACTTATTTTAATACTCATGAGAGAAAGATCTTCTCCGTCAAATGTCAGATAGCCTATGTCGATTTTCTTTAGGTCACCGAAAACGATCTGTCCGTTCTTGAAATACAGGGTATCAAATTTGGTTTGTGCGATCAGTTCTTTCGAAAACAGTACGCACAAGCATGCGAGCAGAATTTTAAAAATATGGAAGGGTTTATTTGCCATTGAATAGGTTCGAAAAATAAAAGAGTAATCTGGACAGTCAATTTCAGACTCATCAAATTTATCTTAATTACAGTAAAGTCATTTTCTTTTTTTGCATACGATTCTTCTCATAATGCTATTCTTATGAAATATAAAACAACTGCCTATGACAGATATTTTTACAAAGCCATTTTGCATGTTAACTGAATAATTATCCGAGAATCGTTTTACCTTGAGACAGAAATACTTTCAGCATCTCTGATAATAGAATTGCCCAATGCAAAAAAATTTGAGTATCCAAAATATTCGTTCATTCATTCCCATTCTGGATTGGCTGCCAAAATACAATTCAGGTTTTTTGAAATGGGATATGATCGCCGGAATAACGCTTGCTTCTTTTGTATTACCCGAATCGATGGCGTATGCAACACTGGCAGGGCTGCCCACTTATTATGGTATTTATTGCTGTTTGGCAGGAGGTTTGGTTTTTGCATTTTTTACTACTTCAAAGCATGTTGCCGTTGGACCCACTTCTGCCATCTCATTGATGGTGGGTACAACAGTTGCAGTCCTATCAGGAGGTGATCCTGCAAAATGGGCTGCCATTGCAGCTTTAACTGCATTGGCTGTAGCAGGTATTTGTTTCATTTCATTTTTATTACGTCTCAGTTCATTGGTGAATTTTATCAGTGAAAGTATACTGTTGGGTTTCAAAGCAGGTGCAGCAATCTCAATCATGTGTACCCAGTTGCCAGCTTTATTTGCAGTAGAAGGGGGAGGTAGTAATTTCTTTGAAAGAGTTTGGTTATTGGGTCTGCAGATCGGCCATGCCAATCCTATTGTTTTTTTATTCGGCGCTGTTGCTATGTTGCTGCTGTTATTGGGTGATAAAATACTTCCGGGGAAACCTGTGTCTCTCCTTGTTGTTATAGCATCTATTGTTGTGTTGAGTATTACCAATCTTGCTGCATATGGAATACATGTAGCGGGTGTGATACCAAAAGGCCTGCCTTCTTTTATCAGACCCTCTCTTCGTATCAACGATCTGGATGCTGTGGCTGAATTGGCATTTGCCTGTTTTCTGATGGGTTATATTGAAACCATTTCTGCAGCAAAAGCATTTGCACTTAAAAACGGGTATGAGGTAAATCCAAGACAGGAATTACTTTCCTTAGGAATTGCTAATCTGGCTGCATCTTTTTTCAGTGCCTATGTAGTATCGGGTGGATTATCTCAAACTACAGTGAATGAAAAGTCCGGTGCCAAAACACCTATGTCACTCATCATTTGTTCCATAACACTTGCGGTTATCTTACTCTATTGCACGGGACTTCTTAAGAACCTGCCCGAAGTAATATTAGCGGTGATTGTATTGCATGCAGTGGCAAGTCTGATCAAAATAAAAGACCTGAAAAGAATTTATCTGCTCAGTAAAGTGGAGTTTACTGTGGCGATGGTTGCGGTAGCGGGGGTATTAACATTGGGCATCTTGAAAGGAGTGATGCTTGCTGTGCTGTTGTCGCTGGTATTGTTGATCAGGAGAATTGCCTATCCGCATGTGGCTGTGCTAGGACGTATTGATCATACCGATCATTATTCCGATATAGAAAGACATCCCGAAAATATCTTGCAGGATCATATCCTGATTATGCGTGTGGAAGCCTCCCTTCTCTATTTTAATGCCGATTTCATTCGTAGTCAGATCAATGATAATATTGATCGTTATAGAAATAATCTTCTGTTAGTAGTGCTCGATCTTTCACCTTCTTCTTATGTGGATGTTGAAGGTTCTAAAATGCTTCTGCAGTTATCTGATCAATTGAAGAAAGAAAACATTCAACTCAGGGTAGTAGAAGCACTTGCAACTGTACGTGATATATTAAGAAAACAGGGAATGGAAGAAATAGTAGGGCATATCAGTCGCAGGTCATCTATCAATGAGGCTGTGGAAGCGTTTAAAGAAAACGCTGAAAAAACAAAATTGAATTAATAGAAGATCAGATCGACTGCAAGTGATCTATGATAATTCATTCAGGAAATTATGAAACATTATTCATCGGATTTCTGAACTACAATTTTCTTACCCATGATCTTTGCACCATTGAGTAGTTTAATGGTTTCCTTGGCCTCTTCATCGTTGAGCATTTCAACAAAACCAAAACATTTACTTTTCTTGGTCATCCTGTCAATGATGACCTGAGCATATTTGATCTCGCCATATAATTCAAACATCTCTTTCAGATCTATATTATCGAAGTCACCGGGTAAACCTGCCACAAAAAGCTTCATTGCTATTATTTTATTAAAAGTATGCTAAGAAATTCTGTTTTTATTATTTTGAAAGCTATTATTATGCTTTAAAAACAGGTCAAATATAGCAGAACGTTCAGTATTAATTTATTTTTCTGCCGCAGAACCATACCATTTAATGGCATAATACCAGCAGGGTTCCGATCCTGTATTAATCAGGTTATGTGAAATGCCGGGCCTCAGAAAGATGGCACTGCCTTCGGTTGCAGGTATGCTGTCATTGGCAATATGCATGCTTACACTCCCTTTCATCAAGAACATAATCTCTTCTTGGGGATGCATATGCGGGGCATGACTTTCCTGACCTGCATTCAGTGTGGTGGCATGTACTTCGAATTTCTCAAACATCGAACTTGGCCTGTCGAATACAGGTCTTGATTCTCCCTTATTCGTTTTCTTTACGGTCAATTCACTCCAGTCTTTCATTAAACTACCACCGTTCGACTTGCCCCTGTTGATATCAACTGAAGATGAAGCAGTAAAGCCGATCACATAATAACTAACGGTATTGTCTGAACTGTTGCTGAAGCTTTGCGTATCGCCCGCTTCGATCAAGGCAATGCTTCCGCTTCCTAAAACTTTTATACTGTCATTGATCTTCATGGTAAGCGGACCCGCTTTTACGATCACCAGTTCTTCACGATCCATCAATGCCCTGGGTGCATGATTGGTTTTTCCTGCTGCCAATATGGATGCATGGATATTGAGCATGTTAAGGGTACTTGTTTTTCCCTGTAATTTTTTAGTTATCTCTATCGGGTAAACACCTGAAAGAATAGAATCGGTTTGAGCGATTATAGCAGGTTCAATACAAATCAGCATCAATGTAAAAACAAAAAAACGGCGAATTCTAAGTTTGGTTATGATCAATATTTTCATTCTCAGGTATCTTATGATGGTGGTGATTTATTTTACCGGTTTGAGAAACTTGTTTGCTTTTGAAATGGCTTTCTTCACTTTTCCTCTGTGAACTTGAGGCAGGAAATCGATCAGTTCTTCCAGCGTGTCTTTTAAATAGGATACAATGATACGTGGGTCTTGGTCTGGTTGTTGGAGAACAACGGTTGCTTTATCTGCTGTTTCAATTTTCATAAAATTGTCAATTAAAAATCCAGGCTTAAAATTAAACCTATTTACAGGAATTTGAATGAAAGATTTAGGACTAAAGGATGAGCAGAAGATTTAATAAGTTATTTTTTATAAATTCGGGGATGCAATACTCAAGTTCAGTTCTGTTGCTATAAAATCAATACTAAGGCAATACTTTCTGCAATA
>Ga0316229_1001052_pt1 | contig 30904 bp, 22 predicted proteins | sample TBH18023metaG_FD_206011 | JGI IMG/M metagenome (GOLD analysis project Ga0316229, IMG submission 206011) | Freshwater microbial communities from Trout Bog Lake, Wisconsin, USA - TBH18023 | ecosystem: Environmental > Aquatic > Freshwater > Lake > Hypolimnion/Profundal zone | place: USA: Wisconsin... | reverse complement strand
ATATTATTCCAGGCCTGCATGGTACCCATGTGGCAGGGATAATTGGTGCCGTAACCAATAACGGGACAGGTATTTCAGGCATTGCAGGAGGAAACGGATCTGGAAACGGGGTGAGGCTTATGTCGTGCATGGTCGGTGAAAACGGAGGCATCAGCGGGGTGGTGGTCGACTCATATGCATGGGCAGCCGACCATGGAGCAGCCATTTCAAATAACAGCTGGGGCTCAGCAGGTAATGTGCTGGGATTCGCTTTACTTGATGCCATCGATTATTTCGTGGTGAATGGCGGTGGCAACGTGATGGAAGGAGGTATAGTCATATGTGCGGCCGGCAACCTGGTTTATCCGGAGTTCCTTCCTGCAGCCTTCGATAATTGCCTGGCAGTCGCTGCAACCAATAACAAGGATAAAAAAACTGCTTATTCCAATGCCCAGCACTGGGTCGATATCAGTGCACCCGGGGGCGAAACACCTCCTGACTCAGCCGATATTTTAAGTACATTGCCTGGAAATCAATATGGTCTGTTGAACGGAACCTCCATTGCCTGCCCGCAGGTAGCGGGAGTGGCCGGGCTTGTGGTGTCCTATGCAAAAGGCCGGCTCAGCGCCCCGGATCTCCTTGATATCCTTGTGAATTCCACTGATAACATCGATGCGCTGAATCCTTCGTATACAGGTAAACTTGGAAGCGGCAGGGTAAACGCATTTAAAGCACTTCAGCTTGCCCAGTCATATATACACAGTGATTCAATCGAACCGCCAGCCGATCTGACCGCCCTGGCTGTTAGTGACACCCAGGTCAACCTTGGCTGGCAGCCTGATGCGGACGATGACTCCGTGTTGCTGGCTTATAACCTGATCCCGGCATTCGGACATCCCGGCGGTTATTATTTGCCAGGCGAAGCGATAGACAACGGGGGGATTGTTTTATATACAGGTAAAGCCACAACATTCAGCCATACACAACTTGATCCGAATGTAGTGTACTATTACTCTTTATGGTCGCTTAAAAATAACAGTTATTCTTACAGGTTCAGGAGATCCCAGGACACGACTTTTTGCGGTGCTTCACAGTTTCTACCATACTCCCAGGGCTTTTCTACAGGACCGTTCAGGCCTTTTTGCTGGTCTGAAAGCAACCCGGCCAGTCCCTGGCAATTTGTATTTGGCGACAACGATACTCATCCGCCTGCCGCTCACTCGGGGGTTTGGAATGCGTTATACCTCCCGGGATCGGGAACGGGACAGGTTGACAAACTTATCACCGGCGCTTTTGATCTTAGCAGTTATTCAATGGTCCAGCTGTCCTTCTGGCATACCCAGGAAAAAAGAGGGAATAACCAGGATGAACTCCGGATCTATTACAGGACCGGGCCTTCTGCCGCCTGGATTCTTATTCAAACCTATAACCAGAGCATTCAACCCTGGACCAAAGATTCAATCCAGCTTCCCAGCCTGTCATCATGGTACCAGCTGGCATTTGAAGCTACAAACCACTTCGGATACGGCGTTTGCCTTGATGATATTGAGATCAGTGATATTGCTCCTCCTTACCTTACAGTCACTCCCTCTAACCGGAACGTATTACACCTTGAAGGAAATACAACCTTCCTGGTAAATACCAATAAATACTGGACGGCAGCAAGTGATGCCGGTTGGTGTCGCAATGATTATACAGGTAAAGGTTCCGACACCTTGCATGTGCATTTCATGTCAAACCCTTTGTCAACTTCAAGGACTGCTCATATTTCAGTGGCTGTAGAAGGCCTGGCCCCGGTAACGGTTACTGTCACCCAGGAAGGAACTACAGGTGCAGGAACCATCAATAATGAAAACGGGCTTACACTGTGGCCGAACCCGCTTAAAGATGAAACAAGGCTTTTTATAAAGGGAAATGACCTGAGGGATCCTGAAATAAGCCTTGAAGGAATAGACGGTAGGACGGTCCTTCGAAAGAAAATCCTGGGATTGAATGAATTCAACCTGGATATCCGGTCGGTTTCCCCTGGCTGTTATTTCCTGGTCATCAGATCGGGTGGCAGGGTTTATGCCAAACCAATGATAAAGATTCATTAAGGGTATGGCAGCTGCCCCGGCAAACTCGTCGCCGGAATAACCTTTCCGTTTTCGCACATCAGCATGCGGGCGGGATATTTGTCGATAAGACCGTAATTGTGTGTAGCAACCACTACAGCGCGGCCTGTCCTGCTGATATCCATGAGCAGGCTTATGATGCCTTCGGAACTTTCGGGGTCAAGGTTGCCGGTGGGTTCATCGGCAAGGATGATTTCGGGATCGTTTACCAAAGCCCTGGCAATAGCCACTCTTTGCTGCTCTCCCCCGCTCAGCTGGTGGGGCATTTTGTTGCCTTTGTTACCCAGGCTGGATTTCGCCAGGACTTCCATCAGCCGCTTCTGCATCTGCCTCTTGTCCTTCCAGCCGGTTGCACGCATCACGAACAGCAGGTTCTCATTTACAGTACGGTCGGTGAGCAGCTGGAAATCCTGGAACACAATCCCAAGCTTCCTTCTTAAAAAAGGCACATCATTATAGTGAATCCGCCTCAGGTCATAGCCTACAACCCTTGCCGCGCCGTTCCTCATGGGGAGCTCTGCATAAATGGTCTTGAGCAGGCTGCTTTTGCCGCTGCCTGTGCGGCCGATAAGGTATACAAACTCACCTTTGCTGATCGAAAGGCTTACGTTTGCAAGTATTAGGTTCTCGACCTGGTATACCGAAACCTTGTCAAGTTCTATGGTACGTTCCGAAAATGGCTGATTCATGCAATGTCTGGTTAATGTGCCGGTAACACGACTCCTTCAATTTTCTTATAATCCGCCTCGTCTTTAAGGGAGATGTAATCCACCTTCATATCATCAATAAAAATGGGAAGGTACTGAGCCGGGTTGAAAAAATAAACTTTGGCAATGGCATCCTTCGGAAGATCCGCAGGAACATAAAATGCGACCTGCACCCTGACCCATTCATCAGGACTGATGAAGGTTTGCAGGTAAAACGGGTTGTAGCTGATCCCCTTGCCTCCTGAACTGAAATCGGCAACAAGCGTGGCATCGGTGCGTTCTTTCGGCGACAAAACCATGGCGGTGACCCGTATAATGCGATTGCCTGTGCTGAAAATGCTGTCGGGCTTCACTTCCATTCCCGAGCTGTAAGGCAGGATAGTATCTGCTTTGGACGACCAGCTCCCGCTGTACGAAGCCAGGTTGGTGCGGCTGCGGTTGTTCATCCATGGCAGCTCCTTTTCCATGTCGTTGGTATAGGTCCTTACCGAGACGATGGCGTCTTTGGGGATGTAAACCTTTGCTGTTTTACCGGTGTTAAAAAAAGAATCCCAGAATATCTCGGAAGTGATGATATACGGAGGGAATATCCATTTTGTATGCTGGTAATACTGGAAGATGTTCAATGCAGCCAGGGCCATGAGAAGGGCGGTTATGCTCCTGCGTATGGCAACCGAACTGAAATTCGCATAAAGGAATACCAGCAGGAGACCCGGCACGGCATAAATGTCGATGAAGATCCTTTGCCCGCATTTCGAGGCATAATACCATACCCACCAGCTTGAAGCCACGTAGGTGAAGATCACCAGGAAAATGAGCAGGACCAGGGCATGGAACCAGCTTTTACGGTAAAGGCCGATAAACCCGAACAGCGAAACAAAAGCGACGGGAGTGTAAACAAACCAGCCCCTGTTATAACTCCCGAGGATGCTGAAGAAATATGGTTTCAGGAAATGAAAACCTTCGTCCCCGTATGAATACACAATCCATTTGCCGCACTGTAAATACCAGAGCAGGAAGGGAATGAACATCAGCAGTAAAAAAATAATAATTCCTTTGACTGTGGATGACTTAGCGGCTTTGAGCCTGGCGATGGTATCAGTTACTCTTTGCCTGCTGCCGGCTACGAACGGAAGCAGCAGCAAGACCAGGGCATTGGTGGGGCGTATCAGTATGATCAACGCCAGCAGGAACATTGAGATCCAGAACCATTTGGTTTTTAAGGTATGGGTGAGATTATAGGTCGTGAGCAGGAAACTTGTGATGAGGGCGAAGGAATACACATGGGTCATGGAGCCTTCGGTGATGGTGTAATACAGTAGGTTGGTCCCTATCGCAATGACCGCTGAGATGAAAGCAGCATTCTTTGCCGTTGCCCCGAATTTTATCAGCAGCCTCATCAATGTCCTTGCACCAAGCCATAAAAAGAAGAGGGAGGCAAAGGCGATCATGTACTGGTAGGGAGGGGAGTAGCCGTCGGTAGGGAAGAGTTCGAGGTAAGCCACGAAATGCGCTGTTAAAAAGAATGGAGTCCAAACCACCGCCATGCCGGGATAAGTCTTGTTGACGACGTTATTCCCGGCTTTCATCCTGAATTCCTTGAACGCGGCTTTGTCGTGGGGATAATACACCCATTCGTAATCCTCTACGAACCTGTACTGGAAATTATGATGGATGAAAATGGCCGGAAGATAAGCGTAGTAAGCTTTCCCGTCACTGTTGATGACCCTGTCCCATGGCTTTTCGGGGGTCTTGAACCCGAAGAACATACAGATGTAAAGCAGTAAAATGATTTCCGGCGTGAATCGGTAGATATACTTCATTCTGCTGAATTATTGCGTTGACGAACCACTTCATAAAGGAGTATCCCGCTGGCCACCGAAACATTAAGCGAAGAGATGTCGCCCTTGATGGGGATGCTTACCTGCTCATCGGCAAATTTCAGATATTCGCCCGAGATGCCCTTGTCCTCCGATCCCATGATGATGGCCACGGGGCCGGTGAACTTCGCTTCGGTATAGTTTTTCTCAGCTTTTTCGGTGGCGGCAACTATAGCCAGCCCGCTCTCCTTCATGAATTTCAGGCTGTCCTTGAGGTTGGCCGATCTCACTACAGGCAATGTATACAGGGCGCCTGCAGAGGTCTTCACCGCATCGGAATTGAGCTGGGCCGAGCCGCACATCGAGATCACCATCGCATCGGCACCCGAGCAGGCCGCAGTACGGGCAATAGCCCCGGCATTGCGCACATCGGTAACCTGGTCGAGAACAAGGATCAGGGGCGTCCTCCCTTGCTCAAAAATAAACGGGATCAGGTCCTCCAGCTTCTGGTATACGATCTCGGTAAGGTATGCGATCACCCCCTGGTGGTTCTGTTTAGACTGCCTGTTAAGCTTTTCAACAGGCACGAACTGGTATGGTATCTCAACTTCTTTCACCAGCGCGAACAGTTCATGAAAACCAGGTCCTTTGAGACCGTTCTGTATCAGCAGCTTGTCAACCTGCTTGCCCGCCCGTATCGCTTCTATCGCCGGCCGTATCCCATATATGTATTGTTCTTTTGGCATGTTTGTTTTTTTTAATTTGTACATTGTACTTTGTACCTTGTACTTTTTTCAATCATTCCTCCGCTCTGTCAAGCAGGTTCTTCGGTATTTCCTTCGTAGGTTTAGCCCCTAACTCTTTTATTTTTTCTGCACGACGGATGAGATTTCCCTTGCCCGTACTGAGTTTGTTTATTGAAGCATCATAACTCTGCCGGGTCTGGTCCAGTTTACGCCCCACATCCTCGAGGTCTTCAAGAAAGCCCACGAATTTGTCGAGGAGGTCAGCGCTCTGCCTGGCGATCTCAACGGCATTTTTGTTCTGGTACTCCACCCTCCAGAGGTTGGAGATCATTCGGAGCACGGCGATAAGGTTCGTCGGACTGATGAGCAGCACCCTGCGTTCATAGGCAAACGACCAGAGATCGGGTTCGGCCTGCATGGCGATGAGATAGGCAGGTTCTACCGGCATGAAGAGGATCACGAAATCCAGGCCTTTAAGCTGGTACACGTCCTGGTAGTTCTTCGAACTGAGCTCGGCAATATGGGTCCTCACCGAAAGCAGGTGGTCCTTCAAAGCCTTATCCTGTTCTTCCCTGGTCTCGGCCGATGAAAACCGTTCATAAGCCAGGAGGGAGACCTTCGAATCCACCACCAGGCTGCGGTCCCCTGGATAAGCAATGATCACGTCAGGTTGCAGGCGTTTACCCTGCTCATTGGTGTAACTGGCCTGCACGAAATATTCCCTGTCGCGCACCAGTCCTGATTTTTCAAGTATACTCTCGAGGATTATCTCACCCCAGTTTCCCTGGGTCTTGGTCTGTCCTTTGAGTGCATGGGTCAGGTTATTTGCCTCCTTGCTGATCTGCTGGTTGAGCTCTGCCAGGTTTTTAATCTCCTTTTCAAGAGAGAACCTTTGTTTCGACTCCTTGTCGTAAGTATCTTCAACCTTTTTCTCGAAGTCCCTTATCTTTTCACTCAGGGGTTTGAGAATCTCATCCAGCTTGGTCCTGTTCTGCTCGGTGAATTTTTTTGTTTTCTCTTCAAGGATGTCATTTGCCAGGTTCTTGAACTCGTTCCTGAAATTATCCTGGAGTTTTTCTATGTCTTTTTTTAATGTGGACAGCTTTTCACCAAGGCCCTCGTTTTCGGTGGTTTTGCGCGACAGCTGGGAATTGAGCTCGTTGATCAGGGCTTCTTTTTCCTTTAATTGCTGCTGGATTGCAATGTTCTGCTGCTCCAGCATCCTGCACCTTTCCTCCGCCGTAATTTTAGCAGAATTCAGAGATTCAGCCTGTTTGCGGAGAACATCAAAGTCTGCTACGGATGTATCCTGCGACTTAGGCTTGAGCCGGAATATGATTATTCCGAACCCGGCAATTACTATTATGCCAATTAAGATTATTAATATTTCCTGCATAAAAAAAGAAGCGAAATCGCGAAATAGAATCCTGTGTAAAATTAACAATTATCGCTTTGATATAAACGATAGGGTTGTACTTTTGAGCTCCAGTTTTCAACAACCGATGATCCGCATAGGCATAATCTCCGACACCCACGGCAGGCTGCTGCCGAAAATTACTGAATTCCTTTCGGGTCTGGACGAGATCTGGCATGCCGGCGACATAGGCTCCGCAGAAGTCATCATTGCACTGAGAAGGGTCGCTGCCTTAAGGGCGGTTTACGGCAATATCGACGGAAATGACGTAAGGATATTATGCCCAGAAGCCCTTGTATTCCAAGTCGAAAACCTGAAAGTCCTCATGACCCATATAGGCGGATACCCGGGAAGATATCATCCGCAGTCAAAAAAATTAATAGAACTTGAAAAACCCGGGCTGTTCGTTTGCGGCCACTCTCACATCCTCAAAGTAATCTATGATCATAAACATTCATTGCTGCATATCAACCCCGGCGCTGCCGGCAGCTACGGCTTGCACCAGTCCATAACGGCAGTGAGGCTGAAGATAGACGGGAAAGATATGAAAGACCTCGAGGTCCTGGATATTCCAAGATAAACTTAGCGGAGCCGGTCGGCTGATTTCACCAGGTTTTCATCCTTACGGATGTAACGGTTGGCAAGCACAAGGAAGATCAGGCTGATAAGAGGGCAGAAGGCACCGAACTGGTAAGCCGGGGCAATGCCGGTAAGTTTTTGCACGGAGCTCATGTAGTACATCAGCACAACTATAATCAGGACAATGGTTATCAGTATATTGAATGCAAGTATCCTTATCTGCAGCTGTCGGTTCTTATAAAGGAATAAGGTGAGGAGAGGGAGAATAATGCATATCGAGACAAGAGCCAAAAGAGGAAAGCCGAACCAGGTGGCGGTCTGGAATTTCGGGTTGGGATCCATGCATTTCAGCCCTGTGGCCAGGAGTTTATAGTTTCCGAGCTCGGTTCCGCTGAAAAAATCGGCGACAGGAAAGAAAAGCATTAGTACTGCGGCTGCAGCAGCTATTGCAAGAAACAGGCTTTGAATACGTTGGATCATAAAATGCAAATATTTTATACAGGGCAAAGTTCTGCATTTTTTAGCAAAGGAGGAAATAATTTTGACATTGAAGATTAATATCGTATATTTGCATCGGATATCGTTCCCATCATATCTCGAAGGTATTTTCACTAAACAATTCTTTAAACACCATTCCATTCATCTGATTTAATGGTAATTCTAAACCAAATTCATTATTTACATGTATGATATTATTTCACTCGACAGCAAAGAGCTGAATGAGTTAAGGGAAATTGGACGCCAGTTGAATATTCCCAAAGTTGACAAACTGGAAAAGCAGGAACTTATTTATAAGATCCTCGACCACCAGGCCCTCAATCCAAGCCAGGATATCCTGGAAAAAGAACAGGAGCAGAACCAGGTCCGCCGTTTCAGGGGCAGACCCAAAAAGAATCCCGATCAGCCCATACAGGAAAAGCCTGCCGTGACGCCGACAGATAAACCGGAAGTTCCCCAGGGGGAAAAACCTGTTGCTCCCCAGGGAGAAAAACCGGCATTTGTTCCCAAGGAAAAGCCGGCTTATGTACCCCGTGACAAGCAGAATTTCGTGCGCAGGGATAAACCAGGTTTTGTGCCCAGGGAGAAACGTAATTTTGTTCCCAAGGAACGTCCTGTGAACCAGGATTTACAAGGTCCTCAGCCAGTTCCGGTAAAGCCTGAGCAGGAAAAACCTGTACAGGGAAATTCTGAATACAGCCCGGCACCGGAGTCAGTGAACCTTTTCGAGACTTACCCCGAAAACAACCGTGATGAAGTAAAACCTGAAATTCCTGCCATTGCTGCAGGGAACCAGAGCGAGATCCTTGAATCACCCGGTTCGGGCAGCCCTGAAGCCCAGAGCCAGCTGTCAATGGACGACCGCCGCGGTAAAGATTTCCAGCGCAAGTTCCCCAGGGAACAAAGGGATCAAAGGGAGCCGAGAGAGTCACGCGAGCCTAGGGAACCCCGAGAAGAATACTCATGGGAATTCGAAGGGATCATCACCAGTGAAGGCGTGCTTGAGATCATGGCCGATGGCTACGGTTTCCTGCGTTCATCCGATTATAATTACCTGAATTCGCCTGATGATATTTATGTTTCACAGTCCCAAATCAAGTTGTTCGGTCTGAAGACCGGCGACTCGGTTCGCGGCACCATCCGTCCTCCCAAGGAAGGGGAGAAGTATTTTCCTCTTATCAAGGTTGAACTCATCAACGGCCGTACTCCCGAGGAAGTCCGTGACAGGATCCCCTTTGATTTTCTCACCCCGCTCTTCCCAATGAAGAAGTTCAAACTCACAGGCCATCCCGACTGCAGCATGTCAACCCGTATCATCGATATGTTCGCACCCATAGGTTTCGGACAGCGTGGTTTGATCGTTGCCCAGCCCAAGACCGGTAAAACCGTTCTTCTGAAGGAAATAGCCAATGCCATCGCCGCCAACCATCCCGATGTTTATATGATCGTATTGCTGATCGACGAACGTCCCGAGGAAGTCACCGATATGCAGAGAAGCGTTAAGGCTGAAGTCATCTCTTCAACTTTTGACGAACCAGCCGACCGTCATGCCAGGATATCGAATATAGTACTTGAGAAAGCCAAAAGGCTGGTCGAATGCGGTCACGATGTGGTCATCCTGCTTGACTCGATCACCCGCCTTGCACGTGCCTACAATACTGTAGCGCCTGCTTCAGGAAAAGTACTTTCGGGAGGTGTTGAAGCCAATGCGTTGCAGAAGCCCAAACGTTTCTTTGGCGCAGCCCGCCAGATAGAGAACGGGGGATCGCTTACCATTATCGCAACGGCTCTTATCGAAACCGGCTCAAAAATGGACGAAGTCATCTTCGAAGAATTCAAGGGAACAGGTAATATGGAGCTTCAGCTCGACAGGAAACTTTCGAACAAGAGGATCTGGCCTGCAGTGGATATCGTTGCTTCCAGCACCAGGCGTGAGGATCTGCTTCTTGATAAAGATGTTCTCGGCCGTATCTGGATACTCCGTAACCACCTGGCCGATATGAACCCTATCGAAGCAATGGAATTCCTGAAGGAGAAGATAAAATTCACCAATACCAACGAGGAGTTCCTGATTTCGATGAACGGCTAGTCGCTCGCATATTTACAACGCCGCTATCGATTGCACTTACACACCGCTGCTGCGGTGTCTGCGTCACTTGCGCAAACTTTTTCTGTAGCCCAACTCATACCAGGCTCGCTCCTCGCACCTGATGCAGCTTGTGTGAAGTGCTTCGCTCACGACAATGATGCGGCTTTTGTAAAATGCTCGCTTAATATAATTTCGCTACCTCGCTACCTCGCTACCTTTCTTTTATTTCGCTTTTCGCTATATCGCTTCTCGCTACCTCGCTACCTCGCTACCTTTCTTTTATTTCGCTTTTCGCTATTTCGCTTCTCGCTACCTCGCTACCTTTCTTTTATTTCGCTTCTCGCTACCTCGCTACCTCGCTACCTGTTATCTCCCCGGCTAATCGCGCCAGGTCCATTCCATCGTAGTTTCCGCTGCTCATAAGCAACAGGACTGAGTTGTTCCATTTCATTGTAAGCAATTCATCCTGCAACTTTTTCGAGTCGGTGAACACTTTGAGCCTGTTGTTGCCGAATCCTTCTTTTACCTGTTCTTCTGTAATCGGTGGAAGCCGTTTCAGCTGGATTGCGTGGGGGTTGAAGTAAACCATGGGAACATCGGCCTCATCCAGGCTGTGCAGGTAATGACCCAGAAATTCCTTGCTCAGGCTGCTGTAGGTATGAAGCTCCAGGCAGGCGGTGACGATTTTGGAGGGAAATTGCTCCCTTATCGCCTGTAGGGTGGCTTTGACCTTGGAAGGTGCGTGGGCGAAATCCTTGTATACCTTAGTGGTCTCGTTTTCCGCTACCAGTTCCAGGCGCTTTGACGCCCCTTGAAAGGTCCGGACCGATGTTAAGAACATCTCATCGGAAACCCCGAGTTCACGGCAAACCCAGTATGCCCCTTTCATATTCATAAGGTTATGCCTGCCAAAGACCTTCACAGGCCATATTTTTCCATGCGCTATAAGGGAGCTGACCCCATCCATGATAAAATATTCAGGAACAGCATAGGGAATCAGCTTAATATCCCTGCGTGCTTCAGGGCTTATCCGGCATAACATCTCATCATCCGCACAGTAAATAAGAGTCCCGTTAGGGCTTATCAACCGGATGAATTCCCTGAACTGCTCCACGTAGTTTTCAAAGGTGGGGAACACATTGATATGATCCCAGGCCACCCCGCTAAGGAGGGCAATGTGGGGCATGTAAAGGTGAAATTTAGGCCTTGTATCAATCGGGGATGTCAGGTATTCATCTCCTTCGAAGATCATGATGCCTGCTTTTTCACTCAGTTTCACCATCACATCGAAACCTTCAAGCTGAGCCCCGACCATGTAGTCGCAATCTATCCCGGCAGCCTTCAGAACATGCAGTATCATCGCGGTAATGGTAGTCTTGCCGTGGCTTCCGCCGATGACAACACGCTTTTTGTCTTTCGACTGCTCATACAGGTATTCGGGGTATGAGAATATCTTCAGCCCTGTTTCCTTTGCTTTTAAAAGCTCGGGATTATCAGCCTTTGCATGCATGCCGAGTATGACTGCATCGAGTTCAGGGTTGATCCTTGAAACATCCCAGCCCTCGGTTGGCGGGAGCAGTCCACGTTCCTGAAGCCGACTTTTTGAAGGTTCAAAGATCTCGTCGTCAGAGCCGCTCACCTCGTAACCTTTATTATGCAATGCAATAGCCAGGTTATGCATTGCACTTCCGCCTATAGCGATAAAATGAACCCTCATGTTTTATTTTTTTTCAAAATTACATTTTATTATTACCGGATAAAGTTGTTTCCGCAGCCGGATTTTCATAATTTCACATTCTCAAATCCATTTATTTTGGATTAACCATGCAAAATTTTACAGATCAATATAATAAAGATTTAAAGGGTGCAGATCCTGCCGGGGCTGTAGAGTATTTCAATGAACTTTTCCCGGGGCGCTGCATTTTTTCAACCAGCCTGGGTGCCGAAGACCAGTTGCTTACAAAGATATTGTCAGAAACTGCAAAAGACATCCGGATATTTACTCTCGATACGGGAAGGCTGTTCGAGGAAACCTACGAACTCATCCACATAACAGAACAGAAATATAACATCAGTATCGAAGTGTTTTTCCCCGATTCGGCTTCCGTTGAGAAGATGGTCAATACCAAAGGGATCAACCTTTTTTACGACAGTGTTGAAAACCGCAGGGAATGCTGCAATGTTCGAAAGATAGAATCCCTGGACCGGGCGCTCAAAGGCATGAAAGTATGGATCACGGGCCTGAGGAGGGAACAGTCGGAGGCCAGGAGCGGTATAGGTATAGTAGGCTGGGATGAAACTCATTCCGTAATAAAGCTTAATCCTTTGTTCGAATGGAGCCAGGAACAGGTTTGGGCTGCGATACATTCGGGGAAGATCCCGTATAACAGTCTTCACGATAAAGGTTTCCCGAGCATTGGCTGCCTCCCCTGCACACGGGCTGTTATGCCCGGCGAGGATTTCAGGGCAGGGCGCTGGTGGTGGGAAAGTGCTTCAAAAAAAGAATGCGGGCTTCATGATAATGAAAAATAATATACTATGAGCAACACTATTGATCTGGCCGGATTAAGCAACATCCAGGAAGAAAATCTGGAGCGGCCCACACCCCTTTACCAGGACGAGCATCATGCGGTCTACTGGCTCGGAACCCCGGAAAATTCTGCATTCCGCTGCAACACCTACCTGGTCACCGACGGGGACGAGGCGATTATCGTTGACCCGGGGGGCTCTGACGCTTTCGATTTTATCAGGCGCAGGGTTGAACAGATCATAGACCCTGTGCATGTTTCGGCCCAGATCCTTTGCCACCAGGACCCTGATGTGGCCGGTTCAATGGTAAACTGGCTGGACGTCAATCCCGAAATGAAAGTCATCACGAGCACCCGAACCAACATCCTCATCTCACATTACGGAAGGGATGATTACAGTTTCTTCAATATTACCGAATTCTCGGCCTATACTTTTTCTTCGGGCCGCTGCCTGAGGTTTATCGAAGCTCCTTTCCTGCATTTCCCGGGTGCTTTTACCACTTATGACGAAACTTCTTCTTTTTTGTTTTCCGGGGATATATGGGCTGCCCTGGATATGGACTGGAGGCTCGTGATCAGGGACTTCCGTCCGCATGAGTTCAAGATGAACCTTTTTCACCTTGATTATATGGCAAGCAATATTGCAGCCAGGGGGTTTGTCGAACGTTTGAAAGGCGTCAGGGTAAAAGCCATCCTTCCCCAGCACGGATCGGTGATCCCTGAACAATTTGTTGAAGATGCCATCCGCTATCTTTCGAATCTGCGTTGTGGCCTTGACATCATTTATCCGGAGAAAAAAAGAAAATAGCCCTGGTTATTAACAGCCACCGAATATGTCAGAAAACCTGAAACAGAGAATCGAGCAACTTGAGTCTGAACTCAAGGTAGTGAAGCTTGCATCCATGCAATGGGAGGAAATCCAGAGGATCTACCAGAAGTCGAATGACCGCCTGCAACAGATCTACAACGACCTGAACTTATTGAATGAGCGCCTTGTCATGGCCTTTGAAGCAAGCGGATTGGCGTGGTGGGATTGGGACTACAAAAGCGGGAAGCTGGAGTGCAGCGAAAACATGGGCTTGTTGACAGGCCTCAGCAAAGAAAACGTGCCGGCTACCTACTCTGCTTATATAGCCATAATCCATCCTGAAGATGTTCAGGAAGTTAAATCGAACCTTGACAGGCATCTCAGCGGGGCCAAACCGTTTTTCGAGATGGAATACCGCCTGAAAACGGGTTCGGGAGAATGGAAGTGGGTTTATGACAAAGGCAGAATTGTTGAAAAGGACATCCTGGGCAAACCTATAAGGCTGCTGGGTGTGACAATGGATGTGGAGCGTAAGAAAGTGCATGAAAAAAAGCTTCTTCACGAGTTTGAAAAAGCAGATGAGGCGAACAAGGCCAAGAGTTCATTCCTTGCCAATATGGCCCACGAGATCTACACGCCTTTGTCGGGAGTGGTGGGAATGGCCGAGATCCTCAAACAGTCGGAACATTCGCCTGAACAAAAGGAATACCTCGGGATTATTGTTGATTCGGCCACCAACCTGCTGTCGGTGTTCAATACCATCATGGATTTTCTGAAAATTGAAGCCGGGCAGATAGAGCTGAGCAATTCAGTGTTCAGCATTTATGAACTCATGGATGACCTTATCTCCACGCTCATTCCCGAAGCCGGCGAAAAAGAGCTGGAGATCCTGTCGTATGTCGATCCCAACATACCTCTCCTTGTCAAAGGAGATGCTTCACGCCTGAAACAGGTGCTGAGGGTGTTTGCCGATAACGGTGTGAAATTCACCGATGCCGGGGAGATCACTATCACGGCTGATTTCCTTTCCTGGGATGATGAAACCGTGAATATACAGTTCAAAGTGACCGATACCGGAATAGGTATATCGGAAGAGGCGATCAAACATATATTTACTTCCTTCAAAAAGATCAGCCCTTCAACCGGCAAATACGGGGGAAGCGGTCTTGGGCTGGCAATTGCCCAGTACCTCGTGCAGAAAATGAAGGGAGAGGTTCGTGTAGAAAGCCAGCCGGGGAAGGGTTCCACTTTTATTTTCAATGTTTTGCTGGATAAGGTTCCGGGGTCCGAAGCAGCCATTGCTGATCCTGAAATCAGGGGATTGAAAGTGATGATCGTTGACCCTCATCAGTCAAGATCCGGTATGCTGCTTGACCTGCTCAGCAGGCTGGATTGTGAAACAGAATACCTGCCCACAATCACCGACGGACTGCAGGAACTGGAACACAGGCGAAAAATAAAGAAGCCGATAGACCTTGTTATCGTGGAACTTGAGGCACTGACCCTGTCCCAGGGAGCCTTCAAACCCAACCCGGCCTGGGAAAGCATTAATAAGTTATTACTTCATTATTCAGGGACCCCGCTTCCCCATAAGATTGATGCAATGAGGTTCAATACAATACTGAAGCGACCCTATCTCCCGATGGAACTTGCAAACGCAATGGTCAATGCCGTTACACATAAGAAGGAAGATGTCCCCTTCAATGTCCCGGCAATGCCTATTTCAAGACATGAGGCAAGGAAACTGAGGATACTCCTGGCCGAAGATAACCTGATAAACCAGAAAGTTGCCCAGGTCACACTGAGCAAACTGGGCCATCATATTGACATTGCCGGCAACGGCAGGATCGCGGTGGAACTGTTTAAAAAGAACAGGTACGACCTGATCCTAATGGATATTTTCATGCCCGAACAGGACGGGATCGAAGCGACCCGGGAGATCAGGCAGGCCGAGCAGGCCGGCCCGCTTGAAAAACCCATTCATATTTGTGCCATTACGGCCAATGCTGATAAGGATGATGAAGAAAAATGCTACCAGGCAGGATTCAACACGTATATTACAAAACCATTCAAATTGGAGGAGTTGATGGAGATCCTTGACAGTATAATGTAAACCCCGGGGGGTAAAAGCAACTTCCTTTTAATTCTACTTTGGTAAATCAGGTTGATAATAACGGTTGATATCTTTTTGTCGCTGCCGGTGTCGTTTTTGTAATTGTTCCAGTCGTTGATCATCGCGGTCATAATCTTCTGAAGCCCTTATCTCTCTTGCCAGCAATAACCTGATATCATTGGTTGATAGCAAAGGAATTTCCTGTGCGTTTTTCAATCGTTCAGTAAGGATATACTCCAGGGCTACGCAGGTCAATGCCATGTGATTGTTAAAGCCCCTAAATGTTCGTACCTGATAATCTGACATACCAAGATCATGGCTGTCATCACGGAAACAGCGTTCAATCCAGAAGCGCTGGGCCTGCATGTACGCAAATTCTTCGAGGCTTTGATCTTCGATTGGAATATTGCTCAGGGAATACTTCCACTTATCCGTTTTGACGATGGGTTTGCGGATAACCAGAGTTTGCCTGATCGCTTGAAGATCTCCGGCTTTTTTATCCCAGACCCAGACGGAAGCTACATGTACCAATGCCGTAAGCCAGCCTTTGGTGGTTCTGCGTATACGAACTTCTTTAAAATCTTTTTTGCGTAATCTCCGTACATACTCATCCATGGTGATACCGCTCCGGTCAGATACCGGTAAACAGTATTGTCTTCCTGGTTTCCCAGGTTTATTCACGGGAATCGAGATGAGAGGTTCCTCGGTAAAGATGGTTTGATCGCAATGCACCTCCAGAACATACTTCACACCCAGGGTGTTTAATCCTTTACTAAATTCAAATCCATTACCATACAACCCATCTCCGTTGACATAATCAAATTGTACTCCTCCAGTCAAATGTTCCTCGATCATATCCAGGGCCAACTGTGGTTTGGTTTTGAACACTCTTTTATGTTTGGGAATACCTGCTTTTTCACATCGGTTGGGATCATCAATCCATTTCTGTGGCAGAAATAACCGGTAATTGGTCAGGGAAGAATATTTGCCAGCGGTCAGGCTTAGATAGACCCCAACCTGACAATTATCTACCTTGCCTGAGGTTCCTGCATATTGACGAGCTACACCCACTGATTTTGTTCCTTTTTTCAAATGTGCTTTTTCATCAACCGTACATCCGATTTTCCCTACCGGTTGAAGTTTTGTTGAAATATTCCTGGCCAATGCTTGCATCAATCCTTCGGAATCCCACGGGGAATTCGTAATAAAATGCTGTAATGACTCATATTCACTCCCCGAAACCTCTTCCACCATACGTTCAATATTACGTTTCCCTCTCTCTGCACAGAAGATCCCCTGGAGATAATACTGTGCTTTGTCCTGTTGTGTTTTCTTTCCGGCACGAAAAAAAGGATGATAATTGTTCACCATCAAACCAACGCCATTGGTAACAGAACTGATAAGGGGGTGTTGCTCTTCTTCCTTCTTGGATAACCATACCGGAGGTTTTATTGGCTTCTCTACAGTACAACTTGTAAACGAATGCAATTTCCTAACACCTGAAAGAAAACCGAAAGTATTTCCATTTGAATAAAAATTGTTTACCGAATGAAAAAAAGAGTTACTTTTAATCGAGGTCCTGGTTCTCATACATCTCAAGTTATTGGTGGAACATTAACCTAAGATAATGATTATCAGGACCTTAAATATATTTATTTAGAATTTCTATAAACAAGATATTAACATTATGTTATTGTCAATCAAAGAGATAAAAAATCGCTTTCACTTCGTTTTTAACCACGTTTAACCTCCTTTTGATTTACCAAAGTAGAACTAAAAACAACTAATTATTAGCTTTCAAAATTAATTGTTCCAACACAGATTCAATTGAATAATTATATCCTGATAGAGAAAATCGAATAATTCCTTCTTTATCAATAACGTATGTTGTAGGGTAGCATGATACTTTGTATAATTTCGCAATATCTTTATTAGCAAAAAGGATAGGGTAATTAATGTCTTTTCTTTTAATAAATTCTCGAAATTCTTTCGAATCCTTATCCACAGGATCTATTCCAATGATAATGAAATTATTTGATTTATATTTATTATACAAGGAAACTAAATGAGGTATCAATGACATACAAGGTTGACATGATTTATAAAAGAAATCAATGAGAATAATTTTCCCACGGAAATTGTTTAAAGCAAGAGTATCATCTTTATTTGATGGTAATCTCCACCTTGGTGCAACAGTCCCATTAGTTAATAACGGTACCACTTCAACCGGTTCATATGTCTTGATATTATAGAAGGATGGAAGAGATTTGAAATGAAAAATAGTATCAGCTATTAGAATATTAATCTGATACTTGACTATTTGGTAATCCATATATTGAAATAATGTATCGGCCCCTACTTTTATAATGCCTCGTTGAGAATAGTGGATGGGACGCATGTCCTTTTTACTAATCCAATAATCATACTTTTCACCTAATACATGAAAGCTATTATCGACATTTTTAATATTGTAATGGACCTTAACTAAAAGATGATAACAAACTAAGGAATTTACATTTTCTTCTCCAATAAATTGGATCTGAGTTGTCGTGTCAATCAATCCTGATTCATTAATAAAGGGGTAACAAGTTCTACTTGTCAACGGTTCATAAAAAATATGATTATATTTAGTCGAACTAATATTACTTGCCCAAATGGAAGTTGATCTAACAATTACCGAACTATCGTTAGGAAATGAATTTATTAATTCATCTCCAGAATAAATGACTTCACCGGGGATATTACCATTAATATATTTTTGATAATGGAAAAGCATACCAAAAATCGTATCTGCTTTATATTTCTTAAAATAGCATTTATAATAATAACCCAAAGTATCAGCCTCTGTCATAAATTTAATTTTCAACTTCATTTCATAATATCCATTTGAAACAGATTGACAACTATCGAATGAGGTTTTAATAATTACGTAAGGATCTTGACAAAATGCATAAGCAGTCCACGAAATTGATAAAAGCAAATAAAACCCAAGAATAATAATTCTTTTCCCCATTATTTAAACAAGTTAATAAATAATCTAAAATCCAGAGAATGTACTTTAATCGATATCTTAAGAAGGAGATTGAAAAATGTTATATATTGAACCTTGAATGTTCCATTTCAGCTGGTAAAAAATTGGTAATCCTAAAACTGATATATTAAAGCACATAAGTGAAAATAGGATGTTACCGTGACTTTGCGAATAAATAATTAAATATCATCAAAATAAAACCAACTAAATCAACTTATAGTTGAAGTCGGATTAAGAACAAAGGCAAGGTACTGTGTCGTTTAAAAGCATCTTGATAAGGTTTGGTGAAAAATTCATGATCAGTTACAGCTAATCACAATGGCATACAAATATATTGTAAAATCCATAATGGCAATCTCAACAAAAAAATCTTAGGTTTCAAAAGAAATAAGATTCGAAAGTAATTGCATTTAAATGTTACTGATATTACTTATTTTAAAAGTTCAAAATGAAAGCTAAATCACGAAAAATTCATCAATGTTCTAAAGTACTGTTGCTGACCGACTTTTTTTCAACCCTCAAGCAAAACTATGTACTGATTATGTCTTTATTTCATCATCGATGGGAAAATTAATTCCACAACTTTGCAGTCACCCCACATCGAACACAAACAATATGGCCAAGGACCTCTATTCAATAATTGACAAGTTCCAGTGCAATTCATTTTGAGACAACCAGTCATGACTATAGTCTTTATTAGATTCTTATTATTTTCATCTATTGTTGAATGAATTAGGCGGATCGCTATATCTCGGTTGATTTTATCTGAAGAACAAATCCTCATCTTATAAAGTGTACACGTATCATCATGATATTTTATGGAATCACCTAATATTTTAAAACTTGTAATCGATGAATCGACCTTTAATTGTAACAAGTCCAGAGTATAACTACCGAAATACTGGTTTATGAGTTTTAGTGAATCGGCCGGAGGTAAAGATATTAACAATGATGAATCCATCATTAAGGTATCACTTTTTAACACAGCAATTCGCTTAGAAGATTTGTCCTCAGTTTTTTTAGAACAATTCGAACTGATGAGCATACAGAAAAGCATTGAAATTAGAACTAATACAACGCCTGCAACCTTAAAATATTTTGCACTAGTTTTCATAACTTTTAGTTTATGTTTATATTTAACATGATTTTATAAAGGCTTATTCTACCCGATAATTAAAATATTAAATATTTATATTAATAATAAGAGTGATTCAATAAAATTTCTTTATTAAAGATTCGGAATGTTGAAGTTTTGCACAAATTAAGGTGAACCAGAAGGCACCCATGTACCGGAAATATTTCCTCCATGAATTATTGTCTGACCCAAAGAAGGGAAAGTGATAGCTGAAAAAAGGACGATAATAATTCTACTTTGGTAAATCAGGTTGATAATAACGGTTGATATCTTTTTGTCGCTGCCGGTGTCGTTTTTGTAATTGTTCCAGTCGTTGATCATCGCGGTCATAATCTTCTGAAGCCCTTATCTCTCTTGCCAGCAATAACCTGATATCATTGGTTGATAGCAAAGGAATTTCCTGTGCGTTTTTCAATCGTTCAGTAAGGATATACTCCAGGGCTACGCAGGTCAATGCCATGTGATTGTTAAAGCCCCTAAATGTTCGTACCTGATAATCTGACATACCAAGATCATGGCTGTCATCACGGAAACAGCGTTCAATCCAGAAGCGCTGGGCCTGCATGTACGCAAATTCTTCGAGGCTTTGATCTTCGATTGGAATATTGCTCAGGGAATACTTCCACTTATCCGTTTTGACGATGGGTTTGCGGATAACCAGAGTTTGCCTGATCGCTTGAAGATCTCCGGCTTTTTTATCCCAGACCCAGACGGAAGCTACATGTACCAATGCCGTAAGCCAGCCTTTGGTGGTTCTGCGTATACGAACTTCTTTAAAATCTTTTTTGCGTAATCTCCGTACATACTCATCCATGGTGATACCGCTCCGGTCAGATACCGGTAAACAGTATTGTCTTCCTGGTTTCCCAGGTTTATTCACGGGAATCGAGATGAGAGGTTCCTCGGTAAAGATGGTTTGATCGCAATGCACCTCCAGAACATACTTCACACCCAGGGTGTTTAATCCTTTACTAAATTCAAATCCATTACCATACAACCCATCTCCGTTGACATAATCAAATTGTACTCCTCCAGTCAAATGTTCCTCGATCATATCCAGGGCCAACTGTGGTTTGGTTTTGAACACTCTTTTATGTTTGGGAATACCTGCTTTTTCACATCGGTTGGGATCATCAATCCATTTCTGTGGCAGAAATAACCGGTAATTGGTCAGGGAAGAATATTTGCCAGCGGTCAGGCTTAGATAGACCCCAACCTGACAATTATCTACCTTGCCTGAGGTTCCTGCATATTGACGAGCTACACCCACTGATTTTGTTCCTTTTTTCAAATGTGCTTTTTCATCAACCGTACATCCGATTTTCCCTACCGGTTGAAGTTTTGTTGAAATATTCCTGGCCAATGCTTGCATCAATCCTTCGGAATCCCACGGGGAATTCGTAATAAAATGCTGTAATGACTCATATTCACTCCCCGAAACCTCTTCCACCATACGTTCAATATTACGTTTCCCTCTCTCTGCACAGAAGATCCCCTGGAGATAATACTGTGCTTTGTCCTGTTGTGTTTTCTTTCCGGCACGAAAAAAAGGATGATAATTGTTCACCATCAAACCAACGCCATTGGTAACAGAACTGATAAGGGGGTGTTGCTCTTCTTCCTTCTTGGATAACCATACCGGAGGTTTTATTGGCTTCTCTACAGTACAACTTGTAAACGAATGCAATTTCCTAACACCTGAAAGAAAACCGAAAGTATTTCCATTTGAATAAAAATTGTTTACCGAATGAAAAAAAGAGTTACTTTTAATCGAGGTCCTGGTTCTCATACATCTCAAGTTATTGGTGGAACATTAACCTAAGATAATGATTATCAGGACCTTAAATATATTTATTTAGAATTTTTATAAACAAGATATTAACATTATGTTATTGTCAATCAAAGAGATAAAAAATCGCTTTCACTTCGTTTTTAACCACGTTTAACCTCCTTTTGATTTACCAAAGTAGAATTAATTACGATGTCTTTATAAAATATTAACATTTTTGTCCTCTCGGAAACATTTTTTATATACCTTTGTAATCCAATTCATAAACCCTACAAATCAGAATAATATGCAAAAAATTTTGCTTTCAGTCCTGTTCGTTATGTTCGCTGCCTTCGCAGTAAAAGCACAGGATGCTACCCAGGTTAAACCGGTAGACCCCAATGCCCCTGAAATTTCATTTGATAAACTGGTTCATGATTATGGCACGATTTTCCAGGGTGCCGACGGTGGTTGCGAGTTCAAGCTCACAAATACCGGCAAGGAACCTCTTATTCTTTCAAAACCCCTCACATCATGCGGATGTACTACCGCATCCTGGCCGCAGGAACCTGTACTGCCCGGTAAAAGCGATGTGATCAAGGTTACATATAATACCAATAACATTGGGCCGATAAACAAGACAGTCACCGTTAACTCCAATGCCAAAACCGGAACGGTCAGGCTGACGATCAAAGGGACTGTCGTTGCAAAACCGGCTACCACAACACCCGAGAAACAGAACGACCAGGGCGCTACCCCGGTCAGCAAGTAAATAATTGATTAATTCAACCGCAGACAGCCAGCCAAAAGCTGGCTTTGCTGCTTTATCTAAAACCTGAAGTCATGCCAGCTATTTCAACCCGCGGACAAATGTGTCCTCCTTCCCCGATCCGTAAACTCGTCCCATTCTCTGATGAAGCCAAGAAAAAGGGCATCAAGGTATATCACCTTAATATCGGGCAACCCGATATTCCAACTCCTGAAAATGCCATGGAAAAGATCCGGCATACCGATATCAGGGTGATTGAATACAGCCATTCTGCCGGTATCCCTTCATACCGCAAAAAACTGGCCGAATATTACAAAACCTGCAACATCGACGTAAGCCCCGAAGAAATGATTGTGACTACCGGCGGCAGCGAAGCTATCATGTTTGCCATGTTCAGTTGCATGAACCCCGGTGATGAGATCATCATTCCCGAACCTTTTTACGCAAACTATAACGGGTTCTCAATTGCAGCAGGGGTTACGGTAAAACCTATAGATTCAACCATAGAGGATGGTTTTGCACTGCCACCGATGTCGGCTTTTGAAAAAGCCATCACACCGAAGACCAAGGCAATCATGGTATGCAACCCGAATAACCCTACCGGGTACCTGTATTCGAAGGAAGAACTTGAACTTCTCAAGGAGATAGTTCTGAAACATGATCTTTACCTGTTTGCCGATGAGGTATACCGTGAATTCGTTTATGACGGAAAGGAACACTTTTCGGTGATGAACCTCAAAGGAATAGAACAGAATGTGGTCCTGCTCGACTCGATCTCCAAGCGTTACAGTGCCTGCGGAGCCCGTATCGGTGTAATGATCTCCCATAACAAGGAGGTGATGTCGACCGCCCTCAAGTTTGCCCAGGCAAGGCTCAGCCCGCCTACCTTCGGCCAAATCGTCGGGGAAGAAGCCATCAGCACACCTCATTCATATATTGAACACGTGCTCGCTGAATACCTCCTGCGCCGCAACGTGGTCGTCGAATCAATCAATAAAATGCAGGGATGCTTCTGCCCGAACCCCGGCGGAGCGTTTTATGCCATGGCCAGGCTGCCCATTGATGATTCTGATAAATTCTGCCAGTGGCTGCTCCAGGAATTCAGCATAGACGGCAAAACCGTGATGCTGGCGCCCGGTACAGGATTTTATTCAACCAAAGGTCGTGGTATTGATGAAGTAAGGATCAGCTATGTTCTCAATGTGGATGACCTCCGTGCTTCGATGGCCTGCCTTGAAGCCGCTCTCAAGGTCTATCCCGGCAGGAAGGGATAAAGAATATTGAACATTGAATGATGAAGTGGTACTTCAAAATTCGACATTCGTTGATCAATATTCGAAATTCAGATATAATGGTACATCGTACATCCTACTGATAAAGCAGATATCTCGCCCTTATCTTCTTAAACGCATCAATCCCGGGTTGCCATGTGCTGCGGATTACCTCTTCTTTTTTGCCTTTCATGATAAGATCCTGCAATATCGAATTGCCGGCCAACTGGTCAAAATAAGCGTTGAAAAAATCAGGCCTGCTGCCCAGGGCGTTATATGCCTTTATCAGCCATGAAAGGTTGATCTTTCCCTTTTCAGAGGGATTCTCCGCGTAGTACTGCCTCAGGTCTTCCCCGCTACAGCTCTTGTCTTTATACATGGGCTTCGAATCCATACCCTTGATCGCCTGGGGCGTGAAACTGTAAGAATATCCCTGCAAACCGGGGTGTCCGTAAACTTCAAACGGGGTTTCGGTTCCTCTTCCAACGCTGATCACAGTTCCTTCGAACAAACAAAGCGAGGGATAAAGCAGTATGGAATTGTCGGTTGGGAGGTTGGGAGAGGGTTTTGCTTTCGGAAACCAGGGTGTGTCGTGGGTATAATTCTCTACCGGAAGAACGCTCAGGTCGCATCTCATTTCATCTTTGAGCCAGCCTTCACCGTTCACCATTTTGGCATATTCACCAATGGTCATTCCATAAACAACAGGCACAGGATGCATTCCTGCAAATGATTTGTATTTCAGGTCAAGCACGGGTCCGTCAATATAAAACGCATTTGGGTTGGGCCTGTCCAGGACAAGCACTGCAATATGGCTTTCGGCGCAGGCTTCCATGACCAGGCTTAAGGTGCTTATGTAAGTGTAAAACCTTGCGCCAACGTCCTGTAAGTCGAACACGACCATGTCGAGTCCGTCGAGGTCCATGGCTGCAGGTTTTTTCTTGATGCCGTAAAGTGAAATGACCCTTAAACCCGTATTCGGATCTGTATAATCGTTGCTGATCACGCCGGCTTCTTCCTTAAGTCTGAAACCATGTTCGGGAGAGAAAACAACCTTTATCACGATGCCGGAATGCAGGAGGGTGTCAACAATATTGGTATTGCCCACTAAGGATGAAGCATTGGCAACCACGCCAATTTTCTTCCCGTGAAGGATCTTGAAATATTTTTCGGTCTGGCAGTCGGCTGGCTTCACCTGGGCAATGGACATCCCGCCGCAGGCGGTTATCAAAAAAATTGAAATGATGATGAGGATCTTCGTTCTGTTAAGCATGGAATAAGTTTTCTATTTTTGTAAAGATATTTGAATTTACTTGAATACCGATCTCTTTCTTGCCCGCCGGATGATCAAAGGCAGCAGGGGTAACTACTCCCGCCCTGTGATCAGGATTTCTATACTGTCTATTGCATTGAGCCTGACCATCATGTTCGTTTCGATTGCCATACTCACCGGCTTCCAGCAGGAAATCCGCGATAAAGTTATAGGATTTGCAGGACATATCCAGGTAACAAGGTTTTCGGAAAACACAAACCTGGTGCCTTTCCCTGTCGAAAAGCAGCAGGTTTTCCTTCCCTCCCTCCGCCGTCATCCGAAAATAAATCATATACAGGTATATGCCACCAAGGCTGGGATCATCCGTACTTCGGGCCAGATACAGGGAGTGGTGCTGAAAGGAGTGGGAGAGGATTATAACTGGAGTTTTTTCAGGAAGTGGATGAGGCAGGGGAACATCCCAAACTACAGTGATACGGCCAGCAGGAATGATGTGATCATTTCCAGGTCCCTGGCCGACCTCCTGGATCTTAAGGTAAATGACCCGGTGCGGATGTATTTCATCGTGGGGGAACATACGGTGGGCAGGAAATTCAGGGTGGCCGGGATCTACGAGACAGGACTTGACGAGTTTGACAAGCTGTTTGTCATCGGCAACCTGGTCCACATACAGAAAATAAACAATTGGAGTGCCGGGCAGGTCGGAGGATTTGAGATAGTTCTCAGGGATTTCAGGGATGTTGAGGAAATGGGTAAATACGTGTACCACCAGATCGGCTTCCAGCTTGATGCCTCAACGATCTACCAGACCTATCCCCAGATCTTCGACTGGCTGGCCTTGCAGGATATGAACGTAGTTATCATACTTTCACTGATGATAGCTGTTTCGGCTATTACCATGATTTCGACCCTGCTCATCCTGATCCTTGAAAGGACTTCGATGATCGGTGTGCTGAAAGCACTGGGGCTCTCAAACCGCCGGATACGTAAGATATTCATGTATCATGCCCTTTATATCCTGGTATGGGGCATTGGTATCGGTAACCTGTTAGGTTTCACACTCTGCCTGCTTCAGCTTAAGCTGGGGATTGTCGGGCTGCCGCAGGAATCGTATTACGTTTCGGTGGTCCCTGTGCATCTTGATATTTTTAACATACTGATGCTCAATATTATATCTGTTACTGCCTGTTATCTTATGCTGATCATCCCTTCATTCATTATTACAAAGATCAATCCTGTTAAAGCGATCAGATTTTCTTAAAAAATGTTAAATTACCCGGTATATCGGCCTTAACCCGGGATGTTGGGAAAGTATAATTTCATTTTGACTACCTTTGCACCTTATTTAAAAATTCCCGCTATTGACTGAAGTCTATCAGAAAATTAAGGAATTGGACGGCAAGCAGCTCTATCACTCTTTCCTTGCCGGTGCCCAAAGGATATTTGAGCAGCAAAAGCTCCTGAATAAAATTAACGTATTTCCTGTTGCTGATGCCGATACCGGCACCAACCTGGCTTCGACCATGAGGTCCATCATGGATGCCATCATCCCTACCGACAATCTCAAGCAAACAGCTGTAGCAATGGCCGATGCGGCGCTCAGCGGTGCAAGGGGTAATTCGGGCATCATCTTTGCCCAATTCCTTTACGGTTTCGGTAATGAACTTAGTTCCGAGAGCACCCTCGATATAAAAACCTTTGCCGAGAGCATGAAAAAGGCAGTGGCTTATGCTTATGATGCCATTGCCAATCCGGTTGAAGGCACCATCCTTACAGTGATCAAGGAATGGGCCGATCATCTTGACAGTATAAAGGACAGGATAGATGATTTCATCCGTTTGCTGATCGAGGCATATAACAAGGCTCTTGAAGCACTTGCGGGAACCACCAGGAAGCTCGAAGTCCTTGCCAAATCGCATGTAGTGGATGCCGGCGCCAAAGGTTTTGTTTACTTTCTTGAAGGGATCAAGGATTTTTTTACCCTTGGCCAACCCGAAACCGCAATTACCGCGCATGCCGACCAGTCTGCGGGGGAGCAGGTTGAGGTTCAGCACGATGTGATTACTTTCCGTTTCTGCACCGAGGCCCTGATCACCGGCCAGAATCTTGAACTTAAAAAAATCCGCGGATTCCTTGAACATTCGGGAGATTCGTTGGTTGTTGCAGGTTCGAGGACTAAATTACGTGTTCATATTCATACCGATCACCCGATCGAAGTGATGTCGCGGCTGCAGAAGTTCGGCGATATTACCTATCAGAAAGTTGACGACATGATCTTCCAGAACAATGTGTTGCTGGAACGCAGATCGGATATTGCGATCATGACCGATTCAACCTGTGACCTGCCGAGGGAACTCATCGACCATTACCAGATCCATGTGGTTCCCCTGAACCTTCATTTCGGGCAGACATATTTTCTCGACCGTCTTACGATCAATGCCGAGAAGTTTTACCAGAGGCTTGAAAATTCCGAAGATCCCCCTTCAACATCCCAGCCTTCGGCCAAGGACTTCCAGAATAAATTTGAATACCTGAGCACCCATTATAAGAATATCCTGGCAATCCATCTTTCATCCGGACTCAGCGGAACTTTTAGCAATGCTGAAATTGCAGCTAAGGATGTTGCCACCCGTAACGGGAAACCTATTCAGGTCTTTGATTCAAAAATGGTTACAGGCGCACTGGGCCTTCTCGTTATCAGGGCTGCCCGTTCCGCTGAAGAAGGTATGTCGGCCGAAGAGATTTCTGCCCGTATCCCTGAATGGGTATCAAAATCAGCGATCAGGGTCAGTGTTAAAACACTTAAATACATTATCCGCAGCGGGCGTGTAAGCCCTATGAAGAGTTTTATTGCAAGGACGCTTGACCTCAAACCCGTCATAGCCCTTGATAAAGACGGCAGGGCAGTGCTTTTCAGCAAATCGCTGACCGAAAAAGGATGCGCCCAAACGGTGATCCGCGATATCGAACGCACCCTCCGCAAGAACAGGATATGGGAATATACCATAACCCATGCCGCTGATAATGAAACGGCTGAATTTTTAGCCTCTGAAATGGAAAGGCTTACCGGCAAGAAGCCTCTTTACTTCGAACACGCCTCCCCTGTGCTTGTTGCACATACCGGGCCCGGAATAGTTTGTGTCTCCTACTTGCTGGAATAATTTTTTTAACTTTGTTTTTTCAAGGTTAATTCCGCTCAAAGCCTGAATTATGCTGACCGAAATCGCATTGCTCATTGTTGTTTACATGAGCCTGATATTTGTCCTTGCGCTGATTGCCAGGGACAATTCAATCGTGGATATCTTCTGGGGACCCGGGTTTATTTTAATAGCCATATACTCCCTGATCCAGAACCCCGAACCCGACCTGAGGAAATGGATAGTGACGTTCCTTGTGGCTTTATGGGGTGTAAGGCTCAGTGTTCATGTATTTCTGAGGAACAGGGGCAGGGGAGAAGATTTCAGATACAGGCAATGGAGGGAGACCTGGAAATTCTTTGTCATCCGCAGCTATTTCCAGATTTTCCTGCTCCAGGGAATTTTCATGCTGATCATAGCGTCGCCCTTATACTACATTAATTTTTATTCAAAAGAACCTCTCGGGTTCTGGGACACCATGGGGCTGGTGGTTTTCGGGATCGGTTTCTTTTTTGAAGCTGTTTCCGATTACCAGCTGTCGGAATTTAAAAAGAAACCTGAAAACCAGGGAAAGATAATGGCCACGGGACTCTGGGAGTTATGCCGTCATCCAAATTATTTCGGAGAAGCCCTCATCTGGTGGGGTATGGCTTTTTATGCCATGAATCTTCCCCTGGGCTGGATCACCCTGGTAAGCCCGATCATTATAACCCTTCTGTTACGCTTTGTTTCAGGGGTTCCCATGCTGGAGAAAAAATACAAAGGCAGGCCCGATTGGGAAGAGTATAAACGCAGGACTGCTGCATTTGTCCCGAATGTCAAATTTTTATAAACCACCTATGCTGAACAAATCACTACTGAATCCACAAAGCATCGTTGTTGTAGGAGGATCGAATGATACACATAAACCCGGGGGGGCTATTCTTAAAAACCTGATCGATGGAAACTTCAGAGGCAGGTTGTATGTGACGAACTTAAAGGAAACTGAAGTCCAGGGGATCCAGAGTTACCAGGACCTGGCCGATCTTCCCGATGCGGACCTGGCTATAATAGCGATAGCTGCAGCCCTGGTTCCATCTACTGTTGAGTTCCTTGCGAATCAGAAAAACACCAGGGCATTTATAGTGCTTTCGGCCGGTTTCAGTGAAGAAAACCAGGCAGGGAAGGACCTTGAGAAACGCCTCGTCGAAATAGTCAACAGCGTTAACGGGGCGCTGATCGGGCCAAACTGCATTGGAGTTATGACCCCTGGTTATACAGGCATCTTTACTCATCCTGTCCCAAAACTGGATCCGATGGGATGTGATTTCATTTCAGGCTCAGGGGCTACCGCCTGTTTTATCATGGAGGCTGGTATACCCAACGGCCTCACCTTTTCAAATGTTTTCTCAGTAGGGAACAGCGCCCAGATCGGGGCAGAAGAGATCCTTGCATATCTTGATGAGAATTATGATCCCGGAACCAGTGCGCCGGTCAAGTTGCTCTACCTCGAAAATATCACAAAACCTTTGATGCTGTTGAAGCATGCCTCATCCCTGATACGGAAAGGCTGCAGGATCGCTGCCATTAAGGCAGGATCTTCAGAAGCAGGCAGCAGGGCAGCTTCATCCCATACAGGAGCTCTGGCCAGTCCTGATGTGGCTGTGAATGCTTTATTCCGCAAGGCAGGGATTGTTCGCTGCTTTGGGAGAGAAGACCTGATCAGCGTTGCATCCATTTTCATGTACCCGAAACTGCACGGTAAGAACATTGCAGTTATCACCCATGCAGGAGGCCCTGCGGTGATGCTTACCGACGCCTTGTCAAACGGGGGTATGTCGGTCCCCCATATTGAAAGTCCGGAAGCAAAGGATCTGCTTTCCCAGCTGTATGCCGGCTCTTCTGTGGGAAATCCCATAGATTTCCTGGCAACAGGTACCGCAAACCAGCTTGGCCTCATCATCGACTACTGTGACAAACAGTTCAACGAGATCGACGGCATGGCTGTGATTTTCGGAACTCCGGGGCTGTCGCGCATTTTCGATGTTTACAAGGTGCTGGTCGAAAAGATGAAAACTTCGGTGAAACCGATATTCCCCATTCTTCCTTCTGTAATGACTGCCGCGGAAGAGATCTCAGACTTTCTCGATAAAGGCAAAACTTTTTTCCCGGATGAGGTGAGGTTCGGAAACGCCCTTTGCAGGGTGCACAACACACCGGATCCTGCTCCTGCCGAACCGGAATTGCCGGAAATTAAAACAGCTGAGATCCGCAGGATCATCAGTTCTTCCGAAGAAGGATATCTTCCCCCTGCTTCAATACAGGCACTGATGGATGCCGCAGGCATCCCACGGGCGGGCGAGGCTGTGGTGAAAACCCGTGAAGAAGCTGCAAAAGCCGCTGTCCGCCTGGGGTTTCCTGTAGTCATGAAGGTCGTGGGACCTGTCCATAAATCGGATGTAGGCGGGGTGGTTCTTAAAGTGAAGGATGAAAAGAATGTTCTGGCCGAGTTTGACCGCATGATAAAGATCAGAGATACCACGGCTATCCTGATACAGCCTATGCTTTCAGGAACCGAGCTTTTCGCCGGGGCCAAATATGAGCCCAAATTCGGTCATATGATCCTTTGCGGGATGGGCGGAATATTTATTGAGGTATTGAAAGATGTGGCGGCAGGACTTGCTCCTCTCTCCGTGGAAGAATCCCTGGCCATGATACGCAGCCTGAAATCCTATAAAATCATTCAGGGAGTAAGAGGTCAGAAAGGGATCAGCGAAAATGCGTTCGCAAATATCCTGGTAAGGCTTTCGGCATTACTTAAAGCCGCTCCCGAAATCATCGAACTGGATTTTAACCCTCTCCTTGGAAAAGAAGAATCTGTGATCGCGGTCGACGCGCGGATACGTATCTCACGACACCCGTAAGAGAGTCGGCAGGCTGCAATCTGCATAAAAAACTTTGCAATTTGCCGACTGCCGACTGCAGACTCTCTTCTACTTCCCCTGCTCCATTGCCGGTGCCTGCTTAGTATAATCGATCTCCGATCCAAGCACGGAATGCGGGATTAGGTAAACTACCAGGAATACAATGGCTGCCACAACAGGCCAGGTGCGGTTGCCGGGTTTGCGGTACTGCACCACGAGTGC
>Ga0316229_1001036_pt1 | contig 31223 bp, 35 predicted proteins | sample TBH18023metaG_FD_206011 | JGI IMG/M metagenome (GOLD analysis project Ga0316229, IMG submission 206011) | Freshwater microbial communities from Trout Bog Lake, Wisconsin, USA - TBH18023 | ecosystem: Environmental > Aquatic > Freshwater > Lake > Hypolimnion/Profundal zone | place: USA: Wisconsin... | reverse complement strand
AAGCTATGGCAGACGCTGCAGGTAATGCACCAAGTGGAATCACCCAATCAACACGCATTTATAGTTCGCTAGAAACAGAGAAAATTGACGTTGAAGGCTTAAGCTTCTTGATGTTTTTAATCCAATCCAATGTCATCAATCACGCATTGCATGAAGTTATCATGGACAGAGCAATGGCGCTATCCCAAGAGCATGTTGGCGTAGATGAGATTCGCTGGACATCCTTGATGGCACTTCGCAAACAAGGGAGAACGGATGACTTTTTATTTGTTGAGGATGCAATGTTTGGTGATGACAGCCCAACATTTCATTAAACTTGATAGCTGAAAAGCCTAGAGATTTCTAGGCTTTATTGTTTAAATGGTTACTTATTGAGATTCAATCTTTCAGCAATATTACTGATAATGCCCGATTGATTTAGTGTGTAAAAATGTAGACCTGGTGCACCGCCGACTAACAATTTTGCACATAAATCGGTGACAACGTCCAAACCTAAATCTCGAAGCGAAGCAATATCATCGCCATAATCCTCCAAGCGTAAACGTAACCAGCGTGGAATTTCTGCACCACACACGTTAGAAAAACGTGCCAATTGCGTGTAGTTATAAATCGGCATCACCCCTGGAATAATTGGAATTTGAATATCCATTTTTTGGCATTGATCCACAAACTGGAAATAAGCATCCGCATTGTAGAAGTACTGTGTAATTGCTGCATTTGCTCCAGCATCAATTTTGGTCTTGAAGTGCTTTAAATCAATCGCTGCGGATCTCGCTTCAGGATGCGTTTCAGGATAAGCAGCCACTTCAATTTGAAACCAATCACCAGTCTTTTCACGAATGAAAGAAACGAGTTGACTTGCATACGCAAAATCACCGCTACTTACTTCACCAGAAGGCAAGTCTCCGCGCAGTACGACCAATCGACGAATGCCATGATTTTGGTAAGTGTTAAGCAAACTCAAGACTTCTTCCCGTGAAGAAGAAATGCCAGAAATATGAGGCGCAGCATCAAAGCCTTCCGATTGAATTTCAAGCACTGCTTCCATCGTCCGGTCACGTGTTGAGCCACCTGCTCCAAAAGTCACAGAAAAGAATTTTGGATTAAGTAACGCCAATTTCTTACGCGTCTCGCGGAGCTTTAAAATACCTTCCTCTGTTTTCGGAGGAAAAAATTCAAAACTAATTTCGGGGTTCATAAATACTTTCTTCCATCTTCTATCAGCCAACAGGCCATCCAAAATGGCCTGTTGATTGCAGCTGAACTAATAACGGTAAGTTTCTGGCTTGAATGGGCCATTTTGCGAGACACCAATATATGCAGCCTGTTCATCTGTTAAGCGAGTTAACTGTGCGTTCAGTTTCTTCAATTGCAATACTGCAACTTTCTCATCCAAATGCTTAGGCAAAGTGTAAACGCCTATTGGATATTTTTCGGTATTTGCAAACAGCTCAATTTGGGCAATTGTTTGATTTGCAAATGATGAGCTCATTACATAACTTGGGTGGCCTGTCCCACAGCCTAAGTTTACCAAACGACCCTTCGCTAACAAGATAATCTTTTTACCATCTGGGAAAATTACATGATCTACTTGCGGCTTGATTTCATCCCATTCATATTTCTCAAGTGAAGCAACATCAATCTCATTATCAAAATGACCAATGTTACAAACTATCGCTTGATCTTTCATTTTCGCCATATGGTCGTGACTAATCACGTGATAATTACCAGTTGCCGTGACAAAAATATCACCGTGCTCACAAGCGTAATCCATTGTCACAACTCGATAGCCTTCCATCGCAGCTTGCAGCGCACAGATTGGGTCGATTTCTGTAACCCAAACCTGAGCAGACAATGCTCGTAAAGCTTGAGCAGATCCTTTACCCACATCGCCATAACCAGCAACAACAGCAATCTTGCCAGCCACCATTACATCAGTTGCGCGTTTAATTGCATCAACCAATGATTCACGGCACCCATATAGGTTATCAAATTTTGACTTAGTGACTGAATCATTTACGTTAATTGCTGGGAAGGCCAAACGGCCTTCTTTATGCATTTGATATAAACGGTGCACACCAGTAGTTGTTTCTTCAGTAACGCCTTTTATTTTCGCCAAACGTGTAGAGTACCAGCTTGGATTTGTCGCTAACTTCGCTTTAATTGAATTGAATAAGCAAACTTCTTCCTCGCTAGCTGGATTATTTAACAAAGAAATGTCTTTTTCTGCTTTGGTGCCAAGATGAAGCAATAAAGTAGCATCACCACCATCATCTAAAATCATATTTGAATAGCCCCCATCAGCCCATTCAAAAATACGGTGTGTGTAATCCCAATACTCCTCCAAAGTTTCACCTTTGATTGCAAATACTGACGTACCGCCTGCAGCAATTGCGGCGGCGGCATGGTCCTGGGTTGAGTAAATATTACATGACGCCCAGCGCACTTCAGCACCCAAGTCTTTAAGCGTTTCAATTAGCACTGCAGTTTGGATGGTCATATGTAATGAGCCGGTTATACGCGCGCCTTTAAGCGGTTGCGACTTAGAAAACTCTTCACGAATGGCCATCAATCCGGGCATTTCAGTTTCAGCAATCGCAATTTCTTTACGGCCAAAACTGGCCAAATTAATATCAGCTACGATGTAATCTTTAAAATCAGTCACAGTATTCATATCTATTCCTTGAATGGTGTGACCGGAGGGAATGCGGAAATTTGGAGTTACTTGAGAATCATCAGTGATACCACTTGAAGTTCTAACACTCTCAACCGTACCCCGTGCCCGGCACGGTTAATATGGTGAGCGCCGTTAAAACATGTTCCGAGCCTGGGAGTTTTCTCTCGCAGCGCTCCTCGGAATCTTATTAATTATACGCGATTATTCTTTTTCCACAAATTTCAATAAATTAAGAATATTTAACCAAAAACACCATCAAATGACGACTACCTTATGCTGTGACAATCCCATACAATATGAAAAACCATTCAAGCGATTTTTATAGATTAAATATGCAAATTAAATTCACAAAAATGCAGGGAATAGGCAATGACTTTGTCGTGATTGATGGGTTCAGCGAACCAATTGAGCTTAGTTCTGAAGCAATTAGAAAACTCGCAGACAGGCATTTTGGCGTGGGTTGCGATCAACTATTACTGGTCGAAAAACCGACAAATATCCAAGCCGATTTCCGGTATCGTATTTTCAATGCCGATGGGGGTGAAGTTGAGCAGTGTGGTAATGGTGCCCGCTGCTTTGTCAAATTTGTTCACGAACATAAGCTGACTAACAAAACACAAATTTGTGTTGAAACAGCAAATGGACTAATTTATCCAAAGCTTGAAAATAGCGGATCCGTAACAGTCAACATGGGAGCCCCTCAATTTGAACCCAAAGAAATCCCATTCAAATCAAATGAATTATCACTCACTTACTTACTTGATGTTGGGAATAGCCAGGTCGAGATTTCTACAATATCAATGGGCAACCCCCATGCAGTACAAATTGTCAACGATGTCGATACTGCACCAGTACAAACTCAAGGCCCTCTGATAGAAAATCACCTACTGTTTCCTCAACGCGTAAATGCTGGCTTCATGGAAATAATCAATCAGCATGAAATAAGATTACGTGTTTTTGAACGTGGCGCAGGAGAAACACTAGCTTGCGGAACTGGCGCGTGCGCCGCCGCAGTAACAGGAATACGTTTGGGCAAATTACAATCACCAGTGAAAGTTTTAATGCGTGGCGGCGAACTGAATATTAGCTGGGGAGGCAATAACGCACCTGTCATGATGACAGGGCCTGCAGTGACTGTATTTGAAGGTAAAATTACAATTTAATTTGCATTATGTATGCTAAAAGCAAGGATATTCATGGAAAACCAAACAAAAACTGATCAAATAAATGAAAAAGAGGTTGCAGAATATTTAGAAAAAAACCCTCGGTTCTTTTCAGGTCACACGAGCCTACTCGCAGCAATGCACTTACCAAACCCTCATGGAAGTGGAACAGTATCTTTAGCTGAGCGGCAACAAGCCGCCCAAAGAGAAAAAATCCATCTAATAGAAAGAAAATATAGCGAACTACTTCAATATGGTATTGAAAATGACGCCAAAAGTAATAAAGTTCACAAACTTACTTTAGCATTATTGCGCGCAAGAAACTTAGCTGAAATTTCAGATGTTTTGAATAAGAGCCTAGAAAACTACTTTGGCATTTCAAGCTCAAAAATCATGCTTTGGGCTGAGCCAAAAAATAGTGAAGATGCAAATCTTAATATTTTTCAAGAGGTAGATGGCATTTCGAAAAAGTGGGCTGAGACTCTCAATGAGCCATATTGCGGAAAACTTCCCGATGAAAATCTAACAAGTCTCAAATCAAACGATGAGGCCAAATCATATGCCATTGCAGCATTAGATACTGGGATGCCAATTGGCATATTAATTATGTCATCAGATGATGAAAAACGTTTTTATCCGGAAATGGGTACCGTGTTTGTGAAACGCATCGGCGAGCTTGTGAGCGCCGCCCTTAGTCTGCATATTGTTTAAATGAAATATCCAAGTTCAAGAGCAAAACTATCTTGAATTATTTAGAAGCCTACCTCAACCACATCACTTTCGAGCGCGGCCTGAGCAAGCTCACTCAAAAAAATTATGCCCATGATATTAGGCTATTACTAGAAGCGTATGTTGAAAACGCAACACCTCTAGACGCTTTAAAACCCGCTCATATTCGCCAACTTATTGGAAAACTTCATAGCCGCGGGCTAGGAAGTAAGAGCATTGCACGGATGCTTTCATCATGGCGTGGATTCTTTGACTACCTTGTTAAACAACATGGTTTTAGTAGCAATCCCTGCATTGGCATGCGCGCACCAAAATCAGCAAAAAGCCTACCTCAAGCACTTTCTGCAGACCAGGCTGTAAAATTGGTGGATGTCAAAGAAGATGATTTGCTCAGTTTAAGGGACCATGCAATCCTCGAACTTTTTTATTCTTCTGGACTTCGCCTAGCCGAACTCGTAGGTCTAAATTTCAATACATTAGACTTATCTAACGGCACAATCAGTGTAACCGGCAAAGGCAATAAAACACGCATAGTACCTGTTGGCAGTCATGCGGTGAATGCAATTAAATCTTGGCTAACTACACGGGCAACAATTGCAAAAGCAGATGAGAATGCACTATTTATAACAAAACAAGGTAACCGAATTACTCCCCGTGCAATTCAATATCGCCTTAAAGAATGGGCAATTAAACAAGGAATTAATAGTGATTTACATCCACATATGTTACGCCACAGTTTTGCAACGCACATTTTGCAATCAAGCGGGGATTTAAGGGCTGTTCAAGAAATGCTCGGTCATGCCAACATTAGCACGACACAAGTTTATACCCACTTAGACTTTCAGCATCTTTCCAAGGTCTATGACCAAGCTCATCCAAGAGCTAAAAAGACTTAACTTTCTTACCCACAAAGTGAGCGTTGTTTTATAACGCGAACGAATGTGGCAAAATCAACTCTCAAAATTTTTCAGTCGTTTTTTTAAGGAATTATCATGGAACATCAACTACCTTCATTGCCCTATGCTAAAAATGCTTTAGCACCTTACATTTCAGAAGAAACATTAGAGTTTCATTACGGAAAACATCATCAAACTTATGTCACCAACCTTAACAATCTAATCAAAGGCACTGAGTTTGAAAATAGTGACCTTGAAGAAATCGTCAAGAAATCTTCGGCTGGCATCTATAACAATTCAGCACAAATCTGGAATCACACATTTTTCTGGAGCAGCATGAAACCTAACGGTGGAGGTGTTCCAACAGGCCCTTTGGCTGACGCTATCAATGCAAAATGGGGTTCATTTGATGAGTTCAAAAAAGCATTCCAAGCTTCAGCAGTTGGCAACTTTGGCTCTGGCTGGACATGGCTTGTTAAAAAAGTAGATGGCTCAGTTGACATCGTAAATATGGGAGCAGCGGGAACTCCACTCACTACTGGCGACACAGCACTATTAACAATTGACGTTTGGGAGCACGCTTACTATATCGATTATCGTAATGCACGTGCAAAATTCGTTGAAGTCTTCTTGGCCTCTTTGGCTAACTGGGATTTTGCTTCTGCAAACTTTAGCGCTTAATTTAGTCTGTTAAACATAAGCTCAGCCTGCCAAAAACAAGCTGAGCTTTTTTAATTTGTTGTGTAAATGAATATTGAGTTAAAAAATCAATTGATCAAAGCTATCAAACTAGCGAAAGCTGGTGATTGGAATGCTTCCCATCACATTGTCCAAGATTACAGCGACTCAACAGCTTGCTGGATTCATGCAGCACTTCACAAAATTGAAGGCGACGAAAGCAATAGCCGATATTGGTATGCGCGTTGCAACGCAAGTTTTGAAGACTATACAGAAATTAATGAGGAACTCGACGCCATTGAAAAATTTCTAATCTGATACAATCTCACAGCAATACAGAAGCCAATACGATATATGGCTGCTTGGTAAGTTTTAATCAAGCGATAGATGCGCATCACCAAGCCTTGCGCTACTATCAACACTTAATTTATTCACTAGAAAAAAGAAAAATGGCACGCACAATTACATGTATTAAACTAGGACGCGAAGCAGAAGGTATGGATTTTCCTCCTTACCCAGGTCAATTAGGTCAAAGAATTTTTGAAAATGTCTCAAAAGAAGCTTGGGCTGCTTGGTTAAAGCAACAAACTATGTTGGTAAACGAAAATCGCTTAAGTCTAGCAGATCCGCAAGCACGCCAATATTTAAAAGAGCAAACAGAGGCCTATTTCTTTGGAGATGGCGCTGACAAAGCAAGTGGATATATTCCACCAAATGCTTAAGCAAATTACTTTTTGTCATAAAATCTTCATTATTTACGATTAAAGTTCAGAATTATTTTGACACATCCTATTAAATTGAATTCAGAACACTTTGTTAATCGTGAATTAGGCTTACTAGCTTTTAATAAGCGCGTGCTTGCACAGGCTGAAGATGAGCGCGTTCCATTATTAGAGCGGCTAAAGTTTCTATGTATTTTTAGCAGCAATATGGATGAATTTTTTGAAGTCCGCGTTGCAGGCATTAAAGAACAAATTAAATTTAATAATCAGCAAACTGGACCTGATGGGCTTTTACCAAAACAAGCTTACGCTAAAATCAGCGCTGAAGCGCATGATTTAGTTGCTCGCCAATATAAAATTCTCAACGATGTAGTCCTTCCAAAATTAGCTGCAGAGAATATTCATTTTCTTCGTCGCACCTCTTGGAATGATGCGCAGCGTCTTTGGATTCGAGAATTCTTCTTTAGAGAATTAATGCCGATTCTAACCCCAATTGGGCTCGATCCGGCACACCCTTTTCCACGCGTTTTAAACAAGAGCTTGAATTTTGCAGTTGAACTTGAAGGCAAGGATGCCTTTGGTCGTAATTCGGGCATTGCGGTTGTGCAAGCTCCGAGAGCTTTGCCTCGCGTTATTCGTTTGCCAAGCGATATTGCCAACTGCGAATACGGATTCGTATTTCTTTCTTCCATTTTACATGCGCATGTAAACGAACTCTTTTCAGGTATGGCGGTTAAGGGCTGTTATCAATTCCGTGTGACGCGTGATAGTGAATTAACATTGGATGATGAAGATACTAAGGACTTAAAAATTGCACTTCAAGGAGAGTTATCACATCGGCAATTTGGCGATGGTGTTAGACTTGAAGTAGCGGATAACTGTCCTGCTGAAATGTCTCATTTTCTTCTTGGACAATTTGGCTTACATAAAGAAGATCTTTACCAAGTCAACGGTATTGTCAACTTAGTGCGCCTCATGCAAATTCCTGACTTAGTCGATAAACCAGCACTTAAATACCCTCCTTACACCGCAAGCAAAGCCAGAGAGTTGGTCAAAGAGCCTGACGTGTTTAAAGCAATACGCAAACAGGATATTCTCGTTCACCACCCCTACCAATCATTCAATGCTGTGATTGACTTCATCACACAAGCGTCTGAAGATCCAGATGTTTTAGCGATTAAACAAACTTTTTATCGAACAAGCGCAGACTCTACATTAATGAAGTCATTAATCGAAGCTGCAAAGCGCGGTAAGGAGGTGACTGTCGTAGTTGAACTTTTTGCTCGCTTTGATGAAGAGGCAAATATCAACTGGGCTGCTAAATTAGAAGATGCTGGTGCACACGTTGTTTACGGTGTAGTAGGGCACAAAACACACGCAAAAATGGCAATGGTTGTCAGACGAGAAGATGGTGTGCTTCGTCGCTACGCTCATCTTGCAACAGGCAATTATCACCAACGTACCGCTAAACTTTACACCGACTTTGGTTTATTCACGTGCAATGAACAAATCTGTACAGATGTGAATGACATTTTTGCACAGCTAACTGGGTTAGGTAAATCCAACAAACTCAATCATTTATGGCAATCGCCATTTACTTTACATAGCAATTTAATCAAAGCAATTAATAAAGAAGCCGAGATTGCAAAGTCAGGTAAAAAAGCAAGAATTATTGCAAAAATGAACGCCTTACTTGAAGCCGATGTAATTCGTGCATTATATGAAGCATCAAGTGCTGGCGTTCAGATTGATCTAATCGTTCGTGGCGTTTGTGCCCTTAAACCTGGCATTCTGGGTGTATCAGAAAATATTCGCGTACGTTCAGTGGTAGGACGCTTCCTAGAACATACCCGCATTTTTTACTTTTTAAATGAGGGCGATGAAAGTGTCTATCTATCAAGTGCTGATTGGATGTACCGCAATTTCTTCAAACGAATTGAAATTTGCTTTCCAATTTTAGACGCTAAAGTTAAAAAACGTGTCATTCAAGAGGGCTTAGATATTTATCTAAAAGACAATACCAATGCTTGGGAAATGATGCCTGACAGCACATATCATCTTGCACATAAACGCGGCGTTCAAGCAACAGCACAAGATTCATTAATGCAACTATATGGGCAAGATTTACCTCAAGACTTTCAATCAGAACTTAAGCCAAAGACAAAGTAATGTTAATGGCTTCCCAATAGCTGACCTCACTTGCTAGTTCGGCGTCTGTCAAAGGGTTATTGGCGAGCCAGCCAGGCTCTACATCCAAACCAAAGCCATCCTTATGCCAAGCTAAATTAAGCTCTGGCGGCTTAATGTCTAAACGGTTGCGATGGAATAAAACTGCCAATCTAAAAATCATTACCAAGACTGTGCGGTCGTCTAAAAGAGCTGGCATTTGCAATTTGTTCAGTGAACGGCGCTGTGCCCTTACTAAAAATCCTAAACCTTCCTGTTCCATTTTTGAGAAACCAGGCATATCAGCATTTTCAATAATATAAGCCGAGTGCTTGTGATAGCCGCCATGCGCAATCGAAACACCAATTTCATGCAATTTGGCCGCCCACACCAAATACTGCTTAGCTATAGCAATATCGATATTCAACTTATGTTCAATTTGCGAAAGCAATATCATTGCCAAAGATTGAACACGTTTAACTTGATCTCTATCGACGTGATAGCGACGCATAAAACTATTTACCGTCAAGTCGCGGGTATCATCATGTTGCATTCGACCAAGTAACTCATAGAGAACACCCTCACGAAGGGCGCTATTTGCAACTGTTAACCTATCGATGTTAAGACCTTCAAAAGCAGCAAACATAATAGCTAAACCGCCTGAAATCACTGCAGCGCGGTCAGTGCTCAATCCATTTAACTGAATCTTTTTAATTTCTTTGAATTTAATCAGCAGTTGGCGAAGTTGATACATGCCATCAAGAGTAACCGAACCATCAGTCAAGCCATTCAAGCGGAGCACTTCACCCAATGTTCTGGCTGTGCCAGATGAGCCAACAGCCTCTTGCCAAAGTTTAGAGTTGAATTTTTTGGAAATACTTTGAATTTCAGTCGCGGCAGCAATTCTGGCCCGCTCAAAAGCTGCTTCTGTGATTTTTCCATCTGAAAAGTATCTTAGGCTATAACTCACGCAGCCCATATACAAACTTTCCATCTCCAAAGGCTCTAGGCCCTCACCGATAATAAACTCCGTTGAACCTCCCCCAATATCAATCACCAAGCGCTTATGCTCTGCCCTAGGCAGGCTATGACTAACACCAACGAAAATCATGCGGGCCTCTTCGCGACCAGCAATAATTTCAATGGGAAAACCTAGCGCTTCTTGTGCTGCTTTTAGAAGTTGAGGGGCATTTTTAGCAACACGGAAAGTATTCGTAGCAACAGCACGAACTGCTTGGGGTGGCAAGCCACGCAACCGCTCCCCAAAACGTTTGAGACAATCAACAGCACGGTTTAAAGCTTCATCACTTACGGTTTTGTCTTCACTAAGCCCCGCGCCAAGCCTGACGACTTCACGCAGGGAGTCATGAAAAATGAGGTGATCATCTACGACCCTTGCAAGTTGCAATCTGAAACTATTGGAGCCGAGATCAACAGCGGCTATTTCAGAGAAAGTTGGTTTATTATTAGCCAAGACCAACCTTTATTCTTCTAACAAAAAATGAAAATTATGGTGCGAGTGTTTCGCGTTCCATCTCAGCAACAGTTGTGTGACGAACATCTTTACCCTTTACCATATATACCACATATTCAGCGATGTTTTTAGCATGATCCCCAATACGCTCAAGGGCTTTCGCTACAAACAACACTTCTAATGACATAGAAATGGTGCGAGGGTCTTCCAACATAAAGGTAATCAATTGACGCATAGCCGCACGGAACTGCTCATCGACTTGCTCATCCTGACGTGCCACTTCCACCGTCTTTGTTACATCTAAACGTGCAAAGGCGTCTAAAGACGTACGCAACATTTCACGCACCAAAGCAACCATGTTGTTAATTTCATTGAAGCGTGGTTTGTACATGCGATCTGATTCGTAGATTTTTTGCGCAACACGGGCAATCTTAGTCGCTTCATCACCAATACGCTCAAGGTCAGTTATCGTTTTAACCACCATCATAATCATGCGCAAGTCACCTGCAGCAGGCTGACGACGTGCGATAATGTGACTACAATCTTCATCCACTTGAACCTCAAGCGCATTCACACGATGGTCAGCATCCATTACCTCTTGCGCAAGCTTTGGATTCACGCTCACCAAGGACTCAAGAGCATTGACAATTTGCTGTTCAACCAAGCCGCCCATTTGCAGCACTTTTGCGCGCACTGCTTCCAGTTCAGCATCATACAACTTATAGATGTGTTCAGTTTGCATTCGAAAATCCTTGTTAAAAGTAGTAGCTAAAACCAAGACTAAATAGTGTAGCTTAATCTCTATTTATGACAGTTTAATGTCATTTAGACTTATAAGTTTTTACACCATCAGCAGTTGCAAGCAACAATACATTCGCTGGACGAGCCGCAAATAAACCATTGGTTACCACACCTACGATTTGGTTAATTTTAGCTTCCATTTCAATTGGGTTGCTAATCGTTAAACCATGTACATCCAGAATAACGTTGCCGTTATCGGTTGTGAAGTCACGCAATTTTGGCTGACCACCAAGTTTCACCAATTCACGTGCCACATAGCTTCGCGCCATTGGCAAAATTTCAACTGGCAATGGGAATTTACCTAATACTGGAACATATTTGCTCTCGTCGCAAATACAAATGAAGCTTTTAGCACACGCGGCCACGATTTTTTCGCGTGTCAAAGCACCACCACCACCCTTAAGCATATGAAGATGTTCGGTAATTTCATCAGCGCCATCCACATAAATTTCCATGCCATCTACAGCGTTCAAGTCGAAAACTTCAATGCCATGTGCGCGCAAACGCTGCGCAGTTGCTTCTGAACTGGCCACAGCGCCATCAATTTTCGATTTCACTTTCGCAAGCTCATCGATAAAGAAGTTGGCTGTGGAACCCGTGCCGACACCAATAATTCCGCCTTTCACATACTCAATCGCCGCTTTTGCGACTTGTTGTTTTAGTTCGTCTTGCGTTGCCATGTTCTTTTATCCTTCAAATTGCATAATAAAGTTCTTTAATCATGCGTTTTCTTTATAATTACAAGCTAACCTCAATCATACACTTTGCAAGACTGAATGAAAAACGACTACTTAGAAAAAATTCGTAACGCTCGCGTCTATGACGTAGCAAAAAAAACACCGCTAGAATATCAACCAAACTTATCAGCGCGTCTAGATAACCGCGTTCTATTAAAGCGTGAAGATATGCAGCCGGTGTTTTCATTTAAGATTCGCGGCGCGTACAACATGATGGCACACTTATCAAAAGCGGCGCTTGAACGCGGGGTTATTGCTGCCTCCGCAGGTAATCATGCACAAGGAGTTGCTTTATCAGCCCAAAAGCTTGGTTGCCGTGCGGTTATCGTGATGCCAACGACTACCCCACAAATTAAAATCAATGCCGTAAAAAGTCGCGGTGGCGAAGTGGTGTTATTTGGTGACTCTTATTCAGATGCTTATTTACATGCATTAAATCTAGAAAAATCGGAAGGACTCACTTTTGTACACCCATATGACGACCCCGAGGTTATTGCAGGTCAAGGCACAATTGCTATGGAAATTCTTAATGAGCATCCAGAGCCTATCGAAGCAATATTCTGCTGCGTGGGTGGCGGAGGCTTACTTGCAGGCATTGCCGCTTACGTAAAATCCTTGCGTCCAGAAATTAAAGTGATTGGCGTAGAAGCGAATGACGCAGATGCCATGACCCAATCACTCAAAGCTGGCAAACGTCTAATGCTTGACCAAGTCGGCTTGTTTGCTGATGGCGCCGCGGTTAAGCAAGTGGGAGAACATACTTTTAAGCTTTGCCAAGATTATGTCGACGAAATGATTTTGGTAGATAACGACGCTATTTGTGCAGCCATTAAAGATGTTTTTGAAGACACGCGCTCAATTTTAGAGCCAGCTGGGGCACTTGCGGTTGCTGGTATGAAAGAGTACATCAAGCGCAATAATTTGCATGGTAAAACCATGATTGGCATTGCCTCTGGTGCTAATATGAATTTTGACCGTTTACGCTTTGTTGCTGAACGTGCTGAAATTGGTGAAAAACGCGAAGCAGTTTTAGCAGTAACAATTCCTGAAAAACCAGGCTCGTTCAAAAAATTCTGCAGGTTGCTGAGTGGTCGTAGTATTACCGAATTCAACTATCGATATTCAGATCCGCAATCTGCTCACATTTTTGTCGGCATTGCGATTAATGACAACAAAGCGCCTGGCCAATTAATTGAAATGCTAAAAGCTAACGAATTGCCTGCTTTAGACCTTAGCGATAATGAAGTCGCGAAACTGCATTTACGCCATTTAGTTGGTGGCCATGCGCCGCAAGCCACTAATGAAGTAATTTATCGCTTTGAGTTCCCTGAAAGACCTGGGGCACTTATGAATTTTCTCGACACGATGGGACATGATTGGAATATTAGCTTATTCCACTACCGAAATCATGGCGCTGACTACGGAAGGATATTAGTAGGTATGCAAGTGCCGCCTAGTGACCGAGTAGCATTTAAAACTTTCTTAGACCAACTTGGCTATCCATATTGGGATGAGAGCAACAATCCGGCATATAAGCTTTTTCTGGGATAAATTCCCGATTTTAAGTTTGATAGAACCTAATAGCCAATCAACTGACTAATTATTGAAAATCAATATTGGAGAAGAAATAGATGAAACACCTTTCAATGCTTACGACAGCGCTTGTTTTTTCGGCAATCACTCTATCTGGCATTGCTAGTGAAAAGGGCAATGCATACGTTTCCAATCAAGATGGCGGTGTTACTGTCATTGACTTGGAAAACATGGAAGCAACTAGCAATATTGATATTCAAGCTAAAAGTCCACGGGGTATTGCAATCACAGCAGATGGAAAATATCTCATTACTGCCAACAAAGATGATGACAATATTTCAGTGATTGATCGAGCAAGTGGTCAGCTTATTAAACATATTGCAGTCGGCAAGAATCCAGAATTCGTTCGTGTTTACAAAGATTTGGTTTTTGTCTCAACAGAACCAAGCTCTACAGGCGGCCCTCCACCAAAACCAGGTGAGGCAGCAAAAACCGATGATGATGATGATAAAGTGCCAGCAATCATTGCTGTTATTGACTTGAAAAAAGGCAAGAAAGTGCGCCAAATTGTCGGGGGGCCAGAAACGGAAGGTGTGGAATTTTCAAAAGATGGTAAAAAAATTATCATTACCAATGAGGCTGACAACACCATCACAATCCACAACTTTGCTACTGGAAAACTAATCAAAACCATCTCAACGAAAGAATATGGCGACCGTCCCCGTGGCATTAAAGTATCCCCTGACGGTAGCTACTATGTGGCGACTTTGGAATATGGTAATAAATTTATAGTGCTGGACAAAAAGTTTAACGTAATACGAACTGTCGAAACTGGCCAAGCGCCCTACGGCGTCTCATTCGATAAAAAAGGGGAACGAATTTTTGTTGCCACCTCAAAAGAAAAAGCACTGCAAGTATTCGATGCTAAAACATTTGAAAAAATCAAAGATATCAGCACTGGAAACCGATGCTGGCACTTTAGCTTTACACCTGATGATAAGCAAATTCTTCTTGCATGTGGAAAATCTCAAGCAGTAATGGTCATTGACACTGAAACACTAGAAAAAACAAAAGAAATTGGCGATAAAGAAATGCCTTGGGGGGTTGTAACTTACCCGAAATCGATGGGTAGCTTAGATCAGCCTTAAGCAATTCAACAAAATACAAAAGCTCCTAAAGGGCTTTTGTATTGATTATTCAGCTAACAAGGTCATAATTACCTGCCAATCTCTGGGATCAACCGGTGTAATTGACAAACGATTGCCTCGCTGCAGAATTCTTAAGCTCGCCAACGCTGGGTTTTCACGCATTTCTTTTAGACTTAACAATCTTGTCTTACGCACCAATTTCACATCCACATTAAACCAACGCGGGGCTTCAAGCGTGGCTTTTGGATCATAGTACTTATGCTCTTTAATGAATTGCAATCGGTCTGGATAAGCCAGGGTCGATACTTCAGCAATACCAGCAATACCCGGTTGATCGCAATTTGAATGATAAAACAATACACCATCACCTACCTGCATTTGGTCACGCATAAAGTTACGCGCCTGATAATTACGAACCCCATACCAATCAACAGTCTGATTTGGGAATGAAGCCAAATCATCAATCGAGACGTCGGCAGGTTCAGACTTCATTAACCAATAGCGCATTATTTATTCCTTATTATTCCTGATATTCAAATATGCGCTTATCATAACCCAGCTTAATCTTTAAAAAAGAGAATACCTATGTCAAAAAATGTGTTGGGAACAACATTACAAGTTTGCAGCCTGGATCCAATGACAGGATTTACTAGAAATGGATGTTGTGAAACGGGACCTCAGGATACTGGCATCCATACGGTTTGCGCGCAAGTTACAGAAGAATTTTTAATTTTTTCTGCCTCTCAAGGCAATGACCTTACTACGCCTCAGCCAGCGTATGGATTCGAAGGGCTTCAGCCAGGGGACCGATGGTGTTTATGCGCATCACGCTGGCATGAAGCTGCCGAAGCTGGGTTCGCACCGCCAGTTATTCTAGAAGCCACTCATGAAAAATGCTTAGAAAATGTTAGTTTTGCAGACCTAAAATATCACCAACTAAGATAAATATTGGAAAAGGGGGTTCCCCACTGCATGCAGCCTAGGCTAGCATCCTGAACCAAAAAGGCTCAAGTGGTAACCATCTAAAGCACATTAGGCTCAACCGCAGTGGATCGAGCTCACAGCAACTTGAATAACGGAGACCTATGCTAGAAACTAGTTCAAGGAATATATAACCTAAACCACACCGCGGGGAACAAAAGTAACTTGTAAAAGAATTCTGAAAGACAAATTAAAAGAGTTTGTTTTGCTCTGCTAATGCACTATCCAACATGCCTTGCATGCGAGCAACTCTAACCTTCATGCCACCAACATCAACACCGCCAGATTGGGTTGTAAGCAATTCATGAGCCAAATTAAGTGCAGCCATCATAGCAATACGCTCGGCTCCTACAATTTTTCCAGAATCACGAATATCACACATTTTCTTGTCAAGATAAGCAACGGCATTTAGCAAGCCTTCACGCTCATCGGGTGGGCAAGCAATTGTGAATTCCCTACCCATTATGCGGACTTCAACACCTTTAATGTCACTCATTAAACATCCTCTGGCAAGCGATTAATGATGCTTTCAATTCGAATTTGAGCTTGTTGCATACGTGCTTTTAGTTGACGTTCAGCTTCTTGAACAATGGCAAGTGATTGCCTAAGTTTGTCGTTCTCTTCACGTAAAGATTTAGACAACTGCACGAGTTGTAAAATCTTATCCTCTAAAGCTTTTAAATCAGCATCCATGCTTGCACTATAATTGTTAAATCCTTATCTAGTCAACTCTTAAGCGATTACTTTAAATGCTTTACTGTAATCTAGCAAAGCAGTGTTTAAATAAATTCTCAAACATATCCAATTAAAATCTAATATAATCGCACCAAGTTGATAGGTGCCCGCATTGCTTTCCTGCAATAAAGGTGAAACTGGGAAATAGGTGCGTTTCTTTTGAAACAAATCCTATGCTGCCCCCGCAACGGTAAGTGATTGTAGATTTGCAAAATGCCACTGAACAAAATTTGGGAAGGCGCAAATCATCTCCTCACGAGCCCGGAGACCGGCCTAAACAACCTAAACAAGTAAATGCCGCGGGGTGACGGTTTTTGTTGTATTAAATAAATTAGATTAATACCACAACAATCTCTCTTTGTTCTCACGAACAACATACTCGGCATTCTCTTTTTAATATTGGCGCACGGGGACGTACGCCATTACTAGGGAATGATAATGAAAAAAAATACGATTGCAAGCCTCATCTTTTTGATGCTCTCGGCTCATGCAAATGCTGAAAATACCTCCACAGAAATTGATCTTAATCCTACCGTGATATCAGGTAGCAGAACCCAACAAAAATTAAGTGATGTCATGACATCAGTCAGCGTCATTACAAAAGACGATATTGATCGCCTTCAACCTCAAGATCTATCTACTCTTTTGCAGGGCGAGTCTGGAATCGAGACTGTACGATCCGGTGGTCTAGGCATGCAAACATCAATCTTTATGCGCGGTGCAGAGTCTCATCAAGTATTAGTTTTAGTAGATGGCTTAAGAATTTCTGATGAGTATTCAAACTCAACTCCATTAGAAAGCATTCCTATCGCACAAGTTGAGAGAGTTGAAATTTTGCGTGGAAACGCATCAGCACTTTATGGTCCCAACGCTGTCGGCGGCGTTATTCAAATTTTTACTAAATCAGGATCTGGAAACTTAGGGGCCTACGGTTCTATTTCTTATGGAAGTCGCAACACGCAGAATTTACTGGCTGGGTACAACGGAAAATTCAATGATACTTCTTATAATTTTTCATATAACCACCAACAAACTGATGGATTCACAACATTCAACCCTGCGCAAAATAATCCCAACTATGGTCAGGTAGCAAACCCAATCAACAATCATTATGAAAGTAATAATTTTTCTATAAATCTTTCACAGGTGCTGTCTGTTGGACATGAAGTTGGCATCAAGCTATTAGCATCTGAATCAAAAGTCATATTTGACACTGGAAGCAACTATAACCCTTTAACTAATTATGCTTCAACAACTGGTCTTGACTATATGGAGCATCTGGAAACTAAAAGCTTATTAAGTCAGATTTACTCTAAAGATGCTATTACTGACTTTTGGAACTCTACTGTTTCTTTAGGGATTACCAATCGAACTTATCTTGCAAATTACAATGACCAAGATCTCATAGACCAACCGATAGGAACATATAACAATCATCAATCTAATTTTTCTTGGGTGAATGATTTCGTTCTCTCCAATAACCAATCATTATTAGTTGGCCTGCAAAGTGATCATCTAACTGCACACATTAATGACAGCTTTTACTATGAAACTTTTAATGGCGAGCGAACAATTAATAGTATTTTCAGTGGCTACACAGCTAAATTTAACTCAGTAGGCTTACAAGCCAATATCAGACATGACTCCATAAACACTGGTGAGTCAGCAACCACAGGTCTATTTGGGTTGAGTTATGACTTAACAACGAACTGGAAAATAGCAGGTAACATTTCAAACGCTTTTTCAGCACCAACGCCCGATCAAATGTATGACCCAAATTATGGAAACCCCCATTTAAAATCTGAACGTGATACCTCACAAGAAATAAGTCTACAATATCTTGAGGCCAATACTTTAGCCCGAGCTGTCATTTTTAATCGAGACAGCAGGGATCTAATTGTTGGGAATCCGAACAACAATTATCAATGGGAAAATATAAATAAAGCAAGCAACCAAGGGTTGGAATTTACGGCAAAAACTCTTGTTGGAGTCTCGACTATTAAGTTCTCAGCCACATTGCAAGACCCATTAAATGAGATTACCAATACTCAACTAATAAGACGAGCCAAAGAGTTCGGGGCGCTGGAAACAACTTATCCTATAGGAGCTTATACTTTAGGCGCTCAGTTATTTGCATCAGGCCCAACACCTGATATTGGCACACAAAGGAATGCTGGTTACTCAACTGTCAATCTTTTTGCAAATTACAAATACAACGAAAACTGGTCTGCAAAAATTAAAATAGAAAATTTGTTTGATCGAAACTACCAACAATCATATGGGTACAATACCCCAGGATTCGGCGCATTTTTGACACTACAATATGTTCCATCTTTAAATAATAAATAACTGTAAAGTTATTACTAGAAAGCATGCCAAGAAATATAATAAGCGATACAATCTACAACACTAATAGCAGGGCAATATTATGACTTCAAACAAACAAAGTTCTACTTTAATAGGCATCGTCCTCATTGGATTAATTTTACTGACGCGTAGCAGTCATTTCGGCAACAATTTTCTTTTGCCTGATGCCACGTTAGCAGCGCTTTTTCTAACTGGCATGTTGATCAAGAAAGTGCGTTGGTTAGCAATCGCCATCTCACTGGCTTTTGCAGTCGATTTCTATGCTTTAGGTTTTGCAGGTGTTTCAAATTATTGCATGTCTCTTGGCTACTGGGGTTTAATTCCAACCTATGCAATGGTATGGGGTATTGGTCGCTATATTGCAAAGAAAGATCAGCCTTTTGCTTTGCATCTGTTTATTCCTGCAGCTTGGTTATCAACGAGCTTGGCCTTTATTTTATCAAATGCTTTTTGGTATGCATTCTCGGACAAAGTAAACACACTAACTGCGCTTGAGTTTTCAACACGAGTGGCTCAGTACTATACTCCCTACCTAAGTTACACAGCATTTTACTTAAGCATCGCTTGGCTTGCTCAAGCAGGGTTTCAAAAACTATCTGTTCATCAAAGTGAAACTGCTTAACGGTTCACAAATCCAAGACGCGTGACTCCTGCATCTAATGCAATATGGGTCACGCTTCCATAGCTCAGCTCTATTCGTGAGGCCTCACGCAAAGGAACGCTTAAAGCCTCTGATACTAAAGCTCTTATAACGCCCGCATGGGTAAAAACTAACACCTGGCTTTCCTGATATTGGTTTAACTCAGCTAAAAATTTTTTTGCTCTAAGATGCAGTGCAACATAAGACTCACCATGAGGCGGCGCTTTATTCACATGATCGTCCGTCCATTCACCTATGATCCCTTGCGGAATATCACTCCAAGCCTTTAACTCCCAATCACCAAAATTAAGTTCCAGCAATCGGGCATCTATAATTGGGGTCCGAAAATCAAAATCTGAAACAGCTTTTTCAGCCAATTTCAAGCAACGTTGTAGTGGACTACTAAATACTAAAGGGGATTCTAAATGAGCAATCTTTGGTTTTAGTTGCGACCACTCCACATCAAAACTTTCTGCCAAGCCCAAATCAGACTGTCCATAACATAGTCCAATAGACACATTGGGCTTAGTATGGCGAACCAAATAAACATCCATTAAACTCTCAACCCAATACGTCATCTTATTTGCTAATTGTTGCATATGCCCCAATTTCGCAATGGATTCTTGGCATAAAAAACCCACGTATTTTTAGGTAGGCTTCTTATACTTTAATTGAAACTTACTTTCCGATAGCTGCAAGCACTTTGTCAGTAATATTAATTTTTTTAGCTGTAAAAGCAGCACCATTGTATAAAATCAAATCATACCCTTCCGCTTGAGCCAAAGTCTCGATGGCTTTATTAATCTGATCTTGGAATTTTTTCATTTCCTCATTTTTTCGTAATGAGGCATCTTCATTTAATTCACGCTGCTTTCTCTCAAACTCAATTGAAAGATCGGAAATCTCTTTTGACTTTAATTTGATATCTGCATCAGATAACTTTTTACTATCTTTATCCAATGCACTTTGTTTGTCGGTAATTTGTTTTTTAGAAAGCTCAAGTTGAGAAATACGCGATGCAAATTCAGATTGTAGTTTTTTACCAATATCTAAAGCTTGTTGAGATTGCATGATTTGATTCAATTCAACATAACCAACTTTTAAATCAGCTGATGCACTGAAAGAAATTAGCAATGTAGTTGCTATCAAAGCCAATTTAATAAGTTTTTTCATTTATTGCCCTTTGTAATTAAAAATAATACTTCTCAGCCATACTAACGAAGAAGTAATAGTTATGGTTGACGTTGATCGATTTTATAGCATTTTTTTGATTATTAGCTTTCAATGGATAATAACTATAAAAAATTAAAATGCCCTCAATTCTTGAGGCAGTAAAAAGAGTTAATCATTTTCTATTATAGAAGTAATATAACCTCAAATTAATTTGAAAGTTAAAAATGAGCGAACACAATCACAGCCATGGTCATACACACGGGAATATTCCCAAAGATTTCAGCAACGCATTTCTTATTGGCATAGCATTAAATATCAGTTTCGTAGGAATCGAGTCTTTTTATGGATTTAAAATCAACTCCCTAGCTTTATTAGCAGATGCAGGGCATAACTTTTCTGATGTCGTTGGTCTAGTTCTTGGCCTCATTGGGGTGCTTGCTGGAAAAACACGTCCGAATGATAAACGTACCTATGGTTGGAAAAGAGCAACAATACTTGCTGCTTTTGCCAATGCATTGTTATTACTTGTGGCGATGGGCTCATTAATATCAGAAGCCATCAGCAGATTAAATAGCCCAATAGAAACAGATGGTATTACCATCATGGCAGTAGCAGGCGTTGGAATCATAATCAATGGGGCCACAGCGATTTTATTTATGCATGGTCGAAAAAGCGATCTCAATATTCGTGCAGCGTTCCTTCACATGGCTGCTGATGCATTAGTTTCTGCCGCTGTCGTTATGGCTGGGGCACTATCATTGTGGTTTAGCTGGAGTTTCTTAGATCCAATCGCTAGCTTATTGATTGCAGCCGTCATCCTCGTTAGCACTTGGTCATTATTTTATGAAGCACTTCACCTTCTTTTTGACGGTGTTCCAAAAGAAATTGAATTACCTCAAGTAAGAAGTTACTTAGCATCTCTCGAAGGGGTATCGAATGTTCATGATTTACATATATGGGCAATGAGCACCTCTCAAGTCGCAATGACCGCTCACCTTGTTATGCCTCATGGATCCTCTGGAGATCAGTTCTTAGAAACGGTGACTCATGAACTACATCATAGATTTGAGATTGTACATCCCACTATTCAAATAGAAACAAATCTAGTTGATCATGGATGTCATTAGTCCTTCAATAGGATCAGTCTCGATACTGATCAGAATAATGAATAATTAGCCTTAATTAAAGACGATTAGTTTGATTGACATACTCTGTAAAATATCCTTTAATTCTAAAAGGTTGTTTAATTTTATAAACCTCACAACAATAACCACTGGAGTAATACATGAACAAATCAGAATTAATAGATGCAGTTGCTAAATCTGCAGATCTTTCAAAGGCATCGGCAGGTCGCGCAATAGATGCCACCGTTGCTGCTATCACTTCTTCACTTAAAAATGGTGATTCAGTCACTTTAATTGGCTTTGGCACATTCAAAGTATCACATCGTGCAGCTCGTACTGGTCGTAATCCACAAACTGGCAAAGAACTTAAAATTGCTGCGCGCAAAGCACCAGCTTTCACAGCTGGCAAAGCGCTTAAAGAAACTGTTAATAAGTAATAGTTATCAACACTCAGGTTTACGGAATTAAAAAGGGGGCTATAGGATGCTCCCTTTTTAATTGATAATTGCCACATTAAACAGAACCAACATTAGGTATTTTCCAACCGAATCCCCACAGATTTGCGATTTAAGGATGCCACAATAGATTTAGTTTGCTATAATGCCCGTCTTTCTCGATGTGCATACATCAAGAAATGATGGCTGGGTAGCTCAGTTGGTAGAGCAGCGGATTGAAAATCCGCGTGTCGGCGGTTCGATTCCGCCCCCAGCCACCAGTATTTTATTATTTTTTAAATTAACGACTTAGATGAAAATCAAGTCGTTTTTTTACATCTAGAACTTCTACAATACTTCCAGAAATTAATCGTCATAAAATCTAAAATTACTTGCTTAGCTGAGTATCTAATCCAAAGGAGCCTCAGCCCCTAATTTAAGACTACAGAAATGTGGGCTTTTTTATCTCCAATCCCCACAGATTTTGACATACCATTTCAATCGTCATATGCTGGCATATGTCAAAATAAATCCTTATTTTTCTGAGCTAACCAACTACTTTTAGCTATATCTAAAACCGAGCAGGAGAAATACAATGAATTTAAGTACATTGTTTAAGTTATTTTGGTCACCTACCGATGGTTGGAAACAACTTCTTAAAGCATGTCCATCCATTCCTAAATTATTTATTTTGCATGTTGTGCCTTTATCATGCATTCCACCTTTGATGATCTTTTATTCAGCAAAGTCTGCTGATACTTTTTTACTCGTTGATATGCTTTCACCGCAGAAACTTGCATTGGTAGGTTTGATATTCTTCATAATCCAATTAATGGCGGTTCCGATGATGGCACTCATCATTAAGCAGCTTGGCGAAATAGCGAATGTTCAACCTTCTTACCAATCTGCGTTTACTTTGGCTGCAGTTGCACCAACGCCATTATGGCTCTCAGCTTTAATATTATTGGTACCGAACTTCTTGGTATTAGTGAGTTTGGGTTCACTTGCCTTGATGGCTAGTAGTGGCCTTATTTTTTATGGGTTACCTGTAATTTTTGGAATTAAGAATAAAGATAATGCAGTCATGTATTTTGGTGGAATTATGATTGCCGGAGCAATTGCTCTAGCATTTTTGATGCTTTCCACACTAGTTATCTGGGGAGGCTTGCAGAATTTATCAATCTAGCTTAGCCCAAAAAAATTAGGAAGTTATATTCTAGAGTTCAGTAATGCTTCCACTAGAAGTAATTTGATTTGCATTTAAATTAATTTCTGATGACTTATTTAATAAGTGATCATGGAATATTTTAGCAATTGGACTAAGTTTCCTGCCTTTTAGAGTCACGATATGCCATTGCGATTTAATTGGAAAATCAGAAATCTCCAAAATCGTGACCATATCCCTTAAGTCGTGTTCGTTTAATGAGTGAACGGATACGATAGAAAATCCCAAGCCTGCGCCAACTGAATGTTTAATCGCTTCATTACTACCTAGATTTAATCGTATCTTCGGGGTCATTTTTGCCTGTTTAAAGAACATATCACAAGACATCCGAGTTCCAGAACCCATTTCCCTCATTACAAAATATTCGTTAGCTAGGTCGTTTATATTTATTTTTCTTTTTGTTAGAGGATGATCTTTGGGGGCAATACATACTAAAGGATTTTCTAAAAAGATCTCATCATGGATTTCTAGATGTCCTGGAGGTTTTGTCATAATAACAATATCGTCCATATTTTTTTCCAGCCTTGCCACAACAGCATCTCGATTTAATACCTCTAACGAAATGTCTACATCTGGATAGTCCTTACAGAAGCTACCTACTAGCCCAGGGATGAAATATTTTGCGGTACTCACTACTGCAATTTTTAACGACCCCGTCTTCAATCCATTCAATGAAGCAATTGTTTGTTCGAAACTTTCCCACTCTTGAGAAATTGATTGAGCGCTTAAAGCCAAAGCCTTGCCCGCTTCTGTTAAATAGATTCTTTTACCAACATATTCAAATAAGGGCATTCCTACTGCACCGCTCAACTCTCTGAGCTGCATAGAGGCTGTAGGCTGAGTGACATGCATGATTCTGGATGCTGCGGTCACACTTCCAGTTTCAGCCAATGCTTTAAAAAGTCTAAGTTGTCTAAAACTTACATTCATAGATTTTTATCTATACACAATCAATTAAATATCAATTTTACTCTATCAAAAATACTTTTTACAATTCTTTTACCTTTAAAACCTTAATCAGAGGAAAAAATGAATAACTTTCTTGATCCAGCAATACTATTTTTTGTGTTTGGCGTTGCAGCTGGCCTCGTTAAATCTAACTTAGAAATCCCCAAAGATGTATCGAGATTTTTATCTTTATACTTGTTAATGGCACTTGGATTAAAAGGTGGTTTCGCATTAAATCAGTCCGGGATTACTTCCGAAATCTCTTTAGTATTAGGTTCCGCAATACTGCTTGCAGTATTAATCCCTCTAGCATCTTACTTCTTACTAAGCAGAAATTTGAATAAATTAGATGCTGCCGCGATTGCAGCCACTTATGGGTCAATCAGTGCAGTGACATTTATCACAGCAAGTCAAACGCTTGATCAGACTGGAATCTCATATGGTGGTTATATGGCTGCGGCCATGGCTCTAATGGAATCTCCAGCGATTATTCTTGCGATTGTCCTTGCAAACAAAGCAAGACTATCAATTTCTGCTAATGCAAACCAAGGAAAATCAATATCAAGCATTTTGCATGAATCATTTACCGATGGTGGACAAATTCTTTTGCTAGGCTCTATGCTAGTAGGTTATTTAAGTGGAGATGGTGGCCATAAGGGAATGGCTCCATTCTCTATAGATTTATTTAAAGGCATGTTGTCTTTTTTCCTTCTAGATATGGGACTACAGGCAGCCAAGAGCTTTAGCTACCTTAAAAATACACCAAAGATTACCATCCTATATGGTTTTGTTGCTCCATTTGTGCATGCATCGTTTGCACTAATAATTTCAAAAATATTTAGTTTGGGCTTAGGTGAAACGGTGCTTTTAATGGTATTGGCAGCAAGTGCATCATATATTGCCGTTCCTGCTGTATTAAGACACGCTTTGCCAGAAGTAAAACCAGCTTTATATATGGGAATGTCACTAGGTATTACATTTCCGCTAAATATTCTCATCGGCATTCCAATCTATATTCACATAGCAAAATATTTTGTAAGTGGAACCTTATAAGATGCTTTCACCATATTCAAACAAAACAGCTTCTTTGCTAACAAAGCATGGAAAGGAAACCGTTATTAGCGAAATCATGAATGAATCCTTAGGGTTAGAGGTCGTACATGTGGACACTTTTGATACCGACTTTTTTGGAACATTCACTAGAGATATTGCTAGAAGAGGAAATCAACTTGAGGCTGCTCGCGCTAAAGCTATCAAAGGATCTGAACTAGCTTCTACAAAACTCGGATTAGCAAGTGAAGGATTGTTTACTGGCGATCCATTTATTGGGACCTTTCCTTGGAATAACGAACTGGTTATTTTGATTGACCAAGATAATGAAATTGAAATTACAGGCTTCTCATCAAACTATGCTCAGTCTTACTCTGCAGTAATTACAGCAAATGATGATATTGAAGAGCATCTTAAAAAAGCTGATTTTCCAACTCATCAGTTGATATTAAGACCGCATGGGTTTAAATCAAAAGAGTTTAAAAAGGGAGTCAGCTCTAGAGATGAATTTAATGAGTCAATCAAATATTTCCTTAAAATAAGTGAATGTGGAAAAGTCCTTTTAGAGAATGATCTTAGGGCATTTGCAAACCCTACACGCATGCAAAATATCAGAACTGCAACATTAAATTTATCTGAAAAAATGCGCTCCTTATGTCCTAAATGTTGTTGCCCTGGATTTTGGATAACAAAAACTATTTCAGGTCTTCATTGTATTGAATGTGGCAATGAGACCAGAGAAATAAAAGCCAATATATACGAGTGCAAAAAATGTTCACACCAAGAAGAAGTGAAAAGTAAAAAAGAGTTTGCAGAACCTAATAAATGTAACTTTTGTAACCCTTAGGAGAATTAAAATTAATAAGTTTAAATTAGTTATTACTAGCTTAATTTTCGCCTCAATATCGAACGTTTACGCCCAAGATTGGAGTTATGATAATGATAGCATTAAGAATTGGGGCAACTTTGAAGGAGCCTCATTGTGTAGCACTGGAACTTATCAGTCCCCTATTAACATTGAGACATATAAAGTTATAAAAACACAATTGCCTAAATTGGTATTCAATTATATCAATACCAACGCCGAAGTAATCAATACAGGAAAAACCATACGAGTTGATCTATCTTCAAAAGCAAACAGACTTTTATTTGGTGATAAAGAGTACAAGCTTCTACAATTCCATTTTCATACCCCAAGCGAAGAAGCTATCAATGGAAAGCGCTATCCTCTTGTAGCACACTTTGTTCATCAAAATGACGATGGCCAAATATTGGTAATTGCTCAACCATTTAATATAGGAAATGAAAATGATCTATTTAAGAATTTATTTGAAGATCTTCCTAACAATGCAGAAAAAAAATCATTTGAGGTCGATTTAAATAAGTTGTTTCAAAAAAAGATTAGTTATTTCAATTATCAAGGCTCACTAACAACTCCACCCTGTAGCGAAGGTGTGAGTTGGGTTGTGATTAAAAATCCAATCAATATATCCCTTGAGCAACTTGAGCGTTTCAGAAAGTTATATCCACAAAACTCACGCCCTATTCAACCACTTAATGGAAGAGATGTTTTTGAATCAAATCAGTAGTTGACTAAGCTACTATCAACATCATGACTTAATTTGGAATAAGCGTCTTGTTAGGAGACGCTTATTCTTTAAAGTTGGATGCATAATTTGGGAATAGGCTATCCCTCGATGATTCTCCCACCCCCAATAAAACAAGCTTAATTCTTTGCAGCCTAAATTTGAATCCGCGTGTTGGCGAAAGCTTAATAAACATCCATTCTTAGTGGCGCATGATTCACGCATTTCTGAAGCTTTAACACATCTCTTTTTCGCATCACATTTAAACACCATACTGAATTACAATTGAGGCATTACCTTTATGCGGTCAATTTTATTTTAATCAAAGGCTTTAAAATGATTAAAAGATTAATCACTCTAGTAGTTTCGATTGCAATATCAAATTCAGTATATGCAGATGAAAAGCTGATTGTATTTGCAGCAGCGAGCTTAACAAATGCATTGACCGAAATTGATACCCAATACGAAAAAGACACTGGCATAAAAATTGTTCATTCATTCGCTGCATCATCAGCACTAGCGAAGCAAATTGAAAGTGGTGCTCCAGCAGATATTTTCATCTCTGCTGACTTGAAGTGGATGAATTATCTGGAAGATAAATCATTCATCAATAAAGCTTCACGCAAAAACCTTTTGGGTAACGATTTGGTCTTAATTACACCTAAAGGCAAACCTATAGAAGTTAAATTTGATAAAAGTTTTGATTTCTCTAAAACCTTTGAGGGACGTTTATGTACTGGAGATATTGATTCAGTGCCCGCAGGCATTTATGCGAAAGAAGCACTTACAAATCTAGGCTGGTGGAATAACATCAAATCTAGAATCGTAGGAACACAAGATGTTAGAGGAGCATTAGCTTTCGTAGAGCGTGGGGAATGTAATGTTGGTATTGTTTACGAAACAGATGCGAAAATCTCTAGTAATATAGATATGGTGGCTGTGTTTCCAGATTCCACACACAGCCCAGTTTTATATCCAATAGCCATGATTGCTAGCTCTAAAAAGAATACGAATTCTTATTTAACGTACCTACAAAAAACTGAAGTGCTTGGTGTGTTCAAGAAATATGGATTTAACATTTACCCTAAACAATAAGGCTTTCGATTGATTGATAGTGCTTTTTTTGTTTTAACTAGTGCTGAAATTGAAGCATTAACACTTTCCGTTAAAGTGGCAGCATTTTGCACTTTTTTGATTTGTATTCCAGCGATTGCTGTCGCCTGGCTATTAGCCAAAAAAGATTTTTTTGGCAAGTCTATTTTGGATGGTTTAGTCCATATTCCTTTGATTCTCCCCCCTGTTGTCCCTGGTTTTCTACTATTACTCTTGTTTGGCAATCAAGGTTTAATTGGAAAGTGGTTACATGAAACATTTGGCATTACGATTGCCTTTACATGGTTTGGTGCTGTCATTGCTTCTGCCGTTATGGCTTTTCCACTGATGGTTCGCTCCACCAGATTGGCGATTTCACAAGTAGATAAGAAGCTGGAAGTAGCGGCACAATCATTAGGCGCTAGCCGTTTAAGAGTATTTTTCAGCATCACTCTGCCTCTATCAATGTCTGGCGTGCTGACAGGTTTAATTTTGGCTTTCAGTCGAAGTTTGGGAGAGTTTGGCGCTACCATTACATTCGTTGGCAACATAGAAGGTGAAACAAGAACCCTGCCACTTGCTATTTATACCTTTACGCAAATGCCAAATGGCGATATTGCAGCTATTCGTTTAGTAATAATAAGTCTGCTAATTGCATTAAGCGCCCTAATAATTAGTAATTTATTAGAACGTAAAATGGCTAAAAAGATGGGGCATATTTAACATGCTTCAATTCAATTTAATACTTCGTAGAGATAATTTTTCCTTGAATGTTAATCAAAACATTCAAAATTCCGTCACAGGACTATTTGGTCCCTCGGGTTCAGGAAAAAGTACTTTATTGGGATTGATTTCTGGCTTCCTTAAGCCAGACTCAGGACGCTTGATATTAGATGGGGTCACTTTATTTGATAGCGAAAATAGCATTAATATAGCGCCGCATCTAAGGCGAATTGGTATGCTATTTCAAGATGGAAGACTGTTTCCTCATCTCAACATAAAAAGTAATTTAACCTATGGCTTCAATCTAATTCCCATAGCAAATCGTGCAATTGAATTTGATCTTGTTATAGAGATGCTTGAATTGAAAAGTTTGTTGAAAAGACATCCCTATGAGTTATCCGGAGGCGAAGTTCAAAGAGTCGCTTTAGGTAGAGCATTGTTAATGTCACCAAAACTATTGTTGCTAGATGAGCCTTTATCTTCTTTAGATGAAAAGTTAAAAAAACAAATTCTACCGTTTCTAAAACTTATTACAGAGCATGTTGATATACCGATGCTTTACGTGAGTCACGATTTAGATGAAATAGACTATTTAACGACATCAATTATGCATATTAATAATGGGCAAATAGGTAGCTAACTTTTGAATTGGGCATATTTAAATTTACTTCTACACGTATTCAATTCTGTAAGATCATATCAATATTGTTTAAAACAAAAAATCAAACTGTTGATTCAGTAGTTTCTAAAGTTCCTGAAGTTCTGATTTTGATTTACAGTCAAGACTGATCAAGGCCTCATTATTGTATGAGCCTTTTTAGCTCTGGAATTTCTAGAATTTTTACTGCTTAATTTCACGTCCGTTAATGTAAGTGGTTTTATATTTTAGGCTTCCATCCTTATTCCATGCAATCTCTGAACCTTCCTTTTTTCCATCAATAAAATTGCTTTGCACACGCATTTGTCCATTTTCATACCACTGGGTAAAACTTCCATGTTCAACTCCGCTTTTATAATTTGCCTCCAACTTTAGCTGACCATTTTCATACCACTGCCTCCAAACTCCATCCTCTTTATCATCTACATATGAAGTTTGAATATATAATCCTCCACTGGGATACCAAAAAGTTTCAAATCCCTGCCTTCTTCCTTTTTCTATGTGCACCTCATACTTGAGCTTGCCATCTGCATAGTGCTCCTGTTGGACACCACTAAAATTTTCATCAAATGTTGTTTGTGCAAGCGCCGTTGCAATAAATATCGAATAAGCCAAGAAAAATAATATTAGGTTGAGTCTTTTCATAGAGAAACATATTTATTTAGGGTTCAGTTTGGACACCTAAAAGCTTCTTTTGTTCTTAGTGCTCGAATAATTCATTAGCAATAAATAACCTCCTACCGCTTAAATGCTATCACCATCAACCCACCGGCAACTAAGAAGATTCCAAAGCAGTCCTTGAGTATTGGCTTCTCGCCTAAAAATATAAATGCCAAAACAGCAACTATCACAATACTAAATTTATCGACAACAAGCACTTTTGACGCTTCTCCAATTTGCAGCGCTCGATAAAAGCAAACCCATGATGCTCCTGTGGCGAAGCCTGACAAACAAAGAAAAAACCAATTGTATTTACTTAGATGAAAAAGGTTTGCCCACTTACCAGTAAAATTTACAAAAATCGTTAAAAGCAACAATACGATTACAGTCCTAATTAGTGTAGCAAAATCAGAGTCAACACCTTGAATACCAACTTTAGCAAATATAGTGGTCATCGCTGCAAATAGTGCTGATAAAAATGCCCAAAATATCCATGACGATGTAGTCATTATTCAACCTCCACCATAACCTCGTTACGCCTTAAAAAGGGCAATGTCCAAGGCGGGTTGTATCTAGCGAGCTCCGGATTACCAAGCATCTTTAGTTTTTTATTCACTATCCATGCTTTGAGTTCATAGGACTTTTTCAACATCTTCTTCTCATCGACCAATCCCGAAAAGCGAATCACTGCAAACTTCTGCTCAGTAGTTTTTTTGATACTAACTAAAGGGTTGTTGGGTCTTGGTAAAGTCTCTAAGCTATATTGACTTGGCATTACAAAATAAACCGCCCATCCATGATTTTCTTGTTGAACACCAACGGGCGCAGTCATTTTGATTTTTTCTGCAAGAGGCTCAACAGAGACTTGCGAAGTTAGGCCTATCTTTCCAGCCTTACTAGATTGCACTGTATTATTGCCAAAAATGAAGTCTGCAATCAGCCTAAACCCTTTACTGGAAGCCTCTCGCATACTTCCTCTCACCACAACCTTAGCAATAATTCTAGGCGCATAAGTCCGCAGCTCAAAGACTTGGTCTTTTTCAATCAGCGTGAATTTTGGTTCTTCAATAGCCATAACAGTATTGGAAGTATGAATAAATACA
>Ga0316229_1001022_pt1 | contig 31611 bp, 27 predicted proteins | sample TBH18023metaG_FD_206011 | JGI IMG/M metagenome (GOLD analysis project Ga0316229, IMG submission 206011) | Freshwater microbial communities from Trout Bog Lake, Wisconsin, USA - TBH18023 | ecosystem: Environmental > Aquatic > Freshwater > Lake > Hypolimnion/Profundal zone | place: USA: Wisconsin... | reverse complement strand
AGGCCCAGATCCCGGTCATGTGCATCAATCCCATCGATCTCGGGTATTACTATTATGAGTGGATCCAACTCGCCTAGGAAAAAACAGGATGCAGTTCCGCAAATACTGGGATGACCGGCCCTTAGAGCTGATCATGGTTCTGGCAATACTCTTCCGGCTGCTGGCATCGGTCTTTGCAAAAGGCTGGGGGATGTTCGATGACCATTATGTAGTCATCGAGTCGGCACAATCCTGGGTCGACGGGCATGATTACAACAACTGGCTGCCCGGCAGCCCCGGGAATACAGGGCCAACCGGCCATAACCTCTTCTACCCTGCCATAAATTTCATCTTCCTTTACGGGATGAAAGTTCTCCACATTGTAAATCCCCAGGTGAAGATGTTCATCATCAGGCTTATGCTTGCTGCATGGTCCCTTATCACAGTATACTTTGGGTACAGGATCACCGAGACCCTGGGTGGCAAAAAACCTGCAAAGCTTGCCGGACTGCTGCTTGCCCTGTTCTGGTTTATGCCCTGGATGAGCGTCAGGAACCTGGTCGAAATGGTTTGTGTTCCATTGCTCATCCTCGGTTTCTGGTTTACCCTTAGGCCCCGGGGGAGGGAAAAACCCCTGCTCAACTGGTTCATCGCCGGCTTGTTCTTTGGCCTGGCAACAGATATACGGCTTCAGACCGTCTTTTTTCCGCTGGGCCTGGGCATCTGGCTGCTGTTTAACGGTAAATTCAAACTGCTTCTTTCATTCGCGGCAGGGTCTTTGCTGACTTTTGCCCTGGTTGAAGGCGGAATTGACTTTATTGTCTGGGGTGTTCCATTCACCGAATTATACAAATACACCCTTGGCTGCTTTATAGAAAGGAATGATTACATCACCCTGCCATGGTATGATTATTTTCTTGTTCTCGGCGGAATGCTGATCCCCCCGGTAAGCATTTTCCTTTTCTGGGGGTTTATCCGTAAATGGAAGCAATATTTCATGCTTTTCCTTCCAGTCCTGCTTTTCTTTGCTTTCCATTCCTGGGTGCCGAATAAGCAGGAACGCTTTCTCATTCCTATGATCCCTGTATTCATTATAATAGGGAGCATTGGCTGGACAGAATTCAGGGAGAAGTCTGCCTACTGGGCCAGGCATCCGAGACTGCTGCGCTCGTCATGGATATTTTTCTGGGTGCTTAACACTATTATCCTGCTTGTGTTCACTTTCACCTATTCCAAGCGCCCTATGGCCGAAAGCATGACTTACCTTTCGAAATACCCTGATATCAAATACATGACTGTCATTGATGGAGAGAATAATCCTGAAATGTTCCCGAAATTCTATCTCGGGCAATGGCCTGTTATGTTCAACGATAAGAATGGCGACCGCAGCCTCGACAGCATCCTGGCTTACGCACTGAGAAACGGTAATGCATCCGCTCCAAGGTTCGTACTTTTCACGGGGGAAAAGGAAATTGGTCCCATGGTGATTAAAACACGAAAATACCTGCCTTACCTGGTATATGAGACTACGATACAACCTGGATTTATTGACTGGCTGGTGCACAGGCTTAATCCTATCAACAGGAATAAAACAGTATACATTTACAGGAATACAGAATTTATTCCTGTAAAAAAGTTTTGAAGAAGACCGGAAGCATGATTGAAGAAAGGATCCCGATAGCAAAACCCTCATTCCTCGGAAATGAGAAAAAGTATGTTATGGATGCAGTGGATTCGGGATGGATCAGTTCGATAGGCCCGTATATCGACCGGTTTGAAAAGGATTTTGCCGCTTATCATGGGGTAAGGCACGCCATTGCCACCCATAACGGCACCATTGCCCTGCATCTTTCGCTTTCAGCCGCAGGCATCACTTCCGGGCATGAAGTGATCGTTCCCGATCTGACCTTTATTGCCACCGCGAATGTTGTAAGGTACTGCAATGCTCTTCCTGTCCTTACCGATGTGGATCAGGATGACTGGAACATCAGCCCGGAATTCATTGAAAAGGCAATCAGTCTTTCAACAAAAGCGGTTATTCCCGTGCACCTATATGGCAATCCCGCGAGGATGACAGAGATCATGCAAATGGCCGGTGAACATGATCTTTTGGTGATCGAGGATTGCGCCGAGGCAGCAGGCGCCCTGATCGGAGAACGCAAAGTCGGGACCTTCGGGCATATCAGCTGCTTCAGTTTTTTCGGCAATAAGATCCTTACCACGGGCGAAGGAGGAATGTGCATCACCAACGATGACGGGCTTGCCGAAAAAATGAGGATACTCAGGGACCACGGGATGAACCGGAAAAAGAAGTACTGGTACGACCAGCTTGGGTTCAATTACCGTATGACTAATATGCAGGCAGCAGTCGGTCTGGCCCAGCTTGAACAACTTGATACGCTTCTAACCTCGAGAGATGCCATCCACCGTCAATATAAAAAAAAGCTTTCATCCTGTGAGGGCATTGTTTTCCAGAAAACCAACGGGAACCGGCATGTGAACTGGCTCATGACAGTAAGGCTGAAAGGACTGGATTCGGAAAAACGCGATGCAGTGATGCGGGAGCTCAGCCTTAAAAATATCGACAGCAGGCCTGTGTTTTATCCCATTCATTTTATGCCTTTTTATAAAGATCAGAAATATCGTGCAGGAGACAATATCAATAGCGTTAAAATAGCAGGCGAAGGCATCAGCTTGCCAACCTGGGTAGGGCTGGAGGAGGAAAAGATTGATTATATTGCAGCCTGCCTGATGAAAGCCTACAAAAAACACCTTGCATGAATCTTAGTATCATTCTTCCTACCTATAACGAGCGGGAATCCATCAATGCACTGATATCTGAAATTTATGAGCTGCTCGAATCACACCCCTATTCTTTTGAGATCATTGTTGTTGACGACAACAGTCCCGACGCTACATTCGCCGAAGCGACGAACCACTGGAAAGGGAATCCCAGGGTAAGAATTCTGCTCAGGGAAGACGAAAAAGGCCTGGCCACAGCGATCCTGCATGGAATTTTACATTCTACAGGAGAAAAGGTGGTCGTGATGGACACCGATTTCAATCATCCGCCGAAACTGATCCCCTTACTTGTAAAAATTACCGATTATTTTGAGATCGCTTCCTGTTCAAGGTATGTCATAGGGGGCGGAATGGAAACTTCCCGGTTTCGCTATTTCGGGAGTAAACTTTTCAATAAATTCATTCACTACACTCTCAAAATGCAGACTACCGACAACCTGAGCGGGTATTATTGTTTCAGGAGAGAAGTCCTGGATGGACTCCCGCTTGAAAGGATCTTCTTCGGCTATGGAGATTATTTCATACGTTTCCTTTATGTGATGCAGCGTCTCAAACACCCTATCATCGAGATCCCTGTTGTATATGAGGACAGGCTTGGTGGTTTATCGAAAACCAATTTGAAAGCAGAATTTTTACATTATTTCCGTTCTGTTCTTAAGATCAGGTTCGGATCTCTGAAATTAAACTGATCATGGAGCGTGAGCAGGCAAAACTAAGGATTGAGGAACTTTCGGAAGAGATCCGCAGGCATAATTACCAGTATTATGTGCTGTCACGTCCCCTGATCTCTGATCAACAATTCGATCTGAAACTTGAAGAACTGGGGAGGCTGGAAACCGAGTTTCCCGAATTCCTTTTCCCCGACTCTCCCAGCCTGCATGTGGGAGGTGCAATTACAAAGGAATTCAAACCGGTGGTTCACCGGTATCCCATGCTTTCTCTCGGGAACACTTACTCGGAGCAGGATGTCAGGGATTTCGAAGAAAGGATCCATAAGCTTATCGGGGAAGATATTGAATATGTATGCGAGCTGAAGTTCGACGGGGTTGCTATTGGGCTTACATACCGGGACGGGCGGCTGGTGCAGGCCGTAACCCGTGGCGATGGTATACAGGGCGATGATGTTACCACTAATGTGAAAACTATCCGGAGTATCCCGCTGAAACTGCAGGGAGAAGGCTATCCACCGGAATTTGAGATCAGGGGGGAGATCATACTGCCCCATGCAAGTTTCGAAGCCTTAAACATGCTAAAGGAAGAAGAAGGAGAAGAACCTTTTGCTAACCCCAGGAATGCCGCATCAGGGAGCCTGAAGATGATGGATTCTGCAGAAGTGGCAAAGCGCAAGCTTGATTGTTTCCTGTATTACCTTCAGTGTGAAAACCTGCCTTTCGCAACGCATTACGAATCGCTGCAGGCTTCGCGCAGGTGGGGGTTCAGGATTTCGGACTATGTGGTGAAATGCAAGACCATCGACGATATTTTCGATTATATCAATTCCTGGGACGGAGGCCGTAATGAGCTGCCCTTCGATATTGACGGGGTGGTGATCAAGGTGAATTCACTGGCTCAGCAGGAAAAACTCGGCTTTACTGCCAAATCACCGCGCTGGGCCATAGCTTATAAATTCAAGGCCGAAGAGGCTTCAACCCGGCTGCTTTCAGTCGATTTCCAGGTGGGAAGGACAGGAACCGTTACGCCTGTCGCAAACCTGCAGCCTGTGCCTCTTGCAGGCACTATAGTAAAGAGGGCCACCCTGCATAATGCAGACTTCATTGCCGCACTGGACATCCGTTACGGCGATACGGTTTTTGTTGAAAAAGGAGGTGAGATCATCCCAAAGATCACCGGTATCGACCTGTCGCAACGGCCCTTAAACTCAAGCCCCCTGGAATTTCCCAAGGTTTGCCCGGAATGCGGGACAGCCCTGTTAAAGCGTGAAGGAGAAGCCGCATGGGTCTGCCCCAACGAAACCCATTGCCCTCCGCAGATCAAGGGCAAGCTTGAACATTTTATAAGCCGCAGGGCGATGAATATCGACAGCCTGGGTGAAGGAAAAATCGAGCTGTTGTTCGATAAAGGGCTTGTGAAATCCCCCGCCGATCTGTATGAGCTCAGGTTTGAACAGCTTATCGGCCTTGAAAAACTATATAAAGGGGAAGGTGATAAAAAAGACAGGCTGGTAAAATTTCGCGAGAAAACCGTCGAAAATATTTTAAAGGGCATTGAGGCCTCTAAAAAAATTCCATTTGACAGGGTGCTTTATGCCCTGGGAATAAGGTATGTAGGGGAAACCGTGGCAAAAAAACTGGCCCGTCATTTTTCTTCTTTTGATTCACTGCGGATGGCAGAGCCCGCAGAACTGACCGACGTGGAAGAAATCGGCGAAAAGATTGCGCAGAGCCTTGTCAACTGGCTTCAGACCCCCTCAAGTATTAAGCTTGTGGAAAACCTGAAAGCCAATGGCATACAGATGGCATTGACAGACTCTCAAACTGCCCGGAAAAGCAATTCGCTGGAAGGAAAGACCTTTGTTGTAAGCGGTGTTTTTGAAAAGTTCTCACGCGACGAGATCAAACAGGCCGTTGAAGATCATGGCGGTAAAAATGTATCGGCTGTTTCAGCCCGCACTTCATACCTGCTTGCCGGTGCTAACATGGGCCCCGAAAAACGAAGAAAAGCCGAATCTCTTGGAGTTTCGATTATATCGGAAGATGAATTTCTTAAAATGATCATAGAATGATCTGCATATCGTCCGGCGAAGCATTTTACACAAGCCGCATCAGGTTCAAGGAGCGAGCTTTAACTGGTCCGGCCCCGGATGTAAACATGCGTGAGCGACGCAGCAACCGTAGCGGCGGTGTAAAGATGCGAGCCGCTGCGAAGCATTGCGACATGCGAGCCGTTGCGAAGCAAAGCAGCGGTGTAAAGATGCGTGCCGCTGCGAAGCATTGCGACATGCGAGCCGTTGCGAAGCAAAGCAGCGGTGTAAAGATGCGTGCCGCTGCGAAGCATTGCGACATGCGAGCCGCTGCGAGAACCGCATTTATGCTTTCCTTCCAGTTTGTTTTTATCCTTTTCTCATCAGCCTTTGCCAGGACCAATCCCACGGCAGTCAGCACAGGCCCTGTATGCTCCGTGATCAACAACACCATCTGCTTCACGGTTTCAGGAAGCAGCAGTTCCGGAGGAACAACCGAACCCGACGAGATAACCATCCCCCTTAAACATGCCGGCCACCTGCTGCTCATGGAAGCCCGCATCGACAACGAGACAGGGAACTTTATCTTCGATACAGGAAGTTCAAAACTCGTCCTCAACAGTACTTATTTCAGAAAATATGCTTGCATTGAATGCGGGGAAAGGGGCGGAATTACAGGTGGCCTGGCAGGCGTAAAGCAGACAAAAGTCAGCAAAATCCAGATGTCGGGGCTTACCTATTCGAATGTCATGGTCGATATAGCTGATCTCGGGCATATCGAGAACCGCAGGGGAGTGAAAATCCTTGGCCTTTTTGGTTTAAGCCTTCTTAAAAACATGGAGATCGTGATCGATGTCCTCAACAGTGAGCTTCATCTTTACCGTCTGGACCGTAGCGGGAACAGGATCAGCCAGGGCACGAAGGAATTCAAAGCCGACATCAGCCAGAAGCTCCAGGTGTCACAGGATGTTCTTTTCGTAAATTCCCAGATCGCCGGAAAAACCCTTAGCTTTTGTCTTGATACAGGCGCTGAATCTAATGTAATAAGTTCGGCATCCCCTAAAAAAGTCATGAATACAGTAAGTATTACAAGGCGTTCCGGCCTTGTCGGCTCCGGGCAGGCATCCACGGAATCCCTTTACGGCACCCTAAATGATTTTACTATGGCAGGCAGGCAGATCCCCCGGATGCAGGCTATTATCACCAACCTTGATAATATGTCGGCCGCATTCGGATTTACCATAGACGGCATGCTGGGCTATGATTTTTTTGAAAAAGGACAGATATGCATTAACTTAGTACGATTGGAAATTAAAGTCAGTTTCAATAAAAGTTAAAGAACGTGAGGACAGGCTTAAAAAAATTAATCATGGTATTCTTCCTCCTGGCTGCTTTTTCAGCCCGGCCCCAGGACAACATGAATGATGTCTGCACGATAGATAACAACCGCCTTGTGTTCAAACTTGACCGAAACTGGTCACCGGCAAAGAAGACCCAGGTTTGCAAGCAGTTTGACATTGACAGCGCCCTGATGGCAGGGGCTTTCAGCGGGAATACCGAGATCACGTTGAACAAGGTGACATGGAGTATTAAAAAGATCGACAACCACCGTGTGGAATTGTCGAAACCCATGAGCGCCGGTCCTGTTGCTGAAAAGGGGGAGGTCTTTATGCTTGACGACCGTCTGATCAATGCTGCAGGGGCCCGTGAGAGGGAATCTGCCGCATGCGGTGTGAATATTTTCAGCCTTTACAATGTATTTAACTATTATAAAGGAACAGCCAGGTTCTTTCTGCCCGAACGTAAATATGCCCGTCATATATACCTTGCGGGGACTTTCAACAACTGGAATACCATGCAGACCCCGATGATCCGCTGCGATTCAGGCTGGTTTATCACCATCAACATGAAACCGGGAAAGTATGCTTACAAATATATCATAGACGGCAAATGGAGCACCGATCCATACAATAAACTCACAGAGGATGACCGGCAGGGAGGGCATAATTCAGTAGTGTTCTGTTATAACTACCGTTTTTTCCTGCCGTACCACAATGGATCCAAAAATGTATTTGTTTCAGGGAGTTTTAATAACTGGAATCCCCGTGAGCTGAGGATGATCAAAGTTGCGGGGGGATGGGCCATCAACATGTACTTGAGGGAGGGAACTCATGCCTATAAATTTATTGTTGACGGAGAATGGGTGCTCAATCCCTTCGGTAAAGTAACGAGGCCTGATGGCGCAGGGCATGAAAACTCCTTTATGAGTATAGGCGACACCATGTACTTTGCCCTGAAAGGACATTCGGCCATAAAGGAAGTGCATGTCGCAGGGAATTTCAACGCCTGGAATGCATCAGAATTATTTATGGAGAAAGTTGAAGGTGGATGGAGGCTTCCCTATGTTCTTGCCCCCGGGAATTATGAGTATAAATTCATACTTGATGGACGATGGATCACCGATCCCGATAATCCGTATACATTAAAATCAGGCAATTCCTTCATTGCAGTAAAACCAAACCACGTTTTCACTCTTGAGGGGTATGCAGGAGCCAGGGAAGTCATCCTGACCGGCAGTTTTAACAACTGGAGTACTGATGCCTACGAGATGATCATGAAAGACGACAAATGGGTTTTCCCCTTATACCTCTCCCCCGGCAAGCATACCTATAAATTTATTGTTGACGGTAAGTGGATTATCGATCCCGGGAACCCTCTCTGGGAAAACAACCAGTATCGAACCGGCAATTCGGTACTCTGGATAGAACCATGATGAAAATAGTGAAATGGTGTTCGGCTTTGGCAAAATGAGGATGTAAATGAATTAGCGATAAAATCCTGATCCAAATAACCCTTAGTACTATTTCATCCCACGAAACCCATCCCCCATTTTATATAAGGCATCAAATAATCGGACGGTTATTTGTCCTACGGCTTGATGGATAATTGCTGTTTTCCATATTTTTCCTTCACACTAATCATCTGGTTCATAAAAAATCAACCATCCCGTTGCAAACAGTTCTTTTTTTCGTATATTTAACGGTAATATGTGTAATAACACATATGAAGTTATGACAACTGTCTCGCCAATCAAAATAGTGGCATTATGAAAAATATATTCTATTTGCTAGTACTTTTCATTCCCACACTTGTTTGCGCTCAGCAAGTCTTAGCTCAATCCTCGCCATTGAACTATGCGTGGAAGAATGTTGGAAATGCTGGTTTCTCGGCAGGAACCGTTCAATTCACAAGCCTCGGAGTCAGTCCCTCAGGTCAACCATATGTGGCTTATAGCGACAAAGCGAATTCCTGGGAAGCAACCGTAATGAAGTATGATTCGATTCATTTAAGGATAAACGAGTCAAAGAAATCAAGGTTATCGCTATACCCAAATCCTGCAAGCGATAACATTATCGTCGAAACATCATCATCAACATCAACCCAGAGCCAGTTATCCATTTCGAACATCAACGGTCAGTGCCTCATCACCCGCTCAATCACCCAGCCCAGCACGAATCTGGACATATCCAACCTGCCCGGCGGCGTTTATTTTGTGCGGCTCACCAGCGAGATTAGCGTGGCAACAGGAAAGTTCATTAAACAATGATTCAATATCATCTTACAAAAACATTATGAAAAGATTTTTTAGCTTATTGGTTGCGCTATTTGTGATTAATGGTGCAATGGCACAAGGCTCGACTCAGTCATTACCAATTGATGCTACTACACAAATCAAGCGCTCAACATTAAATTCATTTGAAAATGTTCAGGGCAGAAGAGATAATACAGGCATGAATATCTCTCTTATAAATACCGCAACGGATATAGGAAGAAGCATTATAACTCCTATAAATAATCCCGAAGGCTTAATCCAATTATTTGATAGCGTGTATCACTGGCAATGGGACACCATCAGCATTGGATGGAAGATTTCTTCAAAACTCATTAATCTGCTTTATGATGCCCACAATAACCTTACAAGCTATGTAGGTCAATTATGGGACGGAACAGCTTGGGTGAATTACTTACAAGAAACCGATACTTATGATGCCCATAATAATCGAACAAACATTATAAGACAAAACTGGGATGGTAGTGTTTGGGTAAATTCTTCGCAAAACACCTATACTTACGATGCCAATAATAATCAGACCAATATTTTGTTACAAAACTGGATCGGCGGTGTGTGGGTAAATTCCGTTCAATATATTAATACTTACGATGCCAACAATAATCGAACAAACAATATTATGCAAAACTGGAATGGTAGTGTTTGGGCGAATGAAGAGCAGTACAACATTACCTACGACACCCATAATAATAGGACAAACATCATATATCAAAACTGGGATGGTACACAATGGATGAATAAATCTCAAAATTTTTACACATATGATGCCAATAATAATATGACAACTGAATTAGATCAAAACTGGAATAATAGTGCCTGGCAGAATTCTTCACAATACAGCTTTTTCTATGATGCAAACAATAAGCCGACAAGTTGGAAAGAGCAGAACTGGAACGGTAGTGGCTGGAATGATTCCTGGCAACATTTCATTACTTATGATGCCAACAATAATCTAACAAATGAATTATCGCAAATTTGGGATGGAATCGTGTGGACGAATTCCGATCAAAGTATTTATACCTACGATACCAGTAATAATCGGACAAGTGAAATAGATCAAGTTTGGAAGAATAGTACTTGGGCGAATTCCTCACAAATCACCAATTCATACGATGCCAACAAGTTTAAAAAAAGTCAATCTTATAAATTTTGGAATATTACGGGAACCAAGGTGGTGAGTGGTGACAGCTCTTACAGTTATTATCATACCGTTATGGGGATTAATGACTTCACGTTAGCGTCAAAATGTATTGTACTTTTCCCCAATCCTTCATCAGATATTATATCCATCGAGATCTCAGATTTACAAACACCAAGTCATTTATCCATTTCAAACCTCAGCGGTCAGCAGCTCATCACCCACCAGATCACCCAGCCCAGAACGCAACTGGACATATCCAGCTTGTCCAGCGGCGTGTATTTTCTACGATTGACCAGCGATAAGAGTGTTGCAACAGGGAAGTTCATTAAGCAATGAAAATTGTTTACGAAAACGGAGTAAGGAATGGAGTGAGGAAAACAGTTGGCGGTTTTCGATTTTATCATTAATCCTCATGCTTGATCGTTCCTGCTCCTGAAACGCTCTGGTTAATTGATGTTGGATTTCCCTTATATCGTATACTTCCTGCACCCGAAATCTCGGCATCGATCTTCTTGTTGACATGGATCTGGGCTTTGCCGGCACCGCTCATATCAACGGTAAAATTATCGCAGATAAGGTCAAAACCATAAATATCACAGGCTCCTGACAGATCGGCTCTTACGTCGGTTGCAGTCCCTGACAGCCTAAGTTTGCTGGCCCCGCTGCAGTCAAGGGCAAGTTTTTGGGTTGTAAGTTCAATTCTGACATCCGAAGCTCCGCTGGTATGCAGGGTAAAATCTGTAAAGTTTAGCTTGTTTTCAGCAAAAATGTCAACTGCACCGCTGATCTCAGCCTTTTTCAGGTCTTTGAAGGTGATATAGACTTTTAATGTAGTCGGATGGTTGATAGGCTTTTTAGTGTCGATCACCAGGGTTGATCCGTGGACTTCGGCCCGGATGATAGTCTGCAGGTTTTCATCGGCTTCAATAATAACTTCCTCAACGCTCCCCTGCTTCAGGTAAACGTTAAATGCACCGGAAACATCAATTCCGTCGAAGGAACTTACAACACGGGTTTCCTTTGTTACTTTACCGTCGCCGCTGACGCCGTTAACAATATCGCAGGCGTTTGCTATCACCGAAAGACTTGTGAATAGCATCATGATCATGGTGAACTTAATTAAATTTCTTGTTTTCATAATTTGATTTTTGGGATGGGATTAATATTTGATGTTATATTTTCCATTTGGTTACACTTTTTTCGCTACCTCACTTCTCGCTACCTGTTTTCACTACCTCGCTACTTCAATGATACACTTCCATAATCACTCCTCACCGTAACAGTGGCTTTGGGTTTGGCATCCTTACTGCCCACAACACCGCGGAATTCCGAAGAAGTCGGGCTGACCGAGCGGTAACTCATCGCCGAATTTCCATCTGCGAAACGAAGCTCACAGTATTTCATCGTAGCATCAAGGTTGTAAACTGCCGTTTCGGGGAGCCGGATATCCACATCGGCATACTTATTATTAACAGTGATGGTCGTAAAATCAGGTCCCATGCTCTTCACGCTGCAACTGCCGTACTGTATGTCGAGATTCAGGCTTTGCTCTATCCTGTCAACATCAATATCGGAGTATTTGGAGCGGCTCTCGATGGATGATGAGTTTTTGATATCAACCGAACCTCCTTCAAAGCTTACGTTAAGAGCTATGATCTTGTTGGCATTCAGGTTGGAGAATTTCGAATCAAGTCTCAGGCTGCCGGCATAATCAATATCAAGCGTTGAATATTTAAGATTTACCACGGCCCCGGTGATGGAGCGCACCTTGGCCGAATTGCAGAACTTCATTTCGATCAGGTTATCCGAATTATTCAGTTTGTTCACATCAAGGCTTCCGTAGCTGAGGCTGATCTTTGCTTTCCCCGAAACTTCATTCAGGTAGATATCCCCGAATTTATTCGTAAGGTCCACGCTCATTCCCACCGGAAGGCTGATCATGTAATTTACCTGGAAACTGTTCTTGCCTGGGGTTTTCATTTCTTCAATCACCGTTATGGCTTCCACCAGTGAAGCGCTGCCGTTAAAATTCACATTGATATTCTCGAGCATTTTAGCTGCAGTGTTGTCATTGGTGGCTTCCACGATCACCTTGACTTCTATGCCCACCACGTTCTTTTCCCAGTTGGTGCAATGGATCTCACCGAACTTGTTGGCAACCGTAAGCTGGGCATCCGGGTTTACGTTGAATTCTTTTTTGATCACCCTGGTATATTCGTTGACTGTGGCTCCTTTCATTCCTGTCGCGAGTCCTGCCAGTAGTGCTATGATGATTATTTTCATTACAGTTTTCATATTCTATATATTGGGATGGTTAATGTTTGTTCAATGTGTTTACAATATTGTTCACAATTCCTTCTTTCATCTGCTGGTTTTGTATGATGGCAGCCTGCAGGCGTTCGTTGTTGGGGTTCTCGGCAAGGGACTTCTGGAGCTCCCGGGTGTCTTCATCAAGCCTGCTCATTGCCTTTACGGCATCCTCGTTGATAATAACCGCCTGCTCAGGGCTGCTTGCAAGCTTATGGACTTCTTTTAATTGTGCTGTTGCCCGGGTATCGTAATACTGCACGGCTTCATTGAATTCGGCCTGTATCTGTTTAGTTGCAGCCGGGGAAGAGAATCTCTCACGGATGGAACGTGTTGCAAGGTCAAAAACCACGACGCTCCCGGTGATGATCACCAGGATGACCGCTGCAACTTTCAGCATGCTGAACCTTGAAGGAATGGTTTCCCGCATTTCTTCTGCAAGGCCCAGGCGTTCGCTGAACCTCTCGAAATGCCCGTCCAACGGTTCCATGCTGTCGAACTGATCACGGTTTTCGTGTACTAATTTTTCCAGATCCATGGTTAATTATATATGAATGCGTTTCTGTATTTACTTTCTTTAAGAATTTCAAGCAGCTTTTGCCTGGCCCTCGAATAACGGGTCCTCGAAAGCTGGTTGCTTATATTCAGGATCTCAGATATCTCTTCATGGTCGTATCCTTCAAGAAGGTAGAGGCTGATAATGATCCTGTATTCTTCGGGCAGCAACTGTATCGCCTTCACTACTTCCCGGGCCTGGAAACGGATCTCGGCTTCATGGTTTTCCTCTTTCTCTTCAGGCACGTCTAATCCTGCATCATCGATGGATACTGTATCCTTTACTCTTCTAAGGGAATCCAGTGAATTATTCACCACTATCCTTTTCAGCCAGCTGCCGAAACTCCCCTGCCCTGAGTAGGAATCAAGCCTCTGAAAAGCATCCAGGAAGGATTCCTGCATGATATCCTCCGCTTCGGCTGTGTCGTTTACTATCCTGAGACTTGTGTTGAACATGGCTTTATAATAGAGTTTGTAAATCCTGAACTGGGCGTTCCTGTCCCCGCGACGACAGGCATCGATCAGGTCCTTGTGAATATTTTCGTATCGGGTTTCCAAACTCCCAGTTTTAGCCAATAGACTCACCAAGATACTAAATGTTACAGTGCAATTTAAAATTCTAAATTTGCACACCATGAAAGCGATCAAAGTCCCGGTACACCTGTACGCAACTGCAGCCATGCTGTTCTGGGGATTATCATTTATATGGACAACCGGCCTGTTGGCTTATTTTCAGCCGGTTACCATTATTTTTATTCGCCTTCTTATTTCCTCAGCTTTCCTTTTTTTATTGATGATCGTATCGGGCCGGTTTGAGAAGATAAAGAAAGAGGATTACTGGCTGCTGCTGGGGAGTGCAATTTTTAACCCTTTCCTGTATTTCCTGGGTGAAAATTTCGGGGTAAAATTTACCACTCCCACCTTATCCAGCGTCATCATTGCAACCATCCCCGTTTTTTCCCCCCTGGTTGCCTGGTTTACTTTCAAAGAAAAAATTTCCAGGCTCAACATACTCGGTATAGCAGTTTCCTTTTCAGGCGTGGCGGTAATGCTGGCTTCCAGGAACCTCTCCTTTTCGGGGGAAGGCAGGGGCGTTCTGGCCCTTTTCGGGGCTGTGATGTCGTCTCTTGTTTTTTCTGTTTTTCTGAAAAAACTCACCAGGAAATATTCTCCCGTCACCCTGGTGGCCTGCCAGAATATTCTTGGCGCCATTATGTTCCTCCCTTTATTCCTGATATTTGAGAGAAGCAGGATAACTGCAGTCCCCCTTAACTTTAAAATCGTATCTTCATTCCTTGCACTATCAATTTTTGCATCTTCTCTTGCCTTTGTTTTCTTTGCAAAAACGGTAAAAGAAATCGGGATAAGCAAAGCGAATATTTACTCAAACCTCATCCCTGTATTCACCGCTTTTTTTTCATACTTTCTTATTTCTGAACCATTTACACTCACAAAATTTTGTGGTATAATCCTGGTAATCGGTGGCGTCTATCTCTCTGAACGCAACAAACCCCGTTAATCATTTTTTTCGCTACCTCACTTCTCGCTACCTCGCTACCTTATTTTCGCTACCTCACTTCTCACTACCTCACTACCTTATTTTCGCTACCTCACTTCTCGCTACCTCACTACCTGTTTTTCGCTACCTCGCTTCTCGCTACCTCGCTACCTGTTTTTCGCTACCTCTCTACCTCCTTTTTTTGTATCTTTGCCTTCCGGAACAACTACTGAATTCAACACTACATGAAATTCAAACCAGAGAAGCTGAAAATTAAGGACCAACGGATGAAACCCTTCATCGATGCAGATGAGATATGGGGTTTTATCAACAATGCAAGGCCTTCAAAGGAAAGGGTCAGGGAGATCATTGCAAAGTCACTCGACAAGCAACGGCTCACGATGGAAGAAACCGCTGTCCTGGTCCAGACCACTGATCCGGAGTTGATTGAAGAGATAAAACAGGGAGCTAAAACACTGAAGGAAAAGGTCTATGGTCAGAGGATCGTCCTCTTTGCCCCTTTGTATATAGGGAACCTCTGTATCAATAAATGTGCTTACTGCGGATTTAAATCCACCAACAAAGCCATAAAAAGGATCACACTTACCAAAGATGAGCTGATAGACCAGGTCAAAGCACTTGAAGATACAGGCCAGAAGCGGCTTATCCTGGTTTATGGGGAACATCCCAATTATAATGCTGAATTCATTGCAGAAACCGTGCGGATTGTTTATTCAGTGCATAGTGGCCCCGGTGAGATACGCAGGGTCAATATCAATGCAGCCCCTATGGACATCGACGGGTTCCGTACCATCAAGGATGCAAAGATTGGCACCTTCCAGGTCTTCCAGGAAACATACCATGAAGAGACCTACGCAAAAGTCCACCTTGGCGGTATAAAACGAAATTACGAATGGAGGCTTACCGCACTTGACCGTGCACAGGAAGCAGGAATTGATGATGTAGGAATAGGTGCCTTGTTCGGATTATACGACTGGAGGTTTGAACTGATGGGTCTTGTAAGGCACACCAATCATTTTGAGGCTGTTTACAATGTTGGCCCTCATACCATTTCTTTCCCAAGGATACAGTATGCTTCCCAGCTGAATATCAACAAAGACCATATTGTCAGCGATGCGGATTTCACCCGGCTTGTCGCCATACTGAGGCTTGCTGTTCCCTATACCGGCCTTATTCTTACCGCCAGGGAACCTGCTGAAGTGCGCGATGAGATCCTGCAGTATGGAGTCTCGCAAATTGACGGCGGCACCAACATTGAAATGGGCGGGTATTCGAAAAAAGATCAGACTGAAGCACAGGATATTGACCTGGAACAGTTCCAGATCAATGACAACCGCAGCCTGAACGAGATCATGGAAGAACTTATCGGGCATGGGTATATCCCGTCGTTCTGCACATCCTGTTACAGGAGGGGACGTACAGGCGAACATTTTATGGAGTTTTCCGTGCCCGGCTTCATTAAACGTTTCTGCCAGCCCAATGCCTTGTTAACTCTCGCTGAATATCTTGAGGACTATGCCCCTGAATCCACAAAAATCAAGGGGTATCAACTGATCAATGACAAACTTTCAGAGATGGAACAGGATTCTTCGAAAGACAGCCTGGTGGAAAAACTTCAGCAGGTAAAAGAGGGAAACAGGGATCTGTATTTCTAAGCTTTAAAACATGAAAGAAATCCGAATTATTGGCCTGCTGATCACCGACCGTATCAAGGAAGCAGGATTGACACAGCGACTGCTATCCGAATACGCATATCTGATTAAATCAAGGCTGGGCTTCCATGAAGTCAGCGAGGATGTCTGCAGCAGAATGGGTGTAATCCTACTCCAGCTTTCGGGCACCACAGCCGAATTTGACATTTTCGAGAATAAACTGAGGGACATTGGCGGAATAGAAGTCCAGCATATGGTTTTTCAGATCTGAGAGTCAGCAGAGTAAGCTATGGAGCATCAGTCACGGAAGGAACTGGACCAGGAATTCCAGGAGTATTACCTCTCCTCTTCAGTCCCCAGCATGAAAGTCGGCCTTTCGGTCACCCTGCTTTTATTTATTGTCTATGCCATAAATAACAGGATTTTATTTGCCGATTCCGTTGAACAACAATACTTCTTCAGGTTCGGGCTTATTGTACCTTCTCTCGTAATCTCCCTGGCCGCCCTCTTCATCAATCCCCTGAAGAAATACCTCTCCCTGATTTTTATTTTCGTCAACCTCTATTCATGCATTGCAGTGTACTATGTAGGAGTCACTTCCGATATTACAGGCAGGGGATACAATTATTACTATGCATGGGTTATGCTGGTGATGATTGGCATGCATACTTTCTACCGGATCCGGTTCCGGGATCTCATTCTCCTGAACGCACTGCAGTTCATGGCATATTTTGCAGCTACCCTTGTCAATCAATCTTATTCCATCTCTTTCCTATATTTCAACCATCTCTTCTTTGTAGTATCAGTAACCACCCTGGGCTTTTTCATATCATACATCTTCCAGAGCCTGAACTGGAAAAACTTCCTTCACCAGAAAGCGCTTACCGAAAATTATCATAAGCTTATCCAGGAAATGAAGGAACGCAAAGAAGCCGAAGAAGAACTTGTCAGATCCGAAAGGCAGTATCATCAGGCGCTGGACAGTTTTCCGGATTGGGTAGTTGCAGTTGACAGGAACATGAACATCAAAATGGTGAATTCAACCCTGAAACAGGTGGCTGTGGAAGCAGGCCTGCCGCATAACCTTATCGGCCTCAATGTTGAAAAATCATTTCCCTTTATCAGTAAAGAAGAGATTGACAGTGTGAGGGTTGTTTTTGAGACGGGAAGGATATCAATAAGGGAACTGAGCTTTGATTACGGCGGGCAGCAGGTTTTTGTCGAGACCAGGACTCTTCCCATGATCCGTAACAACCGGGTTGAACAAGTCATGGTGGTGACCAGAGACCGTTCCAAAGAAAGGGAGATCGAAGCCCTTAAGCTCAAGAATACCGAGACCAAGGAGACCATGCTCAAGGAGATCCATCACAGGGTCAAAAACAACCTGGCGATAGTCATCAGTCTGCTGAGTATGCAGGGAAGTAAAAATCCCGATCCTGACTTTCAGAGGCTGATAAGGGATATTGAACTCAGGATCAGGTCTATGGCCTTGATACACGAACACCTTTACCGCAGTGAGAATTTCGACAAGATACCTCTTTCGAACTATATCCATTCATTGGTTTCAATGATTTCGTCGACGTTCAGCGGGCATAAGATCACCCTGAAAATAGAAATGGATGACATTCTGGCGAATATAGAGATTGCACTTCCGCTCGGACTTATAACTAATGAATTGCTTACAAATTCATATAAATACGCCTTCCCGGGTAAGACAGAAGGCATCATAAGCATTAAACTTGAGAAAGTAATTTCTGATGGTTTCAGGTTCACTGTTTCCGATAACGGGATAGGTCTGCCGGAAGGCTTTACCCTGCAAAACCAGGAATCACTGGGGATGTTTATTATCAGATTGCTGATCGAACAACTTGACGGTACCATCAGCATCACCTCGAACGGAGGTGTTTCGGCTTGTATTACCGTACCCGATTTCAAGCATATAAACAAAGGATTATGAAAGAAACCTGGATCTTAGGGATCAGAATTTCAAACAGGGTCAACGCAGCCGCCCCGGTACAGGATGTCCTGGCAAAATTCGGCTGTACCATCAGGACCAGGCTGGGCCTGCATAATAACGAGCCCGGAACTGCCGCCGGCAGCGGGATCATACTGCTCGAATTATATGGTGATCAGAATGAATTCAGCAAACTTGAAAATGCCCTTCTTAAGATAGAGGGGACGGAAATAAAGAAAATGGTATTTAAACAAGAGTGATCCTTGTTCCTCCGTTATCTATTCCAAGCATGGTGGTCTTGGTGATGATGGTATCCTTCCCCGAATTTTCCACAAAGTGAATTGCAGCCCTGATCTTGGGGCCCATGCTTCCATCGGGGAACTGGCCTTCGGCAAGGTACATCTTGGCGTCGGCGATGGTGAGGCGGTCAAGTGACCTCTCCTGGGGAGTGTTAAAGTTGAGGCAAACTTTGGGCACATCCGTTAGGATAAAGAATTTATCTGCATTGATCTGTGAAGCAAGAAGAGCCGAAGCGAGGTCCTTGTCTATGACAGCATCAATACCTTCCAGTTTGTTTGGTTCAACATAATACACGGGTATACCGCCTCCGCCAACAGCAATCACTATGTTATCCTGCCTGGCAATTTTTTCAATGGTTTTTTTGTTCAGGATTACCAATGGTTTCGGGGAAGCCACCACCTTTCTCCATCCCTTGCCTCCAGGGGTTTCCCTGAAAACCGACTTAGTGCTTTCGGCCAGTTTATCAGCCTCATCTTTCGTATAATACGGGCCTACCGGTTTAGTCGGGTTCTTGAAAGCCGGATCATCTTTATTTACAAGCACCTGGGTGGTGATGGTGATGATATCTCTCTCCATTTCGTATTTTTCGAGCACGTTCTTAAGTTGCTGCTCTATGATATACCCTATGAATCCCTGGGAATAAGCCACACAGATGTCCAGTGGCATCTCGGGAAGCCCGAACATCTTGTGCCCGGCCGAATTTGCCAGCATAATATTACCCACCTGGGGCCCGTTCCCATGCGTCAGGACCAGGTTATAATCACGCTTCATCAGTTTAACCAGAGATTCGGACGTTGCATATGCATTGCCCTCCTGTTCCCCTATGGTTCCCTTTTGGTCGGAACGAAGCAGGGCATTGCCACCCAGCGCAACCACGGCAAGCTTCTTCATAACAAATAGTTTATATATGCAAAAATAGGACTTTTTTCAATCTTTCTTACCTTCGCGGCCTGATGAGAACCCAGAGAAAAGCATATATTTACGCTTTCGCAGCCATTGCCTGCTGGGCGACCATAGGCTCCGCTTTCAAGATCAGCCTGCGTTACCTCGATCCCCTGGGGCTGTTGTTGTTTTCCTCTGTAGTTGCAGTCATCACGCTCTTTGTCATCCTGCTCGTCCAGGGGAAACTGTCGTTACTCGGGAAACTCACATCCACCGATATTCTTATGTCGGCCCTGATGGGACTTCTCAACCCTTACCTCTATTACGTTGTCCTCTTAAGGGCTTATGAAATACTTCCCGCCCAGGAAGCAGGCACCCTGAATTATATATGGCCGCTGGTGCTCGTCCTGCTTTCGATCCCCATGCTGAGGCAGAAGATCAGCTTCCTTAGCATACTTGCGATACTTATAAGTTTTGCAGGGATCATGGTAATTTCCACTCATGGCAGGCTGTTGTCGTTTCATTTTTCAAACCCTGCCGGAGTGTTGCTTGCAACAGGCAGCGCTTTTTTCTGGGCTGTTTACTGGATTATCAATCTGAAAGATAAACGCGAAACCGTCAGTAAGCTTTTTTTGAATTTTTTCTTCGGACTACTATATGTTTTTATAACTATCGCGCTTACAAAACACTTCTGGATCCCGCCCTGGAGAGGAATTGCAGGGGCCGTATACATCGGGCTGTTCGAAATGGGGATTACTTTCCTGCTCTGGTTGAATGCACTGAAACTATCTTCTACCACAGCCAAAGTCAGCAACCTGATCTACCTCTCCCCTTTCATCTCACTTATCATCATTCATTTTGCTGTTGGCGAAGCCATTTTGCTGTCAACTGTGGCAGGATTAGCGCTGATTGTCACCGGAATACTCTGGCAGCAGTATCTTAGGTAGCGAGAAGTGAGGTAGCGAGGTAGCGAAATGAACACACAAAAGAAATTAAGATTGCTGCGAATAAATTATTGTAAACGCAACATGTTATTTCACTTTTCGCCATTTCGCTTTTCAATTTCGCTACCTCGCTACCTCTTTTCTCGCTATTTAGTAACTTTGCCTCATGAATCCCACAACGATCGCGTTCCATCATTTCGGCTGCAAAGTGAACTTCGCAGAAGCCTCCGCAATTTCAAAGAAGTTTAAGGAAAAAGGCTTCGAGCTTATTGATCATCATGAAGTTGCCGATATCTATGTGATCAGTACCTGCGTCGTTACGGCCGTTGCGGAAAAGAAATGCAGGGCGGCGATACACCAGGCGCATAAGCTGAACCCGGGGGCCAAAATAGCGGTCATAGGATGCTTCCCTGAACTTAAACCGGGGGAACTGCTGCAAATGGAAGGCGTGGACCTCGTGCTCGGTAACAGTGCAAAATATGATCTGCCCGAAGAGCTTGAAAAGCTTAAAACCCATGATTACCACGGAGGTTTATCAGCCGGCATTAAAGAAAACAGCGGATTTGTTCCATCCTTTTCCTATGGAGACCGCACACGCTCCTTCCTGAAGATCCAGGATGGCTGCGATTATTATTGTTCTTATTGCACCATTCCCCTGGCAAGGGGCCACAGCCGCAGCGACACTATCTCCCATGTTGTCAGCAGCGCCAGGGAAATATCGGCTAACGGGATACAGGAGATTGTTTTGACAGGAGTGAACATAGGTGATTTCGGAAGGCATAATAATGAAAGCCTGTTTGAATTATTAAAGGAGCTGGACCGGACCGAAGGATTACCTAGAATCAGGGTTTCTTCAGTGGAGCCTGATCTGATTACAGATGAAATTATAGACCTTGCAGCTGCATCAGGAAAGATCATGCCCCATTTTCATCTTCCCCTTCAATCGGGTTCTGACAGGGTGCTCAGGGCAATGAAACGGAAATACGATCTTTCACTTTATACCGGGAGGGTGGAGAGGATCAGGCAAAAACTGCCTGATGCCTGTATAGCAGCAGATGTGATCGTGGGTTTCCCAGGCGAATCGGACCAGGATTTCCGCGATATGTACACCTACCTTGAACAGCTTGCAGTATCATACATGCATGTGTTTACCTACTCGAAAAGGGACAACACCCTGGCTTCAAAACTTGGAGATGTTATACAGGACAAGATCAAAAAAGCAAGAAGCCACGAGCTCCATCATCTTTCTGAATTGAAAAAGCAAACATTTTACAGGCAAAACAAGGGGAAAAAAGTGCACGTCCTGTTTGAATCGGATAATTCGGAAGGATGGATGCATGGCTTCTCCGAAAATTACATCAGGGTAAAGACAAATTACGATCCTTCCCTTACCAACCGTATCATTCCCGTAATACTTAATGAAAACGACAGAGACGGTGTTTATATTCACCATAACATCTGAAAAAATCATTAATTTCGCTACCTCAGTTCTCACTACCCCGCTACCTGCATATGTCTTTAAACCTTCAATATATCACCCGACAAACCTGCAAACTTGCAGTTGAAACAGGAGGATTCCTCAAGCAGGAGATCATTAAACTGAGGTCATCCGACATAGAACTTAAAAGCTTCAATAATTTCGTCACCTATGTTGACAGGGAGTCCGAATCGAGGATTATTGAACAGCTGGGCCGGATACTCCCCGGATCAGGCTTTATTGCCGAGGAAAGCCCCGGCCTTTGCAGCGCCGAATTTACCTGGGTCATCGACCCCCTGGACGGGACCACCAATTACATCCATGGAGTTCCGATGTATTGCGTAAGCATAGGACTTATGCAGAATTCAAGAGTCATTGCAGGGGTCATCTACGAGGTGAACCTGGATGAATGTTTTTACACCTGGCAGGATGCACCTTCATATAAAAACGGGGAGGTGATCAGGGTATCACAAACACCGGATGTTGCCAGATCATTGTTTGCCACCGGCTTCCCTTATCATGATTATGGCCGCATGGAAGATTACCTCGATATTTTCAGGCATCTGATGCAGCATAGCAGGGGCATACGAAGGCTGGGGTCGGCTGCGGCAGACCTTGCCTACGTCGCTGCAGGCCGCTATGACGGTTTTTATGAATATGGATTAAGTCCGTGGGACGTTTCTGCCGGAGTTCTGCTGGTAAAAAATGCCGGCGGCAGGGTGACTGATTTTTCTGGCGGGGAAAAGTATATCTTTGGAAAAGAAATTATTGCTACAAATAACTCAATACACGACGAACTTCAAAACTTGTTCAGTCTATGGAAGAAAGAATAAAGTTAATCATGGGCGACATTACTACCATACAGGTAGACGCCATAGTGAATGCTGCAAATTCTTCACTTTTAGGAGGTGGAGGTGTGGATGGTGCAATACACAAGGCAGCAGGCCCCGGCCTTGCGGAGATCTGCAGGCTCCTGGGAGGATGCGAGACTGGTGAAGCCAAAGTGACACCAGGGTTGCACCTTCCTTCAAAATATATCATTCATACTGTTGGCCCTGTTTGGAAAGGAGGGGATAAAGGCGAAGCGGAACTGCTTGCCAAATGTTACCATTCCAGCTTAAACCAGGCCAAACTGCATGACTGCAAAACGGTCGCCATTCCCAACATAGGCACAGGGATCTACCGTTTTCCCAAAAAGCTTGCTGCAGAGATAGCAATCAATGAAACAAAAGCCTTCCTGGCATCAAACGATCTCCCCCTCACTGTGACTTTTGTTTGTTTTAGCGAAGAAAATTTTAATTTGTACAGGGATTTGCTTGAATCATGAGGTGCCGGAGAATTAGTTTGATTTAAGATATAAAGATTTACGTTTTTCGATTGAAGTTTATGATTGACGGTTGAAGAATAAAATGACACTCGTAAATCGACAATCATAAAATTTAATCGTAACTCCAAGATCGTCCAATTGAAAAAACGGATGAAAAAATTAAAATTTTCAAGAAGATATCTCTTCCTGCCGGTTATATTGATTGCGTTCTCTATCCTCTTTATACTTATCTATAAAGATATTCAGGACAGGACCATCGATGAATTCAATAATGAACAATTAATCCTGGCACAGACTGCCTCCCAGGGAATTACCTCATTCTTCAACGACTACCAGGCCGACCTGGTCTTTTTATCCAGGATTAATGACATCGTTGAAAATAGTGGAGAGAGCGAATCGCTGATGGCAGGTTTTTATGAATATCATAAAGATTATATTGAAGCCCTGACAAGAGTCGATGCCCATGGCGTTATATTGAGCACTTATCCAACGAATGAATCAGTTATAGGAAAAGACATCTCTTACCAGAAACATGTACGTCAGATCATTACCACCCATCAGCCTATCATCAGCGATGTATTCAAATCGGCCCAGGGATACCAGGCCATTGCTTTGCATGTTCCGATATTTAAAGGCAGGGAATATGCCGGCAGTCTTGCAATGCTAATATCCATTGACCGCCTGGGGAAATTATATCTTGGGAAGATCAGGATTCGGGGAACCGGAACAGTGTGGTTGCTCAGCGAAAACGGGGTTGAAATATTCTGCCCCCTGAAAGGCCATATCGGGAATTCATTTCTCGATAATACAATGAATGACACCTCAGCTTTAACATTATTTGCAAAGACTGTAAGAAAGGATCATGGAACGGGGAAAAGCGTTCATTCCGGGATAAGTGCTGACGGGAAAACAAACCTTGATAAACGATATGTGGTATTTTACCGTGCTCCGCTGGGGAATACATACTGGACAATAATGATCTCATACGAGGAAGAAGACATTTACATTGCGCTTACCCGTTTGCGTAACCGTTTAATCGTGGCTTTTGCCTTTCTTTTTCTTATCATTTCATATTATTTTTATTCAATCGCCCAGGTCAGGAAAGTATTAAAGGAAGAGGCCAAAAGAAAAGTTGCCGAAAGAACTGTCATGGAGAGTGAAGACAGGTTCAAGAAACTGGCAGCGCTTACTTACGAAGGTATAGTCATTCACAATCAGGGCATTGCCCTTGACACTAATGATTCGTTTATTGGGATGACGGGTTATACCAGGCAGGAATTGATTAACCAAAATGTTATTGAACTTTTAGTTTTGCCTGAATATCAGGACAGGATAAGAAAAAATTTAAAAGATAAAAAACCCGCCCCTTATGAAATAGGGATAAGGAGAAAGGATGGGACGGTATTCCAGGCGGAACTGGTCGTCAGGGAAATAAAATATAAAGAAGAGGATATACGGGTTGCTGCAATAAGGGATATCACTGAACGAAAAAAACAGGAGAAGGAATTATTGGAATCCAAGGAACGTGCAGAAGAAAGCGACAGATTAAAATCGGCATTTCTCGCCAATATGAGTCATGAGATACGCACCCCCATGAATGGAATACTTGGATTTGCCGGCCTGCTTAAAGAACCCGGCCTCAATGGTGAGGAGCAAAAGGAGTATATACAGATCATTGAGAGAAGCGGGGCAAGAATGCTCAACATCATTAACGACATTATTGATTTGTCGAAAATAGAATCGGGAATGATAGAGGTTGCATTGTCGGAAACCAATATCAATGACCAGGTCGAATTTATCTATAATTTTTTCAAGCGTGAAGCTGAAGATAAAGGAATACATTTCTCACGAAAAGTTTCATTAGCGCCAAAATATGCCCATATTCTTACCGACCGTGAAAAAGTCTATGCCATTCTTTCGAATCTCGTTAAAAACGCTGTCAAATACACAAACGAAGGCTCCATTGAACTTGGATATAATAAAAGCGGGGATATGCTTGAATTTTTCGTAAAAGATACCGGGATCGGGATACCAGGCGACAGGCAGGCGGCAATCTTTGAGCGTTTCATTCAGGCTGATATATCTAATAAGATGGCACAGCAGGGAGCCGGGTTAGGGTTATCGATCACCAAAGCCTATGTTGAATTGCTTGGAGGGGAGATCCGGGTGGAAAGCGAGACAGGAAAAGGCTCGGTATTTTATTTTACACTTCCATACAAAAATACATCCCCCGAAACTGTTATAAATGAAAGTGACTTTCATGCCGACTCTGACAGCGAACATCCCGAAAACCTAAAAATCCTTGTTGCTGAAGATGACGAAGCCTCGGGATTACTCATCACACATTTATTAAAGAATTTCTGCAGAGAGATAATGATTGCAAAAACAGGGAGTGAAACTGTTGAACTCTGCCGTAAGCATCCTGAGATTGATTTGGTGCTGATGGATATGCAGATGCCCGTTATGAACGGATATGATGCTACCCGGCAAATCAGGTTATTCAACAAGGATGTGATCATCATTGCCCAAACCGCATATGCATTTTCGGGTGACAGGGAAAATGCAACAGGAGCCGGATGCAATGATTACATCGTGAAGCCTCTTAAGAAGAAGGAATTGTTTTTTTTAATCCGGAAGTACTTCAGCAATTAAATTTCTTTAAGCCGGTGAGCCCGGATTGTATCACCTTATCTGGCAATATGTCTTTTCGCACTGGTTCAGGAAGATAACTATCGACGCCGTCCTGAAAGCTGATATATTCAATCCCTGGTTTATCTAATGGCAGGTAATGTAAAGCAGAATGTGCTTCCTTCCCCCGGTATACTTGTAACCACGATCTCCCCACCCAACAGGTCAATATATTCTTTACACATGACAAGTCCAAGTCCGGTCCCCACTTCCAGGTCTGTTCCCATGCGTTTGAAATTATTGTCTATACGGAATAACAACGGGATCTTGTCCGCGGGGATTCCTATCCCGTTATCAGTGACACAAATTGAGACAAGCCCCCCGGTATTTTTTGCATGAACCCTGATCTCACCGGCTAAGGGGGTGAATTTTATGGCATTGTTAACAAGGTTTATCAGGATGGATTTGATCAGCATGGGATCTGCATAAACTATAAATCCCGGCTCAACCTGGTTCTGTAGCACCTGCTTTTTCCGTTCGGCCCTGGGTTGCAGCACTTCCATTACCTGCGACACAATAGTCCTGAGTTCAGTTTTTTCCGGATTGTTTGACAGGGGATCCCTTTGGATCTGGGCCCATTCAAGAAGGTTTACTAAAAGATTATAAGTATTATTACTGCTGCGTCTGAGGCTTTGTATGATCTTCTTCCGGTGATTCTCATCAAATTCATCATAACTTTCATCAAGGTCCGACAGCAATCCGAGCAATGCATTGAAAGGGCTCTTTAGATCATGAGCAACAATGGAAAAGAATTTATCCTTTGTCTTGTTCAATTCTTCAAGTTTACGGTTCTTTTCATCAATGAGCTTGTTTATTGTCCTGATCCTGTTGCGGCTTCCAAGGGTCACAAAGATAAGGACCACCAGCAGTAACATCACTGAAACAATACCTGCTACAATGATTCTCTGCCTTTTGATAACCTGCTCTTTCAACTCATTCGTACGTTGCAGCAGGATATTCTGGGCAGTTTTACGGTTCAACTCGCTTTTAAACTCCAGTTCGGCGATCCGTTTTTCGGAGTCCTTGTTCCAGAGGCTGTCTTTAAGGTCGGTATATTTAACCAGGTACTCATTTGCATCTTTATAATGCTTAAGGCCGGATTCCAGTTCATACAGACATCCAAAGGCATTCTTTTCGAAATCCATGTATCCGTTCTTCTTTGCATTGCCAAGTCCCAGCATGAGGAATTTGCGCGAAAGAACCGGATTTTCAAGCTTCAGATAGGTTTCTCCAAGATTAATTTGCAGGGCCGTTTGTTCCCTGTTCAGATCGGCAAGCTGGGGTAATTTATAGGCGATAAGGAAATATTCAAGAGCTTTTTGATAATCTTTCTGTTCCATAAAAACATTTCCCAGGTTAATCCTGGCCGTAAGAAGGATATCGGGGGCATTTAATTCCCTGGCAATTTCAAGGGCCTCATTCAACAGGATCTTTGCAGTGTCGTACTGTTTTTTCAAATTATAATAGAGGTAACCCATATTGTTGACAATGGTCATCCTCATTCTTTTATTTTGCAGGGTGTCGTTAAATTTCAATGCCAGGCGGTATGCCTGGATGGACTTGTCATAGTCATTGATCTCACTGTAAATCACTCCGAGGCGGATGTATACCATGGCAAGATCCGAGGTATTATGTCCCGACTCATAAAATTCCTTCGCCTTAAGGTTGTACAGAACTGCCTTTTTATAATCTCCCCGGTGAGTTGCAACTGCTGCCAGGTCGGAAAGGCATTTAGCCTGCCTTTTCCCTGATTTGATCTTCTCCGCAAATTCCAGGGCAACCATGTTGTATTTCTCAGAACTGTCGAGCAGCCCCAACTTGTCGAATGTAACCCCCATATTATTATTGATCAGACAGAGGAAATCGGGATCGCCTTCCTTGTAAGCAACCTTCCTGCTTTCGTCGAAACGGACCAAGGCTTCCCTGGGATTTCCTGAGATCAGAAGGATATTCCCAAGACCGTTCAATGATCTCATCCTCCCGTTATCATATCCGAGTTTTTTTGAGAGTTCAAAGCTGAGCTTAAAATATTTTTCGGCGGAATCCATCCTGGCTGGCATGAAAGACCTGGCATACTCATGATACAATCTTGCCCTTGCCGTATCGCCTGTAATATGTGATTTAAGCAGGGCATAAATGCTGTCTCTTTTTGTATTGACTTCAGCTGCTTCAGTTCTGCAGGCGATTAACAGTATTGCAGCCATAAAGCCAATAAATAACGATCTTTTCATAACTTCTGCTTTACAATTTGATTCTCAGGTGCCCTTCTCCCCTACGAACTGGTCTTCCTTATTCTTAAACAGAACATTAAACGTTGTAAGGCTGCCGTAGCAACGTGTGACATATTGCTGCATCTCAACCTTTTCCTCATCGCTGAGGTTGCTGGTATTTATCTTCTGCTCCAGCACACGCAGCCTGTCCCTCAGCATTACGATCTTATGGAAGAAAGCCTCCATGGGTATTTCCTTTTCCTTAAGGGACTTATCGGCCGGGTACATTACCATTTTACCACCGGTCCAGCGGCTGCCAAGCAGTACGGTCTCCTGGATGTCGCTGAATTGCCTCAGCACCCTGATCAGGGATTTTTCGACCTTCTCATAGGTAGCAAGGTCAGAGGGGGTTTCAACGGCTTCGATAAATTCCAGACCTTCAAAGCTGCGGTTGATTATTCGGGTTCCTGTTTCTATAAAAGTGATTTCCCATGCATCTGATCTTACCTGCACTATCACTCCTTTCCCGAACTGGGGATGCTTTACGCGTGAACCAACTCCGGCGATTATTTCTGACATATTAATGGATAATTTAAGTAGTAAAAGTAATTTAATTCTGTATTTGCAATGTAAAATATTAATCCCGTTATATAAAAAGTATTATTTTAGATTCTTTAATTATTAATAATATTGATGATGCAAATAATTACCCATTCCAGTGATCGCTGCGTAACAATAAGAGGCAGACTGGACGCAACAAACAGCAATGAACTGGATCTCGTCCTAATGGACCTGGCCGGGATTGAACAGGATATTGTCATTGACATGACAGAATGTACTTATGTATCAAGTGCAGGGATCAGGATATTTTTAAAGACAAAGAAGAAGCTGCTGCTGGGACAAAGTGAACTTTTTCTGGCCGCGGTGGCCCCTGAAATTTTGAAGGTTTTCGAGATTGCCGGCCTTGACAACATATTCCGTTTCGAAGGCAGTCTTGAAGCAGCCCTGTCACTGATAGAGGCTGGCAGGCTGAGAAAGTCGGGAGTCAGCGAGATCGCAATCGGGCATCACAAGCTGATATACCATCCTGAGGGAGATGACGGAATCAAGGGAAAATACATTAACACCAGGAAGGACACAAGTATCGGAGAACTCGGATACGTTGTCGGTTTCGGATCGCTGTCAGCAACAGAATCCGGTCTATCGGCTTGTCCTGATTTCTTTATTTCCACAAAGAAAGGGATTGCTTTTCTGCCTCCGGAGAATTCGGGGGATCCCGACTTCAGGATGATTTCCAGTGCCGGTATGGTCGTTTTCCCGGTATGCGAAGCTCTGTCGTTCGGCTCGTACCCTACTGGCATGCTCAAACTTGCTACTCCGGGTTTGCTTACATTCAGCCAGGTGAATGAAGCGGTTAACGGGTTAATCGGAAACATCTTTTTACCTGACTCCGTTACTCTGAGAATAGTGGCAAATTTTGATAAAAACTCACCTTCGGTCAGCATATTCCTTGCCAATAATGAAGCCCTTGCAAGTGTTATCAATAAAACAGGATTGAAAATGTTCGGTGAGCTACTCAGTGAAGATGAAGGAAAGAAAGCCTATATCGGGATCACGATCCGGTTATCGGGGCTGGAGCTTCCTCAAAAGGAAACTTCCCCGGAGGAAATCCTCATGCATAACCTCACATTTGAAAACCTTTTAGCGGTCAAACCGTTCAGCATCGGCAACTTCCTTGAAAACCCCGTGATCTGGCTTATCAATGCCGGTACTTTCGACTAATGGAAATTATACCTTAGGTTGCAGTCAGGAACTCTCTGGAATTATCAGTTTGTTTGCCTTTGGTATTGTAAAATAAAAGATACTCCCCTGTCCATCCTCAGGTTCAACCCAAAGCCTTCCGCCATTTTTCTCTACGAATTCCTCACAGAGGATCAATCCCAGCCCGCTGCTTGATTCACCCTCGGTACCTTTACGGCTTACATTTTCATCTGTCCGGAACAACTTATCAAGAATTTTTCGACTCATTCCTATGCCATTATCCGCTACCGATATTTCAACCGCTTGATCACTTGCTGGTTTTGCAGAAATGATAACCTGGCCGCCCCTATTCGTGAACTTAATGGCATTTGATACCATGTTTCGAATGGTTGAATCAAGCATCCATAAAAGAAACGCCGGCGTTTACCAGCCTTTACAGGAACGGCATGACCATCTTATTCTATTGATCTCTAACATGGTAAAGTGGTCAATAAAAATCGGCAGAAGGTGGTCAATGATGCCGGCCTGTCTACCCTTTCATGCTTTCTTCAATTGAAACTTTTGTTTGTTTATTTTGGTATATTTGTACTTTATTGCTTTTTATAAAAGCTCAACCTATTTATGTACGCAATTTTGATGTTCATTAACATTCTTGATTACCGACTCAATTAAAACCTTAAAACATGAAGAACCCTGTTTTGTTATTTCGTCAATTTCTGACCATTATCATCATTCTTTAAATTTGGAATCATCAAAATATCCAAGCCCAGACAAACTGGAACTATGTTGGAACCCCCGGGTTTTCTGACAGTTCCGCTTCCTATACCCGCTTAGCTCTCGGTCCTTCAGGCCAGCCATTCGTTGTTTACCAGGATATGAATCAAAATCTGAAGGGAACCGTAAAAAAGTTCGACGGCACCAGCTGGGTTACTGTTGGAAATTCTGGTTTTACCCCTGGACCCTGCTATTATTACTCCATTGCAGTGGATCCTTCAGGAACACCTTATGTCTTATTTTCGGATAACAACAACTCAGGGAAAGCAACTGTCATGAAATTCAATGGTAGTAATTGGGTAATTGTTGGTGGACCCATTTCCTCAGTTAATATTTCCCCTTACTTTTCCTTGGCCATCAATAATACAGGTACGCCCTTTGTTGCCTATCAGCGATTGGGAGATTTATACAGTCTTACGGTGATGAAATTTAATGGCAGCAGTTGGGTTTCGGTTGGGAATCCGGGAGCGCTCAATATTTTGACAAGTTTTATCTCCATGGCGCTTGACGGAAGCGGAAATCCTTATATAGCGTGTACCGATGCGTCCAACAACAATAAAGCCATGGTGCTGAAATGCAGCGATACCACCTGGACAAATCTCGGCAATACGGAATTTTCGGATTCAATTGCAATTTATACGACCATTGCCATTGATGGAAGCAACACACCCTATGTGGCTTATCGCGATGAGGCACATGGCAGCAAGGCTACTGTCATGAAATATACAGGAACCTCCTGGGTGGTTGTTGGCGTGAAGGCCTTTTCAGCGGATACCGCTGACAATATTATCGTGGCAGTAGGCCCCAATGCAGAACCGTATGTAATTTATACGGATTACGGAAACAACTACAAAGCGACGGTGATGGGTTTCGATGGTAGCAGCTGGACGCCTGTCGGAAACACTGGATTTTCAGCCAGCGGCGCATATTCCACTTGCATGAAGGTTGACGGGACCGGGAAGATATATGCCTGTTATGTGGATGGCGGTTACAGCAACAAAGCCACG